>ERZ650303.738-NODE-738-length-10072-cov-5.482080_pt1 | contig 10072 bp, 18 predicted proteins | sample MGYA00376239_ERZ650303 | MGnify/ENA primary metagenome ERZ650303 (study PRJEB26733, sample SAMN07839262) | wastewater metagenome | biome: small river; feature: stream; material: water | place: USA: North Carolina | collected 2016-04-05 ... | reverse complement strand
ACCTTCACGGGACGAGGCGGCTTGCATTCTTCCGTCAGGAAGGCGCTGGCGAGTCCGGCGCGAATCGGCAGGAAGCGCTCTACCACGCAGCGGTGACCGTCGTTGCCGCGGCGGCGCGCGCTCATGCCGCAACCTTCCGGCGAGCCGGCTTGCGCGCGAACGCATCGGGGTCGGCCTTCAACCTGCCGCCCGTCACACGCTCAAGCTGCAGCTGCCGCAGCGGCGGGATGGCCGCCCACTTGTTGACCGTGCTCTGATCCAGCCCAAGGGCCCGGGCCAAAGCAGACTGGTTCCCTTCGTAGAACTTCAGCGCTTCGTCCTTGCTCATGGCGCCGGATTATGGGTTTGAACATACCGGCATGCCCATAGATTCTGACGATGGCTGCGCGACCATCCAATGCATGGAAACTATGGGCCAGCGCATCCGAGCGCTCCGAAAAGGAGCCGAGCTATCGCAGACGACCCTGGCCGAAGAGCTGGGGATAGATCAAAGCACCCTCTCCGACATCGAGCGCGGCCTGAATGAGGCTTTCCCAGGGAAGGTGCTACTAAAAATGTCCGAGAGGTTCAACACATCCCCGTACTACATCGTCTACGGGGTGAGCGACGCGGAGGGACGCGCCATGAGCATTGAGGAGGCCGAGCTGCTGCTCGCTTTCCGAAGGGCTTCAGGAGACCAGCAGCGAGCGCTGCTCTTGATGGCCCGGGCGCTGTCGCCGGAGCGATCCCAGACCCATCAATAGCCGCAGGCTACCGGCCTGCGGGTACGCGATAGATACGCTTGTGGCGTGTCTATGGTCTAACCCATTGCGTATCTTCATGGGTTGACCCATACTGACTCCATCGCGCCACCACGGCGCAGGGAGCAGCAGATGGAAGACCTGATCGAGCAGCAGATGCACGCCGCGCACGAAGCCGGCTACGAGGCGAACTTCGAAGGCGTGCTGCGCGCCCACAACCCTCACCCAGCCGACAGCGCCGAGCATCGCGCCTGGGAAGCCGGCCACCTCCAGGCCGCCAGCGTGCGCCGCGATTGGGAAGAGATCAACGGCCGTGCGGCCTGCATGTACGGGGTGGCCTGACATGCACTACGCCATCCCCGGCGAACTCGGCCCGGCTCGTAAGCCCGAGCTGCCGACCATCGCCGAAGCCATCCGCGCGGCCCGCCAGCCGCAGACCGTTGGCGACCTGAAGGCCGCGCTGCTTGCGATGGCGACCGTGGTTGCCGAGTTCGCCGACGCCGAGACGATGGACTCGGTGCAGGACTGCATCGACGCCGCGGCTGACCTGTGCGACCGGCTTCCGATCTTCGACGGCTACCAAGCTGCCGTGGAGCGCGCCGAAGACAACAACTGGTGCGCGCGGCGTGAAGCGCGGAGGCTTGGGCTGTGAGCGCGCATCAGATCGCGCTGCTGCGCTTCGGCTACGACGACTACGCGGTGCCCGTCACCGAACTTTCGGAAGTGCTGGTGCTGTTGGGCAAGCTGCGCAAGGTTGAGCGCGAATACAGCAGGTCAAGCACCACCGGCTACGTCTACTGGTACGCGGGCGATTCAGAGCAGATGGACGTGACGCTGCTGTCCTCATCGCGCATCTTGGACGCCAAGCCTGATGAGCAAGCGCCGGCTGCAGTCGCGCCGCCGCCAGCGGCAGAGCCGGACGATCGCGTCATCGCCGCGCCCACCGATGTTTCGCCAATCTTCATCAAGAGCGTGCCGCCGATGCGCGAGTTCGTGGACGAGTGGCGCGACGGGAGCGCCGCATGAACACCGACCCCCTGGCCCTGCGCCGCATCCTGAACCGCTCCGGCGCGCGCTGGGCCTTCCGCCAGACCCACGCCGCGGTCATGGGCACCGAGATCGAGGTGAGCCCGATGCGCTCGCAGCACGGCGGCTGGGTCGCGGTGCTGGTGGGAGCCGAGGCTCAGGCCGTGAGCTGGGCGCCGGAGCAGGACCGCGCGGTGCAGCAGTGCATCGACACGGCGGTGCGGTCTGGCCTGCTGGTGAGCGAGCTGGCCGGGCATGCGCTGCCGGTGCGCGAGGTGAGGCCTTGAAGCGCCTCGCCCCCATCGCCCTGGCCGTCGCACTCGGCGCCGCTGCTGCCTGGCTGCTGCTCGGCTGGCCCGACGCAGAGCCGCCAGTCATCGAAGAGCCGGCGCGGAGCTTCGTGTGAAGCCGCGCGACCCGCTTCCCTCACTCGCGCCGGGCGTGCTTGAGCACTACCGCCGCCCTACCGCGTGGCGCCGCTTCGTGCGGGCGCTGCGTCGCATCTTCAACCTGGGAGTTTGAACATGGCTACCGACAACATCACTCTTCTTCCGTACCGCGAGCGCGTAAAGCTCATTCAGCAGCGCCTGCAAGCGATGCGGTACCCGGTCACCAAGCCGCTGCCAAAGCCGGCGAAGGTCTTGGCGGCTCAGAAGCTGGTGCGCGAGTGGGAAGAGAAGGACTCGGAGCACCGCGAGGCGCAGCGCCAAGAGCACGCCAAGAAGCGCGCAGAGATCGCCGACGCGCTGATCCTCGGCGACATGAAGAAGGCCGTCGAACTGCTGCGGAAGTACGGAGCCTGACATGCCCACCGACACCCAACTCGACCGCGACCTGGACTCGCGCGTGTTCCGCCTCGGGGAGACGCTGCGGACGAAGGCGATGGTGTACCCGCTCGAAGCCCCGCCCACCGTGGACAGCATCCGCGAGGGTGAGCGGCTGATGTCGCAGCCGGCGTGCACCAGCGACGCCTGCAGCAGCGGCCGCAAGCCGTGCCCGACGCCTACCGCCTGCCGACTGCCGGCCGACCCCGAGGAAGTGCACCGCGGCCCGCTGGCCTGGATCCTCGCCGGCTTCGTGCTGGGCGTGCTGGGCGACGTGATGCCCAAGACCACCTCCGGCCGCGTGCTGCTGGCCGTGCTCGCCGTGCCCGCGCTGATCCACCTTTCACCCTGGAGAACCTGAACGTGAATGCACCCCTCACCCAAGTCGCTGCCGCCGCGGCGCAGGCCGCCACCGGCGACAGCGAACTGACTCGCCTGCTGCAGGGCGACTACAGCCCGCGCTACATGCTGGAAGGCGACAGCATGGACAAGATGATGCGGCTGGCCGAGCAGATGGCCACCAGCAAGCTGTCCGTGCCCGAGCACCTGCGCGGCAACATCGGCGACTGCCTGGCCATCATCACCCAGGCCATGCTGTGGAACATGAACCCGTTCGCGGTGGCGCAGAAGACGCACATCGTGTCGGGTCGTCTGGGCTACGAGGCCCAGCTGGTGAACGCCGTCGTGCAGAACAGCGGCGCCGTGCGCGGAGCGCCGCGCTACGAGTACCGCGGCGAGGGTGAGCAGCTGGAGTGCCGCGTCGGCTACGTGCTGCGCGGCGAGACCGAGCTCACCTTCGGCGAGTGGCTGATGTTCAAGTCGGTCACGACGCGCAACAGCCCGCTGTGGAAGACCAACGTCAAGCAGCAGCTGGGCTACCTGCAGGTCAAGAACTGGGCCCGTGCCTTCACCCCCGGCGCGATCCTCGGCGTCTACACCGTAGACGAACTGGAAGACGGCCTGGCGCAGCCCACGCCGCGCGCCACCGCGCCGGCCCCGAGCCCCGCCCCGAAGCCCGAACTCCTGACCTACACCGCCGAGGCCTTCGACGCCAAGCTGCCCGAGTGGTCCAAGCTGGTGACGGGCAAGGACGGCAAGACCGCGCAGGCGCTGCTGAACAAGCTCAGAACGCGCGCCGCGTTCACCGAGGAGCAGAAGGCCCGCATCCTGAGCCTGAAGCCCGCGGCCGAGGATGCGAAGCCCGCCGCGGCGCCCGCGCCGGCTGACGACTTCGTGGCCGACATGGAAGAGGCCGAGGCCGCGCAGGAGGGCGCCAAGTGATCACCCACGACCTGATCCAGGGCAGCCCCGAGTGGCTGGCTTACCGCGCCCAGCACTTCAACGCCAGCGACGCGCCGGCCATGATGGGCTGCAGCCCGTACAAGACCCGCGCGCAACTGCTGCGCGAGCTGCACACCGGCATCGTGCCGGAGCCCGATGTCGCCACCGAGAAGCGCTTCGCCAACGGCCACCGCGCCGAGGCCCTGGCGCGGCCGCTGGCCGAGGAGATCATCGGCGAGGAGCTGTACCCAATCACCGGCAGCGAGGGCCGCTACAGCGCCAGCTTCGACGGCCTGACGCTGGACGAGTCGCAGGGGTTCGAGCACAAGGCGCTGAACGGCGACATCCGCGCCGCGTTCGCCGCGATGGCCGAGCAGCGCGTGGACCGTGAGGCCGATGGCTGGCTGCTGCCGCTGTACCACCGCGTGCAGATGGAACAGCAGCTGCTGGTGAGCGGCGCCGAGTGCATCCTGTTCATGGCCAGCGAGTGGACCGCCGATGGCGAGCTGGTCGAGGAGCGGCACTGCTGGTACTACCCCGACGACGAACTGCGCGGGCAGATCCTGGCCGGCTGGGCGCAGTTCGAGAAGGACCTGGCCGCGTACGTCCCCCAGGAGCGCCCCGAGCCCGTCACCGCCGCCCCGATGGAAAGCCTGCCGGCCGTGGCCGTGCGCATGGACGGCGCGCTGCAGGTGCACAGCAACCTTCCGGCCTTCGGCGCCGCGCTGCGCGCCTTCGTGGAGCGCATCCCGCGGCAGCCGACGACGGATCAGGAGTTCGCCGACACCGAGGCCGCCTGCAAGGCGCTGAAGCGCGCCGAGGACGCGCTGGACGCGGCCGAGGCCAACGCGCTGGCTGGCCTGGCCGACGTGGAGACGATGCGCCGCCTGGTGGCCGACTTCCGCGCGCTGGCGCGGGACACGCGCCTGGAGCGCAGCAAGATGGTCGAGCGCCGGAAGCTGGAGATCCGCGAGCAGGCCGTCGCCAAGTCCCGGCAGGCGTTGGACCTGCACATCGAGGTGGTGAACGCCGAGATCGCGCCGATGCGCCTGCAGCCGGTGCCCGCCGACTTCGCGGGCGCCATCAAGGGCCTGAAGTCGCTGGACAGCATGCACGCGAAGCTGGACGCGACGCTGGCCGCGGCCAAGATCGCCGCCGACACGCAGGGCCGCGCGATCCGCAAGAACCTGGAGCACTTCAAGGAAGCCGCGGCCGGCCTGGAGGCGCTGTTCGCCGATCTGCATCAGCTGGTGCACAAGTCGCCCGAGGACTTCCGCGCCGCGGTGCAGGCCCGCGTGCTGGCGCAGCAGGAGCGTGACCGCAAGGCCGAGGAGGCGCGCAAGGCGGCCGAGGCGCAGCGGATCGCGGAGGCTGAGAAGCGGGCGCGGGAGGATGAGGCGCGGAAGATCGCGCTGGCTGCCGCGCCCGCGGTGGCGCCGCATGCCGCGCTGGTGCAGAAGGCCGATAAGCCCGAGCCGGCCGCGACGCTCTCCAGCCTGCGCGGCATGGCCACGATGCCACCCGGCAAGACCAGCGAAGGCATCGTGCAGTCGTCGCGCGCCGACGAACCCGCCACCCTCAAGCTCGGCGACATCGGCGAGCGCCTGGGCTTCGCGCTGCGGGCTGACTTCATCACCGGCACGCTGCACGTGGCGCCGTCCGCCGTCGAGCGCGGCCTGCCGCGGTTTACCGAGTCGCAGTTCGGGCTGATCTGCCGGCAGCTGGTGGCGCACGTGTCGGCGATGGCGGAGGTGCATGCGGTTGAGGAGGTGGCATGACTGGCCGATTCGATCAAATGCTGCGCACTTCGATGCCCAATGAGGGCGGCCACCGACACCGCGAGGCTTTCTGCCTCATGTGGTACGCCTGCGCGTGCGGCCATCAGGAGCGATATTGGAACAGTCGCGATGGCGTCACTCCGTTCATGACGCTGTGCCCGAGCTGCGGCCGCCCGGACATGAAGCATGTTCATTGGGGGCGCGACGAATACGCTCCCGACCACAAGCCGACCATCGGACAGCGCATGTGGGTATCGATGACGCCGGAGCGCGCCCGCTCCATCGCCAACGCTCGGCTGGGACAGGCCATTGACGCCGGCCGGATAACGGCCAAAGAAGCTGCTACGCACGTCGATAGCTTGGCCGCTTCGATCTACCACGACGGAGAGGCGCCAGCTCTCAACGTGCACGGCTACACGGAGGTTTCATGACCACCACCCTCGCCGACCAGTGGCAGCAGCACCTGCAGACCCTGCCCATCGACGCCACGGCCGAGCAGGTGCGCCGGGCCGAGCGCGAGTGGTACCGCGCGAAGCTCGACGAGCTGGAGGCGGCGACCAAGACCCGCGAGAACGCTGCGCTGCTGGTCGAGGCGGCCGGCTGGGCGCGGCTGTACATCGGCCGCGCGGCCTAACACCGAAAGGACTCACCATGTACGAACCGCCCGATCCCGAACCGAACCCCTGCCCCTTCTGCGAGGCCGAGCTGGGCTTCGGCGAAGGCTGCGACCACTGCACGATGGCCGGCAAGCTCGCCGAGACCGAGTCGAAGCTGTCGGAGCTGCGGCACAAGCTGCACTGCCGCGCGCGCAAGCTCGCGTGGCTGCCGGCCGAACAGGCTTTCGCCGCGCGGCGCGCCGAGGGTATCGCGGTGCTGCTGGAGCTGGCCGGCCTGCCTCTGCCGCGGCACTACCTGGAGCAGGCGCGGGCAGCGATGGTGGGCGAGTACGGCGACAGCGCGCCGTACCGCGCCGGCGGGCCCGGCGAGCTTGGCCACACCGTCCCCGACGCCGACATCGTGTCGCGCTTCATGGAGTTCGCGCACGCCGAGTCGCTGGCCGCGTCGCCTCGTCTCTACACCGGAGAGATCCTCGACGCGAAGCCCGCGACCCAGGCCGATCAGCTCTGGTGGGGAGACGACGACGGCGGCGTCCCGCGCGTGTTCACGCAGGCCGAGAGGTTGCGCCGGCGCGGGCCGCCGGGCGGCAGCACGCAATGGGGCATCACCCTACGCGAGACCATCGAGAAGGCCCTGGACAGCGAAGCCCGCAGCGCCGCTTTCTGGCTGGAGTTTCAGCGCGAGTACCTGCAGCCGCCGAAGAACCTGGTGCCCAAGGAAGACCCACGCCGCGTGCGCGGTGGCGACCAGCCGAAGGTGTCCTTTGTCGTCGGCATCGAGGCCTACACGGCCTACGTCGGCAAGCACAAGAGCGAGCACTGGAGCAGCCAGGGCCTGGGCTTCGGTGGCGCCGAGTTCCTGGTGCGCCTGGACGACGGCCGCGAGTTCTTCACCGACAACAACTGGAGCCGCGGCACGGTGCCGCCTCACCTGCGCAAGCTGCTGCCGTCGAACGCGGTGTTCATGAAGCGGCCCGAGAACGTCGAGGCCGAACCGGCTGCTGCCTAACCCATTTCCACCACCAGGAGCGACCCTTGTTCGAGTTGAAGACCACCACCGAATGCACGCTGACCAAGTTCGTCGGCCGTGTGCAGAAGTCCGTCCCCGACGACGTGCCGGCCGTGAGCATCTACCTGAAGATCACCGGCGCGCCGAACACGATGCTGGACATGCTGAGCCCCAGCGTGCGCCGCGGCCTGTACGCGCCCATCGAAGGCCAGGAAGACCTGCCCGGTGTTGAGGCGAGCACGCCGGTGCTGCGCAGCCCGGACGTGAAGACCTGGAAGTCTGACGTCGTGCACGAGGGCTGGAAGCTCTTCATCGCGCGCGGCATCGGCGCCGACGAAGAGGGCCTGCAGATGGGCTCGTGCAAGGCCGACAACTTCACCTTCGACCTGTACCAGGGCGGCACGGTGGACTGCGAGTTCCGCATCAGCACGGCCGACGTGGACGAGGACGGCGCCGGCATGCTGTGGGGCCGCCAGCAGCGCAAGGTGTTCGTGCAGCTGCACGCGCCGGAGCTGCCCAAGGGCGACAAGACCGAGGCCACCGGCGCCGAGATCGACGGCAGCAAGGGCCACCCCGGCGCGGCCGATCGCCAGGGCTCGCTGCTGGACGACGAGGCGCAGACGCCGGAGGGTGCGCTGGCTGCGGCTGTGGGCGAGGGCGGCGACCCTGGCGAAGGTGACCCCGACGAGCACGGCGAGGAGGACGACGGCAGCGGCCACCCGGACGGCGACGACGGCGCGCGCGAGCAGGCCGAGCTTGAGGCCGGCATCACGGGCTCGCTGAAGGCCGCGGGGGTCAAGGCGCGTCGGGCGGCGAAGGTGCATTGATGACCACCCCCACCACCGCGCCGGCCGAGCAGGCAGAGCCCTACGGCAAGTTGATCCAGCTTGCGGCGGCCTTTGCGCAACGCTTGCCGCTGAGATCATTCGATGCGCTGTCCGAGTCCACGCACATCGGGCATCGCCAGTTTGGCCGGGCCTATGCAGCGGCCGACGAAGAGATGCGCCTTGCGGCCATCAAGCTGCGGGACATCGCCGACAGCCTGCACGCTGTAGTAGAGGCATCCCGCGCAGTGCGTGCGGAGCCGACCGTCGTGGCTCGTCCGCTGGAGTGGGAAGAGCACCCGTCCGGCAAGCAGTGGACGGACAAGCACATCGGTTTCTGCATCACTTACGAGCCCGAGGACGACCCTGAAGACCCCTACGTCTGGGCATGGGGCGAGGGCGATGTCGGCGGCGCTCCGACCCTGGAAGCGGCCAAGGCAGCTTGCCAGCGGGACATCGATTCTTGGGTGCAGAAGATCGCCACCCACCAGCCCCAAGCAGCGGAACCGGGCTGGTTCGACCTGGTGATGAACGCAGCCGCATCGCTGGATGCTGCAGGCGCCACCAAAGAAGCCGCGCATTACCGCGGTGTCGCAAGCCGCATGCGGGACAGGGCAGGCCACCAGCCCCAAGCAGCGGAGAGCGTGCGCTTCTGCACCTGCGACGGTGCAGGCCGCGGCCCTGGGCGCGCGTGCAGCGTGAAGGCTGGCAACCGTCTCGGCGATGCGTGGACATGCCGCGAGCAACACGAGGCTGCCGCCTCTCTCGCCAAGACTGAGAGCCGCGCATGAGCACGTACCGCGAACGAGTTCTTAGGTGCTACAGCCTCACGACTGCGACGACAGAAAGGCCTGTGGACATCGCCGCCGAAGCCGACGCCGCCATGGCAGAGCGGGATGCGCTGATCGAGCGGCTGGCGGGGGCGCTGATCGAAATTCGCGACGCTGACGGCGCCTTGACCTGGACGCGCGAAGTAGCCCGCGAAGCCCTCGCCACCTACCACCAGCAGCGCACCGCGCAGGAAGGAGCCGGCAATGAGTGATCTGCCGAAAGACCATCGCTTGCCGCAGCAAGAAGGCGCCGATTACTTCGTTGTGCTCGACCCAGAGCATGGCGAGCATTTCATCTACGACGCTGCGCTTGGCCGCTCGTTTGGACATGAGCACATCAAGGACGCGCAGCTTCAGCCAGAGTTGCGCAGCAGGGCTAACAAGTGGGTTGTGCGCAGAGCCTGGAACGAGAACTCTGCGTTGAGCTTGGCGATGTTGATTCGCATGATGGCCCACGCGCTGAAGACGCGCGATCCGCAGCACACGCTACCCGGCCGAGCAATGGACCTACTCAGCCGCTACGGCCTTCAGGGCTCAGTGCTGCGCGGCGATGAATCGGAAGGAGCCACCAATGCCCGGATTTGATGACCAGCGAGCCGCACAAGGCTCAACCATTCCGCCAGAAATTCTGGCCCAGATGCCAGAGCGCAGGGGCGGCCTGATCGGAGGTCAACAGGTGATGAGCCAAGCCGAAGGCGTGATGGCTGCGCGCTTGGCCGAACTTGCCGCCGAGGTGAGAGAGCTGCGGCGCCTGCTTTCGCCTCCGAGCGCGTTGATCTTGACGGGCGCCGAAGTGGCAGAGCACTTCAAGCGGTTGGGAGCCACCAATGCCTGACACCACCACCCCCGCCGAGGCGCTGCTGCGAAGCGTCATTGACGCCTACCGCGCGTATCGCCGCCGCGGTGTGGCGCCTGCGCCCAATCAGTACGGTGATCTTGTGCGGGCTATTGAAATGGCAGAAGCCGCACTCGCCGCGCCAGCCGAAGGGCAGCAGCCCGCAGAGCCCGGCCAGCGGTGGCACGCCGGCTGGCTGGTCAGCAACTCGGAAGGGGCTACCGTCTCCACTCAGGAAGCGCAGTTTGTCTCGGCCAACAGCCTAGGTTTCATGGGTGGCTATCCCAGTTCGCGCAACTACATCGCCT
>ERZ650303.737-NODE-737-length-10077-cov-12.652265_pt1 | contig 10077 bp, 7 predicted proteins | sample MGYA00376239_ERZ650303 | MGnify/ENA primary metagenome ERZ650303 (study PRJEB26733, sample SAMN07839262) | wastewater metagenome | biome: small river; feature: stream; material: water | place: USA: North Carolina | collected 2016-04-05 ... | reverse complement strand
CCATGGATTGAATTTCAATCACCACTTTTTGCGGCTTGATCTTCACGTCTTCCATCGCTGGGATGCTGGCTTCCACCTCGCAAGGCATTTTGAAAGTCTGAGCAAAAGCTGGACTGGCAAACAAGGCTGCGGCAAACAGCGTGGCAGGTACCAAACGGGCGGGATTCATCGTCATAGTTCCCATTCTAAGAAGGCTGAGACGGCGCATCCGTCTTGCGATGCGCCACGCGTTGCGCACGGTAAATGCCAGCATGACCCGAGCAGACATAGCTCATCACACAGGCCAGCGCGGCAAACACGCCGATCTCTGCCCCAAACAACTCCATCGCCATCAAGGTCGACGCTATCGGCGTATTGGCAGCCCCTGCAAACACGGCCACAAAACCCACCGCAGCCAACAGTGCAAACGGCACATCCAGCAACGGCGCCAAGGCATTGCCCAGTGTGGCGCCAATGTAGAACAAAGGCGTCACTTCGCCACCCTTGAAGCCTGAACCCAGCGACGCAATGGTGAACACCATCTTGCCTAAAAAGTCGGTGGGTGGGAGGGGATGACCGAAAGCCTCCACCATCACCGGAATACCCAAACCGATGTAGCGGTCAAAGCTGCCCCACATCACCACAGCGGCAATCACTACGCCCCCCAAGAAAGGGCGCAACGGTGCATAGGCAATGTGCTTTTTCATCACACCACTCAGCGCATGTGTGCCATCAGCAAACACCTTGCCAGCCAAACCAAACACGGCACCTGCCACCAACATGGCTGCCAGCAGCCATGGCGTGACCTGAGGCACCAAACCCACTTCGTATGGCGTGTGTTGCACGCCCCACAGCAAGCCCACTTGGTCAGCCACCACCGCAGCAATCACACAGGGCAGCAAAGCATCAAGGCGCAGGCGACCAATCGCCAACACTTCTAGCGCAAACACAGCACCGGCCAAGGGCGTACCAAAGACGGAGGCAAAACCGGCACTGATACCGGCCATCAACACCATGCGACGGTCAGTGTGGGTGAGCTTGAAAAAGTGGGTGAGCTGGTCGGCCAGTGCGCCGCCCATTTGCACCGCCGTGCCTTCACGGCCCACCGATGCGCCAAACAAATGAGAAATCACCGTACCGCCCAACACAAACGGAGCCATGCGCAAAGGCACTACTTTTTTGGGGTCGTGAATTTCGTCAATCAACAAGTTGTTGCCAGCCTCGACGTGCTGACCAAACTTGAGGTACAGCCAGCCCACACAGAAGCCCGCCACGGGCAAACCCCAAATCAGCCAACGGTTGGCTTCACGGGTCTGGGTCGCCCAATCGAGCGAGAAAAGAAACAGGGCTGAGGCAGAGCCTGCCAATCCAGCAACCAAGACGGCCAGCACCACCGCCTTGGCGACGTAAGAAAAGAGCGCGATCAATACTTGGCGACTAAACAGGTGCATGGCCGTATTTTCGCCCATTCACCTGTACGCCAAATGGATCACATAAAAGCCTTCAAGCCTGTGTAAATCGACATCGCGGTTGTGCCTGCTGCAACCAAACTCCCGCCAATTTCCTCCAGCTTTTTGATGGTTTCTTGCAGGTCTTTGGGCGATGACTTACCTTTGCTCAAGCTGCTCACAAGCGTTGCCAGAAAAGAGGGCTCCTGCGAAATGCGCACACGCTGTAAACGGTGATAGGACATCCCCCCCACCAACATGCCCGTTAAGAAACTGAAGGTGATGCTGGCTGCATATTCAATGAATTCACGCCACTCGACCATGCTTTGGGGCATCACAGGGGTTTGGTCTACCCACCCAGTGATGGCGCTCATGCCAATGACCGACATAGCGGCCAAGCCGCCCGTTGCAACAAACCACGCCAAGATCGAACGTGAACGGCTCTTGAACAAATAAAAGCCAAACGGCAAAGGCAGCACCATGGAGGCGATGCGAAGGTAAAGCATGTTGATGTCATACACCACCGTGATCAACGCATGCGCCAATAACAACAGCGCCAAAGGAATGAAGATGAATTGAGCCAAGTCAGCAGCCCATCGCCAGGGCGTTGCTTGCTCTTTCTCATGACGCGCCCGCTCGGCGACTAGCTGCTCTTGCAGCGATTCAATCCTCGCTTGCAACGCAGTGGGCTCTTGATGCTCAGCCACTTTTGCTTCCAGCGCTTTGACTTTTTCAAGCAAGGGCCGGAACAAGTACAAATCACGTGTGCACACCTTGCACACGTTGGCCTTCTCATCCACAGGGCTGAGGCAGTACACGCACTCCATCACTTACCGATCACCAAATTCATCACAGTATTAGATTCACGGCCATCCACGTCTTTGACGGTGATCTTCACCGCGTGTTCACCGGGTGGAACTTCCGCTTTGCCGAAATCAATGCCGCTTTCTGTGATCGCAGCTTTGAGACGCGGAGTCAAATCAATCGCTGTCGCTTTGAGGTAAGTCACCTTCACGGCAGATGCGTCAATCTTGTTGCCACCACGACTTTCAAACACGACTTTCAAATCAAAGGGGCCTTTGATCTCCGGTGCCGTCATGTCAGGCGAAATTACCTTGATGCCAGGCCCGCGGGCAATGCCTCGGGTTTTGAGCTCACCACTCGCTGCGGGCATTTGCGCCTCTTTGGCTGTGATGAGTGGCGCAGCCATGACAGAGGCAGAGGCCAAAACGGAGGTCAGCCACACCCAATAAATGATTTGAATTTTCTTAAACATATCGACTCTCTTTTTAAATTTAACTCAATCCCCGACAACCACAAACGGCGCCCAAAACAAGGGGTGTGCATACGAGTATTTCACTTTACCCTTGCCATCCACGGATCCAACGCCATCAATCATATTCAACATAGATGCCTGCAAATACTCAGCCTTGTTCTGACCTTGCTTGAGCTGTTGGCGCTTGAACATATCCGTCATCAGCAGCCGTGCGGCCTCGGAATCTACAGGCCAATTCGAGACCAATAAAGCTCGGGCACCCGCGTAGAAAAATGCACGGCCTAGACCGGACACAGCCTCTGCGCCAGCGCCCTCGCCAGCTGCCGTATTGCATGCTGACAAGACCACCCAATCCGCATTGAGCTTCAAGGTCAAAATCTTTTCCATGGTCAACAAACCATCTCCCCGACCTTCACCCGTCACATCCGGCGCACTCAAAGCCAATGCTGGCTGGGACAAACCATCTAACTCACCAGGCACCAAACCGTGTGTCGCAAACATCACCACTTGGCGTTTGGATAAATCCATCTCCATCACACGCGCCACGCTGGCCTCCTTGTTCAAGAAAATATCTTGACTTGGATCTGCAGACAATGCTTTGCCAATTTCTTGCAACTCTTCTTTGGTATCCGGTAAACGCGGCAATAAAGCCAGCTCGGCGCTGCTCACACCCGATGTTTTTGGTGCGTTTCGAAGTTTCAATGGAATACCACGTGTTGCCATTGCATTGGTTGAACGAGCCGCTGTATTTGCTGCGATCTTGGCTTGCTCGACACTGAAAAAAGGATCACCAAATCCAACGAAAGCTCGGCGATCAGCTGGCGGTGCGGGCAAATTTCGCAATGCAGCCAAAGCGGTCACCGAAGGCAATTGCGAAACAGCAATGTCTTTGATCAGCCAAGCTGTTTTGCGGTACTCAGTGAAATCTCCACCCTTGGCTTTGGCCGGCTGTGCATCAGGCTTCGTGGTTAACAGCGCCAGTGGCAGCTGGCCAAGCTCGGCATGCGGCACAGTGAGCATGACTTTCTTACCCTGCAAAGATGCCTGAACTGGCTCCAAAATTGTTTTGTATAAATTGTGCGACAAGGCCACATCGAACGCCGGAATATCGTCGATCGTGGCCACACCAGCATCCAGTGATTTACGCAGCTTTCCCACAATTTCGGCCATTTTCGGACGACCCAAATTGAAGGAGTGGAACTGCGGTGCGCCGGTCTTGGTGATCGCCCAGACGAATCCTTCTTTTTCTCCAAAGTACCAAGACACTAAAACTTCATCTGATCGAAGCAAGTGGCGCGTGCGCTCAATGGTGGCGGGTTTGGGATTGACCAAATCAGCGTAATCAGGGAACTTGTACTCAATCTCTTTTCTGAACTTTTCCCGCTCAGATTTGAAATTGGCGATGTCCACTTTGAGCTTGGCTTGAATTGATGGCAACTGCTGATCAGGCGGCGCAGACATCAACCCTGTCAACACATCCTCAAGTGAGAGGATGCGCCGCTGGGTATCTTGCTCTTTACGCGCCAAAGCCGCTAACTGGGGATCCTTGATATTGGCACGCGCAGCGCTGGCATTGAGTGCGCGCTGCACGCCGCTGCCTCGTGCCAAATCGGCCAAGCCAAACGCCTCTGCGGCAACTTGACTCGCCAAATGCGGATGGGTTTTGGTTTGCTTGGCCAACAACGAAATGTTGTCTTCCAAAAGCATCACCATCCGCTCTTGCTGTTTGCCGCCTCCTGTTTGGTTTTCTGAGTCGTTGCGTACCCGTTCTATCAAGTTGGGCATGGTCTTCACGTAAATTTTTCGAGCATCATCATCTTTGCCCGCCGCATGAATGGCCATGCCATTGAACGCTTCTAAATAATTGAGCCGCCCTTCTGACACATTCGATTGCTTCGCCACTGAAGCCAACATGGCATGCGTCATGCGCTCGGCATCAGCGACTTTGCCGAGTTTGAGCATGGCGATCACCCAATCCAAATCATTGGATGGAATTTGTGGGCCCTCTGCAGTGTTCGCAGCAATGCCCTTCTTCATTTCACCAAAAACAAGGTCAGCTTCTGCGTATTTACGGTCAGAGACCAACGCAGAACCGAGCGCCTTACGCCCATTGATCAAGGGCAAAGAGTCATCGGAGGCCCCGCCTGCCTGAAATGTTTTGATGGCTTCTTTTGCGACCAACACAGACTCAGGAGATCGCCCCTGCTCAGCGATGATGCGCGCTAAGCGATTCAGTGCAAAGCCGACTTCTACTGAGTTTTTGTCATGCGTTTTGAGCGTTGTCTCAAGTGCATCGCGCACCTGAATTTCAGCCTCCACTAAACGGCCTTGCATCATGATGGCACTGGCCAATTCCAATTGACGCGTCACCTTAAACTGCATGGCACCTTTGAGGTTTCTCTTGGTCTTGACAGGATCTGGGTTTTTCGGGTTTGCATCTTCAGCGTAAATGTCCTCTAACCCTCGCTCCATTTTTCGAATGCACAAGCGATACGCACGCTCAGCTTCAACCCAACGGCCTTGGTAAGAAAAGTTAATCGCCCGTGCAGCGTCTAAATTAGCTTCCCAAAAAACACCGATGGTGCTGTAGCTGGGAGAGCGCCGCAAAATCACCAAGGTCGACTCTGCGTCTCTCAACGCGGCCTCTGATGCTTCAAAATTTCCAGCTTGCGCATAAGCACCCACCAAATGCCGGTTTGCACTCATGTAAAAACCGGCCAAGTTGTTCGGAATATTGTTCCTCGCCTCTTCGTAGGCCTTGATGGCATTTTTCAAATTGCCACCCCGCTGCTCATAAACCCCTAACTCGAGCAACGATTCCAGTTGCACGCGTTTGTCGCTGCTCTTGTATTTTTCTGTGATCAGCCTTGCGTCTTGAATTGCCAAATTCATTTTTCCAAGGCGCTGATACGCAATGGCACGTTGGCGATAAAAGCTGTGCAAATGCTCGACATCAGTAGCGTCGGGGATTGGCTTAATTGCAAACTCTTTGGCTTGGGCCATTTCGGCAGGATCGGCCTTCGCGCTATCCACGGCACGCAACACGTCAGTCACGGTGCGAGGGGGCACCTTCAGAGATGTCAAATCTGTTTCGATAGACGAGGGGTCTTGCCCCCACGCAGGCCAACATCCTCCCAAGGTCATGCAAACAAACAATGTCCAAACCCTGCATTGACGCATTGCAAACATAAAGCCCCCTATGGCAAATCAATCACGCCCTCAAATTTATAAGTAATCCTAGTTTTAAAAATAAGGAGTTTTCTTAAAAGAGCCAACTTAATTTCATCTATTGGATTCTTATGAATTACTTTTCAGGCATCCAGAAAAAATAAAAGCCTCGATACAAATGCATCGAGGCTTTATTCGTTTGGCGGAGAAGGAGGCGGTAGCAAATCACTCCGCCAGTTTCCGCCAAAGTACGTCAAACCCAATGGATTCAACGGCTGGCACATATTCAGTTGTCCGTCGTTGTCCGTTAACGTTCGGAAAAAATCGTCACCTTTTGATAGTAAATTTGCCAGTAAAACCGCTACTGACAGAAAGCCCCCATGGCCCTCAACAAACTCACTGATCTCAAGCTTGAATCCATTGTATCCAAGGCCCGTAAAGCAGCCCAAACTCAAAGCGCAAAATCTGCCCTCGTAGGCGATGGCAGTGGGCTCTACCTCTCCATCACCAAGGCTGGCAGTGCGTCTTGGTTGTTCAGATACATGGTAGCGGGTAAAGCGCACACCGTGGGACTTGGCGGCTACCCCAAGGTCAGCCTCAAGATCGCCCGAGTTAAAGCGCAAGAAGTACGCGATTCGTTGGCTAACGGCATAGACCCAGCTCTGGCCAAAAAAGAAGCAGCCCGCCAGCTAAAGATTGCCAAGTCAAAAGCCAAGACCTTTGACACCTGCGTCACTGAATACATTGAACTCCAGCGCCCCAGTTGGAACAATGCCAAGCACGCGCAGCAGTGGACGAATACGCTCAACACCTACGCGTCTCCCGTTGTTGGCAAGATGCCCATTGGGCACATCGACACCGATGACGTGCTCAAAATCCTCAAGCCTATATGGACAACCAAGCCAGAAACTGCCAGCAGACTGCGCGGACGCATTGAGAGTGTGCTCGGCTGGGCCACCGTGCATGGTTGGCGAACAGGGCTTAACCCCGCAAGATTCAAAGACCACTTGGAGCACTTGCTCCCAAAACGTCTGGCTACAGTGCAGAAGCACCATGCGGCTATGCCCTACGCTGAAATCCCTGTGTTCATCAAACGACTAAAAACACAAGATGGCATGGCACGCTACGCTTTGGAATTCCTCATACTTTGCGCATCTCGCACGAGTGAAGTCACGAGTGCGGTGTGGTCAGAGTTCGATTTTGAGAAACGCCTTTGGACGATACCCGCCACGCGCATGAAAGCGAGGGTCGAACACCGTATTCCATTGAGCGACAGAGCCTTGGAAATTCTCAGAACCATCAAGCCGTTCTCTACTGGCGAATACGTCTTCAACAGTGACAAGCGGGACAAACCGATGTCCAGCATGACCATGAATATGTTACTCAGGCGTATGGAAGTGAGCGGCATCACGGTGCATGGATTTAGAAGTAGCTTCCGTGATTGGGTAGGTGAAAAAACGGACTACCCATTTCATGTGGCAGAGCAGGCACTTGCGCACTCGTTGCCCAACGCTGTGCAGGTTGCCTATTTGCGCTCAGACTTCGTGGAAAAACGAACCGAAATGATGCGGGATTGGGCTACTTTTGTAGCTACAGTACCGGCAGATGTAAGCGAGTAAGACCCCACTCTTCCCCTCTGCCACTTTAAGGCACGAAGCAAAGCATTAAGCCATTCACTTTATCCACCGATAAGGTGTGCATTGCTCTGGATGATCAGTTGACAAAATGCAAAACTTGTTGCCATTGCTGGCTGTCTTTGGGGTGCCAAAAGAATAAGCAAGAGGTTTCTACGACTTATACGGAACTTAGCCCCCGTTTTTATCGATGCAATCCGAAATAGTTAATTTCTAGGCGTTATATTTTTTGACAAATAGTTCTACGCCCATTAACCGCAATCCGACCAACAACGAGGGTGTCCCGAATTTTGTGTAAACGGGGCGAGTGTTAATTGGTCGGCATCCTTTCCCCAAACTGGATGGTAAATCGGTTCAGCACGGGCTTCCAGTTTTGCACCGGCATCGTCCACTTCTTGGCTATGTTGTTTAGCGCCAAATAGAACAGTTTGAGTAACGCCTCGTCACTTGGGAACGCGCCCCGGTTCTTCGTGATCATGCGCAAACTCATGTTCACCGACTCGATGGCATTGGTCGTGTAAATGATGCGCCTCACCTCCGGCGGGTAATCGAAGAACGGCGTGATGCGTTCCCAGTTTCTGCGCCACGACTGCACGATCGGCGGGTAGTCAGACCCCCACTTTTGCTCAAACTCATCCAAGGCAGGCCTTGCCGCCTCAAGTGTCGTCGCCGCATAAACGCTGCGCAGATCAGCCGCAACTGCCTTGCGCATCTTCCAGCTCACGTAGTTCAAACTGTGGCGCACCATGTGCACCACGCACAGCTGAACGGCAGTTTGTGGGTACACCGATTCGATTGCCTCGGGGAACCCCTTCAAACCATCCACGCAGGCGATGAAGATGTCTTGCACGCCTCGGTTCTTCAGCTCCGTCACCACTTGTAGCCAGAACTTGGCACCCTCAGTCTGCGCAATCCACAAGCCCAGCAACTGCTTTTGCCCAGTCAAATCAATGCCCAGCGCCAAGTACACCGCTTTGACTTTGACCGCCCCAGCATCCCTTGATTTGACGTGGATGCAGTCCAGATAAACGATGGGGTACAGCGCATCCAAGGGGCGAGACTGCCACGCCTTGGCTTCGTCCATCACGGCATCGGTCACTGTGGAGATCAGCGTGGGCGAGACCTCTGCGCCGTACATTTCTTGCAGGTGCGCTTGGATCTCACGCACCGTCATGCCGCGGGCATACAGGGACAGAATCTTGTCATCAAACCCCGTCCACCTGGTCTGGTGCTTGGGCACGATCTGCGGCTCAAAACTGCCGTCTCGGTCGCGGGGAATGTCGATGGGCAGTTCGCCAAACTCGCCCTTGAGCGTTTTACGGCTCTTGCCGTTTCGGGTGTTGCCCCTGGGGTTGGCGACAGGCTCATTCTTACCGTGCCCAAGGTGCTCAGCCATCTCGGCTTCAAGGGCTCGCTCGACCAATCGTTTGGTCAATTGTTTGAGAAGCCCGCTCTCTCCGATGAGGTCTTCAGGTTTTTTGTAATCCGCCAACAGGCGGTCTATCAATTCGTTGCTTACGGTCATTTCTCTTCCTTTGAGAACTTCGGCAGTTTCCTGCCATTAAACCGTTTACACAAAATCTAGGTCACGCCCCATACGACCATAGGGGGCGATTGCATTCTTTTATATAAAAAATGCGGATTAAGTATTAATATCTTCATGTCCCAGTACAAGCTACTAGCTACTAGCTATTAGCTATTTGCTATTAGCTATAAAAATAATTTTTCTAAGGTAAGTTATTTTGGATAAAGCTCACATAACCGACGACAGCACATCAGTGGTGTACATTGGATCAGGTACCTTGATTCGCGGTAATTTAGATGCACCTAGTGAAGTCATCGTCAACGGCAGATTTGAAGGCACTCTGAATGCAAGCCAAGTGACTGTTGAGAAAAATGGCTACCTCAGCGGCATCACCATTGCCGATAACGTGATCGTTTATGGGCGTATTGATCAAGAATTAGTATCAACCAACTCACTTCAGATCCATGCAACTGGAGTCGTTACAGGCAATGTGTCTTATTACGACATTGAGATCTCCAAGGGCGGTCAGCTAGATGGTACATTGATACACCGAAATGTCTGATTTGGGCTGCAAAATGCTAAATTAATGAATTGTTGACTTATCAAACAGCTCTTCATTTCCTGCTGCGATGCAATGTTAATGCACTGGCGTAACCCATCTGCTGTGTCGTTTGCTTGATCCCGATTGCCCCATCATGGAAACATGGCGCATGTTCACATCCCCAGCCTTGCCCTTTTTGATCTTGTCGACAGCCGTTTTTATGTTGTCGAAGATGCCCCTCTGGGATACACCACCAAGCACCCGGAATGCATGGTTATGCGCATCGAAGTGCATTTCATGGGTTTGCAGTGGGTAGGCCCGCAACAGAAATTCCCAGCTTTACGCCAACTTGAATTGAGCCACCTGCAACTTCGCGCGTTCACCACTAATCACAGCCCAGTCTTCGCTCCAGTCGAACTGGAAGGCCTCGCTAGGTGCAAATGTGAGAGGTACAAATGCCCCGCGCCCAGTTGTCTTGGTGGCTTCGTGTTGGTTTTGACGCCAAT
>ERZ650303.736-NODE-736-length-10089-cov-5.678692_pt1 | contig 10089 bp, 15 predicted proteins | sample MGYA00376239_ERZ650303 | MGnify/ENA primary metagenome ERZ650303 (study PRJEB26733, sample SAMN07839262) | wastewater metagenome | biome: small river; feature: stream; material: water | place: USA: North Carolina | collected 2016-04-05 ... | reverse complement strand
GTAGAGAAAAAACACCCCAAGCCCCACAGTCCTACCCGTGCAACTGACCCTTGCATGGTTTGCCTCTCCTTGGCAGGCCCATGTCCTGAAGCTGGAGGCCTGAACAGCCTCCAGCCTTCTTAACGACATTGGCGAAGGCATGGTCGCACGATGCTGATAGCCAGTTCACTTGAATCTAGCCAGGCACGTATGAAAAAAATTCTCTCTTCTAAAGCGCAATTGTGTTTTGCCATTCTCTATGTAGGCGTTTGCTCTATCGCAACAGCTCAAGTTAGTGCCGTCTCTAGCGGTGTCAACAACAAAATGAATATTTTCTATGGGGTCGTTAGCGGCGTTAGCGGACTGTTGTTTTCATACTGCGCGACCATGGCAGGCTACAAATTCGCGACTTCAGAAAACACCAAATTTTCAGATCTTCGTGGCTTACTCATCGGCGGAACCCTTGCGGGAAGTGCCAGCGCGATCGCTTACACACTAATCTCTTGACCCAAAGTCATGGAGCATCGAATTTTCAAGGGGGCGACACGCCCCCCTATGTTTATTGGAGTACCACTGGTCCCAATGGTTTTGCTATCCATGTCAACCGTCATTCCATTTGGACTTTTATTCATCATCCAAAAATACATCCCGTCTTTGATGTTGCTGATCTTGTTTCTGTCAGTGTTCGTCTGGATGCGAATCACGACCAAGCATGACGCCTGGCGCACAAAACAAGAAGTGCTCAGATTTCGCATGCGCTACAGAAAAGGCAATCCTCAAATATGGGGCGGCATGAGCTACGCCCCGTTCAAGTTGCGCCCAATGAACCTCTTAGGTGTTTGCACATTCATCGCAATCTCTCATTATCCAAAGGATGCTTTTGCTACAGATCATGGCCAACGCTTGAATGCAAAAACACACCTGACAGCTACGGCCCTCTCCCCCATCACTTTATCTGCAACTGGCTCTCTTGAAGTTGCTTTTTCGCCCAATGAGGGCAGCGAAGAATTAGTAACCAAGGTGATCACATCTGCACGCAATGAGATTCGTGTTCTTGCGTATAGCTTCACCAGTCCAGCTGTAGTGAGCGCTTTGCTAAACGCCAAGCAAAAAGGTGTTGACATCAAAGTTGTTGCGGACTCAAAGAACAACACCACACAAGATGCCAGCGGTAAAGCACGTGCAGCACTTAGCGCTTTAGTAAATGCTGGAATTGACGTTCGCACGATTGATGCGTATTCAATCCATCACAAAGTCATCATCACTGATCGCGAAACCGTTGAGCTGGGTAGCTTCAACTACAGCAGTGGTGCTGCTTTACGCAATTCAGAAAACGTCTTGGTGAATTGGCGCAACCCACAACTGGCTGCAGCGTATTTGAAGCATTTTCAGCGCAACTACGCGCAGGCAACACCGTATCGAGCTCGGTACTGATCACAAGAGCTGATACGTCATGACTAGCAAGTTACTCAGTGCCAATTTAGGGGACCTACATCCGCTATTTCAGGTGATGAGTGGATTGCGGCAAGAAACGCCATCAGAGTCATTGCGTGCCTTGATTCGCGCGACCATCACGCAAGCAGCATCCAATATTGATAAAGTCAAAAATGAGCGCATTCGATTTTCAGCCGGTGATCTACATGATCCGTTCAAAGAATTCTGCAAAAAGCACGGCATAACACCCAGCATCATGCTCAAGACTATCGTTCTTGAAGAGTTGATACGGCTACTACAAAAAGAAGAATCACAGCTTGCCCACCAAAACTACGATTCACCAATATTCAATGCTCACGCTCATGTTGGCGTCACTGACCACAAACGGCATCGTGTCGGGTTGCGTGTATCCGATAGTGAGTTAACTCAACTGCAGCATCTTGCTCATGACCGTGGCACATCTGTGCAACGTTTGATCGTGCAGATTATTCGAGCATTTTTGCTTAACACACATGCATTTTCTTCCCAAGAGAGTGCCGAACTAGGCGCCATCAACTTATCACTGATGCGCATTGGTAGCAATCTCAATCAAATTGCAAAACGCCTCAATGTGAACAAAGAAACGCCTGTAGATGTCATCACATTGAATGACATTGCAACTTGTGTGCAACAAATTAACGTGCATGTGCAAGATTGCTCTAAGTCGCTACAGCTATCCCGTGAGAGATGGCGCATTGAGCTCAGGAATTGACCGTGGCGACCAAAACATACGTCGACCGCATGCTAATCCATTGGGGTGAGGATCTTCTTTGGGAGGAGAACCATCGGATACAAAAAAAACCACCAGTGCAAATCACACTGAAGTCACCACGCTCAACAGGAGGCTCCGGTTCAAAAGCCGACCGCGTGCGACAACACGTTGCCGCCATGACCCGAAAAGCCCCGCAAGTCATGGTCAAAATCACCGGCGGCGGCGCTGACATGCGCAAGATAAGCGCACACATTGATTACATTGCGCGCGCAGGGAAATATAAGCAGAAAGATGAGCCTGAGTTAGAAATCGAAACCGATGATGGCCAAGTCATCCAGGGCAAAGAAGCACGTCAACATATCAAAGACATGTTTGAGCACAGTGGTGCCCCCATACCCAAAGAAGTTCAGGAACTCGACTCGGACACGACGCTCACAAAACGCAAGCGCCGTGAAGCACTTAACGTCATTCTTTCTATGCCTCACGGCATCAATCGTGAAGCCGTCAAAGCCGCTGCCAGTGCTACGGCCAAAAAGTTGTTTGCAGAAAATCATCTTTTTGCAATGGTGCATCACGAAGACACGGATCACCAACACACGCATATTGTTGTCAAGATGGTCGGACATGACGGCAAGCGACTCAACCCCCGAAAAGCTGATTTGGAGAATTGGCGTATCACATTCGCTAAAGAGCTCAATGCACGTGGCATCGATGCAGTAGCCACGCGTCGACGTGTGCGATTGCAGCGCCAAAAAGGAGAAAGTCAATCCGTTAGACAGATCAAGGATCGTGGCGAAAGGCCAAAGCGTGAGACCACATCGATCACTCAAGAAGTGGCAAAAAAACGAGGCCAAGCAAACGAACGAGTGGCCACCAAAGCCTATTCAGAGATTGCTAAAACACTCGCTACAAGTGAGTCCTCTCAAGACCGTCAATTGGCAAAAGACTTGAAAAGTTACCTGATGCAGCATGGCATTGGGCCCAGCAAGCCAATTCGTCCAAGCCTAAGGTAAGACCCATGGCGCCTGAATTACTCCTATCTTTGAGCATGACTTGCGCACCTTTGGTGCATCCTCACACCACGCTAAAGCTAGTCAAACACGAAAGTGCTGGCAACCCTTACGCCATTGGCATCAATGGCCCCTACCGACTTTCACCTCAACCGACATCTAAAGCTCAAGCCATTGCAACTGCCAAGATGCTGCTCGCTGAAGGCATGAGCATTGACATGGGTTTAGCCATGATCAATTCCAAAAACTTGCGTCACCTAGGCTTGACCGTAGAGAGCGTGTTTGACCCATGCACCAACCTCAATGCAATGCAAACGGTGCTCACGACTGCTTACAACAAGGCCGTCAAACGCCATGGGCACGGTCAAGCCGCGCTCGCGTCCGCATTGAGTGAGTACAACACAGGTAACGCTTCAAGCGGCATCCGAAATGGGTATGTTGCTTCGGTCTACCGTGCCCCATTGCCAGCCAGTTTATTGACTGATGGGGTCAATTCGCAAGTGCGGCAATGAAACGTGAAAAAGGTGCCAATTTTGTTCGACAAAGTTATGCAGGGGTCATCCGCCAGCGATTGCTTCACATCGAGCGGCAAATTGCTTTTGGAAGCAAGCAAGATGAGTTGCGAAAAGAGTTGGCCAAGCTGGGCTTTGAAGCCGCTCCTGGAACTTTTAGGAAAAGCCTGTGGCGCGCACGTCGCTGGTGGCGAATTCAGTTGCAGGTTAATTCTGCATATTTGCATGCAACGCTGGCGACACCTGTCGCACCTGTCGAGTCTCCCCCCACTCCGAGTATGCCAACTCCAGATGCACGACAAAGCAGCCCAGCGCCTCAACTACCAGCACCGTCAAAAGCCAATCCCGTTTCACCGCCACGCATCAAACGAGATGAGCTGGATCAATTTTTTCAGCGCAAATCCGTGTTTACAAAAACGTAATCAACCATCACATCCATAACCCTTGACCGAAAGGCTTCCTATGAAAATAGCTGTACTTAACTTCTCCGGCAACGTCGGCAAATCAACCATTGCACGACACTTACTCAGTCCGCGCATGCCAGAAGCGGGGTTGGTTGCCGTTGAAACCATCAATGCCGACAGTGCAAGTGACAACACAATTCGCGGTACAGATTTCGGAAAATTACAACAAGACCTTCAACTCGAAGACCACGCCATCGTCGATATTGGCGCAAGCAACGTGGAGCAGTTTCTGGCACTCATGCGCCAGTATCACGAAAGTCACGAGGACTTCGACTTGTACCTAGTGCCTGCTGTGCCGCACTTGAAACAACAACGCGACACCACAGAGTGCATCGTCGAGTTATCGAACTTAGGCGTACCTGCCCACAAAATTTTTGTAGTCTTCAACTTGGTAGAGCCTGGACAAGACGTTGAAACGATTTTTGAACCGATCTTCAACTTCGTGGACAAGTTTCATTTATGCATGACCACTCCAGAGGCGGTCATCTACAAAAACGAAGTCTTCGCACTGGTGCGCGGTCGTGGGCAGAGTCTTTCAGATGTAGTGGAGGACCAAACAGACCTCAAAGCTGCGATCAAGGCAAGCCAAGATCCAGATGAAAAGGTAGCGCTTGCAGAAAAACTTTCTATTCGTCGCTTGGCCATCGGTGTCAACAAAAACCTTAATGAAGTCTTCAACCATGTGATGCGCGTATGCCAGGCTGGTTAAGCGAGCGCAGCGTGCCACCAGACAATGAAGCTGATGCCTCAAGCGAGGACAGTTCCGCCCAGGCACTCCATGCTGAGTCAAAGATGATGGCCGAACAGACGCCCCACAAGACTGAGGCACTTGCACGATCAACAGGCTCAATGAGTCAGCATCAACGCGATGAATTGATTGCTGAGGTTCTTGGAGATGTTTTAGTGTTGAGCGAAAAGGTCAATGCCCTATCAATGCAAATATCGGCCATCGCGCAAACCTTCTCGGCTAACGATTTTGTACGCTGGAGAAACACGCTTGATCTAAAAATGTCTGAGCTGGCTGAAATCAACCTATCTCAGCAGGCTGCAACACGTTTACAAGCATTCGCCTCAACCTACCTTGACCATCTCTCGCAAGAGACAAACAAACTTGTTCGCATTGAAGTCAAACGCGCGGTCAACGACACCATGACGTTCAATAAATTATTTGACAAGTTGAACACCGATTGGCTGTTGCGACTTACATCCATTGCAGCTGTGGTTTTTGCTTCCACCCTATTAGCCAACATCGTTTGGTCTTGGTTCAAGTAAAGGATGTACATGAAAAAAACTGTACTCATCGTCGTTTGCTTTAGCGCATTTCTAGGCCAAGCAATGGCGCAAGAGTCTTTGCAAGGCGATGAGAAACTGGCTTGTGAAGCACTTCTTTGCCTTTCAACATCTACACGACCAGCAGAATGCACCCCTTCGTTGCGGCGTTACTTTTCAATCAGCTTCAAAAAATTTAGCGACACGCTGCGCGGACGAATGAATTTTCTGAACATGTGCCCAATGGTCACGGATGTAAACATGGCCTCATATAAATCAGCTGTGATTAATGGCTCAGGCCGGTGCGATGCAGCTTCGATTAACCAATCAAGTTATGTCAGTGATGCTGAAGGGACTGGTCATGTAAACAACGTCATGCCGGATTACTGCAAAAACTACTACGGTGCTCAGTATATGCAGTCACTGCCACCTATCTACGTTGGCACGCCAACACAAGGCGGATATTGGGTTGAAGCCAAGGATTACGAGCTTTCACTCAAGGCCTACAACGACATGTTGACTTCACGCACGCAGACAAATTCATCAGATTGAAAGAAAGCAAATCCGCACCAGCCGGTTGCTGGCTAACCAACTTAGGAATCAAAAATGACCACCAGCATCTTGATCTCAGAACGCTGCAATGTCCCGGACGTAAAGAAGCATTTCACCTTGGATGACTTGCTTATCCAGCCAGATCCACACGCAACTTCAGGCGTTTCTTTTTATGACCTGCAAGCGAATGCATTGATTCAATCTATTTTTGAGTCGTCAGGCAAGAAAGAGTTGTCTTACACCTACATCGCTCAAGAGATTGACAAGCGGGCTCCAGCCCAATCCCAATCTACAGCGGAGTTGGTTGCTATTAAGGCAAGTGCATTTAGTCGCTTAGAAAAGCAGTGGTCTAGTCCAGTTGGTGAGGCCTTGGAGCACGTCTCATCTTTACCACTACAACAGACCACGTTCCGATCACGGCTCTATTCGTTGGTTGCATGGAGTGTCAAAACGATCTTCATCGCGGCAATCTTCTCTGCGATGAGCGTAGGGATAATTGGTTTACTGATCGCTTACTCAGATGACTCCCAAGCCATTGTTGTGTCTATGGCCACGCTTAATGTTGAACAATGGGCCTCCGCAGCTGAATCACTCAAAAATTTTGCGATTGGTATGGGGCTCTTCACTGTTTTCGTTCGGGCGTTCTACTTACCTTTCTTAACCGAGCTACTAGATAGTATTGCCAATTATTTGGCGGTTCGAATTCAGACGATATTTCAGCGGCACCCGATGTTCGAGCGTGCAATGACGTTTGCTCTCCTTGCGATTACGTTTGTGGCGTTGGCTAGCGTGGTCTTTCTGACGTCGACAGAAAAGCTGAAACCTGCAAACACTCCCTCTGACCAACCAATTTTTAAAGGCTACTCATCTGTCGCAATTCAACTCGAAGATGGCACCACCAAGACAGGCCCAGCGACTGTGATTCGTCGCGATGATGGAGCTTGGGAAGTTCAATTCAAAAACTAAAGGACAACTCGCATGAAACGCACGTATCTGCTCAATGAACGTCGATTCAGTCCAGAAGATGGGGATTTCCAAGAAATCCTCGCCTACGCTTACAACAATCAAATCCGGCCAGTTTGCGGTTGTAACGCTAGCAAATCCGTTGAACTGTACGTTGCCAAAATCACTAATCGAGCGGCGTATGAGCTTCGTCGCATGCCCAATGCGGGGGCTAGCCACGCCAGTGATTGCGCGCATTACGAGCCACCATTGGGACTCAGTGGCCTTGCCCAGGTTCAAGGACATGCAATTCTTGAAGATGAGCAAACTGAGATTGTAGAGCTCAAGCTTGATTTCGCTCTTTCAAAAATTGCCGGTCGCACACCACCCCCACCCAAAGAAACCTTGGCCGATAGCGTCAAGAGCGATGGCACCAAACTAACTCTACGAGGGCTGTTGCACTATCTTTGGCATACCGCCCAACTAGACCGTTGGTACCCAGCCATGGAAGGAAAACGTGGCTACGGCACCATGTATAAATACGTGAGCAATGCAGCCATTGGAAAAGTGGCCAAGTCACAACCTTTACCTGACATGCTCTACATCCCAGAGCCATATCACCCCGACCGTGATGCTGACATCAAAAAACGCCGGATGCTCCGCATGGCCCAGTTAGCAAGCAGCTCAGGCACAAGCACCAAGCTCGGGTTGATCATTGGGGAGCTTTACGAGCTAAGACCAGCCCAATTTGGACACCATGCAATCTTCAAGGGCTCGTTGGATAGCCCTTTTCGAGTAAATGCAGATCTTTACAAACGAATGCTCAAGAACTTTGAGTCCGCACTATCGATGTGGGATCAACATCTTGACGACACGCATTTGGTGGTGATTGGCACATTTACGGTTGACATTTCAGGCATGCCCTCCCTCAATGAAGTGGCTGTGATGAACGTAACGCAGAACTGGATTCCTTTTGAGTCCATCTACGAAAAGAGCTTGATCACCGAGTTAACGGCCCAAAAAAGAACATTTTGGAAGTGCTTGCGCTTTAACCTACCCAAGGCGGCACCTATGGCCAATGTTGTGCTCACAGATACGCAAGAATCTCCGACCGCACTATGCATTCTTGCCGCAGGGGCGACCGAGGAAAATGAAATCGAACTCAAAAAGCAAGTCGGCACGGATGGCATGCAGCTTTGGTTCTGGCGCTCCGGTGAACAAGAGCTTCCAGTGTTACCACTGTTAAACAATGCTGCAAAGACTTGAAGATAGATAAATCACCACCTATCAAAATCGCTCTAAATGCCCGATCCTTACTTAATGACGATTCCTACTGACTGCGTCGTACACGATCCCTGTTTTTTACGCATGCAAGTTGAGTTACATTTTGCACACCATCATCTAGGCAGCGAATTTCGCACACTCTCTGCAAAGCATCTTTATTTCAATATCGCTCAATCTCTTTTGGCACAGCAAGACACAAAGTCAAGACAGCCACTCAAAGTTCTCAGCAATCCTTTCACCGATCGCATCATCCGCGATCGCATAAGAGAATTTGAATGCAGCGGATTGATTCAGGTCATCTACGGTGAAAACGATAAACGCACAAAACATCTAATTCCTACACAGCAACTTTTACACAAACTCAATCATCACATGAAACTGTTACGCCAAATTAGTGAGCGTCACATGTTCCTTGTTGAAAAAGGCTAAGTTGATGAGCAAAGATGTTGAAAATCAAATCTCTAATGACGGGCTGAGATACAAGTCGAAACAAGGCGGCTCCCCATTTGGGGGTTCGGGCAACATATCAACGATGAGCTGCTATAAATGTGGTCAACACAAATCACGTGCCTTAGGGACTTTCAAGCGCATCATTGGACAAAGCATGTTCATGTGCGCAGAATGTACGCCTGTTGTTAAAACTGAATCTCTTCCATGACCACATTTGCCAACCAGTTGAAAAACGAAATTTCTCGCATAGCTCGCAAAGAAGCGCGTATTGATTCGAAACAACTCAAAAAGACTTCTACTCAAAATCGTTCCGAGATTTCGGCACTCAAGCGTCGTGTTTTAGCGCTGGAAGCCTCTGTTGCACGGCTGTTGAAACAAAAAGCTAAGCCCGTTGAAACTCAGCCCTCAGATGAAAAGCAGTCACTACGTTTTAGGGCGGGTGGTTTTGCGTCTTTGCGGAAAAAATTAGCATTGACTGCATCCGAGATGGGAAAACTCATTGGTGTGTCTGCGCAATCGGTCTACCACTGGGAACAAGGAAAGTCTCGCCCTCGCACTAGTCAGTTACCAGCAATTGCAAAGATTCGCAAACTCACAAAGAAGCAAGCGCACGAGGCGCTGGATAGCTAATATTCGATTTTGGAAGGTATGGCATAACCTCCCGTCATCTAAGATCGACAAATCGAACACCTCATCAAAGCAACTGCAGCGAACAGCCGCGAGCCACTAGGGACACTGCATTACTGCTCACACTCTACGTAACTGTTATGTCCGTTACTGAACTGGCCACCGTTACGATCAGCGACTACTTGATGCCGAATGGCACCGTACGCGTTACCCGTGCAGTTCGGCCAGATGTCGCGCACAACGGAGCTCAACGTGCCCTATATTGGTCAAACAAACGCGTGGGGCATGCAGTGGATGCTACCTAGCGTGGAGGTTCACGAAACGCCACGGCAGCACGACCATGCGGGATGCGTTTAGAGGGCTTGACCCAGACAGTCCCGTTTTTCTAACCGACGATGGTGAGCCCTATTCGCTAACATGCGCACACTGTCATCCGGTCTGCTCAGCTACTCCTGCAACACGCTAGGCGCGTACATCTCGCGTCTGCATACAAATGCGGGGATCGAGGGCGGCTGCGACCATTCGGCTAGGCGCACACGATCTGTCAAGCTGCATCGCAAGGGCTATGACTAAGTGCACATCGCGGCAATCCTTGGGCACAAAAGCGTGAGCACCACCAAGCGATTTGTGATGCAAGACCCCTTGAGATTGGCTGAAATTGTGGCGAAAGCAATCCAAAAAACCAAATTGACTGCTAAACGGATAACAGGTAATATTCGTGCATGGCAATTCAATCATTCGCGTGCGCCGACACCCAAGCATTGTTCACAACTGGACGTTGCCCGCGTTTTGCAAACATCAAGAAAGTTGCTGAA
>ERZ650303.735-NODE-735-length-10093-cov-3.930365_pt1 | contig 10093 bp, 9 predicted proteins | sample MGYA00376239_ERZ650303 | MGnify/ENA primary metagenome ERZ650303 (study PRJEB26733, sample SAMN07839262) | wastewater metagenome | biome: small river; feature: stream; material: water | place: USA: North Carolina | collected 2016-04-05 ... | reverse complement strand
ATCTCATGGGAAGTCACGATGCCCGGAGGGGGGCCTGGTTATCCCAATGCAACCCCTGGTGCATTGCTGACGGTTCAACCCGCCGATACCTGGACACTCACCGCTTCAGTCATGAACGGTACCCCGATCGGGCCCAACACCTCTTCCACGCGCTACGGCACAGAATTCCCGGTAGGAGACGGCGTGCTTTCCTGGGCGGAAACTGCCTTTACCCCCCATCTGCAACTGGGCACAAAAACATTGCCAGGGACTTATAAGGTGGGCGGCTGGTATAACTCTGCGCGGGTAGATAACGTCACGTTGGTCGAAAGCGGGCGGACATTCACCAACCCGATCAATCAAAACTATCGGGGACAGTACGCCCTTTACGGTTTACTCGATCAGGCACTCTGGCGTGAAAGCGATACAGAGAACCAAGGTCTGAACAGTTTTTTCCGGGTGACTTATAACCCGCAGCAAAATCGCAATCTGGTCACCTGGTATTTTGATACAGGTCTGGCTTACACCGGACTTTTCGATGGTCGTCCCGAGGATGTGATCGGTCTTGGGTTTGCCTGGGCAAAAATCACGCCTTATCTGTCTGGACCGATCGCCGCAGAAAACACACTGGCTGGCACACAAACCCCCATGCCAACGGCAGAGTCGCTCATTGAGCTGACTTATCAGGCACCGATTTCACCCTGGCTATCGCTACAACCCTTTTTTCAATACGCCATGAGTCCTGCGGGCAAAGCACCAATGCCCAGCAACCCGAATCAGGCCATCCCGAATGCCACTGTTGTTGGTGTTCGTGCCAACATCAGCTTTTAAGGCCTCAAGGCGCAATTTCAAGTTGCGGACACACGGCCTGAACCATTGCCCAATCGAAATAAGGGCCCGGATCGGTTTTTCGAGTTGGCGCAATATGGGCATGACTGGTAATAGCGCGCACGGGCCATGTCGCCACTAAAGACACCAGCAACCCTTGCAGGGCCTGGTATTGGGCAACCATAAATGGGGTCTCGTCGTCGCCCTCGAGTTCGATGCCAATCGAAAAATCATTGCAACGTTCCCGGCCTTGCCACTCGGAAAGCCCGGCATGCCAGGCACGCGCCGTGACGGGTACAAACTGTATTAACGCCCCATGACGCTGAATATAAAAATGCGCAGACACTTTAAGCCCGGCAATCTGCGCATAATAGGGATGCTCAGTAGGATCCAGCTGGTTCGTAAACAGTTGAGCGACGCCCGCACCACCAAACTCACCCGGCGGCAGACTGATCGAGTGAACAATCACTAGTTCCAGCGCTGTCTCTGGTGGCCGCTCGTCGTAATTGGGCGACACAATCCGCTGCGCTGGCTGATACCAACCGTTATGCCAGTCCGGGTGTTGCTGCGCAGAAAACAGATGCTCTGTCATACAGGGTGCCACAAGTTAATTATCCGTCTCGTCATCAACATCTTCCGGCGGTTCAGCCACCGAGGCCAAGGCGCTGACTGGCTGCAAGTGGGCCAAATAACTATCGCGCAGTATGCAATTACGAATGAAGTCAATCGTACTGCGCAATGTGTAGTAATCACTGGAGACAGACTTCGGCACCTTCATGGCAAGCGCCTCGCGCTCAAGATCATCCATATGCTGAAGATAATCCGCCTTTTGCAACGGATCATAAGACTGCAACAGTTCCTGTTCGAAGAACTTAATCGCACCATACATCCGGTTGATACGGCCACGAATTCGGTTCTTATGATAATTCGGCATCGAGCGAATGACCGGATAGGCCAGCGCAAAAAAAGGCAACATGGTAAGCATCAAACGTTGAATAAATTCCGCCAACCAGAACGGCATGAACTCCATCAGCCATGGCGTACCTTTTTCATAAAACACTTCAGCCTCGGGGCTACGTTTTAAGCTGCTATCTTTAAAAACCGGAAACTCCCCTTCCTGGGAGAAGAAGGCTTCCTTGCCGTTGATGGCTCTCGCTGCCAATAGAAACAAGGTCTGTATGGCTGGATGCAGACGCTCATCGATCAGGATCTCGGTAGTGCTGGCAATCAACGACATGGGTTTATCTGGTCGATTCTGCTTTAAACTCAAAGCCCCCGCGGGAACAGTGACCATCTCGATCGATGCCACCAAGCGTGCGTAAGCTTCGGCCCGTGTAAAGTCGGATATCTGCAATCCTGGCAGTGTCAGGAGTTTCTGCACGTTGGGTGCTTCGTAAGTATCGACAATACATAAAGCACCCAGCTGACCGAGACGCAGTTCTTCGACGGCCCGATCATCTGGCAACGCTTTTACATTCGAATGATCGAGCTTAAACCCGTTGAGATTAAGCACCTGCTGGGTGAGCAGATAGGTACCGCTATTCGGTGTGCCAACGTTCAGCAAGCCGCCCAGCAGAAAGTTCACCCGCTCATCTGCAGCAAGCGGTTTATCGCTCCGATAAAAACACCAGAGCGGCTGGTAGTTGATACTGCCCAAGGTCTGTATTCCCGGGGCATGCGGTGCTGCTGCACCCGCCATCACAAACGCAGCCATCACCGGATCTTTCTGGTCCTGAAGTCTCTGAACGTTTTCCACCGACCCTTCCGTAGGCACCAACTCCAGCGTAATGCCCCGCTCGGCAAAATAAGCCTGATATTTTTTACCGAGTGCCTCATTGGAGCTACCGACCGGACCTGTTGCCATCATGACATGGCGCGGGGGCGCAGGGTCAGCGATCCACAAGGCCCCTATCAGAATAAGCAGGAGCACTGTCAACGCCGGCCAGGTCTCGAGAACAAAGGTTTTTACATCGTGACACCCATCAACCACCGTTTCACGAATCGCCTCGATTTGATCCCGCAGATCCTCACGCACACTCGCCATACGCTCCCTTTGCTCTGCAATATTGATCCATAAGACCGAAGACTAACGGATAATTCGTGCTTTCGCCCAGCCTTTGTGACTCAGGATGCCACAACGACACACCACACCGCCCCTGCACACTTCACACAACCCGCACACACGGGTTGCGATTGCGGCTTGCTTTGGCACTTTTCTGGAGTGGTATGACTTTCTCACCTTTGCCGCCCTGGCCGTCTGGTTTGGCCCTCTGTTCTTTCCTCCGGAAGACCCCAGCGCCGGTCTTTTAGCCAGTCTGGCAACATTTGGCGCAGGCATGGTGGTACGCCCGCTCGGTGCCGCACTCTTCGGTTCTCTGGGTGACCGCATTGGCCGACGCAAAGTCTTCATGATCACGATTATGCTGATGGGCGGTGCCACCCTTGCCGTTGGCCTGTTGCCCACTTACGCTCAAGCCGGTCTGTGGGCTTCTGCACTATTATTGCTATTACGTTTGCTACAAGGCCTGTCGGCCGGCGGCGAAATCGGTGGCAGCGCCGTTTACCTGACCGAACATGCCCCGCTGCGTTCTCGGGGCCTATACACCAGCGTGCTCCAACTCATGGGTCCGTTGGGCATTCTGGCCTCCACCCTGCAAATCGCCTTTTTACAGAGTGCCCTGACGCCAGAAGACTTCCTGAGCTGGGGATGGCGGGTTCCTTTCTGGGTCTCGCTACTGTTGCTGCTCGTATCGCTCAAGGCACGGATGGCCCTGCATGAAACCCCGATCTTCAAAGCGCTACAAGCCAATGCCCAACTCTCACGAACGCCACTGCGCGATTGCTTTCGTGATCCGCAAACACTGGCGCGTATGGGCTTACTCTTTCTCTGTGTCTCGGCGGGTGGTGCTGTACTGTTTTTTTCTGCGCAGGTGTACAGCGGGGTATTTCTCAAAACTACCGCCGGCTTCGATGGCGCACAAAGCAGCCTGCTCGTTGCATTAGGGACGCTGGTACTTTTTCCGCTGACCTTGTTGTCTGGCTGGTTATCGGACCGCATTGGCCGACGCCCCGTGGTCATTTCGGGTTTGCTGCTCGGCAGTCTTTGCGTTTACCCGGTGTTTGCCCAATGGCTTGCTCTAAGTACAGCACCACTGAATGATTCGTCATGGCTCGCGGGAGCCCTGATGGTCTTGCTGACCTTACCCCTTGCGCTGGTCACCGGTCCGCAAACGGCCTTGCTCGCCGAACTGTTTCCGGCGCGAACGCGCTATACGGCGGCGGCATTACCCCATAACTTATCTGCCGGCTGGATCGGTGGCTTATTGCCCCTGATCGTTACGCTAATCAATGACAAAACCGGCGATCCACTCGCCGGTCTCTGGTATCCCACTGCATTACTGATTGTCGCCACGCTGGTAGCCTGGCGTTTTCTACCCGAAACGCGCGGCGTCGATCTGAATCATTAACCCCAGTGACGCACACGACCCGTATCGATGTGCACAAACTGCTCACCGGGGTAGTAACCAACACCCCCGGCCTGCAAAGACAGCGCCGCATCGCGTACTTCAGCCAGCGGCACGCCGGGAATACGGATATCAATCGCCTTACCTTCCATATGCAGGCTGCGTTTGGCGACACCGCCGCCGCGGGCGTTACGCAAATGGTCGTTGGTTTCCGGACAGCGATAACCGGAGATGACATCAAAGGTCAGCACCGATCTGCTCCCCAGGGCCGTTCGCACCTGATGTAGCAGGTCAAAAAGCTGCGGATCCATCTGCCCTGCGATGCCGGAATAATGATCCCGTAAAAACCGATTCAGCGTCTTCAAGGCATCCGGTACATACTGCGCATCGACCGCATACACAAGCTCGATCCGTTCACGCGTATGGGTATGGTTGAAGGCGAGTGCACGACCGCCAGCCACACCAAACAGGGATGCGGCAGCTGGTTGAGTCAGCTGTGAGCTCGATGCGTGCGCAATCCCACTCAACGGTAGCGCAGCCCCCCCAGCAGCCAGTTTAACGGCTTGATGGAAAAAGCCGCGGCGATTAAAACGACGTGATTTCATAGAGATATTCTATTCCATTCGTGGTGGATTACCAGCTTTTGCCTGTAAGGCCTGGCTATGCCGCTTCAGGGCGAGCTCCAATTGGCGATCATGGCCGTAGATGTCGGCGTAAAAGTAGATGGTGCCGCCCCGCTGTTTCACAATAGCCGTGCCATAGGCAATCACTACCATCAGTGGGTGCTTGATACGAATGGTCTTCGACGTACCATTGTCCATGGCCTCACGAATCTTTTCAGTCGTCCACTCCGGTTCATCTTGGAGGACAAACTGGGCCAGCCCCACCGGGTCTTCTACACGGATGCAGCCATGACTAAAGTCGCGGCGATCGCGCTGAAACAAACCTACGGAAGGTGTGTGGTGCATGTAGATGTTGTCATTGTTCGGAAAGATAAACTTGATATCTCCGAGCGCATTCTGTGCTCCCGGGCGCTGCCGGATACGCGCTTCGCCACGTTGCACTGCCGCCAGCTGCGCCTCATCGGCATGGGTCACGACTTCGCCCGAGCGCGTCACAATCTCGAAACCCTGACGGTCCAGATAACCCGGATCACGACGTAATTTCGGAATCGTTTCTGCTCTGGCAATTGAAGGCGGCACATTCCAGTACGGACTAAACTCAATCATCTTCATCTGTTCATCGAACATGGGTGTTCTGGTGTTTAGGGCTTTGCCCACAATCACGTTCATCTTTAACGGGATCTGCACCTGCGTGCCATCAATCTCCAGACCACGCAGCTCGAATTCCGGCAGGTTGACCACCAGCATACGTTTATCGACCATCAGAGGCGTCCAGCGCAAACGCTCCATGGTGAGTTCGATTTGTTCAACCCGTGCCGCCGGTGAGACGTTTAACTGATCCCACGTGCTTTTACCAATCACCCCATCCTGCGTCAGACCATGACGCTTCTGAAACTGTTTGACGCCATCCACCAGTGCGCCCTGATAGCGTTCGGGTGCAACAAAACCCGCAGGCAAGTCGCCCAAAGCAATTAACCGAGCCGTCAGCTTGGCCACACCGGCATAAGCAGCACCGGGTTCGAGCTTGGCCGCAGGCAGCGGCGATAGACTACCCGACCAGGCAGGGTCGCGCTCCAGCGATTTATAGCGCGCCAACCAGGGGCGCAACGCTTGGTAAAGCGGAAAGGTTGGCGTCGCCGCTTTCACTGCCTGATTCAAATCTCCCGCCGCAAGCGCCGCGCTCAGGGTCGCTGGCAGATTTAATGTTTTAGGTGGCACATTAAAATTGGCATAGACCGTACGCGGATCAACCCGACCATAGTGCAGGTCATGCAGATAATGCAGCATAGCCTGGTTGAGCGACTGATCCAGTTCGGCTTGTACCGATGGCGACAGCGCGGCCCCCTGCTTTGCCGAAGTCAGCTGTCTGCTCAAAACGGCGGCATCATAATCCGCCGGATCCAGCCCTTCGTCCCCAGCCTGTTGCAGAATCTGTACTGCGACCTCGGCCTGAGCCGATGGCCGCCCCTGGTTCAACCAAGGGGAAGCAAAATCTGCCGCATAGAGCAAGCCAGTCATGGCCCAAAACCCCGCCATCAGACAAACGAACTTAAAACGTCGCATGGGCATGCCTCCGCAAATTGACTCATAGTCATTGTGCCTGATTTAAAGCACGCAACCTATCGACTCACAACACACCAAAATTTTCTTGACAGGTGAAAAAGAGGCTCTATAATTCGTTATGTTGCAGCGCAGCAATTGAGTTCTGAGCTGCAAAAAATAAGAATGACCGAGACCACTGTTTCTGTATTGCCCTTTGTTTTTTACTTTTGATGACCTTTAAGGAGTTGACCATGTCTGCACTGAACAACGAACACGTACTGTCTGCTAACAAAGCTGCTATTGACACCCTGCTGTCGGTAGCCAACACGGCCCTGGCTACGGCCGAGAGCCTGGCTGCACTGAACCTGGGTGCCGCCCGCGAAGCCCTGAGCGATAGCGCCAACAATGCCAAGGCTGTGATGGGTGTAAAAACGCCACAAGACGCAGCTTCGCTGAACGCCACCCTGGGCCAACCAGCTGTTGAGAAAGCCGTAGCCTACTCGCGTAGCGTGTACGAAATCTCGACCGGCGCTGCCAGCGAGTTCTCGAAGATGATTCAGGCGCAATTTGCTGAACTGAACAAGGCTGCTCAGGATCTGGCCGAAAAGACTGCCAAGGCATCGCCATTTGGTTCGGACGTCGCCATGGCCGCTGTGAAGCAAGCTGTGACGGCTGCCAACTCGGCTTTTGACAATCTGAACAAGGCTGCCAAGCAAGCCGCTGAATTCACCGAAGCCGGTGTATCAGCTGCCACATCGGCTGCTGTGAAGGCCGCTGGTTCGAAGCCTGCTGCCCGCGCCAAGAAGTAATCCAGGTTGCTTCCGCAACTTAGGTGACGGTTTGACCGTCATCACTCAACCCCCGCTCGGGCAACCGTGCGGGGGTTTTTCTTTTAACGTACGCGACGACTCAATAACAATGCCTGCCGCTCAACATAGCGGTAAAACAAAGCAGCCACCAGCATACTCAGCACCCAGGCAACCCCCATGGCCAATAGCCCATCACGCGGGGTCGTCCAGTCAAAACGATCCTGTGCGGCGTTCACCAGCATGCTCACAGGAAAATGCATCAGAAAAAGCGCATAGGAGGTCGCGCCGAGATAATGCACACAAACCCCGATACGGTTTCTGAGATTACGCCAACTCCCCATGCGTTGCGTTGCAGGGAATCCTGCGATCCAGAGCAATGCGCCCGTGGCCAGAATAATCAGCAGCCGGCCATTCAACGACATCGCCCATTGCCATAGCAACACGCCCAGAACTAGCGCTAGCGCTATGCGCACCCACTGATGCGCATGATCGCGCAGGCCCAGCCATCCGATCAACATCCCCACGCCGTAGGCATTATAAAAATAGGGTGCCCAGTTATCCCAATCTTGCCAGGTGCGAATCCAGATCAGGGACGCAGCCGTCAGCACCCCAATCAACAACGGTGCCCAGCCTGACCATCGCAACGCCCGGCTTGCCCACAGCAACAGAATGGTCAGCACGAACAACTGGAAATCAATCGCCACATACCAGACCCCCGTCGAGAGGGAATCATGCCCCAGGAGCCCCTGGATCAACAGCCAGTGAGCAGCGTACTGCATGAAAGAGGGTTCGCCGGGCACAATCGGATCCTGCGTCCAGTATCTTGCTGCCTGAGCCACAATGACCGCCAGGGTCACCGCGACACCAAAAGGCCAGACTAAGCGCACATAACGCTTGGCCACCAGACTCCAGGGGCGGCTAAGCACAGCAGGACGCCCACAAAAAGCCTGCGCCGTGAGAAACCCGGCGACCACCAGAAAAACCTGAACCGCCCAGCGACCATAGGTCCCAAACCAGGCGGCTAATCCCGGGGCGGCGAGCCCTGCGGCTTCGGCCATCGGCCCATAAGACACCAGATGGTGAATGACGACCATCTGCGCGGCCAGCGCTTTCAGGCCATCGACCAGTAACGATCGATCAACACGAACAGGGGAAGAAGAAACGGCGTGAATCAAATGAACACCTATATTTTTTGTGCGGTAGAGTAGCATGAGACAAGCAAGCGCTTTGCAACTGGATATTTTTCTGCTCACCCAAACGTGAAACTTTACCTCTACATCATTTCTGCAATAAGCCTCCTCGGCCCTTGGATATGCATCGCCGACGAGACGCATTTAAAATTCGGCAAAGCACCGATGTCTGGCGAGCAGGTCTATCAGAGAGTCTGTAGCACCTGCCACGCTCATGGCCTGGCAGGTGCGCCACAAGCGGGCAGCAAAAAAGCCTGGGCACCGCTCATCCAAGAGGGCTATGATGAACTGGTAGGCAGTGCACTGACCGGCGTGCGCATGATGCCTCCCAAAGGTGGCGCACCCGAACTTTACGATCTAGAAGTCGCCCGCGCAGTGACCTATATGGTCTCTCTGGCAGGCGGCAAATTCCCCGAACCAACTGCAGCCAACGTCAAAGCAGCAAAGCTCAGCGGCGAAGCCAAACATCGTGAGCGACTTAAAAAAGCCGCAGCATCGCGACATCAATAGCGAGTGAGATTCTATTTTGATTTGGGCTTGCTTCGGTGATCAGCATACGTCCTGGTCACGACCCGCAGAAAAGAAATGTCCTTACTGTGCCGAATACATCAAATCAGAAGCCATTAAATGCAAGCATTGCGGATCTGACTTAACTAAAGCTGAGCATTAAGTTGTCCTTTGAAAGGACATTCACAAAAACTACATGGCACCAAAACAGCGCGTTACAATTTACCGAAAATGTGTAATTTGGTTGCTATGATGCTCGGACATGCTTAGCCAAGTATTTAATCAACATTAGGAACTGACATGAAAAAACTAATCGCACTAGCATTAATGACTGCAGCCGTATCCGCACAAGCGGGCATTATTGCCGACACGCCAACTGGCTGGTTTGTGAGCGCTGATCAGAAAAATGGCATCACATTTGGCGATGGTGATTATTCCAAGAAAAAAAGTTTCACCATATACCAAGGCGAAATCTTGGTGGGTGGCAAATGTAACTTAAAGGATAAGAATGCTTGCACTTCCTTTGCTGGCAATGCAACCCCAGTCAGCCCTGGCGTTTACAAGTATGCTTCCAAGAGCTGTAAGTTAACCATCAAAGAAGAAGAACGGGATGTCGTCATTACCGATGTCGAAGGGTGCGGTAAGGATGGTTACAAGTTAAGCAACATCTACCTACCAGTAGGCATGTGATTGATTGGGATGGTTCACAAGTGTGCTTACCCAAGCATTCTGCGAAGAAAAAGAAGGCTCAGTAACCTTCTAGCCTGATCGAAAAAGCCCGCTCATGCGGGCTTTTTGCTTGGCACTGTGAGAATGCAATCAATGCAGGATCTTCACAAAATGCCAGCAACAAAGCTGCATCACACCGCCTGAAAACACGACGACCTTAATCAGAAATTAAGATTGCCTTGCTAGATTAGCCCAATCCAATTTATTTTGAGACTGTCCACATGATTACTTTCGCCAAATTCTCGACCCCGGCCATCCGCTTTCTGGCAGCTAGCGCCATTGCCTTCGGACTCGTGCCTGTTACCGCCCAAGCGCAAAGCATGATGGATTGTGGTCAGCACCAGCCGCACTATGCCGGCACCGGTATTCCACCGCATTTCAAAGCGCTCAATCTCAGCCAGGAACAGCAAGATCGGAAGAGC
>ERZ650303.734-NODE-734-length-10094-cov-4.490188_pt1 | contig 10094 bp, 18 predicted proteins | sample MGYA00376239_ERZ650303 | MGnify/ENA primary metagenome ERZ650303 (study PRJEB26733, sample SAMN07839262) | wastewater metagenome | biome: small river; feature: stream; material: water | place: USA: North Carolina | collected 2016-04-05 ... | reverse complement strand
CGTAGTTCTACGCCATCGACCTCGATCTTGAATATCTCACGTTCTGATACCTTGTAAGCTGCCATCGATACCCCCGGAAAAGACTTCTCCGCCACGTGGCGGAGAAGGGAAAGAACTACTTGGATTCAGCAGGCTTTGATTGTGGAACCTCGGTTGCATCGAAGTAGTAATACTTGCCTACCTCGAAGAATGACAACGCAACTGGGTTGTCAATATAGATACGGAACTCGCCGGTTGGCGATGCCTTGGCAAACCGCTGATCTTCAGGAATGGTAGTGTCATACTCCGGCCTGAACAGCAGTGTTCTACCACTGTGGCCAGCGTAACAGTGCATCTCTGCCAACCTGAACTTACATCGAATCTGCATCTGACGTACTCCTAAGAAAGTGATCGAGTAGGCTAGGCCCGAAGCCAGAACACGCAAGGTGTCTTTTCACCTACTGCACGCAAACTTACGCCGCGTCTGATATGTGACCGGTTTGCCCTGCGTGCATTACGATGGGCATGAGATAGCCCCAGGCCAGCCCGTGCCGTCGAAGTTGTAGAAGCTACCATTGCCGCCCGCACAATACTGCATGAGCGTGTGACCTATCCAGGTCATGTTGATACGCTTCTCTTCTATGCCATTGATCTCATCAAAGCTGCCAAGACGCGTCATCGGCATGTTAAGGTATTGCTGTGCCCCTTGTGCCTCGGCGTAAGGTAGCCAGCACAGCAGGCGGAAGTAGTTCTTCTGCTTGCGAAGGAACGCACCGATTGCCCCGTTTGGAATGAACCCAGGCACCAGCGAGAAGTTAGGCAGTGGCAGCTTGGCCCGCTCTACGATGTCGATGTCGTGCACAGACAGCGTAAACGACAGAACGAAAGACGTGCCCTGATAGGTTGCCTCGACGTTGTGTTCCCCGGCCCCGTCACTCGGTGCAGGCTTCCAGAGATGTTCGGTACGCCGCCTGATACCGCCGGTGGTAATTCCCATCGGTAGCACTGCGGTGAGTACGTTGTTGGTGAAATGCTGGATGTAAACGTGTGTCGGCCCGGTCGATAGGTAGTCTACTGGCATGGTTAGCGTTCTCCCATCACTCGCCGGAAGCGATATGTGTATGCTTTGCGGTTGTCACGTGCTGGCTTGCTCTCATCCCTTACGGAGCTGCCCGCCCTCGCCTCGGCCACGTCAGGGATAGGAAGTATTCTAGTGCCCGCCCGCATCTTATCCAGTTGCTTGCGTGCCCATACCGTTTCCCGTGGCCTGTTCTCCTGCTCCTGATCGCCCAGCACGCCACGACGATCATAGAGAGCTGCCAGAAGCAAGCCAGCCAGCATCCTGTACAGGAACTGCTTGCCGTTGTTCTCCATGTTCAAGATGTCATCAGAAGCGTACTTGCAGCCCACGAATAGAGCTGCTTCAACCTCGCCTGAGATGCTGTCGATCAAGAACGGTAGTATCTCGGTATCTAGCCACGGATCGGTAATAAGTGGCTTGCCGGTGTCACTCAATAGACGCTGCATCACCCGTTTGTCAATGAACGGTTTCAGGTTGGCAGCAGTGCAGTACGGTGCTATTCCGGCCCAGGCTGACATGGTGTGACCTCTAAAAGAGCTAGCTAGCGTGGGCTTGTGTCGCTGGTCGCACGCCCTACAGGGTACGCCAGCAGTGGTCCACCACGCCTAGCATCGCTCACCAACATTGTAACGAAAAAACCCGCAACCGGTAGGCACGGTTGCGGGTTAAAGCCAGCGAGCAGCCCGGCTTATGGAATAGCGGACGTGTACACGAATCCTGTCATCGGTGCAGGAGTGACCACGCCGAAGTTGTCACGGATGCTTGGCTCTACGATTTCATCACGCTTGTTGACGAATACCTCAGAACCCATGCCATACGTGCCATCTCGGTACTCTACGCCACCGTTGTCAGTCAGCGTGTAGTATGGCCCTTCAAACACAGCCAGCGTACTGAAGATCGTAGGATAGGTGTCTCCCACAGCCTCCGGCCCCTGCTGGCCCGATCCGCCGTTACCATCTTGGCGTGCAATGATCCAGACCTGCTTGGCGGTGAACACATCGCCCAGGCTCGAAGTAGCCCAGGGAACTGCAGTATCGACAACGGTATCCTCAACAACCAACTCGTAGCCCTTGTAGAACATTGGCAAGCCGAAACGGTTGTTGCTGAAACCCTTGTACATTACGCTCAAGGCATCTGGAGAACGTGCGATGTAGTCAAGCATTTCAGCCGACTGAGCCAGCTTGATTGCGATGATCGGAGGCAGCACAACCTTCAAGTGATTCTCGTTGACAACGCCACCCGTTTGACGGTGAATCACCTGGGCAGCGTTGTTGAGAGCCAAATAGAAGATAGGATTCGTCACCGTACCGGCTGTGATGTCGGTAGGCGAACCAGACAGCGTATTCAACGCTACGTTGGTGATTGTGCTACCGCTGATAGCTGCTTGCATCTGAGCGTAAGCCCACAGGCAGCGTAGTGTACCGGCACGCTGTGCCAGCGAAATCATCTGAGCACTGATGACGTCGTACGTCTGGTTCGCAATACTCATTGCACCGTGAGGAGCATTGTGCAAGTGACGTTCCAGGCGGATCGGATCGTACTTGACCGATACTAGGTTATTTCGTCCGTCTGGACGTGGCGTACCGTCTGGCCACATCGCAATTTCCTTGTTTCCACCAGGGAAGCGGAAGTTAACGTTGTGGTCGATAACGGTGTAGTACGTGAGCTGCTTAGTGGCAGTCGCCATTAACGCATAGCGATTCAGTGGGAGCTTGGAAGGATTGCGTGCGAAGCCAATTCGCAAATCCTTGTCAAGCTGGGGGAACATGTTAGCCTGTCCAGCGAAAACGTAAGGCATGTAAGGAGGCTCCTTACCCGCCACGCCAGCAGGCTACTGATCTTGTCTTGTCCTCACGCCCTATGCTTGTAATCAAGCCAGCCTACTCGCTCGGCGTGTGAGCTTTAGCAGTGTTCCGGGCACCGCTCGTAGGCTGGCTTTATTGTAGTAGCCAGCTAACCGACTACTAGTCCATCGTCTGACGATTAGGGGAAATCTGGATCAACGCCAGTTCATTGGCGTTAGCAGCCCCAATGATGCACAGGCCCGCAACCATCTGTTTGGTTGCACCTGATGTAGCGATAGGCACAGCCATACCGTTAACATCAGACTTGACCCATTCACCTTCGACCACAGCCGAACCGACCTGCACCCATACGAGAGAATTCATCATCTCGATATCGACAGATTCGCCTGCAGATGCTGCCAGTGTGGTAGCTGCCAGCAATCCAGTGACGGTAGCGGCCCGCTGCTTCTGTGTGGTCGCTCCGATTACCTGTTCGTTAACTGCTGCCTGGGCAACTCGGTACTTCGTTCCTGAGATGAGCTTGACGAAACGTGCACAGTTGATGTCACCATTCGCCACCCATCCAATGTTCTCAAAACGCATGCTAGTTACTCCCTGGGGAAGCCTCCGCCACGTGGCGGAGAAGTGTCAAATCACTGCAAACAGACGGCGAAGGTTGATCGGTGACTAGTCAATACCGTTCCAGCCCGGTTCAGCCTTGAGCCGGTCATAGGCTTGATGGAAGTTCATGAACGGCAATCCCTTGACTACCCGCGTTTTCATGATGTTTTCCGCCTTACTTGCAAGCTTGGCTTCCTGCTCAGCATTGCCTGTGTCGCCCAGTGGCTCCACTTTGGCCCCGCCGCTGGCCTGCGTGGAGTAGGAAACGGCCATTAGGCCCAGGTGGACGTTGAACCACTGGTCAGGAGCATCGCCCCATTCCTGCATTTCTTTGTCCACATCGACGTTTCGGCCTGCAGCCTTGATAGCTTCCAGGCTCCGGCGACGTTCGATAGCTCGGAGCTTGAGCGTATCAGGGTGAACGGTTTCGGTTGACAGGGAAACGACAGTGGGAGCGGGCTTAACCTGGCCGCTACCAACAGCACCAACGCCGGTATGCGTCTCAATAATTGGTGTCTCGCTTGACGCAATCAGCTTCTGAGCTGCTGCGGCCATGTCTTCCCCGAACTGCTTCAATGGGTTGGCTGACATTTTCGGTTGCTCCGTAGAGTAGATAACCACTGGCCCTTGACGAGATTCAACGGAGTACGCCACCAGTGGCACAGGCATACCAGCGTCGTTGACTTCTCCACGCTCCCAATGATACGGCGTAATTGTTCCAACGTCTAGCACAGGCCTGTGCTTAGTGAAAGCCATGTTGCTGACTACCTTGTCATTCGGGTGATACTCTACCGAAGTGAAAGGCATCTCCTTTGCCTCGTCGTACTTGTCCGGCCTGATGAACGCGTCACAGTACAGCCATTCCTTGCCATCCTGAAACTTACCGTACTCCCATACGCATTCATAGCCCAGCAGGTTTACCAGCGTGCTAGGCTTCGTGTGCTGGTTACCCAGGCTGTCAACCGTGGCAATGTGATCGGTACTTGCAGTGGCCAGCGTGTTCGTCTTGGCCCTGGCGTTCATTTTGTCGCGTGTCTGCAGCAAGTCTTCACGCGTCACCTTGACCTTACGTCCGCCCGGTAGCGTGATCTCATGCGGATGCAAGCACTTCAACCGGCGTAGCCTCTTGTAGTTCTTTAGGTATGGTGGTATGTACGTCATGACTCGGCCCTCTTGCGTTGCCGTCATGATACGAAAATACCCTGCGTGATGCAGGGTATTGCGTCCGCCACGTGGCGGAGATTAGATGTATCTGACTTGCACCTTGCCGCACGTAGGACACTTCCTTGATTGCACCATCTCGTCAAACTCTGTTAGCTCCGGCACGCTCCACCTGCCCCAGGGATGCAGCCAGTGCCAGTTGTGCAGCGTGTTAATGATCATGTACCAGACTGTTGCCATTGTTGGCTAATCCTTCCAGGTTGGTTTGTGTTCGACCCAGTAACGCCGCCCACATAGGCAGCACTCACGAACACTGATTTGATAGAAGTCCATCAAGTGGCGTGATGGGAACGCCCGTAGCTTCCCGTGGTAGTGGAGCGTGCATAACACCCAGGCTATCAGATGCTTCCAGTGCATTAGGCTGTGTCTCCTTGAAGATCATTGCATCAAGACGGTTCATTGTCTCTTGCAGGATGTTTGCCACGTGGTTAAGTGCCTGCAGCTTAGCGGCTATTCTTTGATGGCATTGCTGGTGTCTTCCTTGCTTCTCTCCTGAAGACTCTTCACGTTTTCAGGTGACTTGAACTCAATCCAGTCCGACAGTTCGAGCACCACCGTGATATCGTCATCAATGCAGAACCATTCCCCTACCTCCCACTGCACCAGCTTCTTGTTAACGTGGTCATAGCCGACGATGCGCAGCGTACTAGGTGAAAAGAAGACTGTGCCATTGCTTCTCGCCAGCCCCAACACCTGGACGATGTTCAAATATTTACTCTTGCCGTACACCTGTTCGTAATCTGCCTGCTCATAATCAGCAAAGAGTTCGAGGTATCCAGTAACACTCGACCTAAACTCCTGTGATTGACCAGCCCATGTGCTAGGCTCACTCACAAAACGCTTCACCAACTCACGATACTTGTGCATTGCATCCTCTTTCTGTGTGATGATCTCCACGTCAATGGAGTGGAGAATAGTTCGGTAGCTCACTTTGAGATTAACACTCTGGCATCCTGCCATGAGTGTTACGATGAATATTATTGCCCGGCATCTCTTCTAGCTTGCCTGGGAACAGTACGGCCCAGGTGCCTTTGTCGTTTCTGAACATCGTGAAGTTAATCATGTTACACCATGTGACCAATCCCAGGTTGCGAAGTCCGGTTTCTTCGCCAGCAGTGCGTACCGTGCGGGATCGTACACTAGAACGCGTTTACAGCGACACAGGCCCGCACCCTTGCAGACCTGCCCAGGGAACGGCCCTTGACCAATGAGATACCATCCCACTGCGTTCTTGCATGGCTTGCACGTGTTCTTGTCATCCTTCGACACGTAGTTAGCTACCCATCCCGTGATGCCGGCTATGTCGTTTGCTGCCTTCCGCAAGCGTTCATAGTACCGGTAGAAGATGCCACGCACATTGCCAGAGTACAGCTTGGCACGTGATAGTCTGCGTGCCGGTGCGTCGCCGTTCTCTTCGGCCTGCTGCTTCCAGGCCCGCAAGTGCTTATAGTCGATGTCCCACCAGTGGCGAAGCTGTGTCAAGAACCCAGGCATACCGCTGATACCGTTCAGGAAACCAGCATGCCGGAGCAGTGCCCACACTGTAGCGTAGTGCAGTATGATCGCGGCCAGCAGGAAACCAGTGCCATGCCATTCGACACCTACGGTTTCCTCGTAGGCTTCCTGGGCTTTGTCCAGCTCTACCAGCAAGTCTTCCAGGTGCAGTTGATTGATACGCTCCATCAACTCCCGCTGGTGCCCCTCCAAGCCCGCTAGCCGTGCGTTTCCGGCTATCAGCTCCTGCAGGATGTAGAAACGCTGGTCTGCAGTCAATCGCAGGTTAGCGGGCAGGCTGTACGCTTCCAGCACTGGCACGATGTTGTAATTGTCGGCATAGGTGAAAAGATCGATACTCATGGCTAGTTCTTGCCTCCGCATGTGCGTACGTCGTCGATAGTCCAACTGGCTGTCAACATCGTCAGCATCATCATGGCTTCGTGGATAGTTCCGCCAATGCCAACCATAGCTTGGCGTTCACTGGTCAACAGTGAGACTTCGTAGTGATCCACGTTGTTAACCACTTCGATTCGCTCATGGAGCTGCACCAGCCTGTCAAGAGATGGCTGAACCTGCATTCCATAACTACCCGGCATTATGGCATTGATACGTGTATCATTCGCCCGTCGTAGCTTATCCTCGATCTCGCTCATGTCGGTAAAGCCTTGGCGAATGTTTGGCCACGATACCGAAGGGAATACTTCGGCCAGCTTTAACATCAAGTCGGCTCTTCCCCTCTCCATGAACGACAAACGACGTTCCATGTCGTTAATTCTACTTTCCAGGTTGGCCACTCTATCCAAGAGTATTCCCATAGCTGAAAGTGGTGTACCGTCACATTCAGTGTACTCTAGCCCTGCAGGCATCTCATAAGGCGGATTGCTGCCACTGGCCCGTGCTTGCGACTTGTGCTCGCTCATCGTTCGTTCTCCCAAGTGTTTGCCTCCGCCACGTGGCGGAGCTATTTAGATGACCTCACGTAATATGCCATGCTCAAGAACAGAATGAACACAGCAAACAAGATAGCCAGAATCAATACCCTGGCCCATTCGTAAAACGTCTCGGATGACATAACGCAACTCCATAAGATTACGTTAGTATAGCGTTGTTATTCTGTGATGCAAGTGCCAATATCATGTGTTCGTGATATTCATTCACTTTCTCTTCGTTCGGCTTGATTAGCTCCCATTGGACAGCGTTGCGTTTACTCGACCAACCTGCGGCTCTAGCCCACTTGTAGCCAGTATCGATGCTTACATTAACCATCATTGCAGCATCAGCAGGATTAATGCATTTATCCAGCACAAGGCATAGCAGTCTACCCTTCACGTCCTGTGAGTACATCCAATCAACTCCTGTGAGTGTAATAGATCGGGCAGGAATTGAACCTGCGACATAGTGGGACTAAGGCCCCTACGCGTCCCCAGCACGCAGCCGATCCATCTGCTTTCGTGGACATTTATTCTCCCCGTCTTGAAAGCAGCAAAGTCATCCAGGGATACGCTACTTGATCCTGATGTGATCGCCTACCGGCTTTGCACGTGCAAACGGCAATGATCCGCCTGCCTCGATGGTCGCCTTTATCTTGTCTTTGTCGATTCGTACCTCCTTGTACTCATACTTGAAGTCATCCGTTACCTGGGCTTCGTCGATCTCGATACCCGGATTGCCTCCGTTACTCTGTATCCACATGTGTGCAAGCGGGCTTTTCAGCTTCTTTAGGCCCAGGGTTTCCAGTGCCATCTTGCATTGTGCCTTCATCCATTCGGCATCAGCCTTGAACTTGTTGGCCTTGGCTTGCATGCTGTCCGCAGCTTTCTGGCACGACTCAGCGTTAGCCAGCAGTTGCCGGTACACTGACGCTACGCCCTCGAAGTGCTTTGTCAGCCCGCCTTCCAGCATATGCAGCAGCTTGCTTGCGTCTGGTGGTACTTCTCCATCCTCGGCATCGAATACCAACGCTTCATACAAACGCTGGTACTCGATGGCTCGGTTGACTAATGGCCCTACGTACATGGCTACTTTCCTTTGTGTTCTTCGTACGCTGCTTCGAGTTTGGCCTTGCATTCCCTGCACACAGCAGCGGGACGCGTGCAGAGTTTGCCGTTAGTTTCGTACCAGTACGCCCAATGACTGGCTTCATTCAGGCAGAGTACTATTCGGTTGAATTCGCCCTGGGGAGGCATGGAGAAGTCGCATAGCTCGACGTGACGTTCTCCCGTCTTCATAGGCTCGTAGATGTAGGCTCTTGGCACCGGGTTGGTTCCGTCCACAAGTTTGATTCGTCGCGGGATACGCATTGCCATGATACTGATACTCCAGGGTGAGAAGCCTGGGAAGGATCGTCAGTTAGAAGACTCAAGGTTAGCTGCTGATTCCGCCATCACTTTCGCTAGGTGTATCTTTGCAGCAGTGGCAATGATAATATCAACTGATTCATCTAAAGTGGCGGTGCTAAATGCGTACATCATGATAGTATCTAATGCCTTATTTTGAACAGCATTCCAGAACTCTATAGCACCGTACTTGGTAAAGCACTGGTGCATGAACACTTCAAGATGTACTTGCCCTTCATTGGCATAGTTGACTAGCTCCTTGGCTGAAATCTGCTTCATGGCTACTGCTCCTGGGGTTAGAACGGTACGTCATCCGTTACCGTGGTTGCTGGTTCGTGTTCTACGTCGTCGTCACCTGCCTGCCGGTGGCCTGCAAGACTCATGAGTCGATGATATTCCTTGTCGTCGGTTGCTCCCTTGCGTCCGTTGCACGTGGCACATGCCAAGCGTAGGTTGCCTAGTGCCCATTGCTTGAGATAGTACCTCATGCGTTGATCCCAGGACAGTTTCCGCCCGTGACCATCAGGAGGATGAACGGGGATTATCACATCAAAGTGAATGGAACGCTTACGCTGCTGGCAGTTCCAGCAGACGTAGCCCATCAGCTTGCGAAGCATGTTTCGCTGTCTGCCTGCCCATCTGATGTTCCGGTGCCTGCTCTTTCGCCACGTCGATGTCATTACACGCTCCATGTATGCGTTTCTTCGTGGTCTAATTTGTACGCCAGCCATCATACCGCCTTAGCACAGACAATATGTGCAGTATTCCAGCAGCATATGCACACTTCGGATCAGGTTCATTGTAACCGTCAATGCACTCATTCAGTTGCTTTTTGAAGTGTGCTATCAACTGATCAATCGTCATGGTCATCGTCTCCGGTTAGGGGTATTAAAACTCAGTACAGTAGCAGTTCTGATAATCAGAGCCGCATTGCGGACAAGCGTGCTGCCCTTCGTTGCTGTGACGTGCATTAAAGTCCTCTATTGCACAATTCATACACAAATACACATCGTCAGGAAGCATGAAGTTGGCAGCAACTTCCTCTTGCTCATCGGTGTGGACAGTGTTCTTGCATGACTTGCAGAGCATAGCATTCTCCTTCGTCCGATGGTCATCGTCTCCCGTTAGAAAGTGCAATCTGGCTTCTTCATGAATCTTGTCGCGTTCTGATTCCAGTTCGCGTGGTTGGTGTGCCTTACAGTAGCTTGAAGTTGTCAGTCCTGAAACTGGTGGAGGAGATGGAAGCAACCGCACCACGCAACCGCAAGTGGCTTTGTATTCCTTCACAGGTGATTGCTTGAGTAGGGTTGTCAGCATTGGTCATCGTCTCCGGTTAGGGTACTAGTCTAAGTCTTGCCATAGCAGCATTCCACCGCTTGGCTGCTGCGTATCTGTAGTCGATTCCGCTGGCAATTACTTCTTCGCCATCGTCAATGCAAACGCCGACGCGAAAGATTCCGATCATCATGGTTGATCGTGTAACGCATTCCTCATTCACACAGGCAACTTTGCCCCATGCAGTGCCATCGGTTGCCGGGTTCTGCGGGAATATCCAAGGCTTCTCTTTGCAAAACG
>ERZ650303.733-NODE-733-length-10098-cov-5.812805_pt1 | contig 10098 bp, 9 predicted proteins | sample MGYA00376239_ERZ650303 | MGnify/ENA primary metagenome ERZ650303 (study PRJEB26733, sample SAMN07839262) | wastewater metagenome | biome: small river; feature: stream; material: water | place: USA: North Carolina | collected 2016-04-05 ... | reverse complement strand
AGTCCAGGATTGTGATTCCTGTTGTCGTGGGTTCGAGCCCCATCAGCCACCCCAACGTTTATGCGGCCTAGAGACTTTTTCGGTTTCTAGGCCGTTTTGCTTTTATGTCCGATACAGACTAAATACAGACTACGGTACAGGGTTTAGAGCTACATCGCAGCAAGGCTTACCGTTCGGTTCATGCGGACTTATGTGCGGATTTATTTTTTCTCGTAACCTACGCTTCGCCAATGCTGGCGCGGTTTTCATCCTTTTCGCCTGCGGATATTGATTCTTCTTTATCCTCAACGAACAGGTTAAATTTTTAAGCAATAAAAATCAAGACGATTTCACGACTGGGTTTCATGGCTGGTCAGGCTCCATGGCCGAGGTGGATTTTTAGTTCTTTTTCTCTCGTTTGAACTGAGTGCGTTTCCAGCTACGTAGATAATCAAAACACCTAGCTTTTTCACCGCTTCGGGCAAAAAGCCTTTCACGCACCGCATCATTGTTAGCACCACAAACCATTGGAGCGAACACGCCGAAGACGCACTGCGTGACCAACAACCGCCTGTCAGCAAAATTGATTTGAATGGCTTAGAAAACAGTCAAATTGATTGGGGGCAGTATCAAACAGCCAAGCCCGTAACACTTAAAGCGGCCAAGTCATTGCATCCGCATCAAATCAATGCGTTAGATGCAACGGTAAAAGGCCTAGCCAGCGCTGACCGTGGAAAACTTATCATGGCGTGTGGCAAGGGCAATTCATCCTCGTTCCTCGTCAATCACTGCGCGTTTTCCTCTTCGTCTGCGCTTATCGAAAACTTACCCTTCGGTTTACTCACTACGTTCCTAAACCTGCGCGTCCCTTAATGCCTTACACTTCGTTTCAGGCGGGGCTTGCGGGCATTTCACTTCGTGATTTGTATCCCTCCCTAAAGGTCGGTCTACAAAACATGCCCATATTCTGTAGTGTTCCCGTTGGTCACACTCACAGAATATTAAATTAAACTGATTTTGTCAATGAATCTGATATGAAATATATAACTAGCCACATCACTAAATTAGTACTGATCAATTTATTTATCGCGCTGAGTCTCATGGGGTGCTCAAATTTATCTAAAGAAATTCGTTCTATTCAAGGCCTTTCAGATTTTTCATATGAAGAAATTTCAAAAATGACGCATCGTCAGTTCATGAGTCGTAATAGAACTGGTTATCTGTTGGAAAAATATACTTTTTCAGATGCTACTTACTTCGTGCAGTGCGCGGACAAAAATTGTATATCGGATGACATTTACTTTATCTTTAAAAATGATAATACAACTCCTGTGGTTGTGAATAAGCAAAAGTTAGATGATTTTATTGCTGAGATGAATAGAAAGAAGGAGAAAAAAGAAGCGGAGATTTTAGAGCAGAATAAAAGAAATAAAATTGAACAAGAGCATAGACAAGCTAAAGAGGCAGCATCACTTAAGCGGGAATTAGATTCTTATAAAAATCCTGTTGCTGTTTCGATTGAAAAGAAAGCTTATATTTCATTGGCAGGATCGTATTCGTACTATCAAATTACATCAAGCGATGATGGCCCTTTTTTTATTGATAGTATTAAATTGAATGGAAGATGTAATATAAAAATTAATCGTGTTTTGAGGATGGGTGATTATGTTCCCATTGATGAGGTTTCTTGTGGAAAAATAGTTAAGATTGAAATTTATACAAATCGAGGAGCGCAAGCTTACCGAACTGTAAACTGAGGACGCAATTAATTTTTGACTTAGGCATATAAAATTCTCCAAGTTCAAAGTTACCCCAGTGAAACCCTTATCAAAGAAGATGTTTTTTTATTACGTTTACGGGTTGCTGCACTCACCTGACTACCGAGAGCGTTATGGCGACAACCCTCGCTATCCGCTAGAGCTGCTATTGCGTGTTATTACCGTGAGCGTTGAGACTATGAAGCGGGTCAACGAGTTGCCTAAGTTGGACTAGTTATTAGGCTTTACGAATTTGCGCGGCACTTAAAAAATGTTGCGTTATTGTGTTTCAATCTGCGTAGTTATTTTGCTAATTTATTCTGAGAACACAATGCTGGCGCGGTTTCAGTGCGAAGTTTGCGCCAGCGATTTGTTGTGCTATTTCAGTGCTTCGCTGTGTGTTTTATCTAATTCAATCAACAGTTCGTAAGGCGAAAGTCTTTTTTCGAATGTATTACACTTGTGTTTATCAAGAATATGAAATGTTGTTTCGATGCAAGTCCATCCTGCATTGTGCGCTGGCTTAATTATTGAAAAAATTCCAAGACAGTGCAGTATTACTCGGTTCAATTTTCCCATTTTAAAAGGACTATTTTTTTCATACTCAATACACTTCAAAAAATCATATCTTCGCAACGAATAAAGTAAATTTTTATTTGCCAATTTATCCTGAAATAAGCCGGAAATGCTTGACTTTATTTCGGCGGTGTTTTTTATAATTTGGTATATTTGATAGTGTTCAATATCATTCGCTGTAATATTTTTTATAACTCTACCGCCTGAATAATAATCAAGCTCCGCAATTTTCCATTGGCTATTATCGTAATATAAAAAACCAATATGATTAACTATTTCGAGCTTTGATTTTTTCTGATTTCTAATACTTAGTGAGTGTTTTAATACACGTTTTGAAAAGATATTTGCCAAGTGGTTATCGTGTTCGTAATTTTCAAAAAATATATGTAATTTATCTTTGCTAAAAATATTTAATTTGCTCATGCTGCTTCTTTCCCTTGATATTCTTGTTCGTCATGCGGTTGTGCTGCTGATATTTGCTCAGATTGCGTAGGGTGTCTTTGTTCAATGCCTACACAAGATAGGCTTTGAGTTTCTTGGGCGGTCTCTTTTTTATGCCTAGGCTTTGAAGATTTACAACTGCCCTTGAATAATCTTTTTTCTGAGACTGTTTGTGGGGTGAAATTTTCTGTCAAACCAAAATGATTGAACAGCGGGGTAGGGTCTTTCTGAATCATCTGCATGAATATCGCGAATGTCGAATCATGAAGAAGCGGATGATTAATTTTTTCCATCTGCGCCACCACTGCTGCTGCTTTTGCGCTTAGGTTGCACTTTGTCATTCGTGCCCTTGGTGCAAAGCCAATTGTTTTAGCAACCTCTTGTACCCGTTCCTTGATACTTTTTAGAGATTTGACTTTCGTGCGTTTAGAGCCGCAAAGTTGCCCGCCCTCAATGGGGGAAGTTAGAACGTGGCAATGCGGTAGGGTTTGATCGTTATGGACAACAAAACTTAAAACGACACCTTTGCCAAAGATGTAATTGGCATGATTGGCGATCACTTTAAAAAATAATTCGGCATCTTGGTCAGATTCCAATGAAATCATTGTTTCATGACCTTGGTTGTGGTCGCGTCTTAATTTACATGGGTCTTTGCCTATGTTTTTGTATTGAGCCATTAATTCGGCTTGCACTTCTTTGGCTGTGGTTGGGCCTATCAGTACTTGATTAAGTGCCATCCTTGTTGGGTCAATCTTTCCGTAATCAGCCCCGTTTTCGGCTTGAATTTCGCGTAGGTTATGGCGAGCCGCAGTGTGAAGCGTTTGGGGCTTTCTGCCTCCGCATCTGGAGAGACCGATAGCTTTGGTCGTGAGAATGTAGTGTTTCATGCTGCCACCCCCAAGAGTTTTTTGAGTTCAGCAACGGGCCAAGCTAAGCGGCCATTAATACGCAGAGGGGCGAATAGGGCCGTTTTCAAGACATGCCCAAATCCTAAGTGTTTGGGCTGCACGCCCTAAGTGGTAAGCAGCTTCATTCGTTGGAAGTGTTGCGCGGGTTTCGTCGCAAATATGGGTGTAATGAGAGGGATTCATAATCATGTGTAACTTTATAAAGTTGTTGAACATGATGGTCACTGTCGTTGCGATCAATTAGCACCGAGATATTGCCGACAATTTTCCGAGTTATAGCCAATAACTCGTGAGGTAATTTACCGCATCTCATTTCTTGCGGAAACTGGTAGGTTAAGCATAGAATTTTTTGTTTGTCTCATGGGATCAGAATATTTGCCTTTAGCGGTAGCCCATAAAATTGCGTTCTCTTTGTCCCATCCTCTTTTTCCAGCTTTTGCGGCCTTTGATAGCCCATTTTTACTAGCATCTTTAATGTCTGATTCAATTGTTTTCCAATGGTCTCTCAGCTCTTTAATAAGTGATTCTTTCTTGTATGAGAGGCAGTTTTCTCTCGTATTTACTGACTGTGGCAATTCTGCAGGCGTGTCAGAGGGGGCATTCTTTTCGGTGACAATGTCTTCACGTTTAGATACCCAGTCTCCATCCTCGCCTTGGTATGCCACATTAGGCATGCCTAGCTTTTCTGCCAAATAGCTGGCAGAGACAGGACATCCGCGAATGTTTTCTTGCCCCCAATTGCAAAAGTCTTGAAAGTCAACAATGCCAATTTCGTATGCTTCATTGCTCGGTTCTATGTATTGCCCGCTTAGCTTGTGAAAAACTCGCAGCGTGCCATTTGATACGGCAACTTTAATTTTTTTGCTGAGCGTTTTAACATTTTGGTTAAACTCATCTCCGTAATATTTAACTGCACCTACGGCAATTCCAACGGTATAAAAGGCCTGCGCCATATCAGAGGCTTTGGCATGCCATTTTTCAATAATTTTTTTGCGACTTTGATTCTGGTTGTCGTCGTTGCTCAATTTGTTGTTACCTCATTCATCACGCCGCTGCCACTGTTTCGGCAATGGGTTTGATACGCTTTCTGTTTTTTGCAGTTTGCTTGGCTGTCCATAAATCGCGTTGCGTTTGAAGCGCCAGCCAGTAGCTTTGTGATGTGCCTAGTGCCTCGGATAGGCGTAAATCCATGTCAGCCGATATGGCCGCATGTCTGTGTAGCAGGCGAGACAGCATGACGTGGTTTATGCCAATGTGCCGTGCAAAGGCTGAAATGCTTGAGCCGAGTTCGTCAATCCACCCAGCAAGCAACTCGCCGAGGTGTGCGGGGTTGTGCATGTTGCTCAAGTCTTGGTCAGCCCATGCGCTACTGCTTCGCGCAGCGCAGCATTGATGCGGGTTTGCCAGCCTTGCCCTGTGGCTTTGAAGGCTTCCAGCACATCGGCATCAATTCGCATGTTCAGGGTGGGGCGCTTCACGTCGATGGCGGGCCTACCCCGACCTCGCTTGATGTTGGCATGTTGCCAATATGTGGCCACGGCAGCGGCATCGTTGGGGTCATAGGGGCCATCGGCGGTGGTGTGGGCAATCGGCGCACCTTGAGCGGCTTCACGCTTGACACGCTCCCAATCGGTAGCGGTTGGCTTAGTGTGTGTTTTGGGCATACAGCGTCCTTTCCTGTTTGGATGCGCGGCGCAGCGATATGGCCCGCACCTCGTTGGGTTCACGCAGCACATAAACCAGCACCAGCACTACGCCAGCGACTTCAACCATGGCAACGTCCATCAAGCGGGCTTCGTCTGCTCTGGTGCTCTCAATCGTCAGCTTGTTAACCGCATTGAAAACCAGCGGCGCGTCTGACAATGAAAGCCCGTGTTTGAGGATGTTGGCAGCGTCCTTGCGCGGGTCAAATGTGAATTGCATGAGTATATTTATTGTATGGGCATTAAATAAGTTATTCAAGAGGTTGTATTGACCACGCGCAGCCTACCCGGCTCGGCCTTGGCATCAAACACAATCCCGGCCTGTTCCAAAATCCACGCCTCAATGCGACCATGGTGCAGCGCCAGCAGTTCCAGCGGGCGCACGGTGTAATGCTTCTCTGCGGTGGCACTCGGTTTGTGGCCTTGGATTTGAGCCACGATGCCCACGGGCACCTCTAGCCATTCGGTCAGACTTTTGAATGAACGGCGTAGACCGTGAAGACTTAGGCCATCTAATCCAGCAACTTTGCACGCACGCCCGTGAGGTGTATTCGGTACGGTTAGGCAACCTGTGCTACTGGTTGCGCTTGAGAAAACCCACTCATTACGGCGGGGTAGTCTGTTTATAAGGGTTGCCACATACGGCGTCAAAGGCACTTCGCGCGTGCCTTCCACCTTGTCGCGGATCGTGATGCCCTTCCATTGGGTGTTCACGTCTTCCCACTTCAACGCCAGCACCTCGCCACGCCTTGCGCCAGTCAATAGAAGGGTTTGCAGATAGGCGGCAATCACGGGGTTTTGGATTTGCTGCACAGCGGTGAACCATGCGGCCAGTTGGCCTTTTTGCAGGTTATCAGTCTTGGTGCCAGCCTTGCCCAAGGCTTCACGGGTCTTTTTTGTCTTTGCAGGGTTTTGGGCGGGCAGTAGGGCAGCATATTGTTTTTGCTCACTGCACCACGTCAGGAAAACCGTTAGCAGCCGCCAAGCCAGCCTTGCGGATGATGGTCTGGTCTGTCCTTCCAGTGCGGCCCACGTTTCGATGCGTTCTTGGGTTAAGTCAACCATGCGGCAATCCAGCAGACTTGCTAGTGGGCCTGCTTTAGTCTTTGTGTCCTTGTTCCCGCGCCTTTGAGACAGTTCACCGCCTCGCTTGGATTTGTCTAAGTGGTCACGGTAGTGCAGTTCACCCCAAAACGGGCGGCGCTGTTCGATGTAATCGTTCCATACCTCGCCCATAGTTACGCGCTGGCGTTTTTCTTCGGCTTCTTTGGTTGCAAGGGCCATCTGCTTGCTGGTTTCCTGTTCGGCTTTGATGGCGGCTTGCTGGCGCTCAATTTCCCTCGGGTCGAGACCTTGCTCTGTTAGACCTCGTAGACGGTGGGCCTCGGTCTTAGCCATTTCGATGGATACAGCAGGCCACTCACCAAGTGCGCGTGTGAACAATTTGCCGTTGATTCGGGTCTCAAATTGCCAATGTTTGCCAAAAGGGGTGATGCGTAAGCGCAGGCCTTTTTTGTCAGCATCTTTGAGCAGCACAAAGGTTTTGTCAGACGAACAACTTGCGCGGTCAATTAGGCCGTGGGTCAATTCATGCGTGGTGGTGTAGTCAACCGCAGCGGTTTTGCTAGGTCTCGCCATTTTTAATCCTGTTGTCGCGTTACAGACTGAATACAGACTGGAAACCTCTATTTTGTCGAATATCAATCAACATATAGAGCTGGTTTTGCGTACAGCATTTATCTATAAGTTGTTGATTTGTATAGAGTGTACCTACATCAATCAACACATGGAAACAGGTATTTATCAGGATTGTGATTCCTGTTGTCGTGGGTTCGAGCCCCATCAGCCACCCCAAATCTTCTAAAGCCTTGATTTATCAAGGCTTTTTTCGTTTAAGACGTGCGATAGGTTCCCACTTAAGGGTCCCACATGATTCGCGTTCCTCGTCTCAAACTCAATCGGCATGGCGTTTTTTGCCTGCGTGTGCTCTGGCTTGATGAATCAGGCAAGCGCCGCGAACGTCTTCACAGCCTCAACACCAAAGACCCAACGGTGGCCCGCTTGATGGCGCTACAGTTCAATACATCTTTTGAACTAAAACGCGCGATGACATTCAAGCCAACTTTCCCAAGCCTTGATGGTGTTCTGAACAAATACGACTTGGACCTCTCGCGAGGTGTCATGAAGTCGGATGGCCCTGATGACCATGCTCGCATGATGGAGGCCCTGCGCACCTATTCAGAAATGCGCGGGACTTTGCCGACATTACAGCCCCAAACAGAAGCGGGCAGGGGTGATGTAACCACCCAAGATCAACAGCGCCCGTTACCGCGTTCTATCAAATTCAGCGAAGCCGTGGCGGCTTACCTGAAAGAAAAGATCCATGACAACGCAAAGCGCACCCTCTACGAGAAGGGGCTTTTGTTTGACGAGTTCAAAGGTTTGTTGGGTGACCTTGAAATGAATCTTTATGACAAGCCCACACTGGTTCAATGGAAGAACCACGAAATGAACAAGAAGGCAGGGCCTAGCCGTGTCAACAAGCGTTTGGGCTACCTGAACGACTTCTTTAACTTCTGTATTGGCAACGGACACAGCCAGCACCAAGTCAGCCCCGTGGAGGGTTTGAAAATCAGCAGCAGGGGAAAACTAAAAAAGAACTCCGAGAGTTGGAAGCCTTTCAGTGATGATGACCTGAAAGCCATTTTTAGCCCTGCGTATCTCAAAGCCATGCCCAAGCCTGATCACTATTGGGTCCCCTTGATTGCGTTGTTCTCTGGCGCACGATTGAACGAAGTCGCAGGCTTGCCCGTGGCCCATGCTCGCATCATTGACGGTGTTCATGTCATGGAGTTAACCGAAACCAAAACCAGCAAGAGTGGGCGCATTGTTCCCATTCATCAATCGTTGATTGCGTTGGGGTTGTGGGACTACATCGAACACGTCAGAGCCAAAGGCGAAGAAAGGCTTTTCCCCTATCTGGTGGATGGCAATAACGGCTATGGCAAGAACGCCGCCCGAAAGTTTGCGCTCTGGTTGGATGACTTGGGCATCACGGATTCAAGAAAAGTTTTTCACAGCACCCGCGCCACCATCATCACCAAACTACACAGCGAAAACGCTAACCCCGCACACGCCATGCAGCTCACAGGTCATGAGGGGGTTCAAGTTCAAAACATCCACTTCCAGATCTACACCCACGGCATTGGCTTGGAGAAGTTGCGCGATACCCTGAACCTTGTGAGTTATCCGTTTAGTTTGGATGGTCTCAAAGTTCCCCTAGAGAAGTGGACCAAGTTTCTAGCAAGGGAAAAATTTATCACGGAGCGCAAGGCGAAGGGCGCAGCCGCAGCAGCCAAGCGAAAGGCCGACCTTCCCCCATTGATTTTGAAAAAATCAACGAGGGCTAAAGTTAAAAACAGCTAATTCGTATACACTAAGATTTAATTTATCAAACGAAAGAAGCACAAGAGCCATGAAGCTGCCCCATGTCCTGATTGAATGGATATGAACCTCCGAAGATTTCTTCGGGGGCGTAGCTTAATTGGTTAAAGAACCAAGCTTATACCTTGGCAAAGCACTGGCTAGATAAGCCAGCGTGTGTGGGTTCGATCCCCACCGCCCCCACCAAAAGAATGATTTGATTTTTTGAAAATTATCACTTATACCTTTTAAAAAGGAGTTTATATGATAATTTTTAAAAAAATTAAATACTGGATTTTAAAAACTTACAGAAAAATTTTAAATATGACCAAATATGTTATTGTGGTTCAAGAAAATTATGAAATCGACGCCGATGGAAAGGAAATACCTGAAACAAGAGAGGAATTATTCTTCGTGAAAAATGAAATCACAAGTGAAATTATTAAACGCTTCCATTCTCTGGATGAAGCTAAAGAATTCTGTAAAAATCTCAATAATCCACGAAAACCCCTCAAGCCTTGATTTTAATTGTTGAGGAAATAACGCCTCAAAACTTGACAAACAAATAATGAGGCGCTATTTTTATATTATTGACTGCTTGCCCAGCCAATAAATATAAGATAAATTAAATCAAATATCTTGTCAAGATTAAATGGGCAGCATTAAAGTCAATCGAATATGGTGTACGCGTCCTGAGATATACAGCCCGATCCCGCCATAATTCGTCCCCCTAGGATGGGTAAATGCTCAATGGTGAAATCCTGACAGCGAATAACACAGGGGAAGTGAGAGACATTGCGTCGCGACCACGTTATTGGGAGTCTAGCTCTTGAACGCGACAACCTACACCCGCTAGACGGTGATGGTGCGGTATGCATATGAATACGCCAGCGTATTTGTTATGACACCTCTCAGTCCCTTTGTGGCTTTTTGCCACAGTAGGGGATGGCTTCGCCATCATGAGACTCGGCGGTGTCATATCCCAGCTAATTAGGGGCGAAGCCCCAACAGGGATCAATAAATATATTTAATAGATCAATATGCAAATTTATAGATCTAAATAAATCCCCTTTTTTCTTTCTAATCCCTCTTTTCCTAGATCTCAAAAATAGAGGGGCAAAAATGGGAGGACTTTTTTCTTGAACCCTGATCCCTCAAAAAAGGATCAAAAAAAATGTTTGCGCAGCAAACCGCCAAAGGCGGAATTACAGAGCGGAAGCGGGTTTCTTCGGCTTTGTGTCTTTGTTGAAGCGAGTCACAAGCTTTTTGCGCTCTTGGGCTGATTCGCGCTTCGCCTTGAGTTCCTGCCTG
>ERZ650303.731-NODE-731-length-10121-cov-6.666998_pt1 | contig 10121 bp, 17 predicted proteins | sample MGYA00376239_ERZ650303 | MGnify/ENA primary metagenome ERZ650303 (study PRJEB26733, sample SAMN07839262) | wastewater metagenome | biome: small river; feature: stream; material: water | place: USA: North Carolina | collected 2016-04-05 ... | reverse complement strand
TAGCCAGACGACTGAGCGTGAGCCCTGTCGCCAGACGACTGAGCGTGAGCACTGTAGCCAGACGACTGAGCGTGAGCCCTGTAGCCAGACGACTGAGCGTGAGCACTGTCGCTTGCGGCGATGTCCGACGCAATAGTGGTCCGCGTATACTCAGCCGACGCCTTGATAAACTCCGCAACTGTCAACTCGCGAACAACAGTGATCTTCTTCGCAGCGACCTTCGTGTCGTCTTCGCGCGAATCATCGACGCCATCCAGTTCAACGACGCAATAGCGGCTAGTGGCCGGCGGGTAGTAGTTCAAAACGTCTACCGGATTCAGGCAGGCGTGAAAGCCTTTGGCACAGAGGGACGCCGACTCCTCTTCGTAGGTTCCGCCAATTTCGTACTGGAATCCGCGGCACTTCAGGTCGCGGTCAAATCCTTTGTAGGCGAGCATTAGTGCTCCGGGGGTTGGGGGCTAAGTCCTCAAGTCCTCAAACATCGCCTTCGCGAACAGGTAAAACGAATCAGCCGCTTCCTTCGCCATGAAGTCCGCGAACTTCTCCCGCTTAATCCGGGCCGAGATGCGCGGGAAGTCGATCGTCACATAGTCGCCGTCCACCTCCGCAATCACGTCCTCGCAATCGACGTGAAGCTCGGGGAAGAACACCGCTTGATTCTTGGCGACCGTGCTGATGAAGCCGGCGGCGTCTGATTCCGCGTCGCACGTTTGCTCGCGGTCGCGCAACGTCAGGTCGTGGCCCATGCTGTCGGTCATTGGGACTCCAGTTGGTCGGCTAGCTCGGAGAAGAACTCGGCCAGCAGGAGGGCGTGTGATTTGTGTACCGTCCAAGTTGTTCTGGCATCGAGGTGGCACGCCTCGCCTACAGCAATGTCTGCGCACGTTCTCGAAACAGGGCCAATCAAAACGGCACCGCAACCATTGAACTCCCATTTGCCGGGCGCTATCGGGTCGCTTCGCCTTGGCTGTTCCGGCACTCGCAACTTGTCCCATGGCTTGCTCATCGGCTTCCTTTCGGGGGGAGGGTAGGGGCTATAGACCTTTGATCTTGATGATGCTCGGATCTGACTTGAGTGTGCTGCCGCCAAGTACGGCATTGCCGCAAGTGACCAAGCCGTCCTCTTCGTCGATAGACGGAACGAACACCAGCACATCGAATCCAGCGTCCTTCAGGTCTTGCTCAGGCTTCTGGTATGGGCGCCAAGAATCGTAACCGTCGAGCGTGACAATCTGGTGTTCGCGGCAGGCGTTGTTGTTGTGAATCGGCGTGATCTTGCACATGAACTTGTCGGGGTCGAAGAGGTCGCGAACCCGCTGGGCGTTCAACTCGAAGCTCGTCGAGTAGGCGAAGTTCAAGCAATACTTCCGACTCACCGGACGCGGCAGGTCGGCAGCGATGGCGGCGAAGTCGTCGAGCGGCAATTGCATCCCGCTAAACATCTCGTCACGCTGCGCGTCGCTTGTCGAGTTGATGCTGAACTGTAAGCCAGCCTGCCCGCGGAACAGCGTGTTCTTGATCTCGCACCACCGATGAATTCGGTCTTTCAGCGGACCAAACTTCCGAGGAAGCGACGTGGTGAGAACCGGGTGAATGACTTCGATGGACAGGCCGGTCTCGTCGGCAATCTGCAACTTCGCCCACGACAGCCACTCCGAGAACTCAAACACCGCCTCATTGAAGATTGGATCTCCCATGCGGGCATAGTGGAGGTTCAGCCTCTCCGTGTACTTAAACTGCGGGAACAGGCTAATGGCGTTGTAAAGCTGCGACTTTAAGTCATCGAAGGTGGCGTTGCCTCGCCAGTCGACCTTGGGAACATCGCAGAACGTGCAACGCATCTTGCAGCCGTACTGAGTCGAGACAGTGACGACCCACTTCTCGGAAAGTGGCATGCACCAAGTGTTCGGCACTCCGTGAATTTCGTTCCGGTAGCCAAGGAAGTCCGCCTTAACGTTGACGTGCTTACCGTAGTCGCCGATGGACAGCGTTTCGAGCTTGCCCTTCGAGTATTGACCGGTGAACAGATAGCCGGTCGGAATCGGGTACTTATCAACGATCTGTTGCTCCGCAACGGCTATCATCGGTTATCTCAGTGACTGTGTGAGGGTGGGGGCGAGCGCTACTTGGCCTTGCGGTCAGTATTAGCGCGACGATCTGCGGCCCGCTTGTGGTCGTCGCCCTCGGTGTGCTTCGAGCCGCGAATCTTGAGGCCGCATTCTTTGCAACGTGCCATGACTAGGTTCTCCGTGTGACAGTGAGAGAGGCCGCGGGGCCTGCCCCAAAGAATTGCTGTCACACGATCCCAGTGGGCGATTGATGGCCCCGCGGCTGACTTGGATTCGCTGCGGGTCGTGTGACGTGTGCGATCGTAGCGACGAAAAACACGCCCGACTACTGTACGAATTTGCAGTATTTTGCCTAGCTGCCATTTTCCGCATAATGCGCGCGGATGAATCGGCGTGCTTGCAATCCGCCAACTGCCGTATTGTTTTCGGCCAGCGCGGTCGCTAGATGAGCGCATGAAAAAGCCCGCCGAGATCGGGTGACCTGGGCGGGGCGATGGGCTAGACGAGGATCGCCACAACGGCGAATGGTAACAAACCGAGCAGCACTCCCGCAACAAACGGGAAGCGCTGGGCGAGGCGGTCGATGTGGTTAAGGCCGGCGGCTGGCTTCGTGTACCATTCAACGGCCTGTTGTGCTAAACTTCCCATCGTTCGATTCTCCTTGTGTGATCGGACCACCGGCCCGGCTGTTCACGCAGCGCGGGCCTCTTTACGTTTGACTGAACGCACTAATCAAGAAACTCCACGCTTGTTGCGACTTGCAGGTTGTCGGCCGGATGTTCGTCAGTGTCGCCGAAGTTGAACGATTGGCCCAGGTAATAGTCGCGGATGCTGGCCTCGGTCCCGTTAATCTCGGTTACCAGCGAGTTGCCATCGGCGAAGTGAACTCGGATCGAGCGGCGGCGGATGGGTTCGGCTATGAGTGACATTGGTTCAATCCTCCATATCAGGGTTGAGCTAGGCCCGTCGTCGATGGCTGTCGGCGGCGGGCTGTTTTTAATTAAAGTCGCTGAGCAGATCCCACCATCATCGCCGTCACGCATTTCGCCAGTGGGTTGCCATTCAGTAGACGGGAACGCCCTTTCGGACCAGCGACATAGATTCAAGAAGCAAGCGACGAGGCGTACCAGTTCTCAAACTCGAATTGTACAGGCGATTGGTCGAAGTTCTGGCAGGCGTCACAGTATTCGCGCCACCACCCGTAAACTTGCTCAACCGTCTTCCCGTGGCGAGCAGCGAGTGTGGTGCAGTATTCTTGGAATGCGGCCCCGGTTTCGGCGTATCGTTCGGTTAGTGTCATCGTTTCATTCTCCCGTTACGTGGTTGATGGGGTGTTAGGCTGCGATTCTCTTGGCCACGATATCTTGCACGAATGGCGAATCGGCCAATTGTTGAGGGACAACCGGCGTTGCTGGTCGGGTCGAATCCCACACGAATACAAGTTCCTCGGTCACACCGTAGCTCGACTTGACCAGGTAGCCTTGTCGCATCCCAATTCCGCCCCAGATCAAATTCACGTCGAACGGGCCATAAGTGAAACTTGCCTGGCGGACCAACTTCACCGGCATGCCGCACAGATCCACCGTTTCGGGCTCGGTTGTGGCGAAGCGATAGGCGGCGCTCAGTACGTCAAAATCCTGGTTGGCATACTTGATGCCGCGAGCCTCGATTGTCTCGATGGCGAACAAATGCGCCATTGTCTCGGGGTGATTCGGCTTGCGCTCACCGACCAGGCGTTGTACTTCGGCCGAGCGTAGCGTGCGGGACTGGGCGCCGTCTTGGATCGTTAGGCTGTACATGGCTGACTCCGTGTTTAGTTGCTGGGCGACTGCCCTACGTCTGTATGTATTTCTACACACAATATCGACCGGGTGCAAGAGAATTACACACAAAATAAAATATTTGACGCAACGCCTTAATGTGTGTATGTTTGTGGCATGGGCAAAGCAGCATCCGAGCGCAAGAATGTTTCCATGCCGCCTGATTGGTGGGAAGCGTTCACGCGCGCAGCGGAAAAGTCTGGCCAATCTCTCAGCGAGTGGATGGGCGACAATCTGCGCGAATGCCTGCCGGCGAGTGAGCAGCGAAAGCTATCTGAACGCACTGGGCGAGGTCGACCGCCTGTTGAGAAATAGGCTTCGCCCCGTCCCCAAGCGGAGGAAGTAGAAGTGTCGATTATCACCGAGCAAAGAGAATGGCAGCGCGAGCAAGATGAAGAGAGGCGGCGCGAACGCGGTGGAGAATTGCTCATTTTATGCTTTGCAGCGATTGGCATTGGGGTTTCTGTCTCATCAGTCGTCTGCGCTATCCAGTTTTTTGTGCTGCACTGGCTCGACAAATAATGCCCGAAACCCATGTCTCAGGAGTCGAGTGAGGTCATCGGCGCTCGTCCTGGGGCATTCTGGGGGCTTGGGTTTTGAGGTTGGGAGGGGATATGGCTGAAATTGTGGTTGCGAAGCCAATTACACGCACCGAGCTTGAAGCGATGATCGTTGAGACTCGCGCGGAGAATGCCACATACCTCCAAGGGCGGAGCGAGGAGGCTGTCGACGTGGCCTACCATGCGGCCATGTATTCGATGCGTCGGCTCGCCAATCGGCTGTACAGGGCTGGCATCCTCATTGTCGCGGATGAGGGCTAGTGCTGAATCCAGCACTCTCCACGGCTGATCTCTGGCCGGTTGCGCTTACCATGGGAGTGGGAATGCAACGGAAAGAGTGATCGGCTTACGACTCGGCTACAACGAGCCGTCCGGCTGCGCTCTTTCCAAGCGCATTCCCACCCGGACGGCTCTTTTTATGCGCTGCTCCGGCCTCGTCAGGACATAGCCAATCGGGACAGGGCAACGGTGCGGAATCACCGACGCGCTAAGGCGAGAGCATCAGCCGCGAGATTCCCCTCAGGTCGAGTTGCGACCGTTGTACGGAAAGACCTATGCTGTGCACCACTGTCGTGAGACAGAGGAAGTCACACTTGCGGGCAAACTCAGTGCTTGTGCCATTTACGTCTTTCAGGGCGAGGACCATTCGTTTGGCGATGCAGGCCCTTAATTCTGCGGTGAGGGTAGGGGGTGCTGCGCTCGCGGATTGAGCCCTAGTAAGAGCCAATCGCCGGCAACGATGAGAGGGGCGGAAAGAGCCCAAATCCTAGGTATCAAAGGTCAAGCCACCTCATCGGAACGCATTAGGACGCATCCTGTGCGTTCGCATTTCGTCTGATGGGGGCGCAAATAGTCAAAACCCGCCATTTCGGTCTAAATCAGCGTGGGTCGGCCTGATCCCGCCAATCGGCGATGAGCAACGCGGGAAGGGTGGCAGTAGTGAGCCGATGGACTGGCTTCGGTGCTGGTCTGATGTCTGTGGTGGTGCGATTGGGGAGAGGTGAGAAAGAAACGCGACCATCCAGCGCTCGACCAGGCCCAAACTGGGGCGAATCGAGGATTTGTAGCCAAGGCTACACCTGGTGGACGCGCCAGTCCAACCACGTCACCAATCACCGGACAACGTAGTCCTGTCTCCCCGAGCCTACCTGACGCAGAGTCAATCTGCCTAGAATGGCTCAGCCTGCGGCGCTTGAGGGGCTGAAAACGGCTCGATTTTGGTGGGGCTTGGGACTCCTCCAGGGGACCCACTGCTTTCCTAGTTTCCGATCAAGCCGAGTCCCTTCGCGAAGCCTTGAAGTTATTTGCCTACGCGAGAGCCGGCTTGATTGTTTAATGTTTCACCACCCCCTCACACCCACAGCGCCGGACAGCCAATCTCACGCACGCTCTTTCTTGGCGAGTCTCCTTAGCCGCATATCGCCACCCCGCGTGTACGGGGCTCCTAGAGCCTCTGGTGGGGTGGTATGATGGACTGATGGCCAGGAATGGGAAGAGATGGCGACGTTTGATGAATGCGTTGGCCGACCTTAATGGGGGATGATTCCTACCAACCCAAGTGTCCACGGGGACCCAAGCCCGCCCAGAATTCTTATCAACCCCACCCCCGTTTCCCGCGTAGTGGTGGTATCCCATCCCCGCGAGACCCGCTGATTGGAGGATCTGATGACGCCCCTTCAAGCCAAAGACCTGGTCCTCTCGATCAAGCCGATGCTGCGTCAGCCGTCAGCGCCAGAGGGTTACTGCGTGAAGAAGCAGATCCTCTACGGCCCCGGTGAAGACGGTGCGGAGATGGTCTGCTTCAGTTGTCTAGCCGTGCCGCTTTATGGTCGCACCGGTTTGCCGATGTACTGCGGAAAAACGTCGTCGTTTCCACTGGCCGACCTGACTGTGCTGACCGATATGCAGGAGATGGTTGACCTGATCTCGCGCCATTGGCTGGCGATGGTCGATGCACCGTGGGTGCTGCTGGAAGGGGCAGTTCATACTGCTGACGAGAAATCCTTGACGCCCGCCATCACTGGGCAGTAGGTTGAAGCTCACCTAAACCCGGAGCCCATCATGCGCCCCCTCATCCTAGCCCTCGCCCTCCTCGCCCCGTCGATCTCTTCAGCCCAACAGGGCGGAGTTTGGTACGGCGGCCCTTACGCCCCGAGCCGGGTGGCGCCGACGTACAATTACTACAACGCGAGTGCGCCGGTTTACCCGATCGGGGCGAATCCGTTTGGTAGCTATGGCTACACTTGGCAGCAGCGGATGGAGCTTCGGCGTCTGAGGTGGGCCATGGAAGATGCCGAGTTTAGCCGGCGGTGGGGGCGTTAGTTCCCTAAGAGTTCCCGGCGCCACTTCTTGTCGTGCTCGATCACCGCTTCAAGCATTTCCTCGTCGCTCCTGCTGTCGATTCGCGCCGAGGTAGATGTCCCATCAACCTCGAACACCAATTGTCTTAGCGGCTCCAATGCGGCCCATACGTCGTCGGCGTTAATCATCCCGCTCTGATAGTAGTCCTCGCTGGGATTATCACACATCGCCTTAACGTCGCGCAGTGCGTCGTAGCAGCCCTGAAGGAGCGGGTTATTTCGAGCCAGGTCGTGCTGGGTTGTGAATCTCGGAAGCATCACTCCTCCTCGTCATAGTCCCAATTAGTCGAATCGCCGACGCGCGAAAGATAGATGGTGCTGTCTTCGTAGCCGACCTTCATATCCGCCAACTCCCCTCCGCAAGCGGGGCAGATCATCGTGGTCGTGGTTGGTGGATTCCCGCCTAGAATCTTGACGAACCCACCACGCTCGCAGTGGTGGCAATGGAAGTTGATTGTGACGTTCACGGAATCTCCTTAATCAAACCAGCAGAACCGCATGCGCAGGTGCATCTTGAGGTTCCGGCCGCACTCGATTGATTCGATGGGGCAGCCTGCGATCACCACCGGGCCGTATGTGGCGCACTCTGGCTTAACAAGATTCGGGGTGTGCGTGTAATGCTCGTCATATCGTTGTCGCATAAACTCCTTCAGCGACCGCTCAATATGGCTGCACACCAGAATCCGCGTCTGTTCGCCTTGGCGGTACGCCAGTCCTGACTGCCCGCACAAATTGCACATTGGACCGGTCTCGACAGTTCGGGCTTTCCCGAGAACAAGGCTTGGTGCTTTGCACACAATCGCGCGCTTGATCTCCTTAATGTCGTGGTCGAGTGTGATCTTCTGGTAAGGCTTGTAAAAATTCACCCAGCGTCGGTATTTCTCGCAATCCTCTCGTCGCATCGCCTTCAGCGTGTCACTGGCAATCTCGTACCGCAGTTCGCTCAGTACGCGATCGGCAGCGTAGCACCAGAATTCTCCGGCCTTGCGTAGTCGGCGGTTGGTTAGCAATTGCAACATCACGACTCTCCCTCGAACTTCCGCTTCAGTTTCTCGTACAAGGCTCGCTCACCGAGTTCCTGAAGGCACCTATTACTCGCCAACAGGCTGTCTCGTCGCTCCGACTCAGCCCAGGCTTCCTCTTTGGTTACCACTCCAAGTTCGATATATCTGCTTACCCCAGCCGCTATAATGCCATCCCACTCCAGCGCCTCAATCTCCAGGCTATTCTCTCCGTCGTATCCGGCTACGCACCTGATGTTGGTATAAGTTCCGTCAGTGAATGCGATTGTGACTGAATCTGAGGTATAGCCATCTACAAAGATAGTTCCTAGGATCGTCTTGCCCTCAAGCTGATCGAAGTTCAGTGGTAGTTTCATCACGCCACCACCTTCCTCTCGCCAAAGTTAAACGCCTCGCGCGTCGCATCCGAATCGACGTACACATGCGCGTAGCGAGATGTCATTGAGATGTTGGCGTGACCCGCAAAGTCTCTCACCCACGGCAGCGAGTAGCCGGCGTCGAGTAGGATCGAGATGGCCGTGTGCCGACCGCAATGAATCCCTAGAGAGTGCGCCCGATCCCGCCCTAAGCACAGCAGCGCCGTCTGCCAGCACTTCGCCACGGTCGACCGGATCATCCGCTTGCCCATCGACTTGGGCATCTGCGAGCAAATGAACGGCGCGTTGCGATCCCCGTTGGCCTGAGCCATCCGAATCGCCAGCCATGCCTCCAAGTCCTCCTTGGTCTGCCGATCGAACGTGAGCGGGACGATGCGGGCCTTACGCACCACCTCCACGTCCAGGCTGCGGCGGTGTCCCTTGGTCGTCTCCTTGCGGATGCGGATGAACGGCTTGTCCGTTTTCAGGAAGAAGTCGCCGATATTAAGGCCGCGGATTTCCTTGCTCCGTAGCCCGCAGCAACACGACAGCCGAAAGATAACGAAGTTGCGATGCGTGTTCAGCCGCTTCTTCCGGCGAGCGGGCTTGTTCCACTGGATGACCTTTTGGATCTCGTCTTTTCCGAGAACTCGGTGCTGTAATCCGACCATCTTTCAGCCCTCGTCGGTATGCTCGGAGCGCCTTCGCCCCGAACTTGGTCATGTAGTAGCCGTAACGCTCGAACGGTTCCTTGTCTCGGTTGATGAACCCTTTTTCCAGTAGCGGCATGAGGAGCCCGCAGTAAAGTCCGCCGCGCGTTTTGATGCCGAGCTTCTTCTGGATGTCTCCCATTAAGGGGCGGTTGTATCCTTCTGGCGGTGAATTCCGGGTGTGTTTTGGTACTCGGTGGTAATGGTCGAAGACGCGGAGAACTTCGTGCTGGCGGTAGGTTAATCCGTGGTGTTGGGGGGTGGGCATTCTCCCTCCACGGCTTTCAGAACGGCGGCAAGGCGACAGTCCTTCTCGTGACCACGGCCAATAGCGCCACAAAACAAACACATGGCAATCGGCAGGCCGGATGTGTCCGTGAAAACGCTTCGGTCGCTAATCTCTTTCAGCAGCTCGTACATCGCCGGGGCTTGGGCGATGAGGCGGGCGTCTGCGAACTCGTAGGCTGCAATCATTCCGTCGCAGTAGTCGACATGAAGAACGCTTCCACCATCAGGCCCCTGAAGGCTTCCAAGGATCGTGTCTCCCTTTTTGGACCGCAAGTCGCTAGGGTCGAGCGGCCACTTCCATGGTCCGGGCGTATGGGGCATCACGCTTCCTCCTGGGGGACGGGCAGACTGCCCTCTGCCTTCATCTTAGCGAACAGGCTATTGGTGAGCCTGTTGAATCTCTCCTGCACTACAGCCGGATTCTCGTATCGCCATACAGTGTACGACGGCTCGGGGCCAGCCAAATCGCACCCGATGACATACCCAGTTGGCAGACCGGGCTCCTTCGGAACCAACTTCACCAGCGGAGCCAGAGCAACCGACGAGAGGGCGCGGAAGAGGGAACGGCGGTTCATGCGTCACCTCCAAGCAAGTCGGCCAGCGCAGCCTTCAGTACAGTGCTGGAACTCTCCCTGCACGCCACAAACTCCTCTTGAGAGCAAACGCCCTTTTCGACGATAAGCCCAGAGCACGCCATCATTGAAGCACAGAGATCAACAACAACCCTCCTCAGCCGCTTCAACTCGCCGTCGCGCAGCGGAGTCTCGCCCCTATCTCCGCCGGGACGGTACAGAAGTAGTCCGTTGTCGCGAACTCCTGCAACCTCCGCCCCGGCAAGCCACTCGTCCCCCAAGGACTTGAGCGAGCCCCATCGAACAAATACACAATCGCCGGATTCGGCGTTTTTCCAGTGCTCACACGATTCTTTGTCGTTCC
>ERZ650303.728-NODE-728-length-10136-cov-4.411765_pt1 | contig 10136 bp, 8 predicted proteins | sample MGYA00376239_ERZ650303 | MGnify/ENA primary metagenome ERZ650303 (study PRJEB26733, sample SAMN07839262) | wastewater metagenome | biome: small river; feature: stream; material: water | place: USA: North Carolina | collected 2016-04-05 ... | reverse complement strand
AAATGGGCCTGGATGCGAAGCAGCCATGGCATGCGTATGATCGCAGCTTTTCTGGTTTTAAACCTCCTTGTTGTATTGCTGTTTGTTGTTCCTCTGAATCAGAAAAAAAATCAGTTGGAAAAAAATATAGCTTATCAAAAAATTGCTATTGATAAGCCGCCAGTTCTCAATGTGGTGACACAATCTGATCCGCTTGAACAACTGGCTGAGTTTGAATCAGGTTTTCCACTTCAAAATTCTATTCCTGAAGTTCTTGCGCAAATCAACGATATTTTTTTGCGTTCAGGATTGAAAATTTCTGAAGCAGAATATCGAATTGTTGATTTTCCACAAAGTCGGTTAAAAGGCTATCAAATCACGATGCCAATTCGCGGACGATATACCAATATCATTGATGCATCTTTGATGATTTTGAATCAAATACCCAGCCTGTCCTTGAATAATATTTCATTTCAAAGAAAATTGATTTCCGATGGTCAAACAGAAGCTATTTTTTCGATGACTTTGTATTTGAGGCATGTATAAGCAAAGCATGATGAATTCAACTTCACGACGCTGGATTTATATTGGCATTGCAGGTCTTGCAGTGTCTGTTCTGGCATTTTTTTCACCAGAAAATGACTTGGATCTTGGCGTGGGTGATCGCAAGAGTGTTCAAGATGCGCAGCATCCTTTGATAACTTCTGTTTCGCCAGAAAAGCAAAAAACTTACACGCTTCGGCAGCGGACCCAAAGCAGAGACGAATCAAAAGATTTGTTTGAAAGCAAGTCCTGGTACATCCCGCCACCCCCACCGCCGCCGCCACCACCACCACCGCCGCCGCCACCACCTTCTCCGCCACCATTTCCCTATGCAGGCATGGGCAGTTTCATGGGGGCAGACAGCGGGGGCGTTGTCATTTTTCTCGTCAAAAATGACATTCTCTTTTCCGTCAAGATCGGTGAGATTCTGGAGCAAACCTACCGCATTGACGCCTTCTCAGCTGGTCGACTGACAGTGACTTACCTTCCTTTGAACATGCAGCAAATCATTATTTTGAGTGATAAACGATGAAATATTTCAATCAGAACCATGCAGCCATGAAGCTCGTGTCTTTCGCCGCAGTGTGTTTTCTTCAAGCATGTGCAAATGACCCTCACAGCATCGGGATTAAACAAATCAAAGAGGGTTCGTTTGTTGAGGGGCTCTCCAACCTCAAAAAAGCCAGTGCAGACAGTCCTGCAACCAGTGTTTTTCGAGCTGATTATTTACGTGAACGTGACCGCCTGACAAATCAGTTGCTTTATGAAGCTGCAGGCTTTCGTATTCAGGATGATCTGGACCGGGCTGAAAATATTTACAACCTGGTGCTTGAAAATGATCGTGAAAATGTGCAAGCCAAGCAAGGTCTCAATGATGTTGCCCGATTGAAACGGCACCGCGAACTCATTGCATCTGCTAAGAATGGATGGAGCCGTGGCGAGAAAGACGCCTCACTTCGTGCATTGCAAAGTGTTTTGCTTGAGAATCCAAATAATCTGGATGCTGCAGCGCTTGTCAGGCAATATACCGAAGAACAATCTGGGCTTGTAGCCCAATCGGGCATGTTGCCAGTGCTGGGTGAGGCTTATAAACGACCTGTGTCCTTGCAATACAGAGATGCCAATCTGAAGATGATTCTTGAATCCATATCTCGCACCAGCGGGATCAACATCATCATTGATCGTGAAGTCAAGAATGATCTGAAAGCAACACTGTTTGTTCAGAAATCTTCTGTTGAAGATACCTTGAATCTCTTGTTGATGCAAAATCAACTTGAAAAACGCATCATTAACGAAAATACGGTTTATATTTATCCCATTACTGCGGCAAAAACCAAAGAGCAGCAGGATTTGGTGGTGAGGGTATTTCAGCTGGTCAATGCGGACCCCAAGCAAATGCAGAACATGCTGAAAACGGTGCTTAAGGTCAAGGAAAGCTTTGTGAATGAAAAAAGCAATTCCATCATCATCCGCGACACCCCTGAAGTGGCTGCATTGGCGGCGAAACTCTTGAGTTCGCAGGACGTCAACGAGCCAGAAATCATGCTCGAGGTGGAGGTGATCGAAATTGCCCGGAACACGCTGAAAGAAATCGGCCTCAGTTATCCGGATCAGATCACTTTGAACGTTGCTAATTCTGCGGCGACCGCAGCGACCAGCAGTGCGGCTGCTTCTACCGGTCTCTCCTTGCAAGCTTTAAGGAATATCAACTCCTCGGGCATCAATGTTTATTCGGGCTCGGGTGGTTTGAATTTGGCATTGAAATTAAAGCAGCAAGATGGTGACGTTGATATTCTCGCCAGTCCTAAAATCCGCGTCCGCCAACGTGAAAAGGCCAAAATCCATATTGGTGACCGTGTCCCGATCATCACCAATACCGTCACGCCACAAACAACTGGAACTGCACTTTACACGGGCGCTGTTCAATACATTGAGGTTGGCATCAAGCTCGACGTCGAGCCTGATATCCATTCTGATGGTGAAGTTGGCATCAAGACTTCTTTGGAGGTCAGCAGCATCAGCAGCACGGTGACGGATCCTAAAACTTTGACAACGGCGTATCAAATTGGAACGAGAACGGCCAGTACGGTTTTGCGGTTGAAAGACGGCGAAACTCAAATCCTGGCAGGGTTGCTGAACAACACGGATCTCAAGGGGGCGACCAAAGTGCCGGGCCTTGGCGATATTCCTTTCTTTGGTCGTTTGTTTTCTAGCCATTCTCAGGACAAACGTAAAACAGAGATCGTGCTGGCCATGACGCCAAGAATCATCCGCAATATCCGTCAACCTGATGCCGACCAGACCACTTATTGGTCGGGTACGGATAACGCTGTCAAGATTTTGCCCATCATGTCGGGCAAGACAGAAGTGATCCGCATGGATGGTCAAGGCGTGGTCACAGGTGGCCGACCTTTGCGCACACCTGTGCTGCCGCAACCAACGCCTGTACCTGTTGCAGCTGAACCAGCAGCCCCTGTGCGAAGTAATACAGCGCCTGCAGTTGACAACAAAGCGCCAGCTCAGATGGCACCCGAAAAACCGGCACCGATGGTGTCTGTGCCAGCGCCAGTGAGTGTGCCCGTTGTGCCGGCAGGCCAATCGACGAGACAGCAGCTGATCACCGATGCGTTCAGGGTCGCACCCGCGCCGCTCAAAGCGCCTCAGCCAGAGAAAAGCTCGGCCACTGAAGAGGCGCCTCAAGCAGCAGACACTCAATGACTTTTCGTCTTTTCAAGGCCGCTCGCAGGCGGGGCGTTGGCTCAACTTATGCGGGATTCACGCTCATTGAGTTGGTCATTTCATTGGCCATTTTGGGGCTGATCGCCACCATGGCCGCGCCGGTTGCCCAAGTGATGTACCAGCGCCATCAGGAAGAGGACTTGCGGCTGGCCTTGAGGCAAGTGCGCCAGGCCATTGACCAATACAAGGCTGCTTATGACGCCGGACGCATCATCAAAACAGTGGATGCCAGCGGTTATCCGCCTACGCTTGAAGTGCTGGTCAATGGCATTGAAGACGTCAAAAGTCCTGATCGGAAAAAAATATATTTCATCAGGAAAATTCCTCGTGATCCCTTTTCACCATCGGGTATGAAGTCAACAGAAACCTGGGGTTTGAGAAGTTATAAAAGCGACTCTCAAGCACCGAGAAGAGGCGATGATGTTTTTGATATCTATTCATTGTCTGAACGTGCAGGTCTGAATGGCGTACCTTACCGGGAATGGTGATGTCTTATTTGTCTGTCAATAAAACAAAAAATCAGGGCTTTACCTTGATTGAGTTGCTGGTTGTTTTTGCAATTGTTGCCCTGCTGTCCAGCATTGCGGTTCCTAAATACTTTTCCAGTCTTCAAAAATCACGCGAGTCGGTTCTTCGATACGATTTGTCTGTGATGAGGGAGTCGATTGACAAATATTTCAGTGACAACGGTTCATATCCTGAATCCCTCCAGCAACTTGTGGAAAAGCGGTATTTGAAAAGTATTCCCAAAGATCCCATCGCGCAAGCCAATGATTTGTGGGTTGTTGTGCCTCCAATAGACGGCTTGCCGGGATCGGTCTACGACATCAAAAGCGGAGCTCAGGGGCAAGCATCGGATGGGTCCAATTTTTCTGATTGGTGAAGCTTTGACGTCGAAAAAATCTCATTCCATTCAAGAAGGTGGGTTTACTTATCTTGGAATGCTTGCGTTGCTCATGGTTTTGTTGCTCTGGTCAGGGGTGGCCATGCAGGTGTCGCAGACCATGCTGCGCCGCGATAAGGAAGCAGAATTGCTGTTCATCGGGAACCAATATCGTTTGGCTATCACGAGTTTTTATCTGTCGATGGGGCGATTTCCTACAGCGCTGGAAGAATTGTTGAACAGTACACCCAAGGCAGACAAGCCCAAACGTTTTCTTCGCCGTATATATCGAGATCCCATCACAGGAAAGTCTGAATGGGGTCTTGTCAAAAATCCATCGGGCGGAATTCAAGGTATTTACAGTCTTTCAGAACTGACCCCGATCAAACAATCAAAATTTGAACCCATTGACACCACATTTACCGGGTCATTGAAATATTCTGACTGGAAATTTGTGATTTCCGGGACACCTCTCATAACACGTTGATTCAAGGAAAAATGGTATGCTGAAATTTCGTTCGCCTACCAATGTGGTGACCGCCGTTGCCCTCATTGCAGGCCTGGGCTTAGGCGTCGGTGGCGCCCGTTTGTTTGACAAAAACAATGCCAATCATGCGGCTGGATTGGCATCTCTGAATAAAAAGAAGATTATTTATTATAGAAATCCCATGGGTTTGGCCGATACATCGCCAAAACCCATGAAGGATGCCATGGGGATGGACTACATACCGGTTTATGAGGGTGAAGATGTCAATGGCTTGATCATTGACTCGTCAAAAGCTCAGAAATCGGGTGTGCGTGTTGAGACTGTCAGCCTTCGTCGTATTGAAAAGAGCGTGCAACTTCAAGGGCGTATTGAAGCAGATGAACGTCGTCAATATGTGATTGCGCCAAAATTTGATGGTTGGGTTGAGAAAGTCCATGTCGCGACAACAGGCCAATATGTCAAACGCGGCACCCCATTGTTCGAGGTATTCAGTCCTGACTTGATCTCAGCACAAAAGGAATATCTGGTTGCTTCCAACTATGCAAGTAAAAAGGGCGATGATCTTGAGCTGGGCTTGTTCAGCTTGTTGCCTCAATCCGACATTGCATTGCAGGGGGCCATCAAGAGTTATGAAACAGGCAAATCAGAATTTTCTGGTGTGATCGAAGCTCAGTGGCAGATTCGAAAAGCACTGGAAGAATATGCCAAACGAATTCGATTGCCCAAAGGCAGTCAATCGATTGCTGACAACGCATTGGAGGCGCAAGCCAATATGCGTCGTATTGCGGATGCCGCATTGATGCGCTTGCATAACTTTGACGTTCCGGAATCACGCATCAAAGCCTTGCAGCAGCATCAAGAGCCTTTTCGCTTGATGAATTATCTTTCACCAGTTTCGGGTGTCGTGACCGAGAAAAAAGCGCTTCAAGGCATTCGTTTTCGTGCCGGAGATGTGCTGTATCAAGTGACAGATACTTCTTCGGTCTGGGTGTTGGCCGATGTATTTGAAAGTGATATTTCAAACATACGAATTGGGCAGGATGTGAATGTTTCCATCAATGCTTATCCAGCCAAAATCCTGAAAGGTAAGATCAATTATGTTTATCCCACTTTGAACCCACAAACCCGGTCGGTTCAAGTTCGCATCGAAATGCCCAATGCCGATGGTTTGCTCAAGCCCGGCATGTTTGCCAAAGTCGAGTTGAAAACAAGTTCCGGTTCATCGGGTGCCAAAGTGCTCGCCATTCCCAGCTCGGCCGTGTTGGACAGTGGCCAGCAGCAACATGTTTTTGTTCGAGATGCCGAGGGGCGTTTTGTCGCGCGTGAGGTCCGACTGGGCATGCGCGGAAATGATTTTGTCGAGGTCCTCGGCGGCGTGCAGGAAGGGGAGGCCATCGTCGTCTCGGGTAATTTCCTGATCGACTCAGAGAGCAATTTGAAGTCAGCCTTGAAGGGCTATGGTGCTGCGGCCAAGAAGGTGGTCAGTCACCATGCTGAGGGTGTTCTGGACTCCAGGGATGCGCAGGCAGGCAGCGTGGTGGTGACCCATGACCCTGTTGCCAGTTTGAATTGGCCAAAAATGACCATGGAATTCATCCCCGCGCATTCAGGGATGTTTGCCAATATCAAGCCAGGAACGCCCATGTCTTTTGAATTCGTGGAGCGCAACCCTGGGGAATGGGTCATCACCAAAATTGATTTGAAAGGCAAGTCCAATGCTGACCGCACTCATTGATTGGTCTGCAAGGCACCGTGCGGTCATTTTGTTGTCCGCGTTCTTCATCAGCATGGCGGGTGTTTGGGCACTGTTCAAGACACCCATTGATGCATTGCCCGATTTGTCAGACGTGCAAGTGGTGGTCGTCACCGACTATGCGGGGCAAGCCCCTCAAGTGGTCGAAAATCAAGTCACATACCCCTTGACGACGGCGCTCTTGAGCGTTCCCAAATCCAGGGTGGTGCGTGGTTTTTCTTATTTCGGTGTTTCCTTTGTGTATGTGATTTTTGAGGAAAACACAGACATTTACTGGGCGCGTTCGCGTGTCCTTGAATCGTTGAAAACCCTCAGCGATGGCTTGCCATCCAGTGTCAGCCCCAAGCTGGGGCCCGACGCCAGCGGTGCGGGCTGGGTTTACCAATACGCCGTCGTGGGCTTGCACCAAAGCCTGGCCGAGCTGCGATCGCTGCAAGACTGGTTGTTGCGCCCACAGTTGACCCGTGCCCAAGGCATTGCCGAGATCGCCAGCGTTGGCGGATTTGTGCAGCAGTACCAAGTCGTGGCGGACCCGGTCAAATTGCGAGCCTACAACCTGTCGTTGACCAGCATCACGAACGCCATTCGCAACTCGAACACCGATGTGGGTGGCCGCGCCATCGAACTGTCGGAAACTGAATACATGGTTCGGGGTCGTGGTTATCTGCGCGGTGTGGAAGATCTTGAAAACATCGTGATCAAGACCAACGCCGGTACCGCCGTGGTGCTTCGCGATGTGGCCCAAATTACGTTGGGGCCTGATGAACGCCGAGGCATTGCGGAACTCAATGGAGAGGGTGAAGTCGTCTCGGGGATTGCTGTGGCACGCCATGGCCAAAATGCCTTGACGGTGATTGACAACGTCAAACAAAAATTGGCGGAAGTACAGACGGCACTGCCTTCAGGGGTCAGCATTCAGGCTGTTTATGACCGCTCGGACCTGATTCATCGCGCCATCAGCACGCTCAGGTCCACCCTGATTGAAGAGGCCTTGATCGTCGCTGCAGTTTGTGCGGTGTTCTTGCTGCATGTGCGCTCGGCGCTGGTGGTCATCGTGATGTTGCCAGTCAGTGTGCTGATGTCATTTATCGGCATGCACTTGCTGGGCATGAACTCCAACATCATGAGCTTGGGCGGTGTGGCCATTGCGGTGGGCACCATGGTGGATGCAGCGATTGTGATGATCGAAAATGCACACAAGCACCTGGAAGGCTTGCCAGAACAGCACGATGCCAAGGATCGATTCAAGGCCATCGTCAGGGCCTGCAAGGAAGTGGGGCCTGCACTATTTGTGTCCCTGCTGATCATCGTGGTTTCATTTCTTCCGGTCTTTGCATTGGAAGACCAGGAAGGCCGTTTGTTTTCTCCATTGGCTTGGACCAAGACATTGGCCATGGCCAGCAGTGCCTTGCTCTCGGTCACCTTGGTGCCGGTCTTGATGTTGGCGTTCATCCGGGGACGCATTCGCCCGGAAGGTGCCAACCCCACACAGAAGTTTCTGGTGCGCATCTACCAGCCCATGATTGCACGCGTTTTGCAGCACCGTGGCAGAACGGTAGGCTTGGCCATCTTGGTGACCTTGGCTTCCATTTGGCCTGCAAGCCACATTGGCAGCGAGTTCATGCCCACCCTCAATGAGGGCACCTTGTTCTATATGCCCACAGGGCAACCGGCCATGTCGGTGACGACGGCAGCCGAACTCCTTCAGGTGCAAAACAAGATCATCAAGAGTTTCCCGGAAGTGGCATCGGTTTTCGGCAAATCCGGGCGCGCGCAAACGGCAACAGATCCTGCGCCCATCGAAATGTTTGAGACGGTGATCAACCTCAAGCCTGAAAGCGAGTGGCGATCGGGTGTCAGTCTGGACAGTCTGGTGGCCGAGTTGGACAAGGCGCTGCAATTTCCGGGGGTCGCCAACTCCTGGACCATGCCCATCAAGGCACGGATTGACATGTTGTCCACCGGCATTCGTTCGCCTGTGGGCATCAAAGTGTTTGGCAAGGACCTCGATCAAATCGAAGAAGTCGCCAAAGCCATTGAGCTGGACCTGAAAAAGATTCCCGGAACCTCATCGGCCTATGCAGAGCGGGTCACTGGCGGCTGGTACCTTGACATCGAGCCCGACAGGTTGAAGATGGCCCGCTATGGCGTGCTCATGAGCGATCTCAAGGATGTCATCGCTTCAGCGCTTGGCGGCGAAGTGTTGACAAGCTTGATCGATGGGCGACAGCGCATCGGCGTGGCCGTGCGCTACCCGCGCGACATGCGAGATGATCCTCAGAAAATCATGGCCAATGTGCTGGTGCCCACCGCCGCAGACAATGCGGGCAACACCACCATGGTCCCGATCGGGGAGATGGCCACCATCCACATCAAAAAGGGCGCGTCCAGCATCCGCACCGAGAATTCCATGCTGGTGGCTTATGTGTATGTGGACGTGCAAGGGCGTGACATCGGCTCCTATGTCGCAGAGGCTCAAAAGGCCGTGGCAGCCCACGTTCAGATGCCAGAAGGCGTCTTTCTGGCCTGGAGTGGTCAATACGAATACATGGAGCGGGCCAACGAGCGACTGCGCGTGGTCATCCCCGTCACCTTGCTCATCATCGGCATGTTGCTCTACCTGAATTTCAGGAACTGGCGACAGACGCTGATCGTGTTGCTCTCGTTGCCATTCGCTTTGGTGGGGGGCTTCTGGTTCATGTGGGCCATGGGCTATCACATGAGCGTGGCTGCTGCCATCGGTTTCATTGCATTGGCTGGTGTGGCAGCAGAAACCGGCATCGTCATGTTGATCTATCTGGACCAAGCCTGGCAAAGCAAACTGACAGCGCTGGGCGGACAAGCACCTCGGATGGCCGACCTGGCCTCGGCGATTGTGGACGGGGCCGTTGGTCGCGTGCGGCCCAAGATGATGACCGTTGTGGCCGTGATCGCAGGCCTGATGCCCATCCTCTGGAGTTCAGGGGCTGGCTCGGACGTCATGCGCCGCATCGCCGCGCCCATGGTCGGGGGCATGCTGTCCTCGGCCATCCTGACTTTGCTGGTGATCCCCGCGGTCTATGCGCTGGTCATGTCGCGCAGAGACTGCACGTCTGAAAAATAAGCCCTGCGGCAAGCCCTTCGGGGGCTTGCGTGGGGGGCCACTTTATTCACAGATGTCGCGCTGAATTTTGGTGACCACGGATTTCCCGTTTTCCTCGACCGCCAGGAACTGGATGCGTTCACCGACCATCAGATCTTTCAAAATCTTGGGTGATTTGACGGCGTAGACCATCGTCATGCGCGGCATGAAGCCTCGGATCTCATCGTGGCGAATGGAGATTTTTTCCTGGGCCAGATCAATCTTGCGAACCTCACCGCCCACCAGCTTGGTGGCATCGTAGCTGCCGCTTTTGAGGTGGTCGGCATGGTTCTTCTGTGCCCACGATGTCTGTGACAGGATGATCAATAACAGGGCGGGGAATATCCAACTTTTTTTCATGATGGCTTGTATCGGCACTGACAGGCATAACCCATTGTTTCAATTGGTGCTGAGCCGTCTTGATGAGCACAGTCGTTCAATTGAAAGCCTGCTGATCCCAGCATCATGGCGCGTTGAATACCGAGAAACTGGTATTTTCATTGACGATCAGTTGATTGAGTCCCGTGAATGCCAAACCAAATGAGGTGCTGACATCCAGAACGGTAGGTGCTCCAAGTGGCACAGATCGGAAGAGCGTCGTGTAGGGAAAGAGTGTCTTCGCCTGTGTAGA
>ERZ650303.727-NODE-727-length-10141-cov-4.586952_pt1 | contig 10141 bp, 7 predicted proteins | sample MGYA00376239_ERZ650303 | MGnify/ENA primary metagenome ERZ650303 (study PRJEB26733, sample SAMN07839262) | wastewater metagenome | biome: small river; feature: stream; material: water | place: USA: North Carolina | collected 2016-04-05 ... | reverse complement strand
AAAAGAAATGATGAATCGCTACATTTACAGGTAAAAACCTCCTCTAATAAATGCTCATCAAAAGAGTTGATGAGCTTGCGGCACCAACATCAATACATAGCCCCTTCTATGAGCAATTGAAAAAAGAGGTGCCGCCTAGTCAACTTGGCCCTACCTAGTGTGGGTATCCGAGCAAACGATAGAGAGTTTTGCATGATTAATCTGAGAAAAAATTAATGTATCAATAAACGCCATCACCTTCGCCAATACAAGAACAATCTTCCGTCATTAATCTGTTTAAATTCTAACTTACCGATTTAAAAATATATATTACAAATCATCAAATACGCGCAATAAAGCCTCAGAGTTGGTACAAACATGAATTCAAACCCACACTCCAAACTCCTCGCTATTCTGTGTATTGCGCCATCTATAACGTGTGCTCAAGAAGCGTGGCAAATGAACTCATCCGTGAGAGCCATGACTGGACACTATGCAAGCTCGCTCACCATGTACAACCAAAAAGGTTTGGGGGTGCGCGTGTCAGGTGAATACCATCACACATGGGGCTTCACAGCTGGCTTGCAATCCACGCGCATCAATATGGCCCCCATCGCACAAGTCTCCACACAAAATCAAGACAACTGGTTGCTCTCAGGCTACACACACAAGCCCTCAATCATGCTGCCCGGCCGGTGGACATTCCAACTCGATGCACATCAAGTGCATCACGATGCCCCCCAAAGCAACACAAGCGATGTCCGTGCCATTGCTCCCCAAATCACATGGCTGTCTTACACACAGCCACTCAAAGTTGACTTCAGCTACGCCAGCTCGACGTATAAAAACACACCGCCCATTCACCAACTGAGCTCTGCATTTGCCTATGGTTTTAACGACGCCACAGATTGGCTGCAAGTGCGAAGCTACGCCATCAACAACCTCACAACTTCCGAGGCGCTGGGCCAATCCCGCACACGAGCCATAGACTTAAAAGTCACTCACTTTTTTAGCGGTAATTCAGGATGGACCCCCACCACTGTCACGGTAGGTTTGGAGCGTGGCCAGCGTATATATGTGGTCGACATGGCCTCACAAACCGTCTACAACCTGCCCATGCTCAACCATGGCGGAAAAAACATCGCAGCTTCGTGGAAGCTTAGCCCTAAAAGCAATCTGGATGTGCAATTCAGCAAAACTAATTACTACGCTGCTCCAACGCCAGTCCCAGCACACAACTTCACCCTTAGCACTCTTAGCGCCCAAATTGCCACCGTTTGGTAAACAACACCCCTACAACTAATGGCTATAGATCTCATACGAAGTCACTTTCGATATATTCGCCTCAGCCTTCCAAAAAATCTTCGCAGCATAGAAGATTTTTACTTTTTATCATTCACTGTGTCTTCAGTTGTTTGCTTGGCATTTCTCTCGCCGTTGCTTGCATACACGTCTCAATTCCTCCCAGCATGGACATCCGCACTCTCTGGCGTCTTCATCTTATTTTGCATTGGTCTTTGGCGAATTGGCATCGCCATCGTATGGGTTCAAATCGTTTATCAGCTCATACTAATGTGGTGCATTTTGTACAACGCTTATTACTCAGGTGGAGTTGCTTCGCCTGTCATGGTCTGGATGGGTGTTGTTCCAATCTTGCCTTTATTTACCGTGTCTCGATGTTGGAGCTACATCTGGCTTATCGCCTCATTCATTTCTATCATCTGTATCTATTGGGCTCAGTTGTATGGTTACGTTCCGCTTTTAGAAAATCAGAACCTGCACCAACTAGCCCTCAGTGCCGTCATGATTTGCGCATTATGCATTACCCAAATCATTCTAGTTGTAACGTATGACTCGGCCAATATACAAAGCATTCAACAAATCAAGCGCAAGAACGAAACACTCAAAAGGCTTTCCGAAGACCTACAAAAAGCCAACGTCCACAAAGACAAGTTCTTGGCCACCGTCAGCCACGAAATGCGCACACCTTTAAATGCCATCATGGGCTACTTAGGCCTACTGCGCACCACTGATGACCTATCCACTATCCACACTTCATACGTGCAAGGTGCACAAAACTCAGCAGCACATTTGCTGACTGTAATTAATGATTTGCTTGACTATTCTCAAATACGGCAAGGCAAACTCGTGATCACCCCCCAGACTGTCAACTTACATCAAGTTCTCAAAGAAACACATCAAACCCTTGCGCCAAAAGCTGCAGAACAAGCATTGGTCTACACGCTAAATATCGATCCTTATTTACCGAATTGGGTTCGCATCGATCCACATCGTTTTACACAGATCTTCCTCAATTTGCTTGGCAACGCTTTGAAATTCACCATGGATGGGGGAGTTACCACACATGCACGATTTGAATTTAACGAGAGCAATCACAACGCAGGGCAGCTCATTTTGCAAGTACAAGACACCGGCATTGGCATCCCCGCTGAATCAATTGATCACATCTTCGAACCCTTTGTGCAACTCGAGACCAACAGCCCTCTAAGCAATGACAACTCATTACGTGGCAACGGTCTCGGCTTAGCCATCACACAGAGCTTGATTAAAAGCTTGGATGGCAGCATCACAATTCACAGCCAAATAGGCGTAGGCTCTACATTTGAAGTCCATTTTCCGCTTGAAATAGCCCAAGCCCCAATTGTCTGCAATCAAAACCCAGACCAGCAAACCCACTCTGAACGAGTATATTTACTCTTGGTTGACGATCACGCAACCAATCGACTCGTTGCCTCTGCCACCATCAAAAGAGCCTTGCCTAACGCTCACATTGATGAAGCTAAAAATGGCACCGAAGCCATAGAAAAGATGAAGACCAAGCACTACGACCTCGTACTCATGGACCTCATCATGCCTGACTACTCAGGCATTGAGGTCACGCGGATCATTCGATCAGAATGCCCACCACCGCTTTGTGATGTTCCTGTTGTAGCTCTTACTGCCAATGTTGCTGAGGACGCCGTCAAAGCTTGTTTGGAAGTAGGTATTTTCGAACTTTTACCGAAACCGTTTGACCGTGAAGTACTCATCCGCACCATCCGTCAACAAGTTACCTAAACGCCTAACCGGCAACTGTTGTTAGTTGCCGCACACATAAAACTGGCAAAACGACCACTTAAGCACACAACCATTAACGGCAACGCCTCGGGGATAGATATGTGGCGCATAACCCAAATGACTGTACAGCTTCCAGCCGTATTGCTCTTGCTCTGATACTCTCGGGATGCTTTATACCATTGCTCCGTCTAAATGAGGAAATCGACATTCCACGGTGCAATACATAGCTGGGAATATGATTTCTTCATAAGAGCAGACGATGTCATCACCACGTTTTACCTCTGAATTTAAAGACGAAGCAGTTCATCAAATCACCGAACCAGGCTACTCAGCCGCTGAAGTATAGGCAAGGCTTGGCATCTCAGTGCACAGCCTCTACAAATGGATCAATGCTGTTAAACCAGATAAGACAGCCCAGCAAGCCATCGCATTGCTTGCTGCAAAATGTGAAATCTTAGATTAAGAGCTCGAGTGAAGTACCGCTTCATCAATGAACACCGGCATGAATATAAAGTGGCCACCATATGTCGAATGCTAGAGGTTGGACGGGCCGGCTTTTACGCTTGGCACACCAAACAGATTCAGAAGATAAGCGACTGCTCGATTTGATTCGTGACTCTTACGTCGCCAGCAGTGGCGTGTATGGGTCGCGACGCGTATTTTCTGATTTACGTGAAGCGGTGAGACATGAGGCAAGCATCGCGTTGAGCGAATCATGTGCCATCACAAGATACAAGCTATTCGCGGCTACAAAAGTCCCAAGGCAGTCAAGGGCCGTCCGTCAATTCTTGTGCCCAAACGTGTCAATCGTGAATTCACTGTTGATGCGCCTGACTACGTGTGAGTGACAGACATTACCTACATTCGTACGGGGCAAGGCTTACTGTATTTGGCGGTTGTCTTGGATCTGCATTCGTGTGCAGCGATTGGCTGCTCTATGAAACCTACAATTGCCAAGGAGATTGGCTTTGATGATGACTGTGTAGCGGCGCAAGCCCAAGCAGGAGGTCATCGTTCATTCAGACCAAGGGCCAATACGGCAGCGATGATTGGAAGCGATTTTGTGATGCCAATAGAATGCTCCCGAGCATGAGTTGCAGCGGCAATTGTTGGGATAACGCAGTCGCTGAATCCTTCTTTAGATCCTTGAAGAAGGAACGTATACGCAAGCGCATCTGCAAAACCCGAGACCTAGCTCGTGCCGATGTGTTTGATTACATCGCGGCTTTTTACAACCGAACAAGACGCCACAGCTATTTGGGTGGCGTTAGTCCCGAGACGTTTGAACGCGCCTCAATTTGAGGTTCGAGTTTGTCTCCCGTAACGAGGAAAGTCCAATTAATAAGCCTGTAGACCTTCTCAAAATCAAGCCTCACAACCGAGGGAATCCTGTTTACGAAGGGTCGCGACAAGCGTACGAAAAATTGGTGACTCGAGAGAAGCGATTAGGTTTTTATAAACTGAGTACGAGCAACGAAGGCTGTTCGAAAAATGACGTTATTCGGTACTAATTTGAGAAAATGCCGCACATAAAAAGTGCAGTAAGCAACACAGGAACTAAAGTGAGCTAATTGACTTTTAATTTGTATTTATAACCTGTTTGCCTGCAAAAATGAAAAAATCAGAAACGCTCGAATCGAAATCAATATGAAACAAGAATCTTTGAAAGATAGCTATGACGGCTACTGCGGCACAAGCTACGCATCCAAAATTCTTAATTTATCAGTTGGTACTATCCAAAATTTGGTTGAGTCTAACAGCTTAAAAGCTTGGAAAACGCAAGGTGGGCACAGACGGATTTCCTTGCAGTCCATCCAAGAGTATCAATTCGCCAACAATTTAGAGACAAGTAGTTGGTATTCGAACAACGCAAAGCTCCGCGTGCTAGTGGTTGAAGATGATGAAAACACACGGCTAATGTATCAAGCTTATTTAGATCGTTGGGCACTACCGTTGGATGTCACCTTGTATGCGTCTGCCATTGAAGCGTTGCTAGATATGCCGGCCATGCAACCAGAAGTCTTATTGACAGATCTTAATATGCCCGAGTTGGATGGTTTTAAATTTCTTAAAACCCTGCGTGAGCACAAACTCTTTGCAACACTGCCCATCATTGTCATCACCGGCTTATCGCCAGAACAAATTCAGCAAAAAGGTGGGTTACCAAAAGAAGTGCAAATACTTCAAAAGCCGATTGATATGGAGTGGTTGCGCGGTTTTCTAAATGCCCTTATCACAATCAGAAAAATTAACATTGATTCAGCGACTTAAGTCTTCATCTTGTAGTGCGCGTTGGTCATATCCCATTTCAAATTTTTGGCATGGGCATGAAGAAAGTCACGCATCAACGACCCCGCTTCTAGCTGTGTCAATCCATACTCCTCAACAAGAGCTTTTCGATTGACATGGCCAAGACTTCTTTGCAGCGACATGACTAGTTCAATGCGTTTTTCCAAATTTAATGTGGTGCCAAAACGTGATCGTATAGGGATGTGTCTTTTCATACCAAAAAGTTTATTGGTCTTGTGACAGTTTATGTGGATTCACGCCTGAAATTAACGGAATAATATTCCTGTATCACATAACAAATGAGCCAAATCAAAATACATCAAAAATAAACTTCATACAAATGCGCAGCTCATCAACCCGAAAATTTAAATCAATTTTGGTCGTCGATGACAACGGAATCAATCGGTTGCTCCCTGGTCTTATCATGCGCCCATTTGGTTGGGACGTGCATGAAGCAGATGGCGGTTTAGCAGCTTTAGAAATCTTAAAAACTATCCACATCACATGCGTGCTACTAGACATCGCAATGCCCGAAGTCGGTGGCCTTGATGTGTTGAAGGACCTACGGCGTGATCGCAAGTTTGAAACACTCAAAGTGATCGCTTACACCGCTTATGCGCAGTCTCAAGATGTTGCTCACTTGCTCTCTCTGGGATTTGATGCGGTGCTCATCAAACCACTCACCAGTGCGAATTTGCTGGATGTATTAACAAGCGATTGAAATACCTCATGCTCAGGTCCACACTGAGTCCCCCTAGGTACATTAATTGACAAGCATACACACAAACACATGATGCACGACGCTGGCACCTTCACCAAGAAAATTTTTACGATGCCTTATTTGGAGGATTTCGCGCTAGCAAACCACCTACTACGCACGATTCGCAATATGGTCAATGAAGCCTTGAGAAAACGGATGCGCTGTTAAGCAGCACGTACAAAGCGAACATCAAAGGAGGTCACCTCAGCATTGCGCCCGAGAAACTGTTGCGAGCCATGCTGCTGCAAATTTTCTACAGCGCTTGCTCTGAGCGCAGATTGATGGAGCAGGCCCAATACGCTTTCTGTTTCGCTGGTTCATTGTCCTTTTCATGGAGATGCGATGTGGGTGCCTAGTGTGCTCTGCAAAAACCGTGAAGGCAGACCACCTACAACCTCACGCGCATGCGCACACTGAGGCAAATCCGTCTTCAGGGAGTGAGGGGCAAAATGCACCAAAATGGGCTCACAAGCGAGTCAAGACGAGCAAAAAACGGAGGGAATTCAGAATACGAAAAACCAAAATCATGCGGGGAAAGATTGCGCTCGCGCATGGGATATTTCATCAGTCTGTTAGGGAGCAGTCCGCTTTTATTCATATTTGCAAATCCCGCCAAATCCTCGTTTATTTTTCCCTTGTGAATATTGAAGCCACTTTTTTGAGGAACTATTAGCTGCATTAATCATATCAAAAACATAAACATCACCCAAAAGGGTGGCTGTGTATCTGTGAATAACTTCATCGGTTAACTCTATTGTCTCATGTTGGTTGAAAATTAATTTCACATTATATTTATTTATATATAAATATTGATTGTTTTCAATAACTTCAAATGGCACATCCGGCAATAATTTAATTCTTCGATCATTCATAATAATGAACTCATCGTAGCAAGTAATGGCATTGCTGTGGATCGGAAGAATCAATACTAGAAAAAAAAACAAAAAAGACTTGTTAAAAAATTCCATGGCTTATCGCAAAGATTTAATTAAATTGCATTATATATTAATAAAGTTTATTTTTAACAAGCCGATTTATTTAACATTTAATTCTTTTTTTCCCATGACGCAAAAAAGTAGAAAAGATATGAGTCGATGACTGTCAGTGCTTTTGGCACAGGTCGCAACTTTAGACCCATCTACCTAAGCTCAAAGCACTTGAGCAACAAACATTGAATCTAATAGCCCTGTTACCCTAAGTTTCTGATCCAATACTCAGAGAAAAACTACAGAGTCAGCGCAATTAAATCAAAGCACGGCTGTAACAAAGCCAAGTTGATTATTTGTGGAGTCGATCAATTGACCAAGAGTCAATGAAGCCAGTACATGCCCAGATGGAGATGGCGCAGCGGTCCAATGCGAGTACTCCCACTCATTCAGGGACCACGTCCAACGACCCGGGAGGTTATCGTTGGAAGACAAATATCCTGTATTAGCCACCGCAGAATCCATTGCTTGTACAGCACCAGGCAAATGGGTACTGGCATTGGTGGATTCGGAACCTGCATTGGCCTGTCCAAAATTGGCAGCATACAGGGCCAACATTTCGTTCAAACTGGGCAAGCGGCTCGTGTTACTCTTGGTCAGCTGGTGATTGGCAGCAGCAAAATCTGCCTCTCCCCAAGAAGATGCCAACTGTCCCAACTGCGCCACGTGGAATTCCCAGACCTGCTGGTTGACAGATGTTAGTAGATGGGCAGTCAAATTGGCTGCAGTACCATCGCTGCTGCTGGCATTGAGGTAATAATTCCAGCCAGTGCCGTCATAAATTCCGCCATTACCTGCGGGAATACTATTTGCATTCAGCGTGGTCCACAAACCTGTACCGCCGCCATCGGGATCACCGGTGTAATAAACGAAAACATCGCCAGTGATCTTATCCTGCACACTATAGTTTTTCGCCTGAATGCCCGTATCGGAGGTCTGCGCGATCCCGCTGGCCACTAGGAACAAGCGACTAGCCTCGTCAGCATTGGTTATGCCATTGGTGTCCACAACCAGCTGGTGGATACCACTGCCCCACACGCCCTGGGTAGCCGGCTTGAGCGCCGCACTGACGGCGGAAAAATCCATGGTCCATTCGCCCGTGGCGCTCGTGTAGCTGACCACCACATCAGTCACACCATCGGCATTGACATCGTTGTTACCAATGTGCAGCGTTTTGATGCCGTTGTGGTCGATCCCATCGGTCCGATCGTTGTCCAGCAAAAAGCGGATTGTTGACTGTGCTCCCGCCGCCGCCTTACCGGAAATCGAGAAACCTGTCTGAAACTCTGCTGTACTGACGATGTCCGTTCCAGTCACCGAATTAATGGTTTGACTCAAGCGCAGCGATGGAAAGATTTGATTGCCACTACCATCAGAAGTAACTTGATCGCGCGACGTCCCAATCTCGGCCGCCAGTGACTGCAAAACATTAACCCCAGTGGTATCCGACTCAGACCATGCCGAAAAAACCGCTTCGGTTTGCAAAGGGTTGTATGTAACCTGCACTTGCACCGTCTGCTGCGCCACATTGCCGGCGGCATCAGAGGCCTGAAGCTTCACCTCATAGATATTGCTGCCAGCGGCACTGGTGGGATTTTCATAGTCCGACGAACTCAAAAAGGTGAAGGCGCCCGTCTGGGTATTGAGGCTGAATTTGGAATCATCGGCGCCACCCGCAAAGGCAAAACCCGTAACTCCCACCTTATCAGTCACCCGCGGAGAGTACACTGCCTGGGTGCTTGGCGAGTTTTCCTGATAGAGCACAGAGGCATTGGAACCTAGGGCAAACACCGGCGGCTCATCGTCAAGGTTTTGCACCTCGACCCACACCGTCTGAATCGCCGCATTGCCCGAAACATCCTGGGCCTTGATCTTGACTTGATAAGTGTTGCTCCAAGCCGCGCTGCGAAGCACATCGGCATCCGGGCTGGCCAAAAACCGCAAAGCCCCCGTCTGCGCATCGAGGCTGAATTTGGCATCATCGGCGCCGCCCGCGAAGGCAAAGCCGAAGCTGCCGGAATTGTCTTGGACGCTCGGGGTATAAACCACTTGCGTGGTTGACATATTTTCAGAGGCACTCTGCACCACCGATGCATCTGCCGAAAACACGGGCGCCTCAAAATCGCCCGACTGCACCATCAGCGGCGCTGCCACTGCGACCGACTGCAAGGTCAAAGCATCATTGCCCTTCATAGCCGAAACCAATACACACTGAGCCAAGGTTTGGGCATTGGCAATGGCATCCATGCCGATAGAGTTGAGCAATGCCATGTTGGTTGAAGCGATGGCCTGCACGGCATCGTGCAAGCCGCTGACGGCAGGATTCACTACCGCAGCCGATGTTTGCAAAATGTCGGTGAGATAGCCACTCCAATCGACGGTTGTGCTGGCCTGATCTGCCACATGCGCCATTTTGGTAACGATCTGCTGCATGGCGGACGCGAACAAGTCTGCTGACCCGTCAGGGCCAGCAATCGCTGCGGCACCCGCCACAAAAATATTGGCAACCACGGCTGCCTGCTTATGGGCCGCCAGTCCCTGCGCATCGCCCGCCAACGCCTGCGCATATGTGTCCACACGCAAAATGTCAATGCCTGACTGCAAGCCAAAGGCTCGTGCAATAACCGTTTGTGCCTCGTCCAGTGGCTTGCCGGAGTCCAGCAACGCATTCACCAAAGTTGTCAGGGGATTGATAATCTCACTACCCTGAGGCGCCGACATGACGCCCAAGAAAGCCTTTTGCGTCGCAGTATCCGTGCCACCGGCTATGAACAAAGCATGTGCGGCTTGGCTGCCGGTAAGCTTCAAATTCACAAAACCAGTCGCATCCGTGACGCCCACCACATTGCTGTCCACCTTTTCCGAAGTGTCCAACAAGCCATTGTCATTGAGGTCCACATACACCTTGGCACCCGCCACAGGTCCGTCCACGACACGAATCGTCTTGAACAAACTTCCCAATACCGCAGTCGGACTCGAACCGCTGGAACCGCTGGAACCGCCGGAACCACCAGAGCCAACTGTCGCCAGCCCCATGCCGGCGCCTAGG
>ERZ650303.724-NODE-724-length-10171-cov-4.242487_pt1 | contig 10171 bp, 9 predicted proteins | sample MGYA00376239_ERZ650303 | MGnify/ENA primary metagenome ERZ650303 (study PRJEB26733, sample SAMN07839262) | wastewater metagenome | biome: small river; feature: stream; material: water | place: USA: North Carolina | collected 2016-04-05 ... | reverse complement strand
TTTGTCGAGGCACTTCGGGCAGATGAAACCTTGTTCCAGAAAGCTATCGAGCAGAATGTGCTGGTGGCAACACCGACAACGCTACTGACCAGTCTGAACATCGTCCGTCAGTTGTGGCGCTTCGAAGAACAGAACGCTCATACGGCAGAACTTGCCGATCGTGCGGGAAAGGTTTACAAGAAATTGGTTAGCTTCCTCGGCAGCATGGAAAACGTCGGTAAGCAACTGGACAAAGCAAAAGAGTACTTCGGTACAGCGATGGGACAACTCTATACGGGCAAGGGCAATTTGATCAACCAGGCAAAAGATTTTGAGCGCCTCGGAGTTTCAATTCAGACGAACTTGCCAGAAAAACTGGTGACCAAGGCCTCCTTGGAACTTGAACACCACCCAGAAATAACGGACGACAGCGAACCGAAATCATCGCATTAAAGAAAATCTGCAATCTGTTTACCTTCCATCCTCACACGACTATTGGCGATGTTCAGATCACTTAATTTTATAATCTTCATTTAATTCACAAAGATGATATTTTTTCATTTCTTTAGATCAGTTACTCGCAATAATTACTTGCGATATTTTCCCTTAATATTCGTCATTTTGTCCAATTCTGCTACTTTTGCAAAAGTTGCACCTTCCTTCGATTGCAATAAAAATTTAGTTTTGGCGGAGCAATTAGTTTGCAATGACGACAATCTTTCAGCAATGGATGTCAAGGTATATCAACTGTTCAATGAAGCCAAGTCAGTTGTTAAAGATAAAAAAAGATTCACGAATGATGTCACATCTGCTATCAAAGCCAGAAATAATATCTGCACAGATGCAATTTGCCTGATCGATTGGTATAAAACAAGAGAAAACGCGTATAAGGACATTATTTCCGAAAGCACTTTATTTGGCCGAATTAAAAAAACAATTTCAAAAGCATTCTTTGCACACAATGAATATGTCTTGTTACTTCTCCTAGCTGTTGCTACTTCTGTACTTTCGCTTCTTACCAAAAGCTATAAAACACTTTTTTTAATCATTATTCCTGGAATTTTTACTTTCAACTCTTCAGGAGCTTCAACGCTACAAATTTACTTTTGGCTTTTCCTTTTATCTGCCTTACTTATTGCTTATCTCAAACAACTCAGAAGACAATATTTATTTAGAGAAATAGAAAATATTGCGACTGGTGTAATCCGTCTTTATTCTGAACAATTAAACCAAAGTAAAAAATTCAAAATCACTAAGGATATTTACGGCATTGAAGATGATTCGAAATGGGAAAAAGATAAGCGGAAGTTTATTGCAAACAGGATTTATCCAGAACTCATTAGCTACTGGAAATATAAAGATATTATTAATGAAGTTGATTTGGATCTTCTAATTGAAATTGAAACAATAGATTATGACGCTTTAACCACTAATTACGACAGTAATATGACTGGTCGCCAGTATGAGTTTTTTATCGCAGACGAACTAAGAAGCTATGGCTGGGATGTTTTTATTACTCCCGGTAGTGGCGACCACGGTGCCGACCTAGTAGCCTCGAAAAATAGTCTTAAGGTGGTTATTGAGTGCAAAAAGTGGACTACGCAAGCTATTAGTAATCGTGCCGTCCAAGCTGTTAACGGTGCTAAAGCAATGTATCAAGCAGACTATGCTGCCGTAGTTTCAAACGCTGAATTCACCAAGGGCGCCAAACAACTTGCGAGCTCGAATAACGTTATATTGATACATCACGATGACCTTGACGAACTTGAATTCAGAGTCGAAGATTTACATTAATTCCAATCTCGTTACTTACCAAAAAAATACTGGCGCTGAAACCAACTCCGGCATCTGGGACCAGCGCATAAACCCAGCAGCATGTTCAGGAGTTGCAGATAACCTTCCCAGAACTGCTGTTCTGCCAACACCACAGGCGTACGCTTTTCATCGGCTGTTGATGAAACGGCCGCATGAAGGGAAGATACTTTGTTTTACCGTTCCAAAACTTGCCGCCGTTTCTGACATGATTGCAGCTCAAATCACAATGTCGGTCACACCGAATGCAGAAATGATGGGGTCATATCTGGGGGCATTTGTTGGCAGCTATTCAAGCGTAATCATGTTGTCACGTTAATTGATGGTGATGGCTTCTCAATCAATGGAAATGAAAAGAGATTTTTCCAGCCGAGCTTCTTTCAACCGATTACATTGCTCCTGCGGCACAACGAGAACTTACATCCCCTACTCTTCTAAATGAAGATCAAGATAGATAATTCAATAGTTATCCAGTAGTTCTTAACCATTTTTTCCAACTGCGGGCCACCGTCCAACACCGCGTTGTAAAGCCGTTACTTCAATCGCGTTACACATCTGGCCAAACAACTGACCTTGCCAATTACTGCCCTGCAAGGGCGAAAGGGTCTCAGCCTCCTTGTCAAATCGAGACGGACTCAAGCTTCTAAGGATTTCCCAATACCCGATAACTGCATCCTTTCTAGCCTTAAGGATTTCAGCGGAAGGCAACTTGTTGCTCTTGCTGCCGTTTGCCTTCTTGGAAGCCGGCAACAAGTTCCATGAATCGTTGTTATGCCAAAGATCGAATGGAATGACGTGATCCACATCGAAGCCAGACTTCAGGCTTGCGCTTGTCCAGACACATTCCAAATCAGGTAGGCTCGAGTAGATCTTGCGCGCCTCCACCGTTGAACGCTCGTCCTCTTTATCAAGCAGTAAGTTGATTACAGAAGCGACATCAACCCCCTCACCTAACTTAGTTGTTTTCTCTGCCCACTGCATGATCACTGCTTGGCTTATCCAATAGCCAAGATGGCTGAGTTCAATCCACAAGTCCTTAGGAATAATGATCTGCTTGACTTTTGAGTCGTAATCAAACACACGCCCACTAATGAGTGCACCACCAGAGTAAACGACTGGCCCCTTGACAATAGCCTGCTCGATATCAGACATGACTACTCTCAAAATTTTTTGAGCTGGTGTCGACAATTTCCCTTTGTTTCGATCAATTCGAAAAGCGCTATAGCCTCCAAGGGAACGGTACTGATCAATCAAAAGAGTGAAGTTGGTTCGAAACTTAATTGATTTTCCAATGCCCCTTTGCTCACCATTGAGCTGAGGAATGAACTTCTCAGACTCCAGCAAGGGCCAGTAGTACTGGAGCCACTTCTCGCAAACATATCTAACTGGAAGTCCGACTTTCCCATCTGCCAGCCAAGTCACAGTGTTGGGGCTTTGTGTGGCAAGTTCAGAAAGCGCCCTGAACAATGCAAACTTATAGGTTGCGCTTTTCTTATCGTGGTTGAGGATACCCTCAATCTGATCAATAGGTCTTGAGTTTGCAGAGGACTTGAGTTGAAACAATAAGGAAACCCACTCGATCCCCTGACGGCTCATAGCATCTGAGTTTCCCCATTGGTTGATTAATGAGAAACCTAGGCGCTCGAAGATCAACTGAAGGAAACCAGGGGCATAGGTTTTGAACAATCGACCATTGACGTCACGTTCAGTCTCATCAGTGTCGGAGCGCTGACTTGGCACGGAAATGAGCAACCGTCCGTTTACTTTGAGGCAGCGCTTGATAGCCAGGGCAGCATTGAAGAGCTCCGTGAAATCAATGTGCATGAGTACCGCACAACAAACTATGCCGTCAAACTCACCACCAAAAGGAACAGCAAATTCGGGAAGAAGCCCGTGAACCACCCTCCCCCTTAATTCGGGATGAAGCGCTTGAGCCAATCCAACGAGCTCAGTTGTTCCATCCAACCCATAAGCCTGAAATCCAAGATTGTGCAACTCAGCTAAGTCTCGGCCAGAACCGCAACCGATGTCCAGAACCCGTCCACCAGGTGTGAACGCTGAAGCAAAGTGAGGAGCCAACGAACTTGGTGCGGCTTCGTACCTTTGAGCTAATTCCTTAGCGTTCGAGTTGTAGTAATCGAGGGTTTTCTGATCCATTTGCGATGATTATCAACTTCATATAGGCCGTTATTGAATGTCCGATCTTCGCCTACTAAGAACTAGTGAAGTGGAATTTAACAGACAAAAAACTGTACTTTATTGTCTTGATCGTGAAAATTCTTAAATGAGTCCCGCATTAACAGCTACAAAAATAATTTCACACAAAGTCAAAGACTAACGCCACCCATCGAACTGCGCCAACTTTGCCGCCCTGATTAGATAGTGACTCATAATAAAATTTATTCAAGTCATGAGATAAATTGAGTCACATCGCCTTTGTTAGATTTCTGGATACCAACAAGCGGATCTTCTGATGATTTCAAGACTGATTCCATTGCTTCAAAAGCCTTGTAGATATTCTCATTGATGTGTTCAGGATTTGCTTTATCAGGGTCTGCATGCAATGGCACGACACATTGCAGCAAGTCTGTGGTATATGAAAACTTTACAGGCGCAGCATCACAAGCTGAATCATTTATGGCTTTAAGTATTTTTTCTGTCAACTTTATCTGTTTTTCATCTCCAAATAAATGTAGACAAATAGAACCAAAATTGTGTTTGGGATTGTCGGAGACATCAACATAACAAACATAGGATATGCCCTCTAATAAATTTGAGTCAACATAAAACTTGAACTCCCACCCGTCATCGCCACACTCCTCAATGTTTTCAAAGTAGTAATCATTCACTGACACCCAGTGAATCAAGTTTCTGTACCAACTTCCCTTTTCACTTGATTCCGATGGAGAATAACCATCCTTGTTCATTGTTACCCATGGAGTGAACTTAATTGTCATATCTAATTGCATAGTATTCCTTAATGATTTTGAAAATGTGTTGTAGTTGAAGGGTTTATGAGCAACAAGTGCTGATAGCCCAATAAGACTTGCCCTTACAGGGGCAAGACATTCGCTTCTTCGAAGCTCATGGTTCCTGCTTTTATCAATTACAAGAAACTAAAATGCCAAAGGCCTTGAATCCGACCAAAGGGCGGGTTCAATAAACCTAGACCTATCTGGTGTAAGCATGTATCCAAAAATCATAAGTTACCAATAAATTCATTCTTATAGAAACCTTATGAAAATGCATACACTGCCTACACCAACTCAACAGTAAGAGAGATCAGATTGAATTGATATCCCTCTACATTGCTTCATCAAAATAGGAGTTTGAATCCAAGATAAATATTTGGACCGTTGGTTCTTTTCTTCAAAGCACCAGTCTTCTTGATGAATTCCTCACTGAAACGGTTGTTCGACTTAGGTTGAAAACCATTTCTCACGCACCAAGAGCTATATGACTGATACAAGTCTCTAGCTGGAATTGATCCTTGATCATCTTCCACAATGCATTCTTCTATCCACTGCTGTATCAGATCCATGTCATCTCTGTACTGACGAGACTGCATCTCCACTGCTCTTGGTACAGGAATCTTGTCTTCTTCCTTGTATAGCTTCCAACCCTCAATCATCCAGTTCAAGATTCCAGACAACTGTTGGTTTAGCTTATCGTTCAGATGCGGATCAGGATATTTAATCGAAGCATCAAAAAGTACCAATCTCATTCTTCGCCAAAAGCCATCAGCAGTACCTTTGACAATTGGTTTATGGTTACCAGAGATGATCAATTTCAACTGAGGAAAGAAGCTAGTGTCACGCTCAAACAAATGTCTAGCAGTAACCACTTCACCACCTGTCAGGTTGTTAATTAGTTTTTCATCAAAGAACTTACCCTCTGGAAGTTCATTGGATATAACCAGTCGAGTTCCGATTAGTTTTGCAACCTCAGTTGAAGGGCCATGACCTTTGAGTCTTTGCATCAATGCTTCCGAATTCACGGAGTCCGCATAACCACCCAAGATCTTGTAGAGAGTATTGACGTACACGCTTTTACCGTTGTTACCACTTCCATACAAGAACAAGAATGCCTGTTCTGTCACTAGACCGCTTAGAGAGTATCCAGCCCACGTTTGCAGGAATTGAGCCAACTCCTTGTCATCACATGACCACTGTAATACCAGTTCTTCCCAGTATTCATACGATGCATCGGGGGCAAACTTGCACCCAAGACGCTTGGTTAAGAAATCATTTGCTTGAATGTTTCTGACTGTGCATGTGCTCAGATCAAGACATTGAGCATCTTGAAGACCCACGAGCAACTTGTTTGTATCAAAGCCAGTTTCCTCTATATGAATGATCTTGTATGAGGTCATCAACTTTGCTGTTCCATTGATAAAGCCAGAACTACACGCTCGTTCGATTTCACGAATACGTGACGCTCTAGATGAACCATGGCTCATGATCATTTGAGCTTCAATTTGTCTAATTTCATCCAACACGTGTCTGATCATTTCTACTATGGGCGTTTCATCTCTACGGTCCCAGAGGCCTGTTTCATAATTGAAAATCATCCACTTTCCAACGGATACATTCCATCGGATGCAATCTTGGAACTTGGCAATACAAAGCTCAGCCAAGAACATTTCGTTCATTCCAAGCTTGTATGCCAAGAAGTTAGCTACTTGTGTTTCATAGTTTCCGTTTGAATTCATTCTGAAATCTCCACGGAAATTGATCGCTTTGGCTGATGGAGGTTGCAAAACTGTGCATCTCCATCCTCGAAAATATCAAAAAATAAATCAACGCCACTAACGTCAATTACTTCGCTATTACTTTTCATTTTTTGCCACCTTTTTTGTTTTTTTATTTGCCCACATCTCAGCCAATTGCAACATGTTTTCGTAAATTTTCTTTGCGTACGCTTTGTCTTCGCGTGCCACATAAGTAGCCACTAATTCCAATGAACAAAGCCCATCCGCATTAATTCCATGCTCTGTCTTAAGGGCTGTGCGAATTGCTTGCATTAGCTCTCTGTCATTGCCTGCAAAACATGTTTGAAAACCATACATAAGTACGTCAGAATCAAGGACGTCTCGCATTTCTAAGTCCTTGCACTTTTCTGCAAACAAGTTGCCTTGCAGCAGCACGTCTTTTGCACTATAAATTTGTTCTACTAATTTCATCTTCATTACCTCGATTTATTAAAAGTTATGCGATTGCTGCAAAGTGCAGCTGGTATTTGTGCACATGATTTTTATTTCAGAGTGCAGCTATCCCTATCGAGCCATTCCGCTCAATATCAGCATGTATGTTTTGGATAAGTTCTAGTGGCTAATCTGCACTAGAGCTGAGTCTTACCGAGCTCATAAGCAATCGCTCCATAAGACTCCGTTCAGAACGAAAGTCCTGTCAAATTTAGTTAGTTATCCTGCTTAGTGTTCGAATCTGTAAAGGTCAAAAACTTTCGGCCAAATGATTCAACTCCTGAATCTGATGCAACGTAAAGAATTCGACCATCAGCTGAAATACGCATCTTTGTAAAACGCATGTATTTCACGGACTCCAAAGATACGCTGGCAATCTCTATCCAACCGGACTTGATATGCACAGCGATTTCCTTTGCAATTTCTTCATCTTCGAGTGCCACGCACTCTTCTGGATTAAAGAAAACTTCACTCGTATCTACTACATAGCCACACCTGTAACCACTACCATCAACAGTAACCAGCTCGCCATTGATTCGTTGATACCACTGCATCACTCGTGAAGGGCAACCGTTGGGAGAGCTAGTCCAAATCTCGTCACTCCACATTAGTTGACCTTTGTGATCTCTCCATCGACCAAAACCTTGGCCCCACGAAAAATTGTTCATTGCGTCGACCAACGCTGGATAGTCAACAATTGCACCTTCCGATGCCTTAAATAGGTATGTTCCGCACTCAGTGCTCATATTTCATCCTTTCGGAAAAAGTTATCCCCGTCGAGCTGAAAGCTCAACTTTTAGATAGGTTTGTAAATTGCCCAGCTGCTTGCAAGGGCTTAGATTGCTTGCTTCAACTAGATGAAACAATAGTTAGATCAACATTCAAGGTGTCTCGGGACAAACACGTGCCTTCCTTCTACTGGGAAGAGGCCCATCTAAGATATTCAAATAGATGTTGATATAGGTAGGTTGTAAAAGCTAACTGCCAAGGCTATGAATAAAGCGGCTTGATACGTAATGGTCGTTGCGGTTACTCCTATTTCAACGAATTACGTCAAGTTGCATCTTTACTTTTCTTGCAGTCTAGTTTTTTTAGTGCTATAATTTTTATACTGTCATAGTAGTCCTTTCAATTTGTTCATTAATCAATTCATTCACGAATTAAGAGCCGATTGTATCAAAAGTTGACTTGTTCGTCAATAGGTTTTGTGCTAGTTTTTTAAAGTAAATTTATTCAAAATCTATTGACTTCCTAAAATCAAATTCCCAAACAATTCCGACTAGATTTTTCTAGCGCAACAATTGGCGAACGATTTAAGTGAGTTTTCTAATGAACTGTTTTACAGGTTAGCCCTTTTTCGACGACTCCACTCCTGAAAAAAAATTTCAAGATATCAAGGTCAAAAAATCAATTTTTCAAAAATTTAGTTTGAACCCACTAGGATTTTTTCTTTGTAGGCAACCTAATTTTTTGCCCCCATAAAAGTCTGACGAAACTCGTTTGCATTCACTGATAGTCTTCTTCGTTTGTTCTTTACTAAATAGAAAGCCAAGTGGCATTAGTAAACGTAAGTGAAGGATTCATATGACAGAAGACAGGTTTCTAAGACTCAAGGATATTCTTGGTGACAAATCCATGGGGACACAACCAATCATTCCTATCTCAAAAAGCGCATGGTGGTCAGGAGTTAGCAGCGGTCGGTATCCCAAGCCAGTAAAACTTGGCAGAGTGTCGGTCTGGAGGGCTAGTGAGATTGCCAGAATTGTTGCCTCTTGATCAAGCGCCAACATAACTACTTGGCAATTTTGGATAGGGATAAGGTTTTCCACGTCTTGCCACATCAAGATAGTCGCCCCACCACTGCATCATCTGCTTTCGCTGATCCATGTATTTGGCGTGGTTATAAGCGCCAGCAACTTGATTTTTCAGCAAGTGCGCCAATTGAGCTTCAACATGAAAGAAGTTGAAGCCAGCTTCATTCAAGATAGTTGAGGCTAATCCTCTGTATCCATGACCCGTCATCTTTCCTTGATAGCCCATACGCTTGAGTGCGCTAAGGATCGTATTGTTTGACATGGGTTTCTCGTGATCACGTTCACCCGGAAAGATCAATTTGCAATGTCCAGTCAGTTCATTGAGCGTTCTAAGAACCTCAATGGCTTGACAGCTTAGCGGCACGATATGAGAGCCACGCTTCTTTTTCTTCATGCGACACTCTGGAACAGTCCAAATTGCATTCTCAAAATCGATTTCATCCCAACGAGCACCGATCAATTCACTTGTACGGATGAACGTGAGCGCCATCAACTTCATTGCTAATCGGGTTAGGTTTGAACCAACGTAGGCTTCAACCTTGGTCAAAAACACTGGTAGGTCTTTGTACTCAACACGTGCGTAGTTTTCGACTTGACGCGGTTTCATGAAGTCACTGCATCGAACCTCAGCTGTGGGATTGCGATCTGTTAGGCCGTGAGCAATTGCATACCGAAAAACCTGACCACAAACGTTGTAATTGCGTTTAGCGACCTCCAGTGACCCCCTTTCCTCAATCTTCTTGATCATTGCGACCAAGTCTTTTGGTGAAATTTCTTTGATTTGGCGGCGTCCAATTTCAGGAAATACATCCGCCTCAAGGCGAATCAGTACGTAATTTGAATATCGAGGATTTTTTGTTGACTGCCAGTGCTCGTGCCAAGCTCTAGCGACTGACTCAAAGCTCGTTTCCATCGAAACTTGTTGCTTTTGCTTTTTGGCACGCTTCTGCTCACAAGGATCATTTCCCTCCAGGAGCTCTCTTTTAGCGTTATCACGCTTCTCTCTGGCCTCTTTAAGACTAATCAGAGGGTATGGTCCAAGCGCCAGCAGCTTTTGCTGCCCATGGTGTCTGTATGCATATCTCCACAACTTACCCCCGCTTGGTGAGACATGTAGCTGCAAGCCACCGAAATCACTAATTTTGTATAACTTCTCTTTAGGTGAAGCTGCCTTTATCTGTACATCCGTCAATGCCATCATTTTTCTCCAAATACCAACACCCCCAATGGGTGACTACCAACGTATTTATCAACACGTACGGATGGATTCAGAAAAACCTTGATGGACATCCAGAAACAGAAAAGCCCCGAAAGATCGGAAGAGCGTCGTGTAGGGAAAGAGTGTCTTCGCCTGTGTAGATCT
>ERZ650303.723-NODE-723-length-10180-cov-4.769778_pt1 | contig 10180 bp, 5 predicted proteins | sample MGYA00376239_ERZ650303 | MGnify/ENA primary metagenome ERZ650303 (study PRJEB26733, sample SAMN07839262) | wastewater metagenome | biome: small river; feature: stream; material: water | place: USA: North Carolina | collected 2016-04-05 ... | reverse complement strand
CCTCGAGTGCGACGCCCTGGCGCGCCAGACTGTCGACCAGCTGGCCGAATCCGCCATGAAGATGTGGTTCGCCACCGGGGAAATCCTGGCGACGCTGCCCTTCCGGCGCGATCTGTCGATGACCGGGACGAAAGTCCTGCTCACGCAACCGTGGAAGCTGTCGACACAGACCGACCCGACCAAGAACATTATCCAGGGCGTCCAGAACGACGAACACGGCCGGCCCTACGCCTACATTTTCCGCGTCAAGAACCGCATGGGATTTGAGGAAGACGTGTCGATCCTCGCCCGCGATGGCGCGCGCCGCCCCGCCGGCGCCGAGGATCACCACCACGTCGCCCATCTTCACGCCGTGGGTGAAGCCGTAGCCGATGGTAGGCACATCGCCGGGGACTGGGATATACGCCTTTTCACGAAAGCCTTCCAGCCGTTTCAGGCGCTCGCGGCTGGGGTTGGATAGGCGCATCATGGTTTACGCTCCAATCTGTCATTCACCCGGTCAACCGACCGTTTGATTTCGCCCAGCGTTTCCTTGATTTCGTTGAATTTCTCGCCGGACCGGTGGTCCTGCGTGGCGTCCAGCGCGGCCTGCGCTTTGCGGCTTTCTTCCAAGACCACCACCCGCTTATCAAGGGTTGTCCAACTCACCATGATGGTGATGAGAAAGCTCACGAAGGTGAGCAGGTGCCCGAGGTTGATGGTGTTGTCGAATTTCACGCCGCGCGCCCTCTCTCTGCGTTCTACGCCCATGTATTTTTGTGTTTCCATACGGCCCCTCAGCAAAAGAAGCGCGGCAGCAGTGCCGCCAGTCCGTTCGGCCCAAAGCGCCAGGGCTCTTTGAGCTTCAGCGCCGCCGCCATGGCTTCGCTGCAGAACCATCCCTTGTCGCTGTCTGCCAGCCAGGGCAGCAGAAACCGCACGTTGCCCATCAGGTCATACGGCGCGCCCTCGTTGGCGCGGAACCACTCGCGGGCGAATGGCTCGGCTGCATCGGGCAGTTCGACAAAATCCCAGTGCGCGGGGTTGTAGTCAATGCGCTTGAGGCGCACGCCGCCATCCATCCAGCTTGCCGATGCGCTCAGGCCGTCCGAGAAAACCAGCTCGCAGTGCGAGTAAGGGCCACGGTCAATCCAGCGCACCGCACGGCTGTAGAGCCCTTGCACTCCGGGGCGGGTGCCTTTGTAGAACGAGGCTTTCATGTCACCAGGCGATGGCCGCGACTTGCTCTGCAGTCGTAGCTGCATCGAGCTGGGCTTTCAGGGCCTGAGCCTTGGCAAAGTTCGCGTTGCCAGCGGCGAACATGCTGCTGTAGAACGCCTTCCACGCGGCCACGTTGGCGATTGCCACGTAGGTGTTGTCCACTGCCTTCCAGCCACCAGGCCATCCAGGCGGCAAGCTTCCGTACAGGGCCACAAAGCCGTTGGTGCCGTCAATGTCGCTGCGGCTCAACTGATCGCATGCAATGGCTTTGCCGCCGTGGGTGAACGTGCTGAAGTTCGCTGCCAGGCGTGCTGCGTTGATTTCTGCGTTTTTGGCAGAGATCAATTGGGGTAGCAGAGAGGGATGCTGGGCGAGGACTACCCACCCAGCACTGCCGTGCCATTGAGCTACCTCATCCCCGCTGGTCGGCGGTGGCGGAGTTTGGGTGCCTCTGGGCATCCGTTGATGCGGGTCAACTGATACGCTGCCGCTGTAGATACCCAGGTCGTCAAAAGTGTAGACAGTAAGCATGTTACGCCTTGATGTAAGTAGTGAGATTAGGTTCAGCAGCAATTACAGGAGTGACGAACTGAGTTGCCAGGTCGTAAGTCAGGCCGGGGCTTGTGAACAGCTTTCCGGTAACACCGGTAGCCAAGAACAATCCACCTGCAGACACGAGGTTTATAGTGCCAGTTGCTGCCAGAGGAGTCGGGGCAGGTGTCCAATTTGCCCCGTCGTCTGATACGTAGATATAAGTCCCCGCAATCAAGACGTATAGCTGCCCGTCGAAGGCAAGGCCCGTAGCGTTGGTGCCTGGATGAGACACAGAGGCCACCAGCGTCCAGGTGATGCCGTCAGGACTGGTGGCAATCTTGGAAATACTGCCGGAGGCCTGCGCGAATGCAACAAATTTCCCGCCACCGTACAGCACGCGGAACACTGTTTCTGTCCCGAGAAAGGGGTTGGTTCGCTGTGTCCACGTAATGCCATTGGGGCTGGTGGCAATCTCGCCGCTATCCCCTGTTGCCACAAACACGCCTGCGCCATAAGCCACCGACCGTATGTCGCTGCTGAAAGGCGAGGTACGACTCGTCCAAGTGACGGCTGTGGGAGATGTGTAAAGTTGGCCAAAATTGCCGACAGCGACATACAACCCCGCGCCGTAAGCGAGAGCAAAGGTTGTCATCCCGCCGATGGCGCCCCCTACCGTCCAGGAGGTACCATTAGTGCTGTATGCGCAGCCCCCTCCCGAGCCCGCCACGACAAATCTGCCATCTGCGTAAATCGCTGCGTTTAGGTTTACAATAGTAAGGCCACTAGTGCGCTGCGTCCAGGTCACGCCGTCTGGAGAGGATGCGACCTTGTTAGACACCCCGCATGTGACATACGTGCCAGCACCGTAAGCAGCCCCGTAAATAGCGGAAGCGCCGTAGCTGCTGGTTCTTTCTGTCCACACCGCGTCATACACAAAGCCAATTTCATCGGCTAGGTCTGGGTAGCTGCTTTTCAGATATGCAGCACCATCGCAGGGTAGGTACTCTGGCGCAGACAACACACGTGCAGTCCGCAGCACATCGCCAGGGTAGTTTTTGGCAAGCAAAATTTCAGCGTTAGTCTTCTCGCTGCTCCAAGCGGTAGTAGGCCCCACAAGCATGTCGTCTATAGTGCCGGGCGGCAAAGTGGCAACTGCAGCCTCTGCAGCAGCCTGCGCGGCCTCTGCTGCTGTTTGCGCGGCCCCCGCGTCAGTGGCATGCCCGAGGGCGATACCTGCTTGTGTAGTGGCGACACCTGCTTGTGCAGTAGCGACACCTGCTTGTGCAGTAGCGGTAGCAGCGTCTGCGTCTACATCAAGGGCTGTTGCGTTGACTTCTGTAACAAAGTTGGCCAACGAGGCAACAAAAGCAAATGCTCGGTCGTTAAAGACAGAGGTCGAATCTGCAGGTGTAGGTGCTGCAGGCAGGGCTGAAATAGTCATGTGAGTCCTTCAATGTCAAGGGAGCAATTGGCGTGGCCCGGGTACTGAATAACTATGTCGAAGCTCTTGTAGAAGCCATACAAAGTGGTGCTCTCATACAGGTACGTACCAATCCAAACGCAGGGTGTGGTTCGCACTTCGGTCAAGAAATTCTGGAAAGCATCGACCTCTGCGCGAACCAACGTCATACCAAAGCTGGCGCGACGCGCGTAAGCACGTCGCACAAGCTCAACGTCGCCGAAATCGTTGGTCTGCTTGCGTGAGTAGTCCTGTATGCCGATTCGAGCCCCATACTCCACACCGAGCGAAAACTCGAACAGTTGCCCCAGCAGAATCACACCGACAGCTAGCGTAGGACCACCTGTCAGAGTGACAGTAAGATCAGCAGCGGGGTAAGCAGGCAGGTCGAGTTCGATATGTTGCCCCGTTCCGCTGCGTTGCCCGAAAAACCATGACCACCAGTCAGACGCCAGGGGCGCCGTGCTGAAGTTGATGGTTTTGTCAAACACCACGCCGTACACTGGATCAGTCAGCACAAGGCGCAGACTGGAGGCGTGGACCAGTCCAAGCACAGCTACGTTTTTAACGGCGGAGCCAGCCCTCAACACGTAGCTGATAGAGCTGGCCTGAGTTGTGGCGGTACTGTTAGCTGCATCAAAAGCCTTCCACCGATTTGTGGGGCTGACAACAATCCAATGTGCAGGGCTGGTAGCTGGAGGATTGTTCAGGTTGGACGCCTGGAGGCTCTCGTATATTTTGTGCGTAGACGTCAAAATGACACGATCGCCAATAGCGTAAGTAGTCCCGATACTCCACGCGGCGTAGTCAGTCTCTGGCACAGTGCTGCTGATCAGCATGGCATCAGAGACCTGGATAGGCTTGATGATTTGCAGCGAGCTCATGCTGTGGCCCTTTCTTCAGGCATGCCGTCGCCATCCCACCGTTCCATCAGCGACACCAGCCGAGCTTGCATGCGTACCAATGCCTGAGCCTGAGCCCGGTTGTCTTCTCGCAGGCTACGCAGTTCCGCTATGACGCCTTCGCTGTCGCCCCGCCACAGCAGATTGCTGGTCTGTGCGCTGGTGTAAACCATGGAGGGCTGCGCAAAGTTAACCAGCTCCGGCCCCTCCTCCCCCACCACCGTAAGACCTGCCGGGGTGTACCCTCCACGCGCGCGGAAGTTAACTGACACAACTTTGCCGCTAGTGTCATCCGCTGTGGCACTGGCAGTGGTAGTGGTGGAATCGGAATCGACACTAATACTGTACACAGCGGCTGTGACCTGCGCAGCAGCGGCTGCAACCGCCGCGTTCAGCGCAGTGACAGCAGCAGTCACGCCCAACACAGACGTGTCCACGCCACGCAAAACGTCAATCTGCGTTTGTGCGTTTTCAAGCACCTTCTCGTAGTACTCCTTGGTCTTCGCAAGCTGCTCTTCATACTGCGTTTTTGCCGTCTCGAGCTGCTCATTCAGGGTGACCAGTGAGTCCTCAGCAGCCTTCAACTGCTGCTCCGCAATGGTCTTCTGAAGCCCAATTTTGTCCTTGAGTGTGTCCAGGCGCCCAGCCAACACAAGGTTGTCTCTGTTGTACTCAAAAGCAGAACCGTAGCGCTCTGCTTTTTGCCCCGCGCGAACAGAATCGATAGCGTCTGCCAGTTCGTCCTGCTTAGGCGTGGCTCCGCTGGCAATCAAGCGATCCAGGTATGCGTTACCCTCCGACACCGGGGCCGCTGCCCCTGCCTCATTGCGCAGGTCTTTGATCTGATCTTTCAGCAAATCGAAGATACCTTCTAGGCTGCTCAAAGATTCACTGGCGGCTGATCTGATCTTTTCTGCCGCGCTGATCTGCTCTTTCAGGGTCTTTTCAGTCGCCTCATAGGTGTCCTTCAGGGCTTTCTCCGCAGCCTCTTGAGCGCTCTGCACAGCACGCTTCAAAGCGTCGAAGGCCGCGTCAACAGCCGTCTGTGCGGCCTCAGCGGCCTTCTTCTCGTCCTCCAAAGCCCAAATGCGCAGCAGAATTGCACGATTGGCCTCATTCGTTGCTGCGAGCTCAAGCTGACGAATAGCTGCAGTGTCACCCTGCGCTTCAAGCAGGCGACGCTCCAGACCTTTGCGCTCGTTCAGAATATCAATTTGTTCCTGCACAGCCCGGTTTACGTCATACAAGGCTACGGCCTCAGCCGTCATCCCCTTGATGGCCTCTTCCCGGATCAGTGCCAGAGCCTCTTCATCGCGACCCTGCGCTTTGAGCAGCTCGAGCTGCAGGTTGTTTTGTTCCTGCTTCAGATCAGCAACCTGTTGCTCCTGCTCAATCTGCTTTTCAAGCGCGCGGTTGAAGTCCCACGCTGCCACAGCCTCAGCGCTCATACCCTCGATGGCGTTGGCGCGGATTCTGTTCAGGGCTTCTTGCTCCTGGCCCTGCGCTTGCAGCAGCTGTATTTCAAGCTGGCGCCGCTCGGCAAGCAGATCATTCATGCGCTGCTGATCGGCATTTGCTGCACCGTCTGCGCCGCCGCCTTGCGAGAACATCTCTGATGCGCGCAGACTGTATTGACCGGCTGCATCCTTGGAGAGGTAGTCCCGCAGCAAACCTGCATCGAAGAGCTTGGCGAGGTTCTCTTGCGTGATGCCTGCAGCGTTACTGGACTCGCCCACAACCTGGCGCACTTGGTCCAAATCTTTCTTGGACACTACACCCGCATAGAGGGACTTGAGCGTGCTATCGAGCGCTGTCGTAGCCAGACCTTGGACCTCTGCCTTGATCTGCTCTGGAGTCCAGCCCCATTGAGTGCGCAGCTTGAACTGTTCCAAATATAGATTGGGGTTCGTAACCTGGCCTTCTGGGTTGGACCCACGGATCAATTCAACATACTGGTTTACCTTGTCTGATGAGAATCCTTCCTCAAACAGTTTCAACACGGTATCCAGCAACTCAGGCGTTACCGATGAACCGGAGGCGCTGAACTTCAACATGTCGAAGTTCATCAATTGCTTGATGGTGTCTTTGTTCAACCGGTCCGCGAACTCTGGATACCAGTCCTTGAAGTTGGTCAGGAAAATGTCCTCGGCAGTCTTCGACCCTGCGGCCATCGGCGCCATGGACTTCACGCTCAGCGTTGACTTCGCGGCCCCCGCAATGAACCCACGCTCCACAGCAGCAGCAAGCATGTCGGTGCTGTTGCTGGTGGAGTAAATCGCGCTGGGGCCAGTGAATTCAAACTCGGGGCCACGCTCCCCCACAAGGCGCATGCCGCCCTGGTGCGCGCCGCCAGCAGCGAAGCGGGGAACGGTGACATTGGACGACGCTTGGTTTTGAACAACGATATTGACGGTGCTGCTCTCGATAGATGCCGCCAGGCCGCTGATCGCAGAGGAAACGCGCGATGTTTCGCCCACCAGATTCCCGAGCAACTCGGCAGACTCTGCCGTGGACGCCGCTGTCTGCTCCTGCGGCGATAGCAACTTTTCCAGCGCCGATACCTGCGGCGCAGAATCAGCTAGCTGCTCCAGTGTCATGTTGTTCTTCTGCAGGAAGTCGGCCAACTCGGCAAACTGAGGCGCCACCTGCAGCAGCGCGGCGATTTGCTCCTGCCCAGCATCGGTGTTCACATCCATGCTTTCGACCAGCGCGCGGAACTCGCCCTTGGTGTCCACGCCCAACGCAGTCAGGTCGATTCCCACACCCTCCAGCGCCGTTGCCAGCTGCACCGCAGCAACGCCCGCCTGCTCCGTTTCGTTGTAATACTGCGACACGAACTGGCCCGCGTTTTGCAGGAACTGGTCTACACCACCAGAGAGGCTGATCAATCGGCTCTGCGCATCGAAAGACGCCGCTGCAATGCTGGAGAAAATGCCGCCCATGGGGCTGATGGCAGCGCGCAGTGTGTTCACCCCCACCACCTGCGAGTTGACGGCCTCCAGTAGCTGGTTTGCAGCTTCTTCGGTCAGCGACTCGGCATCGACACCCGCCAGCATCATCTGGACGGTCTTAGGGATGTCCGAAACCGTCTGCAGCGCCTGCACTGTCGATTGCTTCAGGTCAAGCGTGAAGTTCTCCAGCGCGGTCTTGAAGTCGGGGCTGTTGGTGCTGAATTTCTCGTACAGCGTGCCGTCGTAGTTGTCGCCCTTGCCGGATTCACCGAACTGCAACCCACCGCTGAGCGTACCGCCCGCAAACACACCGCCCCGGCCCTTGCTGGATGTTTCCAGGCCCGCAGAAAAGCCCGTCAAGACTGCAGCGCTGCCCAGCGACTTCAAGATGCTGTTGATGCTCGCAGCAGTGCCAGACACTGCCTTCCGAATGGCCTGCTCTTGCGCAACAGGGTCGCCCTCCAGGCGGTAGGCAATGCCATCCTTTAGCGCTGTTCGCATGCCGTTGGTGAAGTCGCGGTCGAACTGCTGGCCTTCGATGACGTAGGTTTGCCCCCGGCGCTGGTTGGTCACGCTGCCGTCGAACGCAACGCCGAACTGGCCGCCGGTGCGGGTTTCACCCTTCGTTGCTTTGCTGATGGCAACCAGCGCACCGATGCCGAGCGCGATGGGAGCCAGGGCACCTACGATGGTGCCAACGCCAGCCATGTAGGAGCCAGCGCCGATCATCTGGCCGCCTGCACTGAGCGTTGCACCCATGCCGTTTGCAAACAGGCTCTGGAATCCATAGCTTGCGCCGATGCCAAATGCGCTTGTGCCCGCAGAGATCACAGAACCGATCCCGCCGATGGCGCTGCCTGCGGAGGCTGCACCAGTAGCAGCGGTCGCAGCGCCTGAGCCGAAAAGCCCAGCAATGGCGCCACTGATCGGGTTGATGACCGCACTGATGATGGGGCGCAGCACCAGTGTCTTGAACATGTTGGCGATGGTGTCGCGCAGGTTCTTGGCGAAGTCTTTTCCGCTCTCGAAGCCGCGTAGCAGGGCATCGGTCAACGACTGGTTGATCTGGTCCGCTGTGCGGCCCCACTCGGCCAAAACCACTTTGGCGGCGGCGTTGTTCCCTTCGATGACGGCATTGGCCTTTGCCTTCGCGCGCAACTCTTCACGCTTCGCGGCAGCCTCTGGCCCTTCGCCCAGGTTCAGCTTCTCGATGTCGGCCAGCTCCTTTGCGAGCTTCACCTCCACCTGGCGCTGGGCGATGATCTTTTCTCGCTCAACCTGGGACATGCCGAGCAGCGACATTTGCAGCTGCATGCTTACCGTTTCCTCTTGAGCAGAGCGCGCAGCTTCATCCAGCTTCTGGTTTGCCTGCAGGTACTCAGCCTTTTGCAGAGCCTCCACATAGCGCCCTTGGGCCTTGGTCTTTGCGTCCAGCGCGGCGATGTAGGCAGGGGCGAAGCGGTCAGACGAATCCGACTCAGCCAGCTGCAGCTTGAGCTGCGCCAGCGTGGCCTGTTCAATCGCGGTCTTGCTCTTGCCAAAGTTGGCATTGACGGCCTCTTGGCCTACCGCCTGGTCGCGGATCGCGTCGGCCTGCTTTTGCACGGCGTCAACCTGCTTGTCCATGATGTTCTGCAGGTCGATCAGTGCCTTCTTTTGCTTCTCTGCGGCGGCGATGTCCTTGTCAGTTTGGATGCCTGCCTGAGCAGCAGCGAGCGCTTTTTCTTTTTGAGCACGGGCCACGCCCTTGATGGACGTTTCCAGCTCTTTTTGCAGCTTTGCTGCCAGCTCTTCGTTCTGGGTGGGCTTGACTACATCGGTGAGCGCACCTTGCCCCGCGATCTGGGCGCGCAGGCGCTCCAGGTACTTCGCGGCCTGCTCGTTGCGGGCGACGATGGCGGCGACTTCGTTCTCGCCAGTGCCAGCCGCGCCGGACTCTTTGAACTTCTCTCGGATGTCTGCGATACGCTTGCGCAGGTCTGCCTCTTTGATCAGGCCGGCTGCGATCAGGGCGCGGCCTTCCACCTCTGCCTTGTTGATTTCCTCTTCGCGCTTCGCTGCCTTTTGCTTGAACTGGTCGCCCTCCTTTTCCCACTGGGCCAGACCCTTCATTTGCTCAGCGCGCGCGGCTTCGGCGTCGGCAAGGCGGCGGGTCTGGCGCTCGTCGCTCCCCAGCAGGCCCAGGCGCTGCTTCAGGATTTCGATGCCCTTCTCCATCCCGCTTGTGTCGGCGTATGGATTGATGGCTTTCTTGGCTGCCAGCTCTTCCTGTTGGCGGGACAGCCGCGCGCGCAGTTCGGCTGTGGCATCGGCAGGCGTAGAGGCGCGCCCAATGTTGAGCATTGCGTCCCAGCTCTTCTTGGCGGCAGACGCAACACCCTTCCAGGCTGACTCTATGTAGCCCAGGTTCTGAGTGATTTCAGCGCTACGCCCCGTGAGCGCACCAGCCCAGGCTCGCTGAGCCACTGCTGCAGCATCCGCTGTGCGACCTTGTTCGTCCAAGGCCTTGATTTGTTTGTATACCGAAGCAGTGAGGAAATTCGTTTCCTCGTTTAGCGCCAGCACCGCCTTAACGGGGTCTTTCGCCAGGTCCGCAAACTGCTTTGCCGTTTTCTCAACGGCCGTTCCAGTTGCGCTCTCCCAGGCAACAGCAGCCTGAGCGGCTTCCTTGAGAACGTCGCGCGACACCATGCCGGTACTGACGAAAGCGGCCAGTGACTCGGCGGCCTTGCCTTGCGTGCCGATGACGCCCGCAATTTCCTGCGCGTAGCTCTTGAGTTGTGCGCCTGTTGTACCGGAAGCATTGCCGGTGCTAACGATGGCGAGGCGGTAGGCATCTGCCTCCTTGCTGCCTTGGTTGTATGCGATGGCGAGAACGCCCGCAGCAGCAGCGGCAACGGTGAATGGGTTCACCAACCCGACGACATACCCGCCCAGGCCGCGTGCAGCCGCACCGGCACCACCAAACATATCCTTGAGCTGCCCGCCCTGCTGCAGGAACACGGTGAGCGGGGCTTGCCCACCTTGCAGGCTGGTGATGATGTCGGTGAACTGCGCTGGCACTCCGCGCAATGCGGCAGCGGTCTGGGCTGCGCTGATGCCCATCTTGTCCAGTGAGCCTGTAGCGGCACGCT
>ERZ650303.721-NODE-721-length-10198-cov-5.229715_pt1 | contig 10198 bp, 7 predicted proteins | sample MGYA00376239_ERZ650303 | MGnify/ENA primary metagenome ERZ650303 (study PRJEB26733, sample SAMN07839262) | wastewater metagenome | biome: small river; feature: stream; material: water | place: USA: North Carolina | collected 2016-04-05 ... | reverse complement strand
AGCCAATCACTCATCACGGATGGCTGGACGGCGTCAGCGGCGAACCGGATCAAGGCTGGCGAGGTCTTCACCATCGCCGGTGTCTACGCGGTCAACCCCGTGCCGGGCGCCGGTACGACCGGCAAACGCGTATTGCCATATCTGCAGCAGTTCACGGTGCTGGCGGATGCAGCTTCGGACGGTTCGGGCAATCTCACTTGCACGATCTCGCCGGCAATCATCACATCGGGCCCATATCAGACCGTGAGCGCGGTGCCTGCTGACAACGCGGCAATGACATTCGTTGGGTCGGCCTCGACTGCTTATCCGCAGAACCTTTGCATTCACCCCAATGCTATTGGTCTCGTGACGGTGCCGATGGAGTTGCCTGACGGCGTTTCCTTCAAGGCGCGTGAGTCGGCCGATGGCCTCTCGATTCGAGTTCTGAAGGCTTACGACATCGACACCGATGCGGACGTGATCAGGCTCGACATCCTGTACGGCAAGAAACTGATCTATCCGGACCTTGGCGTCCGTCTCACCGGCTGAGGAAAACCAGCATGTCCGAAGAAGCAAAGCTTGTCCCGACGTGGATTTACAACGCGAAGGGCGAGAGCAAGCTCGTGGACCATCCGGCGGGGGCGCAAGCCCCCAAAGGTTGGGCCTTTGCGCCTCCGGCTGGCGTTGAGTTGGAGATAGAGGGCAATAACCCTCCGGCGCCCGCGCCGCTCTCGACGCCGATGCCGAACGACGATCCGCGCGTTGCTGCTCTCGAAGAGAGAGTGAGGACCCTGGAGTCGCAGATCATGGAGGTCGGGGAATTTCTCGATGCCATGACTGCCCCGTCAGCGGAAACCGACGACAAGGCGGCGCTTCTGTCGCGTGCCAGGGAACTCGGGATCGAAGGCTTCGACGGTCGCTCCAAGGTCGAGAAGATCAAGGCGGCGATTGCCGAGGCGGAAGCCAAAGCGAAGCCTGACGCCTGATGGCTTTCACCGTCGGTCAACTCGTCAACCGCGCAGCCAAGCGCCTCCGGATCGTACCCGGGGGCGACACGATGGAGGCGGAAGACGCAGCGGATGCGCTTGAGGCCTATAACTCGATGATGTTCGGGTTTGCGGCTGCAGGGCTCACGCTGACGGATCCAGCAGGCGACGACTACACGCACACGACCCAGACACTGGCCAGCACATTCCCGCTGGATGACAAATACTACGACAGCGTCTGGACGCTTCTCATGGAGCGCATGATCGGTCAGTTCCCGGTTGACCAGAGCGTCGCTCAGGGTGTCGGGCCTGATATCCGAAACGCCATGGACCGCATGTACGCGGCCTTCATGGTGATCGGAGAGGCAAGCGTCGCGGGGGCCGGTCCGCTGCCCAGCCAGACCGACAAGTCTTGGGGCTGATCGGTGGGAAAGATTGCTCTCGCATCTGGCGCTTATTCGGCGCCCACCACGAGTCTGCCTGACCGCATCTGTGAGAATGCGCTGATCGACAAGTCCCGGACCATGCCTGATGGCGAAGGGCAGGTGGTGACGCGCTGGGGTTCACTGGCGCTTCCGAGCTGGGCAGACAACGCGCGGGGCTACAGTCAGGCTGACGGCTTCGCAAGCGGCAAGATCATTGTCGTTGTCGGCTCAGTCATCAAGACGTTTGACCCTGTCACCTTGGCTGTTGGAACAATTCCGGGAACAATTCCGGGAACAGACCGCGTTGTCATCTCCTACACCGAACGCAAGATCGGCATTCTTGGCGGCGGCGTGTTCAGCGCGGGAACCGCCGTGCAAATCCGGCAGGTGACCGACGGGATTCTCGACGATCCCAACCTTGCCATCGGCTCCACCGTTCAGAACGTTGCTACCGACGCTTTTGACTTTTCGATCAACGGGACGACCTACAGCAAGGGCGCGGTCGCCGCCGGTACGGCGCCCGGCGCAACTGTGGTTCCGATCAGCAAGTTCGGCGCGGTCGCTTTCGACATCGGGATCAACGGCGTCATCGACGCGATTTCCGCAACCGACAATGCAACCGGATACACAACTGCTGCCGAGGCTATTCTCGGGCTTCCCGATCCGGCCGTTGAGCATATCCGGATCGGCGTCGTCACGGCATCCAAGTCAGACGGCAGCTTCACATTCGGGACCACGGCGCTCAATGCGGCCAACACGACTGTCGCCTATACCGATGCGCTGGTTGATACGTCCTGGACGGATTTGCTGGCAGACCACGACCAGACAGGCTTCACCGATCTCACATCGATCGGCCAGCGCTTCATTCTGATCTATGGCAGCAGGCTCTGCTTCTCGGATGTCACCGACGACGCGACGCAAAGCGCGACGACATCGGCTCTCAATTATTACACGGCTGAGTACGCGCCAGACGGTTTAGTTGCGTGCGATACGTTCGGAGAGCGTCTCCCCTTGCTCGGGCGCCAGACGATCGAGCCTTGGGAGGAAACTGGCTCGTCAGATGACCCGCTGCGGCGATCCTTGGGACAGGTCATCCAAGTCGGCTGTCGGGCGCGCGATAGCGTTCGCGTCATGGATGGCGCCCTCTACTGGGTGGACCAGAACAATCAGGTTCGCCGCACGGGAAATGCGCTGACGCCGGATACGCTTTCCGGGCCTGATGTTGCCCGCATGCTCGCTGCAACTGCCGAGGCAGATATTCTCGGCATCGTCATCGAATTCGAAGGGCACGCGCTCTATGCTCCGCGGACGCCGACCAGCTGCCCGCTTTACGATGCCAACTATGGCGAGTGGACGCGGTTCTTCACGCTGCAGAGCGATACCTGGCGCTATGGGTATTCTCTGCGCGTCAATGGTAATCTCTATGTCGGCGACGCGGCCGGCGTCGGGTTCGCGCTGATGCACCCGGACTACAAGTCGGAGCATATGCCTGACGCCTCCACGATGGGAACGGAGATCGACGGCGGCCTCTCAGGTTACATCCTGACGGACAAGGTTCGCCCGATGGGCAAATTGCGCTGGGAGGGCTCCAAGGGGATTGGGCTACCCACAGGGCAGGGCGTCACGCCTGAAATCAGGATGCGCCGAAGCCTCAAAGGTCCGAAGCAGTTCTCTGCATGGCGTCCACGCTCGATTGGCGCACAAGGCGAATACGACAAGGATGTGAGCTGGCAGCAAAACGGGATCATCTACCCACCGGGGACGGCGATCGAAATTCGCTGGTCTGATCCCGTCGCGCCGATAACGACTGGGCTCTACGAGGATGCCTAGAACACCGCCAGCGGGTCCACATTTTCAGATCGACATCAACGGCAAGACCTACGGCGGCAACCTCACGCAAGCCGTGTGGGACGCCATCCTTGAAGGTCAGCGCGACGCCGAAACCAACATCGGCAGCCTTGTGTCGGGGTATAACGAGGTGAGAGCGGCTGCGTCGGTCGCGCAGGTGACGGCAGACGCTGCTCAGCAACAAGCTGCGGACGTGGGGCAGGAAGCGCTTCCGTTCTCGGCCTCCGTAAGTCCCGGATATGCGACTGGCGCGGCCAAGGTAAACATCACGACTAACTCCGTGACGGTGACGCCAAATGGAGGTGTTGCGCCGTATAGTTACGCATGGACCTATGTGAGCGGTGACGCCTTTACGGTGTTAAGCCCGACCTCGGCTACGACCGCCTTTCGTTCCACCTCGGCATCCGAGGGCGTCTACAAATGCACTGTCACAGATAGCACCCCGGGAACGCCGCTTACTGCAAGCGTGAACGTCGGCATCTCTACAAGCACAACGGTGGATTGATGAGCGACATGTCAGATTCGCAGCGCAAGGCGGCTCGCAAGGTGCTGGGGAACTACGTCGAGCTGAGCGTGTCGATCGAGCGTGACGGCGAGATCACGCGCCTGATCCCGTGGCGTCGAAAGTCCGAGCGGGGAACGCCCGTGGAATTGGTCAACAAGGTTACGCCGCCGAGTCAGATCGAACGTGACTTGTTCGCTTCGTGCAGCGCGCTGATGGAACAAGTCTGATGGCCGTCTCTGCGATCACCAACGCGTTTGCCGGAAAGTCGGCTGCACCAGCGACGTCGGGCAGTGGCTGGTGGGAACCCATTCTGAACATCGGTGCGAATATTCTCGGAAATGTAGCTGGGGCCGCATTAGCCAACGACGGCATCGACGATCAGAATGACGCGGTCCGAGATGCGAACAACGCATCGATTGCGCTCAATCGCGATGTCTTCAATACCAATCTCGCTCTTGCAAAGCCGTTCTATCAAGGCAGCGGCAACGCGTTCAACATGCTGGCGAACATCTACGGCATGCCGGCGCAGGATTTCAGCTTCCCGACTGTGTCCAACTCGGGCGGGTCGTATGGCGCCAACGGCGCATCGGCTGCTAATAACTGGGGAGCAGGGCAACCTGTTGCTGGTCACTCAGGCGGCGGCGGCCCGAATGCTTTCACCGGCGCCGCAGGTGCGGTTGCTGGCAACATGTTTGGCGGGCCGATTGGTGGTCTCATAGGGAGCACAATCGGCGGTCTATTCCGCAATGGCGGCGACAACTGGAAGACGATCGCGACAGGCGCTCCAGAGGGCTACGACTATGACGCATACTGGGCCGCGAATCCTGATCTCGCGGCTGATCCGAAAGGTTGGTCGAAGCCTGATGTCCAGGCGCTCTTCGGCGGCAATCGCAACGCCTATATCCATTGGTTTGCCAACAAGTCGCCGGATCGTGCGCCCCTTCAGAAGGTCGCTGCACCGGCTGGGGGCGGCGCCGGGGCCGGGTCGGGTGCGGCCCAGCAGCCGCTTGGCGACCCGCTTGAATTGTTCTGGAATTCGCCTGACGGAAAGCTCGCCACCAATCAGTTCCTTACGATCGACAATCCCGCGATCAAGGGCGCGTTCGCGACAGCGGGCAAACTGAACTCTGGCGCGCAATTGAAAGCGCTTGCTGATCGCGGGCAGGCGATGGCCGGCAATGCTTTCAACGGCTATCGCGGCGGATTGGAGCGGATGGCCGGTTATGGTCAGACCGCAACGTCCCAAGCCCAGAACGCCGGCAACGCTTTTGCCAATAATGTCAGTCCGACGATCCAGAATAATGGAGTTGCAGCCGGCCAAGCAGCCGCCGCACGCAACAATAACTGGGTCAACGCCTTCAAGAACTCAACCACTGGTGTCTATGATTACGCGAAGGGCGCAAGATGGCTGTAAATGCTTTTGCCATGCGTTCTCCAGCCCAGCCGCTGGATATGGCGCCGAAGGCCAACGCTTTCACGAATATGACGGCACCCGCCCCTAGTCCCGCGCCTGTTTCAGCGGCGCAGGTGACAAACGCCTTCACCCCGCGTCCTCAGGCGCAGCCGAAAGCTCCCGCACCCAACCCGGCAGGAAACGCATTCAAGGCTTTTGCGACTGGATTCGCTGGCCCCGAAGCGATCAACGCCGTTGACGATCGCCACAAAGCCGACGCCCAGGCAAAAGCCAAAGCCGCGCTCCTCTGGATGCAGCATACCGCCCAGCAGCCAGCCGAGCGCCGCGCCCAATTCACGCTTCAAAGCGCTCAGGACATCGCAAGAGACACCGGCCAGCCTTACGAGGCGATTGTTGCTTCAGCGCGGGACCCGAATGCGTTCAGCGATGAAGCGCTCAACGGCGCAATTGCGAAGTTCAGCGCGTTGGCAGGTGTGGCTCCCACAGTCCCCGAGCCCATGAGCGAATACCAGCGCGCTCAGATCGCGTTGGAAGAGCAGAAGGCAAACCAGCCACGCAACCAGTTCATTCAAGGGCCGGACGGAGCCATCTCCGTTGGCAACCTCAATGATGGAACGATCCGCCAACTTCAACCCGGTCAACCGAAGCCTGATCCGGCGAACTACGACATGGTCACGACCGCAGACGGCGTCATCGCGGTCAACAAACGCAACCCGAACGACAAAATCAGAATCGGCGCAGCGCCGCCGAAAGCTGGCTCTGGCTCCGACACCGCAGGAACCACAAAGGACCCGGAGTTCATCCGCCTTGAGCGCGAATACGCCAAGGACTGGGACCGCATCCAGAAGGACTTCAGCGAGGTCAACACGCAGTACCGCCGGGTGAAGGCGCTCGGCAATCTGGCCGCGACGGATAAACCCGCTCGCTCCGCTGCTGACTTGGCGCTCGTGGTCACGATTACCAAGATGCTCGACCCGACGTCGGTTGCCCGTGAGGGCGAGGTGAAGCTGACGGCGAGTAGTGCATCGCTGGTCGATCAGGCAAGCAACATGCTCAACCAGTGGAAGAACGGCCAGACCATCCTGCCGGATGCGACGCGCGCATCCCTGCTCAAGATGGCTGACACGATCTTCCCGTCCTACAGCGATGCTTACGAGAACCGGAAGCGTGACGCCTACACCACGGCGAACGAGTACGGCTTCTCGCCTAAGCGCACGATGATGGGGGCCGATATCAGCGAGTTCGACAACATGTCGGACGAAGAGGTTCAGTCCATCTTCGACGGTATCGAGCAGGCGGCGGCAAGCCCGACAGGCTCTGGCGCCGTTCCGACTGAAGCGGCGGCGGAATTGATGCGCGATCCGTCACCGGAAGCCGTTGCAGAGTTTGACGATGTATTCGGCGCGGGCATGGCGCAAAGGGTGCTGAATGGCTCCCGTTAGTAACCGCTTCGCAAAATACATCATCCAGCCGGACACTGCTGGCGGTGGAAGTGCGCCCGCGCCCAAGGCCAACCGCTTTGCCAAATACAAGGCAGGTGAAGCGCCGGCTGTCCAGCAGGCTAATCCCATGGTCGCTCAGGGGCAGGCGGCCCAGCAGGCGTGGCGCGACGGTGGGGCCAAGCCAGCGAACCCGAACCCCGAAAACCCGATCATCACGGCCCAGCGTGGCAGCCAAACGGCGTCCATGAGCCAGTGGGCCGCCGACAGGCGCGCAGAAGCAAATGCCCCGCAGGACGAAATCGACCGCAGGAAAGACGCTTACCGCCAGAAATATGGGCCTGACGTCAAGTTCGCAGGTCCTGGATTTACCGCTGACCCGAATGATCGCGCCGAAGAAGCTCTCTCAGTTCGTTCGATTATCAGCGCCGCCAATACTGTTCCCGGCACGGTAAACGCCATCCTTGAGGGATCAGACACGATGTTTGGGTCGGGTCGGCACTTTGACCAGATGACCGGCGAAGAATTGCAATTCTCCAACTCACCAAAGCCACAGCAAGCTGATCCGGTGCGCGTTACGTTTGGAGATCGTGGCGCTGGTAATGGAACAGGTCTGCCACCTCCCGCTGTCGAGCCAACGCGCTATCTGCCACAACTCAACCTTTCCCCAGCCACGTCTGTAGCCGAGATGGGCGCCGACATGACGGGAGCATTGGGCGCGTATGTGCTAATGCCCGGCAAGGTTATTGATCTTGGGTTCAAAGCAGCCGGCGCGGCGGTGCGTGGCTTAGGGCCTGTAGGCCGGGCGGTCACCGCCATAACGCCTCAAGGTGCTGGTGTTGTGGACAAGTCGCTTCGCTACGGCGGGCGTATGGTTAGCACTGTTCCCGAGAACGCAGGGCAGGCCTTTGCGGCCGGAACTTTGATGGGCCCAAATGGGTCTCGCATGGAGACGGGGGCGCAGTTCGCCGCTGATCCGCTTAACTATCTTGTCCAACCGGTCGCATCCCTGATCCAGCGCGCAGGCGTCGCGCTCAAGACGATGGGCGCCCGCGTTACGCCCGAGGCCGTCCAGCTTCAGCAAGCCATGCAGACCCTCCAGCGCGGTAACGCCACGCCAGAGCAGGTGCGTCAGGCAGTTGCGACGATCAACAAGATCACGCCTCCGAGGCCCGCTGAGACGGCCCCGCTCGCTGGCGCGGCAGATGAAGCACCCGGCGCACAAAACGCACCAGCGCCCGTGCAGGGCCGGTCAGACGCGGCGATTGGTGCGGCTAAACAACAGGCCGAGACCCGCGCCCAATTGCAAGCGGCGCTCGACGCTGCCAATGCGCGCGGAGACAGGGAAGCGGCGGCCCAACTGGAAAGCCAGCTTCGCGATTCTACGTTCATCATAGACCCGCAGACCGGACAGCGGGCAGGTGCGGCCACCCGAGCCGCGCAGCCCCAGCCCATCCCCACGGCCACGCAAACCGCAGCAGGCGCACCCCCGATTCAGCCCCCGCCCCCGGCTGTTGCATCGGCCAATGCGGCTGTCCCGACACCGGGCGTTGTTCCTCCGGCTGGCAACCTCGTCCCGATCCCGCAGAATGAGGCTGTGGCGGCCTTCAACGCCCTTCCGCCCAAGACGCGCGAAGCGATGCTGCGGACCCTCAACTCTGCTGGCATGGATGCCAACGGCTTCTGGAGCGATACCTGGCGCAAACTGACGGGCCGCTTCCGCAACTCATCCGAGGCGATGGACGCCATCCGCAAGCTTGGCGACATGCCGGAAGACCAGCAGGTCATGTTTGCGCTTGAGCTGATCAAGAACAATGGCGGGGATCTGGAAACGATCCTGCCGGCCATGGGTCGAAAATGGGCGACTGAGGGCGCGCGTGATCCGCAACTCTTCGGCGGCACTGACCGCGCCCGCGAGATCATGGACGCCAACGTCCCGAAGGTCATCAACAGCCAAGGCGAGCGTGTTGCGCGCATAGCAGAAGACAAATTCGGTCCCGGCATTGTTCCGGCCGGCGAAGCGATAGATGTTGAAAAGCGGGTTCTTGCTAAGCAGTACGACACGCTTCTGAACCCGCAACGCAAACAGTACGGACGCCTTCGCAATCCGCAAAAGCTCGCGTCGATCGACAAGGCGTGGAACGATATCAAGGCATATCTGAAGCGCCCCGAAGTCATCGATCAGATGCCGGATTGGGTGAAGCTGAAGGTGATGCAGCGCGCGTCCGAGGACATGCGCAACATCGGCTTCACCGACGCTGAGATGTCAACCATTCTGGCTGGCGACGGTGCAGTTTTGGCCCCGCTGTTTGAGGCGTCTGGCCCGCTCACCTGGTCCCCCCAAATGTGGACCCACCTCGTTGATCAGTATCCGACGCAAGCTGCCCACGTCCTGCAATCGGCCTATCGCGAGGCTGCCGATGGTCTCATGTCGGGCGTTAGTCGGACGCAGGCCGATGTGACCAATGCCCAGTACCTCATGCGCCTGCGCGGCGAGAGCGGGAAGGGCGGTCTGGTTGACATGCTGGAGCGTGCCATTCCCGGCAAGGGTGGCAAGATCGATGGCGAGGGCGGCTATCAGTGGACCCGCACGAACTTTGGTGACAATCGCAGCGCTGAGCGCGCTTTCGATATTCTGGAACGCTTCAAGACTGCCGCCAACAGTGAAGGCGATGTTGCGGCCATCATCAAGGAACTGAAAGACCTCCCGGCCCGTCACCGTGAGGCTGCCGAGAACCAGATCACATCGCTGATCAGGCAAGAGCTTGGCCGCAAGGTCGATAACGTCAAGCTTTCCGAACTCGACAACCCTGATCGCTTGTCGGCTCCGAACCTGACCGCGCTGTCCAATCAGAACTTCCTCAACGCTCTGGAAGATGTGTTCGGCCCGCGAGGCAAGGAGCTTGCGGACGGCATCCGCCTGGCGCGTGCAAGCACAGACACGCTCACCAGCATTTCCCCGAAGTACAACTCGCGGACGCAGCTTAATGCGGAAGATGTCAAGAACGCTGGCGCTCGCTACGAAGATCCAGCAGGCGCAGAAGGCGGCGTCATCGACAAGACCGTTGGCGGCTTGGCCTCAGGTGGTCTGGCTACGGGCGGTGCGGCGGCTCTGGGTATTTCAGCCGCGGGCGGCCTCACGGTCCCGCTGCTTGGCCTTGCTGCGGGCAAGGCCCTTTACAACGCCTACAAGGCTGGCAAGCGCCTTTCTAACACCGAGCGCAACCAGCTCGTAGATTTCCTGTTCCGCGCTCGTAAAGCAGGAGAGGGCGATCCTCTTCCGCGCAAGATCAACCATGGCAACGTCCTTCGTTCCGCTGCTGTCAATGCAGCTGTAGGCGGCACAATTGGCGGCTTGAGTTCAGAGGGCGATCCGAACGCGATTGCGGCTGGTATTGTCGGCGGAGCAGGTTTCGGCGCGGCTCGCAAGATCATTCGCAGCCGCTCCAGTCTCATCAAGCCGCCGGGACCGGTTGGCCCACGACTGGGGCCGCGCGGTCCTGCAACTCCAGTCAACGCGCTTCGCGGCCCTGGCGGCTCAACGCCTCCATCTTCCCCCGCCAACGCCCTCTCCACCCCACCCCGTCCTCCTGTGAAAGCAG
>ERZ650303.718-NODE-718-length-10213-cov-4.150030_pt1 | contig 10213 bp, 7 predicted proteins | sample MGYA00376239_ERZ650303 | MGnify/ENA primary metagenome ERZ650303 (study PRJEB26733, sample SAMN07839262) | wastewater metagenome | biome: small river; feature: stream; material: water | place: USA: North Carolina | collected 2016-04-05 ... | reverse complement strand
GTCATTGCCGAGGCTATAAACCTTGGTGAGCGGGTTGTAGCTCATACCCACCATGCTGACCAGATCGAGCCCGGCATGGCGCGCCATACGCACCAGTTCGGCCGGTTTGATGAATTTGGCATAGTCATGCGTGCCTTTAGGCAGCATGTTGAGTATGTACTCAGCGCCGATGATGGCGAACAGATAGGCCTTCGGGTTGCGGTTGAGGGTGGACAGAAAGACATCGCCACCGGGTTTGACGAGTTGGGCGCAGGCATCAATGGTCTGCTGTGGATCCGGCACATGCTCCAGCATTTCCAGACAGGTTACGGCATCAAAAGCGCCCGGATGCTCGGCAGCCATGGTTTCGGCAGCGATGTGACGATAATCAACCTTCGCGCCGCTTTCCAGTAGGTGCAGTTTGGCAACGCCCAGCGCTTTGTCCGATAGATCGATGCCGGTAACGTTGGCACCTTCAGTGGCCATGGCCTCGGAGAGTAGGCCGCCACCACAACCGATGTCGATGATTTTTTTGCCATTTAGGCCAATGGCCTGGTCAATCCAACCGGTACGCAGTGGGTTGATGTCATGCAGCGGCTTGAATTCGCTGTTCGGATCCCACCAGCGGTGGGCGAGATCAGAAAATTTCTGGACTTCAGCCGGGTCGGCATTGGTGCTTTGCTGTAGCGGGGCGTTCATAGGATTAAGTTGCTGCAGAAATGAATGATGCCTAGATTATAAAGCGAGGGGAGGTCACTCGCGTTTGTTATCCGGCGCGCAGGCATTAAAAAAGCCACCCGAAGGTGGCTTTTTTCGTGCATCGAAAATCGGCGATTACTTGGTGCCGATGATTTCGAGAACTGCACGACGGTCAGGCTGCAGGCAGTCGACCAGCTTCTTGTTGCTACCGTTCTGTGGGCCACCGATCTTGTCGCAGGTCTTGCCTGTAACTGGATTGGCCTTGCCCTTACCTTCGGTGTAAACCTTGTCAGCTGGGATACCCTTGGAAACCAAGTATGCCTTAACCGAGTTGGCGCGTTGCTGCGACAGCTTCAGGTTGTAAGCATCCGAACCGATACGGTCGGTGTAACCAACAGCAACGATCACTTCAACCTTCAAAGCCTTGGCTTGGTTGACGACGTTGTCCAGAGCAGCTTTGCCTTCTGGCTTCAGATCAGACTTGTTGAAAGCAAACAGCGTGTCAGCAGCCAGGGTGATCTTGGCGCCAGCAGGTGCAGCTTTTGCACCACCGTCGCACTCGGCGACAGCGTTAGCTGGGGTCCAGTAGCCGTCGCGCCAGCACAGGCCCGTACCGCTCTTGACGACATTGAAATCCTTGTCGACCAGATAGGCAACAGTGCCATTAGGGTCGATACCCGGGGTAGCAGCGTGCGCAACGGTAGCACCCACGCCCAGGCCGGCAACGATTGCAGCCAGGACGGCTTGCTTAGCAGAAATACGCATGGTCATTCCTCATTCGTGTTGTGATGGATAACAGCAGGAACGGGCACTCCTTTGTTGAGCACACCTAACCTCTGAAACGATTCTCCCACGTTTTGGCTTTGGCGTATATCTCTCCGTGTGAAATTTCCGTGAGGTGTTTCTTTTTTACAACACATTGGCCGTCCACCCAGACGTGGGTGACATGCTCGCGACCGGCGCAATGGATGATCTGTGACGCCGGGTCAAAGACGGGCAGTGTGGCGGTGCTGTCCAGGGCAATGGCACAAAGGTCGGCGCGTTTACCAATGGCTAGTGAGCCTATCTGGTCCTGAAGTCCCAGGGCGCGGGCGCCACCCAGTGTTGCCATATATATAAGACTATGGGCAGGAAAATGCCCCGGGTTTTGCTCCATCCCTTTGGCCAGTAAGCCGGCCAAGCGGGCTTCCGAGAGCAGATCTAGTCGATTGTTACCCGCCGCGCCATCCGTACCTAAGGCGATGTTGATGCCAGCGGCGTGTAACTGGCTGCTTGGTGCCATGCCAGAGCCTAGTTTCAGATTCGCGGTCGGGCAATGTGCCATATGAACGTTATGGCGTGCCATAAGGGCAATGTCGCTGTCATTCAGGGCAACGGCATGAACAGCCAGGGTTTGGGGCCCCAGTATGCCCAGGCGCTCTAGTCGTTCCAGGGGGCGCTCGCCGTATTGGCGCAGGCTGTCATCCACTTCTTGCTGGGTTTCGTGGACATGAATATGGATGCCGAGGCCGGTTTGCGCTGCCAGCGTGGCGACCTTGTCAAAGGTGGCGTCTGATACGGTGTACGGTGCATGTGGCGCCAGCATAAAGCTCAGGCGCGGGTGGTCGCGCAGGGCGTCGCGCGTTGCCAGGCCCCGGTTTAGGTAATCATCTGCCCCGTGGCCGTAAGCCGTGGGGACTTCAAAAGCCAGGATGCCCAGGCTGGCCCGAATGCCTGCTTGGTCGACCGCTTCGGCAGCAGCCTCCGGGAAGAAATACATGTCATTAAAGGTGGTAACCCCAGACAGCAGCATTTCGGCGCAGGCAAGCAGGGTGCCGTCACGCACCATATCGGTGCTTACCCAGCGGGTCTCCAGCGGCCAGATCCAATCTTCCAGCCAGGTTTTTAGCGGCTGGTCATCGGCAATGCCCCGCATCAGGGTCATGCCGGCGTGGGTGTGCGTATTAACCAGGCCCGGCATCAGCACGTGTTCGGGCAATGTCTCAATGGTGTCGGCGGCGTAGCGCTGTATGGCAGCTTCCCGAGGCAGTAGATCGACGATCTGACCACGGTTAATAATGAGGGCGTGGTCTTCCAGGACGACGCCATAAGGCTCGACCGGAATCATCCAGCGTGGACAGACCATCAGGTCGGCTTTAACAGCGGTTGGGGGCGGTGCGTGGTTCGGCATGCTCTGCATGTTAAACTTGAACAATTTTTCCGGATACCGGTTTCTGACGGTTTTGCTGTCTAAGCGCCCGATTTTTACCGGAAAGTTTCTGAACCGTACCATTTTTGCCCAGTCACGAAAGTTTTATGGACAATTTCGCCAAAGAAACACTGCCAATTAGCCTCGAAGACGAAATGCGTCGTTCGTACCTCGATTACGCCATGAGCGTGATCGTGGGTCGTGCCCTACCGGATGTGCGAGATGGCCTCAAGCCGGTGCACCGCCGTGTGTTGTTTGCGATGCACGAACTGTCCAACGACTGGAACAAGCCGTATAAGAAATCGGCGCGTGTGGTCGGTGATGTGATTGGTAAGTACCACCCGCACGGTGATACCGCGGTGTATGACACGATTGTCCGTATGGCGCAGCATTTTTCGTTGCGTTATATGCTGGTCGATGGTCAGGGTAACTTTGGTTCGGTCGACGGCGATAACGCGGCAGCAATGCGTTATACCGAAGTGCGTATGGCCAAGATTGGTCATGAGCTCTTAGCGGATATCGAAAAAGAAACCGTTGATTTCGGACCGAACTACGATGGTTCCGAACAAGAGCCGCTGATTCTGCCGGCGCGTATTCCGAACCTGCTGATCAACGGTTCGTCGGGTATTGCCGTGGGTATGGCCACGAACATTCCGCCGCACAACCTGTCGGAAGTGATTGCGGCTTGTCTGGCGCTGCTGGAAAACCCGGATCTGACGATTGATCAGTTGATCGATATTATCCCGGCCCCTGATTTCCCGACGGCCGGCATTATTTATGGCGTGTCGGGCGTGCGTGATGGTTATCGCACCGGTCGTGGTCGTGTCGTTATGCGCGCCAAGACGCACTTCGAAGATTTAGACAAGGGCGGCAATCGCCAATCGATCATCGTTGATGAGCTGCCCTACCAGGTCAACAAACGTACCCTGCTCGAGAAGATTGCCGAGCTGGTGAACGAGAAGAAGATCGAAGGCATTTCGGAAATCCGCGACGAGTCGGATAAGTCCGGTATGCGTGTCGTGATCGAACTGAAGCGTGGCGAGATCCCGGACATCATCTTGAACAATCTGTACAAGATGACGCAGCTGCAAGACACCTTCGGTATGAACATGGTGGCACTGGTCGATGGCCAGCCACGTCTGCTCAACCTGAAGCAGATGCTGGAATGCTTCCTGGCGCACCGTCGTGAAGTCGTTACGCGTCGTAATGTCTTTGAACTGCGCAAGGCGCGTGATCGTGGCCATATCCTCGAAGGCCTGGCTGTTGCCCTGTCCAACGTGGACGAGATCATTGCACTGATCAAGGCCGCGCCGACCCCGGCTGATGCCAAAGTGGGTCTGATGTCGCGCACCTGGCATAGCCCCATCGTTGAAGAGATGCTCAAGCGGGCAGCCGCTGAAGCCTCGCGTCCGGAAGGTCTGGCACCGGAATACGGTATGTCGGCCAAGGGCTACCGCCTCTCAGATATTCAGGCACAGGCCATTCTGGAGCTGCGTCTGCAGCGCCTGACCGGTCTGGAGCAGGACAAGATTGTCAGTGAATACCGTGAAGTGATGGAAAAGATCGCCGACCTGCTCGACATTCTGTCGAACCCAGCGCGTGTGACCGAAATCATTGCGCAGGAACTGAACGACGTGCGTGAGCAGTTCGCTGTCGGTACCAAAGACAAGCGCCGCTCGGAAATTGTGACGCATACGCAGGATCTGGGTGTTGAAGATCTGATTGCACCACAAGATATGGTGGTGACGCTGTCGCACACCGGTTACATCAAGAGCCAGCCGCTTACCGACTATCGCGCACAGCGCCGGGGTGGTCGTGGCAAACAGGCGGCAGCAATTAAGGACGACGATTTCGTTGAACACTTGTTCGTGGCCAATACCCACGATTACATCCTGTGCTTCAGCAACCGTGGCCGCTGCTATTGGCTGAAGGTGTATGAAGTGCCGCAGGGTTCGCGCATCTCGCGCGGCAAGCCCATCGTCAACATGTTCCCGTTGGCCGAAGGCGAAAAGATCAACGCCATTCTGCCGGTCAAGGAATTTGCCGAAGACCGTTACGTCTTTATGGCAACCTCGCAAGGTACGGTGAAGAAGACGCCGCTGTCTGATTTCTCCAACCCGCGTAAGGCTGGCATCATCGCCGTGGCGCTGGACGAAAGCGACTTCCTGATTGGTGCGTTGCTGACTTCGGGTAGCAACGACATCATGCTGGTATCGGATGCTGGCAAGGCCGTCTGGTTCGACGAAGAAGATGTGCGTCCGATGGGTCGCCCGGCCCGTGGCGTGCGTGGCATGAAGCTACAGAAGGGTCAGAACGTGCTCTCGCTGCTGGTGGCGCATGATGATGCCGAGACCGTGCTGGTAGCCACCGAAAATGGCTTCGGTAAGCGTACGGCGCTGGCTGACTTCCGTCACTCGGGTCGTGGCACGCAGGGTGTGAAGGCCATTGCCGATAGCGCCCGCAACGGCCGTGTCGTTGCCGCCAAACTGGTGAGCGACGAAGACGAGATCATGCTCATCACCACCGGTGGTGTATTGATCCGTACCCGCGTTAAGGAAATTCGTGAGCTGGGTCGTGCGACGCAAGGCGTGACGCTGATCTCGCTGGACGAAGGCGAGAAGCTGGCCGGTCTGGAAAAGATCGTTGAAACTGACGACGACGAAGAAAATTAATTCATCGGACTAAACAAGATGCGTCACTGGAATTTTGCTGCAGGCCCCGCCACCATCCCGTTGGCGGTGCTTGAGCAGGTGCGGGAAGAGTTGCCCGATTGGCATGGTGCCGGTTGTGGTGTCATGGAAATGAGTCACCGTGGCAAGATCTACACGGGTATCTATGAGCAGGTGATTGCAGACCTACGCAAGCTCATGGATATTCCTGAGGACTACGCCATCCTGTTCTTGCAGGGCGGTGCCACGCTCCAGTTCTCGCAGATTCCGATGAATATTCTGGATGGCGGTTCGGCAGATTATCTGACGACGGGTGCCTGGTCTGAAAAAGCCGTCAAGGCGGGCCAACGCCTCTATGGCGATGCCATTCGCGAAGCTGGCACCAGTGCTGATAGCGCCTTTACACGCCTGGTGGATCCATCGTCGATGACGTTGAATCCGCAGGCCAAGTATCTACATTTCTGTAGCAACGAAACCATTGGTGGTGTTGAAGTATTCGACCTCAAGCAATTGGGTGCGGCGGTTCAACCCGGTGTGCCATTGGTTGCCGATATGTCGTCGAACATTCTGTCGCGCCCGATCAACGTGCGTGACTATGGTCTGATTTACGCGGGCGCCCAGAAGAATATCGGCCCGGCCGGTGTGACACTGGTGATTGTGCGTAAAGATCTCTTAGGTAAAGCTTCAAAGGCGATACCTGCATTGATGGATTATGCCGAGCAGGAAAAGAATACCTCCATGCTCAACACGCCACCGACCTTCGGCATTTATATGTCGGGTCTGGTATTCCAGTGGCTGCTCAAGCAGGGCGGTTTGCCGGCTATTGCCAAGATCAATCAGGCCAAGGCCGAGTTGCTCTATAAGACCATTGATGGTAGCGGTGGCTTCTATACGAACAACATCGCCACAGATTGCCGTTCGTGGATGAACGTGCCCTTTACGCTGAAGGACAAAGCGCTGGATCCGATCTTCCTGGAAGAGTCGGACAAAGCCGGTCTGCTGGCGCTGAAGGGTCACAAGCTCGTGGGCGGTATGCGTGCTTCGATCTACAACGCCATGCCGATGGAAGGCGTGCAGGCACTCGTGGCCTTCATGAACGATTTCATGCGTCGTCACGGCTAAACCCATTTATTCACCGGCAGTCTGCAAGGAGAGGGTGATGTCATCAGATAAGAATTCGGGACAGACAATCCAGGAAGCGCTGGCAGTTGTACGTCAACAGATTGATGGCATTGATGGCACGCTGCTGGAACTGCTGAACCGTCGCGCGCAGTGTGCTCGCGAAGTCGGTGAGATCAAGGCGCGCTTTGGTGATGATGGCTTCATCTATCGCCCGGAACGCGAAGCGCAAGTGCTGCGCCGTTTGCAGGAATTGAATCAGGGTCCACTGGCCGACGAGACCATTACGCGTTTGTTTCGCGAAGTCATGTCGGCTTGTCTGGCTTTAGAACAGCCGATTGGCGTGGCATTCCTTGGCCCGTTGGGTACGTTTTCGGAATCCGCTGCCGTTAAGCAGTTTGGCCATGCCGTACGCCTCTTGCCGCAAGCATCGATTGACGATGTGTTCCGTGAGGTTGAAGCGGGTCACGCAGATTACGCCGTGGTGCCGGTTGAGAATTCCACCGAAGGAGCCATCGGCCGTACGCTGGATCTGTTACTTGGCACCTCGCTCAAGATTTGTGGCGAAGTCGTGGTGCGCATTCACCAGAACCTGTTGTCGCGTGCATCGGGTCTGGGTGAGATTAAACAGGTGCTGTCGCATGCCCAGTCGCTGGCCCAGTGCCATGAATGGCTGAATCGCAATCTGCCGGATGTGCCGCGTGTGCCCGTAGCCAGCAATGCTGAAGCAGCGCGTCGCGCCGCAGAAGACCCAAGCATTGCCGCCATTGCCGGCGAAGCTGCCGCAGAGCGCTACCAGTTGCCACATCTGGCCAGCAATATCGAAGATGAACCCAATAACACCACGCGTTTCCTGGTGCTGGGTCGTTTTGCCGCAGGCGTTTCCGGGCAGGATAAAACCTCGCTGATTCTATCGACGCCGAATCGCACCGGTGCGCTGCAGTCTTTGCTGGCTCCGCTGGCACAAGCGGGTGTTTCGATGACGCGATTGGAATCGCGCCCGGCACGCCATGCGCTGTGGGAATACGTCTTCTTTGTGGATATCGAAGGCCATGCCGATTCAGAGCCGGTAAAGGGTGCACTGGAAAAGCTGGCAGCAGAAGCGGCCTATCTCAAAGTGCTGGGTTCGTATCCGATTGCTGTCTACTAGTACAAGAACTTAACTGATTGCACGTTATGAGCCTGCTCGACCACGCTTTATCGAATATCAAAAAGATTGCGCCGTATCAGCCCGGTAAGCCAATTACCGAAGTGGCGCGTGAGCTGGGCTTGCCGGTTGAATCCATCATCAAGCTGGCCTCGAACGAAAACCCGCTGGGCATGAGCCCCAAGGCACGTGCTGCGGTTCAGGCGGCGATTGATGGCCTGGCGCGTTACCCGGATGACTTTGAACTGAAGGCAGCACTGGCGAAACACAATGGTGTTGATGCTAACCAGATCGTTCTGGGTAATGGTTCGAATGATGTGCTGGAACTGATCGCTCAGGTGTTTCTGGCACCGGGTCGTTCGGCCGTGTTTTCGGCGCATGCCTTTGCCGTATACCCGCTGGCAACGATGGGTGTGGGCGGAGAGTGCATTGCCGCCGCTGCCAAAGACTTCGCCCATGATTTGCCGGCCATGCGTGCCGCCGTGCGCGACGATACGCGCATTGTCTGGATTGCCAATCCGAATAATCCGACCGGCACGTTCCTGCCGTACGATGAACTCAAGGCGTTTATTGCCAGTCTGCCGCGCGACATCATCGTGGTGCTTGATGAGGCCTATAACGAATATCTGGCGCCGGAGCATCGTGTCGATACCACGGCCTGGTTGAAAGAATTTGATCACCTGGTGATCACCCGCACCTTCTCCAAGATCTACGGCATGGCTGGTCTGCGTATCGGTTATGCGCTGGCCAGCGCAGCAGTCGCTGATCTGATGAACCGTGTGCGTCAACCGTTTAACTGCAATAACCTGGCGCTGGCCGGTGCGATTGCAGCGCTGGAAGATAGCGAGTTTCTGGCACAGAGCTTTGAGCTTAATCAGGCGGGTATGCAGCAGATTAATGCGGGTCTTGATAGATTGGGTTTGAAGTATCTACCGTCGCATGCCAATTTCGTGACCTTCCATGTGGCGGATGCCGCTGGGGTGAACCAGCGTTTGCTCAAGCAGGGTGTCATTGTGCGACCATTGGCAGGCTACGCCATGCATGATTGGCTGCGCGTAACGATTGGTACCCAGGCCGAGAATGCGCGCTTCCTCGAAGCGCTGGCCGTTGCCCTCAAATAAATCGCTCAAGAAAGCATCTTTATGCACTTTGGCAAGGTTCTGATTTTCGGTGTGGGACTCATCGGCGCATCCTTTGCCCGTGGTCTGAAGGCTGCCAAAGCGGCCGACGAGATTATCGGTTTTGGCCGCACCCCTAAAAGCTTGAAAGATGCGTACGACCTTGGCATCATTGATGAAGTCGGTATTAATCCCGGCGCCGATGTGCGTGAGGCAGATCTGATTCTGGTGGCAACCCCGGTGGGTCAGATGCCGGAGATTTTTCAGCGCATTGCGCCATACCTCGGTGCGCATACGATTGTGACGGATGCCGGTAGCACCAAGAGTGATGTGGTCGAAGCCGCCCGTGTAGCCTTTGGTAATAAGATCGGCCAGTTTGTGCCGGGCCACCCGATTGCCGGTGCAGAAACCAGTGGTGCGGCAGCATCTAAGGCCGACCTGTATCAAGGCCGCAAAGTGGTGCTGACACCGCTGCTGGAGAACTCTGGCGAAGACATTGAGAAAGTGAAACGCGCCTGGGAACTTTGCGGTGCCGATGTGCGCATTCTGGATGCAGATACGCACGACCGCGTGTTCGCCGCCGTAAGCCATCTGCCGCATCTATTGGCCTATGCCCTGGTTGACGAATTTGCACGCCGCCCGAATGCCGATCAATTGTTTGACTATGCGGCTGCGGGTTTCCGTGACTTCACGCGTATTGTGGGTAGCCACCCGGAAATGTGGCGCGATATTTCTCTGGCTAATCGCACAGCGCTATTAGCAGAGCTGGATCGCTACGGTGCCTCACTGATGCGTATTCGTCAGGCGCTGGTTAATAGCGATGGCGAAGCCCTTGCTGCCATTTATGCCAACGCGCGTGATGCGCGTAAGGACTGGTCTCACTAATGAATCATCTGTCTTTCCTCGATCTGCCGGCCATTCTGTCGGCGGGCGGTACGGTACGTTTGCCGGGTTCCAAAAGCCTTTCTAACCGCATTCTGTTGCTGGCGGCATTGGCCGAAGGTGAAACCGAAGTCCGTGATCTGCTGAAGTCGGACGATACGGATCGTATGCTGGAAGCGCTGGCGCAGCTGGGCATTGCTGTGTCGCCAGCCGGCGAAGGCGCCATCAAGGTACAAGGTTGTGGCGGCAAGGTGCCGGTTAAAGATGCCAAGCTGTTTCTCGGTAATGCAGGCACCGCCTTCCGCCCACTCACTGCTGCGTTGGCGCTGGCGGGTGGTTCGTATCATCTGTCTGGCGTGCCGCGCATGCACGAGCGCCCGATTGGTGACCTGGTGGATGCCTTGCGCCATCT
>ERZ650303.717-NODE-717-length-10219-cov-5.961924_pt1 | contig 10219 bp, 22 predicted proteins | sample MGYA00376239_ERZ650303 | MGnify/ENA primary metagenome ERZ650303 (study PRJEB26733, sample SAMN07839262) | wastewater metagenome | biome: small river; feature: stream; material: water | place: USA: North Carolina | collected 2016-04-05 ... | reverse complement strand
CTCCCCGCCGAAGTCCTCTGGATCGAAACGCTGCTCGCGCCGGCAATCGAGAACCTTGCGTAAGCCATCCTCTTGCAGGATTTGCTCGGGCCCAGCAATCGACCACGTGATCGGCTTCACTTCGACAAGGATTGGCGTCGCCGCTTGCAGGCGGAAATCCGGCGTCCATCCTAGAAGATCAAACGGCTCGTACTCCCACAGCCAACCTGAGAGATCGAAGAACGCTGCCCACCGCGCCTCTAGGCGCGATCGAAACATCGTGTCCCGATACATGGTTGGCTTCGCAACGGGGATCATTCTGCATCCCTCCTGTTTTGCGGTTCTGGATAGGCCTTCTCCTGCGTGAACTCTTCCCAGTGCTCCGCGGACGTGTAGCGCCCCGTGTTGCTGTCGAAGCTGGCGTAGGCGTCGCCGGGCTTGCCCATGATGCGATGGTTCTTTTTCTTCCATGCGCGGATGAGAACCCGGGTAGACTTTGGGTCAGGGCCTTTGTTCGTGCCATCGAGACCAATGAGGATCGGCGGCGCTCTGTGAATTGTGACGCCAAGGTCAACGCCGTTGAACCAATGCGCCGAACCGCTGATCTCGTAGCCTTCGGGCATCGCGTAAGAGCCATCATCAAGCTTCCGCTGCTTGGTCGGATGCGCGACGATCGCCACGTGAACATCAAACGTGCGCGCAAACTGCTTGGCGCGGCGAATGCTTTTCTGAATGTATGTCGTCTCTGGTTCGTTGTTCGAACGCGCGTGCTCGATCTGCGACCATGGGTCTAGGATCACTATGCGGCAGCCGTCACGAACAACAGCCGTGCGCGCTCCCTCAAAGAACCATTCAAGGTCGGCGTCGAAAAACTCCTCTTCGCCCGGGCCGACATAGCCGTCAGAGACGATGAAGGTGATGCGCTCTTGCACCCAGTTGCGGACGCGCTCGCGCTCCTCTTCGCTCGCCTTCTCAGCCGCGGCGCCCGTTAGGAACCCGATGCAGTCATCAAGATACTCGCGCTGGGGCGACGTTTCGAAAGTGCCGTGTGCGATCCGCATTCCATCGCGGCGCGATATTGACCACGCGATTGCATTCAGGAGTGACGACTTCCCGTAGCCAGGAACGCCGGTCCAAACCGATAGATGCCCGGGGCAGATCGGCAGCAACTCATCAATCGGCGCATGCACTTGCGGGCGCCATGTTTCCAGCGGCGGAAGCGGCGGCAAATCAAAGAGCTTATGGACGCCAACAACGCGGACCCACTTTGCTTTCGACACGCATGCTCTGACGCCCTCCTCCCCGTGAAGGCGCAAAACGTCGTTCAGATCCTTGCAGCCATCCGGGTAGGTGACGAACTGGCAGCGCGCCGGACCCAGCAGTGCCGTCAAGTCCGTAAGCGTTGCCGTTCCAACCGCGTCTGCATCGGTAGCGATGATGATATGCTTGATCTTGTCGAGCGCCGGCCGCGCCGCTTCAATGCAGGCGTATTTCCCTGACGTGCGAGCCTCAGCTTGCGACTGTGCGTTGCCGCCACCGGGTATCGACACAGTGCGCCAATAGCCTGACTGAATCGCCGCGATCGCGTCGAACTCGCCCTCAGTGATGATCAGCGGCTGATCAGCAAGGCCAACGTCCGCAATGCAGTCGTTGCGCCAGAAGATTTGCTCGCCGCCCTTGTCTTGGCGAAAGTCTTTGGCATCGACCGCACGAAACTTGCGGTTCACCCGAGCGCCGGCGCGCTCGTATGGAATGGCGATCCACTCACGTCCACCGCGATCGGGGCCGCTGGTTAGCCCCAGCCGTTCGCAAATCTCCGTGTCGAGTCCACGGTCCTCGAGAAACGCGCGAGCGCTTGTGCTGAGGCCGCTTGGCGCTTCCGCCGCTTTCAGACTCGCGCTCATTGGCGCTGCCCTTCCAGTGGCAGTGATGGCAGTACCAGACCGCCGCGCCATCCGGCACCGGTGAACCATCGGCCAATCGATTGGGACCGCTCGTCACTGACAAGCACGGCACCTTGCGATTGTGCGGCTTGCGATTGGGCGAGCACCGCGGGCAAGGCTGCGTCCAGTTCTTGGCCGCACCGCGCGAGGTGATGCCGAAGTCCGAGAGTTTGGTCATGTCGCATCAGCCCGTCGCCACCATCGGGCGAATGCCGTTGGAGCGATAACCGCCGTTGTTCGAAACTGCAGGTCGGCGCACGAATGCTACGGGTGGCGCTGGCGGTGGAAGCCCTGCCATCCGCCGGTTGCGGATGTCGAGCGCATGCTCTTCCAGTAAGCTCCACGTCGAGAAACGCTTGCCCCGGGCGGCGAATGAGGCCGCGAGCTTATCGACCGCGAACTCCAAGTCTTCCCAGGTGCAGCCGCCCCGCAGGAAACGGGTCAGGTCGCCACCGTGCAGGAGCCCTGCCTTCGTTGGGTCGCAGGAATCGCCTGCCCGCCGTACCAGCGCCGCGATCATTTCTTTCGTCGGTGGGGCGATCTGATCTGATCTGATCTGATCAGTACTAGTATTTAAGTTTAGTGTTTCCGCGCGCGCGCCCGTGCTTATAGGCGCGCCAAAATTTTCCACGTTTTGACCCGTATCATTGGCGTTGGTCGTATCATTGGTGATACGGGTAGTCGTATCATTGGTGGCGCTAGTCGCATCAGCGATACGGGTTGGCGTATCTCCTGCGATACGGGTGTCGGACTTGGTCGTATCACCAATGATACGTGCTGCATCAATGATATGACCTGAGATGCGCAGCTTGCTCGGCTTGCCCTTGACCGTCTCGCGTTCGATCAGCCGCAATGATACGAGTCTGTCGATCGCCCGGGCGACGGTCACGACCGTCTTGCCGATCTTGCCGGCTATGTCGGCGCGCTTCTGGTAGCCCTTCCCTATCAGCGCAAAAACTCGGTACTGCGTTGATGTGAGGCGATCGTCATCAGCGAGTGCGAGGATCGCGGCGCAAGCACCTAGTTGCGCCTGAATGGAAGAGAGCATTCCCTCAGCATCGCCCCCGGGCGACTCCGCGCGGGGTTCGTTTGGCGATGAATTTTCGGCTGTGGACTGGCTGTTGGGAGACTGTGAAAAGTCCTTGTCCCGCCAGTTGTGTTTCACGTCGAACGGATGCATATATGTGGTGCCTTTGAATGTTGCCTGCACGGCGCTTTCTTGTGGTTCGAGCCTTGGCATGGGGTCGATTTTCGAAGAGCGCGTCGGAGGACAAGGCCGGCGCGCTCTTTTCGTTTCGGGTTACGCGTCGGCCTCCGCGGCGAGAGCGGTGCGGATTGCGCGCTCAGCTTGCTCTTCTTTTTCAGCTTCGATGAAAGCGGAGACGCGCTCGTTCACTTCGTGACGAGAGATAGAGAACATCTCTGCGATCGCGTTGAGGCCGTGATCGAACATGCCGTCGCCGTTACAGAGTTGGTCGAAGACTTCGGCGCGCGTCATGGCTCGCATGGACATGAAGATTGAGATCATGCCGTCGATGCGCTGGTGAATGGCGATGTCTTTTGCGTCGTCTAGGGTCATAGCCTGCTCACAGTTTTCATTGCTGCGCGAACCTCACGCTCTTTGAAGCGCTTTCCGTTTGCGTCGCAGACGGCGGTTTCGAGTTCATCGAGAACCATGTTGCGCGCGTTCTCGAACGCGTGGCGCTCATGCTCTTGGAGGATGGTGGATTGAAGCGGCGCTTTGCCGAACCATTCGGAAAAGAAGCTCATGGACGTGACCCCGTAGGCGAGAAACGATTGCGCTTCTGCTGCTCATCAACGATCGCTTTGATCCTGATCGACAGCGCGTCACGCTCAGCGCACAGCTTTCGCCTGTAAGCGTTCAGATCGGGGTCGCTCATCGTCGTTATGTCGGTGAAGACACTGTAGAACGCGGTGTAGCCCATCATGCGGCGATCCTCCCGCCGTTCGTGCCGCGCGGATCGCGAAGCTTCACGCCTAGCTTTTGCGCGTGCTTGCAGATGGCGGGCTTGCTGACGCGGGTCTCACGCGAGACATCGCCTAAGGTCTTCCCTGCTTTGACTGCAGCGTGGAGAACCTTGGCCCAATCATAGCGAGGCTTCTGACCGCGAGGCGCGCGCGGCAAGTCGATGTCGTGCGCGAAACACTGAGTGCTCACCTGCGATGGGTAAGCGCCAAGCTCGCGCGCCAATTGCGCGCGATGAATGCCGCGCGCCTTGGCGTCCTCTAGGATCGCCTTCCAATTGCGTTGGTCTGTCACCGTGTCATCTCCGCGTGCTGGCGTGGCGTGACCATTGCGACCGATGTGTTGGGCTCACGCGGCGGGCGCGGCAGAGCCGGCGCGCTCACACGCGGCACAGGATCGCGCGCCGCCATGATGCGCAGCGCAATCGCAAGCCCAATCGATAAGCCGAGCCCAAAGCCCGCGATAAAACTCCAGTCCATATTCAGCTCCCGCTCCGTTGCTCAGTCGGCCCACTGTCTTCCAACGATAGGGTTTGTCTCTGCGAAGCGCGTTGCGCGCTCTATGTCTGCGCGCTGAAACTCACGCTCGCGAGCGAGAAGCGCGACGATCACGATCCAGCCGCCGACAGAGCCGACGATGATGAAGCCTGCGAACAAGAAGAAGAAAAACTCGGAGATCATGGGCGCCCCTCGTTTTCACAGAGCGCTTCAACGCACTCGCGCAAATCTTCGCGCTCGCGCAGGAGTTCAGCCCAACGCTGAGGATCAATCTGCTCAGATCGGTGCAGCTCAACCAGGATCGCGGGATCAGCCTCAAAAACCGTCATTCGCCCTCATCCACGGGATGCGAGCCAAGCCATTCGAAATATCGACGGAAGAGAACGGCGGGCGCGTCGTCTTCAAACGTGAGCCAGCTATCGCGCAGCTTCTCGAGTGCGCGCTGCTCTGCAATTTCCTTTGATGGGAAAGTCCCCGGCCCCCAGTGGATGCCAGGCGTGAGCGTCACGCCCGAAGCTGGAAGGCGAACGCGCACCCCGCGCAGGCGCCACTTGTTGCGCCATTGCGAAGACGGCTTGCGCTTTTCCTTCAGATCGCGGGACGTGAGGAGATCAAGGCCGCTCATGAGTCCGCCGCAAGGGCCAGTTGCGGCCCTCCCCCGCCTTCTGCCCCGCCATCACTAGGGGGATTGTTTTGCCTCCAAGGTGCGTCAACCTCCGATGGGGTGACGGCGCCCTGAGTCTCTGTCTGAATTTTGAGCGCCATATCCAGAGAGGCGCGGCGCTTGCCGTTGATGATGTCGGACAAATAGCCCTTTGAAGTCCCGAGCTTACGCGCAAAAGCGGCGCGCGTGATTCGTCCGAGGGTGAGATAATCGGCTAGAAGCATGTCCTAGACAGGTTCGCACGAAGCGGACGCCTTGTAAAGCGCCGCCCTCCCGCGCTTAACCAAGGTAGGCGTTAACCCTCTATTAACACGTAATCCACAGCGATCCCGCAGCACTTCCCAAAAATAATTTCGCCAACTCGCAAAATTCCCCTTGCAAGGCGGTTCGCGTTGTGCGAACGTGTTTCACATCAAACGGAGCCAATTGTCTTGTCCACGAATGCCCCGAACGTCCTTCCTTTCCGGTCGCGCTCTGACGCGCCGGTAGCGGTTCTCCCCCGCCCTCATTTCGGTATACGCGAGCCGGTTACTCCGGCTGAGCGGGCAGCCCTTGGCGATCGTTCTCACGTCTGCCCGACGCTGGACGCGGCGCTGGCAACAAAGTGGGAAGTCCTCGCCACGATGGCCCGCCAGCTTGCGGTCGAAACCCGCGCGCTCGGCTTTCTCCGCCAAGGCGTCACCGCCGTAGAGATTGCGGACATCGCCGAGACCGTCGCTGCCGAAGTGGAGGCGCGCTGATGCTTTCCTACACCGTCGATCAACTCTGGTCCGACAAAGACCGTTACGCGCGGGCCGAATGGTTCGCAGTCAACGGCGAAGAGCTAGCGCAAAAACGTGGTGCAGCGATTGAGGCGCTACGTGAGCTGGCTGCGTGCATCAAGCGCACTGGCGCGCATGACGCGATCAAGTTTGACGCCAACGACTACACGAACAATTGCGTCGACACGTTCGATGCCTCTCTCGCGCCAGAAGTGCGGGACTGGTTCGGCTCATGACTAAGCCCCTTCTCCAACCCATTCCGCAGGTGAACTTGGCGCTCTCCCCCAGCGCGCCGGGCTCTCGCAACCGCGCGGATAGCGCCTCGCTCGCTCCCCAAGCAGACACGGGCGAGGCGCCCCCTATTCCAACCATCGGCTCGTTCGCGCTTGCCGCTATCGCTCACATCAAGCCGCCGGCGGGAGTCGTGAAGTCGTGACCGTCACTGTCTGCTTCGGCTATTTCCTCTTTGCCGCCGCGATCGCGTGTGCGCTGCATGCGTGCCGGCGATGAGCGCGTCAGCTCACATCGCGCGGGCCAAGCGCCACGGCGTTGAGTACGAGCAGTTCGCTGACTCCGAAATCTTGGAGCGCGACCGCTATCTCTGCCAGTGCGGATGCAAGAAACCGTGCGATCGCACCAAGGTAGCGCCGCATCCTGACGCGCCGACGCTGGGCCACATCATCGCTCTCTCATGCGGCGGCGGTCACACCCGCGCAAACACGCAGTGCCAGCGCTGGGCCTGCAACGAAGAGCAGAACAACGAGATCGACACGCCGCGCTTTGCGAAGATACGGCGCCAGCGTCTCGAAACCGGACAGCAGGCGCGACGCGCGCGGCGCAAAGCCGAAGGCAAGAAGCCACTGCTTGAGGGGCGCGGCTTCGACAAGTCAATCAGCAAGAAGTTCTCAGGCGAGGTAACGAAACGTGGCCGATAACGGACAAGAGATCATCGTGGCGAACGAGGCGGCCCCGGTGCCGGCGCTCGCAAGCACGCCGATGGAATTGCTGGCGCGTGCGCTTGAGCGCGGCGCTGACCTTTCCATGGTTGAGAAGCTGATGGATCTCAGCGAGCGCCACGATAAGGGTCAAGCGCGCAAGGCGTTTGACGCTGCAGTCGCGGACGCCAAGGCGAAAATCCCGGTCATCATCAAGAACCGCAAGGGTCACAATTCCAAGTATGCGGACCTTGGCGCGTTCGCTGCGGCAGTGAACCCCGTGCTGGCCGAGTACGGCCTCTCCTATCGCTACCGCTCTGAACAGGAAGGCGCGTCTATTCGCGTGACGTGCGTGCTCTCGCATCGTGATGGCCACGCAGAGGAAACCACTCTCTCGGGCGGCGCCGACAACACCGGCAACAAGAACAGCATTCAAGCGATCGCCTCCACCCTCACCTATCTGCAGCGCTACACGCTGAAGCTGGCGCTTGGCTTGGCCGACTCCGAAGGCGACGACGACGGCAAAGCCGCTGGCGGCGACGAAGCGATCAGCGAAGATCAACTGAAAGAGCTTCAGGCGCTCGCGAGCAAGGCCAGCGCCGACCTCGAAAAGCTCTGCGCTTACTTCAAGATCGAAGCCCTCCCCGATTTGCGCGCCTCGCAGTTCCAGAACGCGAAGGCCGCGCTCCAAGCCAAGGTGGCGCAGGCATCTAAGAAAGCCCCCAAGACGGGAGAGCCGAAGTGATCCTGCAATCCGATCCACAATGGGCGACGGCCCGCGTTGGTCACGTCACCGCCTCGCGCATCGCTGACCTTATGGCGAAGACGAAAACTGGCTGGGGCGCAAGCCGTGCCAACTATGCCGCCCAGCTCGTCGCCGAACGCCTGACGGGCAACGCTTCTGAAAGCTACAGCAACGCCGCCATGCAGTGGGGCGTCGAGACAGAGCCTCACGCTCGCGCCGCTTATGAGTTCCGCACAGACGCCACCTGTGGCGAGGCTGCGTTCCTGAAGCATCCTAAGATCGAATGGGCCGGCGCCTCCCCTGACGGCTTTGTGGCCGAGGACGGGCTGGTTGAGTTCAAGTGCCCGAACACCGCAACCCACATCGACACCCTTCTCGGCGCGAAGGTGCCGGAAAAGTATGTGCTGCAGATGCAATGGCAGATGGCCGTCACTGGCCGCGCTTGGTGCGACTTCGTTTCGTTCGACCCGCGCCTGCCTGAAGAGATGCGGATGTTCCTGCGCCGTGTCGAGCGCGACAATACTCTGATCGGCTCGCTTGAGCGCGAGGTTGAAACCTTCCTCGCCGAGATTGACGACACGCTGAAGCAACTCCGCCGGCAATACGCGGAGGCAGCGTGAAGCCCGCGAAGATCATACTCCGCAACGGGCGCGACCGCGCGCAAGCCGCGCGTTGGCTGGACAAGTGCCCGCTTGGCTACACGCTTTGGTTCAAGCCGCCGGTGCGAACCAACGTTGCGTCTGCCTACATGTGGGCGCTGCTTGATGATGTCGCCGCCCAGAAGGAATGGGATGGGCGCAAGCGCACCAGCGACGAATGGAAAGACCTCTTCAGCGCGTGCCTTCGTCAACAGGAAATCGTTCGCGGCCTTGAGGGCGGCATCGTCGCTCTCGGCGCGCGCACCTCAGAGTTTTCGCCCGAAGAAATGAGCGACATGATCGAACTGATCAAAGCCTGGGGCGCCAACAATGGCGTCAGTTTTTCAGACACGCCGCAGGAAGAGAACGCAGGGACGGGCATGGCCGCCCCATCCTCTAGCTCTGCGCCTGCGGCGTCACCACTGGCCGGGGGGCCACGTGACGGCGGGAATGAGTCATGCCCTGGCTCGCCCGCCGTCACCAATGGGAGCGCGCAATGAACACGCGCCAAGCCCTCCTCCGCTCTGTCGAAAGCGAGCCTGACGTTCTCGCAACCACGATTGCGACCCAACGCCAGCAGCTTCGCGATCATCTCTACATCGCAGACCGCGCTCGCGCCCAGGAAGACTGGGAGATGTGGGCCACGTCTGCAGCTCACGTTCGCGACCTCACCAAATCTCTCGAAGAAAACCTGGAGATGCAGAACAGCATGTGCCGAAAAGATGAACTGCCAAGATCGTTCTTGGCCTCAAGCCTGATTGAAGCGGCCGAACTCAGCTTCGAACGCGAAGGCGACAAGACTTTCGCGCCGGCGCTGAAGGCGGCTTACGCCAAGCTGATCAAAGCCGAGAAGGCAGCGAAGGCCAAGGGAGGCTCGCGTGGCCCTCGCTGAAGACTTTTCTCCACACGATGATTTTGGCTCGACCAATTTCACAGATCGCGCCGGCGCGGCCCAACTCAAGGCGCGCATTGAAGCGTACTGGGCCAAGCGCGGCTACGAAGTGCAGGTCATGCTCTTCGATGCTCCGTTCAATCCTGCGATCCGATCCGCTCGCGTTGATTTGCGAAGCAACATGATCGACGGGATGCCCCGATCAGCCCTTCACTCTCTCCCGGATCGCGACCAATGACCATTCTCGCAGAGATGACCCGCATCGAACGCTTTGACTGGCTTGAGCGCAACACGCCTTCAATCGAAGCCGCGCGCGAGAAGTTCATGGCTGACCTTCGCGAATACGCCGGCGTCTTGGAAAGCGCCAAGGGCGCGTTTGAACGCGACGGCATGACAGCGGCAAGCTTCACAGAGCAGATCATGAACTACGCGGACGCGCCTCTTGCTGACGAAGTGAAGCGGGATCTTCGGGTCGAGTAGGACTTGATCCAAGTCCTCGCCGCTAGCGGCACTTATTCAGAAAGGAAAGCAAATGGCTTATGAACTAAGGGAGTGCGTGCTCGATGGCTTTCCGCCGCCGTATCACGTGGCCGCTTACACGCCAGACGGCCACTACATTGGCGTCGAAAGCTGGGCGCAAGAACTGGAGCGGCGCGGCATTGCTCCAGAACTGCGCACCCCTGACAGCAGCGTTTGCTCTATCGGCTTCTGCGAGCGCGAGCAGAAATGGTATGGCTGGTCGCATCGCGCCATCTGGGGCTTCGGCATTGGCGACACCGTGGCAAAGGGCAACTGCGCCTACACCGCCGACACAGTAGATGGGCTGATCGAAGATTACGTGGCGTTCTTTGCTGATGTGAGCGACCCCGCTGACGTTCGCGCAAAGCTGACGCCTGACTACGAGAACAAGCGCGTGTGGGTTGGCGAGACCCACTACCCCGCCACGATGGTCAGCAGCGCCGATGGCGTCGCTCTCGCGATCGATCACCCCGAGATGATGCCACAAGGCGAGATCACAATGGGCGGCTACTGGATGGGCGTCGGTCGCGGTGAATGGACCGCGAAGACGTTGGACGATGCGCGCCAGATGGCCTGCGATTTTGCCGAGGGCGTGGGCTAACGCCCTCCTCCTAACCCCCACCCAGAGCAGTAAGAAGAAAGCAAGGAGAGAAGAGATG
>ERZ650303.713-NODE-713-length-10237-cov-13.630230_pt1 | contig 10237 bp, 10 predicted proteins | sample MGYA00376239_ERZ650303 | MGnify/ENA primary metagenome ERZ650303 (study PRJEB26733, sample SAMN07839262) | wastewater metagenome | biome: small river; feature: stream; material: water | place: USA: North Carolina | collected 2016-04-05 ... | reverse complement strand
CGACCCAAAGCGGAAATCCACTATTTCCTGCCAATGACCGCTATTGAGGTTTCTGATGTACCAGAGGGTGGCGACCACCCAAAAAGGCTGCGCCCGCTGCAATCATGTTCAATGCCGCGCAGAGCAAAAGAACAGGAACATAACCACCAAAGACATCACGGACAACACCGTAAATCGTAGGCCCGAATGCCATGGTGAGCTGAATGAATGCCGCTGCAAATCCATAGATGATCCCAAATGAGGCTGCTCCGAATTCACGTCGAACGATGATGGGAGACAGCGTGGTGACATTTCCGCAGGTCAACCCGTAAGTGATGCTGAACATTACAAACGCCCAAGTAAGCGGCAACATGGCCAAACCCAGCAACGAGATTGCTGCAATCAGCAGCACGGCGGTTCCCACCAATCGCACATCCAGGTGATCCGCATAGCGGGCCAGCAACAACCGACCGATCAATGATGAAACGCCTCCAGCAAAAACTACCGTTGCCGCGCCCTCCACACCCAACACTGGAATAGCGATAGGTACATGGTGGCTTAGAAAACCAACCTGAACCAGCAAGCCAAGACCAAATGCCACCACGACCGTTTTGAATTGCCACGTAGCTGCTGCCTGTTGGAGGCTCCACTGGATGGACACAGGTGTCTGACCGTCCTTTAGGCTCTCCATCCCATCCGGGAGCAAGCCCATGTCTTGTGGACGCCGCTTCAAGACAAATCCCGCCAAAGGCAAGACCAAGGTCACAGCGGCAATGGCTGCAATCAAGAAGGTCGTTTGGAATCCCCAAACCTTGATGCCACTCATCAGCAAGGGGGTACCGATCATTCCTGCAATACTGGCCCCCAACATGGAAGTCGACATGGCACGGCCTTGAAAGCGTTCAAACCATGGGGCCAGAGTGCTGCCAACCGTATTGGTGGACAGGCAAGCCATCCCTAGCCCCAAGACCAAGAAACTGCCGATCACGTGCCATTTTTCGGTGCAGTAAGGCATAAGCAATACGCCTGTCGCCATGGCCACTGCGCCAACCGCTACAACCAAACGCGGCCCATTCTTCGCAATGGTTTTCCCCACACTCACTGAAAGCAATGCACTCAAAATATAGGCCGCCGTGACAGCCGTGGAGACGGTCGTCACAGAGAACCCCTGAAAACTTGTCAGGGCGTAGATGTAAACGCCCATGCCGAAGATGCCCAGAGACCAACTGACGGTCACAAACAGCATGCAGGCGGCAACGATCCGCCATCCATAGAACATGGTTCTCATGATTTTCTTGAGTTCAGAAACTTGAAGGTTGGAAGCAACGTCAGTGAAGTCACTGCTGCCAAAAGCCACCAGCCAAATTGGAATGCCTCAAGTCGTGCTTGAAGAGATGCAGGTGAACCGACGATGGCCACGAACATTGCCACACCAATCGCAATCGAAGCTTGGCGCAGCATGTTGATTGCCCCCGAACCTGTTGCAAACGCATCGGGCGGCAAAGCCTGAGTCGCTGTACCCATCAATGCAGGGAAGATCAGTCCGACGCCAATGCCATTGCAGGTCATGCCCATGACGATCAATGCGGTATTGGGCTCTGTGCCGATGAATGAGGCCCAGATGCCAAAGCCCATCATGATGAGTGCCGTGCCCAAAGTAACGGGGTAAACAGCTCCACCGCGTTCGATCAATCGACCCGTGAGCAATGAGGAGGTCAGTGGCACCATCAGAGGGCCTGGGATGATGGCAAGGCCCGCTTGCAAAGCACTCCAGCCCCAGGCAGACTGTCCCCAAACTGCCACCGAGAACAGCATAGCCCCGAAACTGACCGAATACGGAATCATGGCCAAGGCGGCACCCGAATATGGTCGAATTCGAAAGAGTGCCGGATCAACCAATGGATTAGGTGACTTCAGAGAGTGAAGGCAGAACAAGCCCAACAAGACCAGCGATATCGCCATGCTTGAAATGACTTGCGGAGAGTGCCATCCCCAAGCATTGATTTTGACGATGGCAAAGATCAGGGCCGCGATCCCTGTCGTCACCAAGAATGCCGCGAGCAAGCTGGGTCGTTTCACATCGTGACCAGGAACATTCGGAAGATGCCGCCACCCGATCAGGATCGAACTGGCACCCAAAGTGGCGTTAGCTACAAAAACCCAGCGCCAGTCGATCGACACCAGAGCGCCGCCGAGCACAGGTCCAAGTGCTGCCGCCAAACCACCAATACCTGCCCAGTTGCGGACTGCCGCTCCCCGACGCTCAGGTGGGAATGTGGCCAAGATCAACCCAATAGAGGTTGGCGTCATGAGTGCAGCACCCGCTGCAGCGAGTACGCGATAGGCGACCAACTCCCAGACGTTGCTGGCGGTGGCGCTCGCCGCTGCTGCCAAAGTGAAAATGCCAACGCCAAGAATGAAACTGCGGTCGCGTCGATAGCCCTCAGCCAAGCGCCCAAAGAACACCAGCAATGCGGCATAGGCAATGGCATACCCATTCAGGACCCATGACAAATCCTCCAGCGGCACATCTTTGAATTCAGCCGCAATCTTGGGCAGTGCGATGTTGATGCTGAAGAGGTCTAGATTAGGGATGGCTGTGCCGACGCATGCGACAGCAAATATCTTCTTGAGATTGGCCATCTGTTCAACCAAAAATGGCCACGTTCTGGCGTGCGACGAGAACTGGTTTTCCGTCAGGGCTCCAGATCACTGTTTCTTGCGCTGAATAACCCTCCCGTGAGGTATTGGCAGTAGCTTGAACCAACCACCAGCCCGTCGATGTGAACGGCTTGTCGTCCAGCATGTCGATGGACCAAGTCATGGTGCTGATCGGGATGAACTCCTTGGACAAAACCAGTGAAGGTGGTGGCAGTGCATCTGCAAGCGCGAGCAGTCGCACCAGGCTGGCATCATCACCTGCATCGTGATGACGCAGCCAAACCGTCATTTCGGGTTTGGCCCCAAGGGTTCTTGGCCTTGCCCCCGCTGCAAGTCGGCCATCAAAATGGCTCATGAAGTTTGGACGGTCAGGCCAAACGTAATAGCCTGGACAGTCTTCCGGACCTGCGACCTTAGGCATGACAAACGATTGATGGTCGTGCGAAGAAGTGCGACCTGCGCCAAAACACAGTGTTGATCTGACCGCCAATCCGCTGTCACCCGTCAAATCGCAACCCACCAGAGTGGTGGACTTGCCCTTTCGCAGCACATCGGAAGAAATACTCAACTTGCCTGTGGCAGGCCCCACAAAGCAGAACTGCGCTGAACGCAAAGGCGGCAGGTCCTCAAGACTGCGTAGCGTTGCCTGCAAACACAGAGCCGCCGAGAGACCACCGTAGGCTGTGCGCCCCTGCAACCAATCGGCTGGCAGAACGATGCTGTGATTCCCGTTGTCTTGCACCATAGCGGCTGTCAAAACCGAAAATGGGGTCATCTCAGAAGTGATGTTGCTCATGGCGTTCTCCAATCAGGAGGTAAATTTGGTGAAATCGGGTTGACGACGTTCTGCAAAGGCACTGAAGGCCTCCCGTGCTTCGTCACTCTTGAGCCGTTCACCAAAGATTGCGCTCTCCTGCTTCATCCGTGCCAGGATCGTTTCGGCATCGCGCATCAGTTTTTTTGTCGCCACGAGTGAGCCTGCGGGCTTTTTGGCCAAGGTTTGGGCTGCACTGCGTGCCGCAGGTAGGACTTCATCTAGCGGAAGTGCTTTGTTTGCCAATCCCAATGCCACGGCCTCTGGGCCGCTGATGCTCTCACCCAGTGCAAATGCTGCAAATGCTTTGACATACCCAATGCGAGCTGGCATCAGCATGCTGGATGCAGCTTCTGGCACCAGCGCCAAATTGACAAAAGGCGCTGAGAGCTTGGCTGTGTCGGCCACATACACCAGATCGCAGTGCAGCAGCATGGTGGTTCCCACACCGACAGCGATACCGGGCACAGCTGCAACGATGGGTTTTTCAAATTGACCAATGGTTTGAATAAATGGCCCCGCCTGAGGCTCCCCACCTTTACCTGACGACACATTCGCAAAATCACCCAGGTCGTTGCCAGCCGTGAAGGCATTTCCCTCTGCACCAATGAGAACGGCGCGAATGGATTTGTCGTGCCGGGCACTTTCCAGCGCTGCACGCGCTGCGCGGTACATGTCGTTGGTCAGGGCGTTCTTTTTATCGGGTCTGGCAAATATGATTTCCAGTACGCCGTCTTGCTGTTCGATCTTGATGTGTTCAGTCATTTATGGTCTCCTAAGGTTGCGTTCGATGAAACGTGTTGCTTCTTTCTCAGGCCGTTTGCCCATCAAGAAATTCGTAATCTGTGTACCCGGCTTCACCGCCGCCATAAATGGTCTTTGGATTGGGTTCATTGAGCGCCGCACCTGAAACCAGCCGTTTAGGCAAGTCAGGGTTGGCAATGAACATGCGGCCAAATCCCACCAAGTCAGCGATGCCTGCATTCAGAGCGGCCTCGGCTGTCTGCGCTGTAAATCCACCTGAAGCAATCAACGGGCCGGTAAACATTGGGCGGAACAAGGTGCAAACGGATTCGGGGGCAGCCAAGTTCTTCTCTGCCGTCAAGCCTGCCCGCGCTTGTGGCTCGATCAAATCCAAATAAGCGATGCCTTGCTGGGACAACTTCGTGATCACGTAGGTGTAGAGCGCTGCAGGATCACTGTCGGCCATATCGCCCACATCGCTGTACGGTGACAACCGCACCCCAATTCGGTCCAACGGCCAGACTTGCGCCACGGCTGCCAGGACCTCAAACAGCAAGCGTGCTCTGTTTTCGATGGAGCCCCCGTAAATGTCTTGGCGCAGATTGGAGTTGTCTTCGAGGAACTGTTGAAGCAAGTAGCCATTGGCGGCATGGATTTCGACACCATCAAAGCCGGCTTTCATAGCGTTCTCAGCAGCCCGCTTGTACGCGGCCACGATGTCCTTGATCTCATCCTGCTCAAGAGCATGCGGCACTTCATGAGGGACCCGCCCGAACGTGCTGGTGAATGCGTTGCCTTTGGGCGCTATGGCTGATGGTGCAACGGGCAATGCGCCACCTTCTTGCAGTGAGGAGTGCGAGATGCGACCCACATGCCAAAGTTGCAAGACAAAGTGAGCGCCTTTTCCTTTGACGGCCTTCACGACCTGAGTCCAACCCTCGATCTGTTGATCGGTATAGATGCCCGGCGTTTGCGGATATCCCTGGCCCTGCTGTGAAATCTGGGTGGCCTCGGCAATGATCAACCCACCAGGGGTTGCCCGTTGGGCGTAATAGGCGGCAGCAAAAGGCGACGGCACACCATCAGCCCCGGCACGCATGCGAGTAAGAGGTGGCATCACGATGCGATGAGACAGTGCCAACGCACCAAGTTTGAATGTGGAGTTGAGTTTCATGAGATGACCGGTCGTCTTGATTTTGATTAAAAAAACAAGGGGCATCAGCCCCTCATGCGAAAAATCCCGCAAATACGACTTGCTCGAAGTCTTCCATTGCTGATCCGTTGAGTTCTACCTTTGAACGCAGAACAGCCCCTTCCCAAGCATTTACCAAAAATGCGGCCAAGGCTTTTGGTGGAATTTGAGCTTTGAGCTTGCCCGCAGACTTCGCATCCTCAATACAGCGCTCAAGCGCAAGACTCCAGTCTGCATAAATCTTGGACAGACGTTCCCTGAATTCAGGGTTGCCGGACATTTCTGAGCTGAAGTTGCCGATCATGCAGCCGCGCTCGTATTTGATTTTGGCCAATGCTTTCGAGAGCTTTTGAAAATGCTGACGGAGTCGCTCAACAGGGTCAATCGAATCATCGGCCAGCAAGGCACGCCGGGCTGTTCCGTTGACCCAGAACATTTCCAGCGCCGCCATAGCAAGCGCCTCTTTACTTTCGAAGTGGTTGTAGAACGAACCCTTGGGTACACCCGCAGCTTGGGTGATGTCCTGAACAGCACAGCCATTGAATCCTTGCGTATGCAGGGTTCGCAGACCAGCTTCTAGCAGTTGTTCGCGCACGTTAGGCTTAGGCATGGATCGGATAATATGACCAGTCGTCTTAAATGTCAATCAAGCACAAAACCCTTTCCCAAACGGGATGAGTACAGGAGCCGTCAATGGACCATCTTCAACTGCTGCAACAAATCAACGCCACAGCTCAGTTCAATCAGTGGGTTGGTCTAGAGGTCCTACATGCCGGTGAAGGACATGTGGAGCTAGCCCTCAAATGGAAAGAGGAGTTGGGCCAATACTCGGGGTTTTTGCATGCCGCTTTGATTGGTGGCCTGATCGATACCGCATGTGGTTTCGCTGCGGCAACTGTGGCGGGCCCGAAAGTCTTGGCATCCAATTTCTCGGTCAATTGCTTGCGTCCTGCGGTCGGTGAAATCTTCCTTGCAAGAGCAAAAATCATCAAAGCAGGGAAGACCCAAGTGTTTACAGCGTGTGATTTGTTTGCTGTCAAAGATGGCGTGGAAAAGCTGGTCGCCAACGGGCAAACGATTCTGACCGTTGCGAGTTGAGCGCCCAAGTACCCATTCCGCCAACCCAAAGGCGACATTAAAAATGTGTCAGTGGGCGTCTGCTTCTGGCCGAAAGCGGAAGTACGGATGGTTAAACCTGTTGCCCGCCTGCCCTGCAAACAGCCCTGTGGCCACAAGAATTTGGCAGCCATTGGAGAACGACCTGTGCGCAGCAACCGCGTCCTGGGTTGTTGCAGAAGAGGCCTTGCGCGAGCACCCCTTCTGCAGCGTTCCACTCACTTGCGTGCGCGGAATTTCTTGAGTTCTGCGTAAAAGGACTGCGCAAACTCTGAACCGATTGTCTCGGAATTTTTGTCAATGACCGGTTGAACTGCAGCGCGGATTTTGTCCAACTCGGCCGCAGGCATCTCGCTGACCGACATGCCTTTGGCCTTGAGCTGGGACACCACTTCACCGGCTTGCTGCAACTCCTGGCTGCGCTGGAATGCACGGGTTTCTTCCGCCACTTTTTGCACTGCCTTTTGCTGATCTGGTGTCAAGCTGGTCCACCATTTTTTGGAAGCGAGCAAAGCCACAGGCGTGTACACGTGGTTGGTGATGGTCAGGTACTTTTGCACCTCGAACATTTTGTTGGCATACATGTCCACCACGGGGTGCTCATAACCATCGAGCGCACGGGTCTCCAGTGCGGGATAAACCTCGGGAAAAGCCATGGGCACCGCGTTCATGCCCATGGCATTGAAGCTGGCCAGGGCCATGGGGCTTTGCATGACGCGGACTTTCAGGCCCTTCATGTCGGCCATGGCCGACAGCGGTTTCTTGCTGTTGGACATGTTGCGAAACGCGCCGCCCGACCAGACCAGCCCCTGGATGTTCATGTCCGCCAAACCGTCCAGCATCTTGCGACCGACAGGGCCGTCGAGCACATGGGCAGCCTCGGCATCGCTGCCAAAGAGAAACGGAAAGTCAAAAATCTGCATCTCTTTCTTGCGGGCCGAAATGGGTGCCAATGCCCCCATGTACAGGTCTTGCGTGCCGCTTTGCAGGGCAATCAACATCTTGTCTTCGCCACCCAGCGTGGAATTGCCAAACACCTCAATCACCACCTTGCCGCCGGTGGCTTTTTCCACATTGGCTGCAAACTGCTTCATGGCCACGGCGCGCGGATGCGTGTCCGCAAACGAATGACCAAGCTTGGCTTTCTTGACGTCCTGTGCCAAAGCCGCGCCCAGCAGCAAGGACGAGCCCAGCAAGGCAGCGACTGACCGAACCATCCAGCGACGAGATTGCATTTTCATGGTGTGCTCCTGTTAATTTTCAACAAACAAAGGGGACTGATCGAAGACAACTCAAGCTCGGGTCATCATGTGCAACGGCCACATGACGATCTCTGGAAAGACCACCAGCAGCAGCATGACCACGGTCTGGGCGATCATGAAAGGCATCACGCCCTTGATGGCTCCGGACATGGGGATCTTGGCGATGCTGCACACCACATTGAGCACGGTGCCCACCGGTGGCGTGACCAGACCGATGGCGTTGTTGATGATGAAGAGCACGCCAAAGTAAACCGGGTCAATGCCCGCCTGCTTGACCACGGGCATCAGCACCGGGGTCATGATCAGCACGGTGGGCGTGAAGTCCAGCGCAGTGCCGATGATGAAGACCATGAGCATCAGCACGAACATCAACAAGGTCTTGTTGTCCATGAACGGTTGCACCAGCTCCGCCACTTGCTGCGGGATGCTGGCGGTGGTGATGAGCCAGGCCGACACACCAGCGGCAGCCACCAGGAACATCACGATGGCCGTGGTCTCGGCGGCGCGGTAGAACAGATGGAACAGTTCCTTGTACTGGATCTCGCGGTAAACGAACAGGCCCACGATCAGGGAATAAGCCGCAGCGATCACCGCCGCTTCGGTGGGGGTGAAGAAGCCGACTTTCAGGCCACCGATGATGACCAAGGGCAAGGTCAGCGCCCACAGGGACTTGCGGGTTTCAGACCAGCGCTCTGGCATCGTGCGCTTGGGCTCGACCGTGATCTTGTCGCGCTTGATGGACCAACGCCACGCGATCATGATGGCCACGCCCATCAAGATGCCGGGCACGATGCCCGCGATGAACAGCTTGGTGATGCTCACGCCACCGGCCACGCCAAAAATGATCATGCCGATCGATGGCGGGATCACCGGCGCGATGATGCCGCCACAGGCGATCAAGCCGCAAGAACGGTTCACGTCGTAACCGGCGTTGCGCATCATGGGCACCAGCACCGAAGCCAGCGCGGCGGTGTCGGCCACCGCCGAGCCGGACAGCGACGCCATGATCACGGCAGCGGCCACGGCCACATAGCCCAAGCCACCGGGGATGTGCCCGATCCAGGCCATGGCCATGTTGATGATGCGGCGGGTCATGCCGCCTGCGTTCATGAACTCACCGGCCAGCATGAAGAAAGGCACAGCCAGCAAAGGGAAGCTGTTGGAGCCATCCCACATGTTCTGGATCACGATCTGCGGATCGGTCACCCCCATGTGGAACATCATGGCCAGACCGCAACCGATCAGGGCAAAGGCAATCGGCATGCCCAGGGCCATCAGGCCCAGCAGGGAACCAATGAAAACAAGAATGGTCATGGCGGCCCCTTACGCTTTCTGGCCGACTTCGGCCGCAATGTCATTCACTTCGGACATGCCCTCTTCCATCACATCGGACAGCTCGGATTCCTGGACCTGGCCGGTCAACAAGCGGTACAGGTTGAACAGGCACATGATGCCGATGAAGGTGCCGGTGAGGTAGCTCACGCCAAACACCCAGATCATGCTGATCTGGGCCACAGGCGAGGCATTGCCTTGCAGGATTTCATGCTGCAGCCAGGTGCCATAAACGATGTAGCCACAGCAAATCGCCATGATGAACTGGCTGATGCCCCAGCAGACTTTCTTGCCCGCCAGGGGCAGCAACTGGGTGATAACGTCCACCCCCAGGTGCGCATGTTTGCGCATGCCCACAATGGCCCCAATGAACGTCATCCAGACAAAAGCAAAACGCGGAATCTCTTCCGACAGGTCGATGCCCGTGTTGAAGAAAATGCGCAACATCACATTGCCGAACACCATCACCAGCATGAGGGCGATGCAGATCACCATCACGGTTTCAAAGATCTTGAAAATGCCGTCGATGACCGGTTGAATTGCTTTTGTCATGGAGAACTCCAGAGGGAACGTTCGTCAGGGCTTATTTGCCTGAACGGGCTTTTTCAATTTCAGCGTAGAACTGCTTGACGAAGTCTTCGCCGATGACCGGAGCGAACTTGGTCACCACGGACTTGACCTTGTCCTGGATGCGGGCCAACTCAGCGGCTGGCATGGGGGTCACGGTCACGCCGGCTTTGGCAAACTTGCCCACCACGTCCTTGTCGCCCTCTTCCAGGTACTTGCGTTGCAGCAAACCGGCTTCGGTGGCGGCTTTTTGCACACCCGCCTTGTCGGCCGCAGGCAAGCTGTCCCAGAACTTCTTGGACGCCACCAGGGCCACAGGGGTGTACACGTGGTTGGTCAAGGAGATGAACTTCTGCACTTCCTGCATCTTGTTGGCGTACATGTGCACCAGCGGGTTTTCCTGGCCGTCCAGGGCTTTGGTTTCCAGAGCGGGGAAGACTTCAGAGAAAGCCATGGGCACAGCGTTGGCGCCAATGGTTTTCCAGGTTTCCAGGGCCACGGGGTTGGCCATCACACGCACCTTCAGGCCGCTGACGTCTTCCAGTTTGGTCACAGCGCGCTTGCTGTTGG
>ERZ650303.709-NODE-709-length-10252-cov-6.241345_pt1 | contig 10252 bp, 22 predicted proteins | sample MGYA00376239_ERZ650303 | MGnify/ENA primary metagenome ERZ650303 (study PRJEB26733, sample SAMN07839262) | wastewater metagenome | biome: small river; feature: stream; material: water | place: USA: North Carolina | collected 2016-04-05 ... | reverse complement strand
TACGAGATAACGTGATGTGACTGGAGTTCAGACGTGTGCTCTTCCGATCTGACTGTTCTTGAGTATGTGATGGGTGGGCTTCTTGGGTTGTCGTTCGGGCTGCATGCGGTTACGTTCTGGAGGCTCCATCGTATGGGGAAGTCGGTGGAGCGCTCGGAGGGGTTTGCTCAGAATTATTCGAAGATCAGTTAGTGGTACGTATTGTTCTTGGTGATTTAGGGGTGTTTAGCTTTTGTGGACACTAGCGAAGTGGGTCATTGTGAGGTTAAGCACCCCGGTCAAATTTAGTTGAACTCATCCCGGAGTGGAGCAGCGGTAGCTTGCAAGAGTCATAATCTTGAGGTCGCGGTGTTCGAATCCCGCCTCCGGAATTCTGGTTGTTTGTGTGGCGACCAGTGGTCGAACTAGGTGGTGTGACCTAGGCGACAAATCCGAAGCCCGTTACTGTCAAAGGTGACGGGCTTCGTGTGTATTGGGGTTTCTCTCTCAGAAATCGTCAACTCGTTGGCATTCTTCACACTGGCAATCACCTTCTTCCTCTTCCGCACGTTCAACCAACGCTCTAGCATCGGAGATGATTTCATCTTCTGGACCATCGCCGGTGTAGTAAATGGTGTCGTCGCCGTGCTTCATGGTCTTTGTGTCACTCGGCATATCAGCCATAATCCGAGCATGTAAGACGGGGCTTTCACCTGTTAAAACATGTAGTACAACATCCGCCATGTTCTTCTCCTGTGTGTTGGTTGTTTGTGGTACGCGAAACCCCGAACTAATGTCCGGGGTTTCTTTCTCAGAAACTATCCATTGCACTTGATGCAGAAGTCATCCACCACACCGTGTGGGCAGGCTTCCTCGTCCTCAGTCTCTTCGTCCTCGTCGGCTGGCCATGCGATCTTTGGCCAGTAGACGATGGACGAGCGTCCCATCGAGTCCTGTGAGGACTTGCGAAGCATGTCGATGAGTTCACTGACTTCTGTCGGGTCATTCTCGGCTTGTGCTTGGATGATGTCGAGGATGACTTCGTTTGGGTTGTCGCAGGTAATGCCGACGCATTCTTTGCCGTGCATGCCACGTCCGCTGTAGCTGCGTGGTTCGTACTCGGTGTAGTCGTTGATGAGTTCGATGAAGGTCTTGCTGTCCATAACTGTCTCCCTTGTGTTGAGAACTTGTGATACGAGAACTCCCCGGTATAATGCCGGGGAGTGAGAGTTTCTTCTCTGGAAACTACCTATTGCTGTAGCTCTGCCAAGCGTGGTGAGTCAGCGAAGCTGGCGTGTCTGCCTTGTTGGTCGGAACCGCAGCTTTTGGCTACAGCTAAGGTCAGTCCGTTTTTGATGAGTCGTCCTTTGTCGTAGCGACTCAGGAGTGTGTACTGAATTTCTGGTGTGACTTGCCACGTGCTGAGTAATCGTGGCTTGCCGTAGCGGTCTGGCTGTCCAGCGGTGACTGTCGGCTGTCCGACTAATCGTAGTGTGAACATTGGTCGTCTCCTGTGTGTTGTGTGCTGTCGTTCCGATAGGAGCGGGTGGCACGACGGCCACCCGCGCTAATGCTTGCTTACCAGTTCTTAGGCTCTTGTGCTTGCCACTTGCCATCGATGTATGTGATGCTGATGCTTTTTACGCCGTGGCTATCCCATAGAAGCCAGTCGTTACCATCTCCGTGCAAGCTGCAAGCATATTGCCCTAGCACTGGCTTGTTGCTGTCGTCCATGGCGTATGCCAGCCATGGTCTACCACCAGCGTTGCTGTAGGCAGCGTGACTTGTGACGTTCTGCGGTGTGATACCGGCTGATGTCATCTGAATGGCGAGGCTTCTCGCGATGGCTTTCATCGGTCGTCTCCTGTGTGTCGCGGGGTGTCGTCCCCTCGTACCAGTGTGTGACACGACGACGGGCTGCGCTAATCCCTCCCGGAGGGCATTGGCGCGGCTCCTCCCGGTGTCACAACCAAGCACACACAGGAGACGACTGATGCTACCCGAATCGATCACAACGCAGACAATCCGCGAAACCGCCGACTCGGTGGACGAGAGCTACATCGAGTGCTTCGATGACGACATGCAGGACTACATCGACGAAGTCGTGACCAAACTCGCACAAAAGCACAATCTCACCGACGAGCAGATCACAGAGCTTGACGACCGCCTCTGCTGGAGGCTCGAACTTCTGCCAGCGGATTAGTGCGAGGCTCACTGGTGGTACCTCCGGGTACCACACAGGAGACACGCATGACACCTCTCATCACACTGATGCATCCGAATGAAATCAGCGGCTGCACCATCATGACCGATGGCACCAAGCTTTATTGGTCAGAAGGCCACTCTCTCGCCATGATCGTCACTCCAGACGGCACGATGAGTCACGTCCACGCAGAGAAAGTAGCTGGTCTGGACATGGCTCCTGTCGCACGGGACATGACAGCAGCAGAAGTCGCAGAATACGAAGTCGCTGGCGACACGCCAGTCACGTGAGTTCCCTCTCCCCGGCATTATGCCGGGGAGTTCTCGTATCACCTCTTCCCATCGGACAACACAACTCCTCACAAGGAATCACGACCATGGCTGCAACACTTCTGCTCGTTGACTGGAAGAAACTCGTCGAAATTAGCAAGATCAAGACAGGCCGGTAAAGCCAGCCACACTCCCCGGATTATTCCGGGGAGTCCTCGTGTCACCTCTTCTGATCACACAGGAGACAGTTCGATGCTCAACGTCACAGTCACTCGCAGTCACTCCGAATCCGGCTCAATTGTCGGCACGGCAGGCAAAAGCAACAAGAAATTCGACCTTTCGTGGAATTCACACGAACTCTGGATCAACGGGCGAATGAACCCCGAAGACCACCCTCTCGAAGGCCACGCCGAACACATCTTTGATGTCTGCGAAACCCGTCTCGTCAAAATGGGAGTGGCCGTCGAAAAAGGCGAAACGCCATTCGTCGCCCACATCAAAAACAACAAAATCGTCAAAATCACGGCCTTGACAGAAGACAGCACCAAGGCCGATTGGGAAGCCGCAGAATTGGTTTGACCTTCCGTCGTGTCACTGTCTCCCACACAAGGGAGACAGTGACAATGCCAGAGACAACAAGCAGACCAATCACCGAAGAACGCATCAGCCATTTTCGTCGCTGGTGCGACAAAGAAGTCAAAGAAGCCATCGCGGAAGGCGACGGAGACACAGGCCAGTCGTTCTGCTGGACCGACTATCCGCCATTCACGAAACTCGACAGCCAAGGCGAATACCGCTGGCAGTTCTCTCCAGAAGAAAAGCGATATTTCGACATCTTCGAGCTTTTCGAAAAAGTCTCCGACGAATTCGAAATCGAAACACTCGACCACGAGACTTTCTGTGTCTCACGCAGAGAAACCAAACCAGAATGAACCCGGCTGATCGTCGTGTCACTGTCTCCCACACAAGGGAGACAGAACAATGCAAGAAGACATCCGATGCGAACTCATCACCGCCTCTGGCGACCTAAATCTCGATGAGGGACCATGGCTCGTCCAGTGGGATGAGAACTACCCAATCGACCGCCAAAGCCGAATCGATTGCTTACAGCTTCTTGGCGAACACGGCATCCATCTGACTCGCAACCCACACCCAATAGTCGGAATCGATGACGATCCAGCAGTCTCGTGGGCTGACCTAGCTGATCTTATTCTGAATTAAGCCGAACATCAGTCGTGGCACTCCCTGTCAACACAGGGAGTCCGAGTCATGCAGAAATCAATCGAATGGGCAATGGCCGTCGCAGGAAACGCTGACCGCTGGGTGCCAGCCTGTCAAGGAACAGAAACCCCCTTCACCAGTCGCAGCGGCACACGCATGCTCTACTGCTTCAACCCACGCCAACAGAAGCACGCCTATCTCAACGTCAACACGGACGTGATCATGACCGAAGAGGAAACACGAGCCGCATTGATGCTGTATTAAGCCGCACACGCTCGGTACCACAGAATCTCATCGCCCTTCCTTCCCGCTTCACACACAGGAGCTACAATGAGCCAGACCACCGCCTTCCGCCAGACACGCAAAATCACACAGACACGCCTCCCCGAAATCAAGCAGGCCGTCGACGCTGCCTTCGGCATTTCTGACCGGTCAGCCGCTGAAGTCGCCGCCAGCATCAACAACGACTACGGCACGTTCTACAGCCCACGCCAGATCACCGCCATCTGGCTCTCTGGTAGCCCCTACGAAACCGTCTAGAACCTGTGTGCGAGCCGGATCGGGAATGAAGACCGATCCGGCTTGTTTTACATCCTCTCACCGAAACACACAGGAGACTCCGATGGCCAGCGAACAACTCGACTTCTCAGAAGTCCTCGAAAAGTACAACGACAAGAATCGAATCGATTCAGTCCAAGACTTCCGCAACCTCGTCTCGATTCTCGACGACAAATACCGAGACGTTGAGGACTTCCTCTCCGACAATCCCGGTTGCCTCGAAGCGATGATCGAGTGGATCAGCGAGTACGGTGAGCATTCCTATGGCTGGAAAGACAACCTCAGAATAGAACTCGAAGCCCAAGAGGAAGACGAAACCGACGACGAATAGAGCCTGTGTGCGAACCCCGACTGGAATTGGTCCAGCGGGGTTTCGTTCTACATCCTCCTATCGAAACACACAGGAGATTGACCGATGAGCCTCAAACGCCAAGAAGTCCGACTCGCACGAACAAAAAGCCAAATCCACCGAACCCACGGCTCCGACAGCTACGAACACGAACCCCGCAACAAGGCACAACGCGAACTCGGAAAACTCCTCATCCGCGAAGCCATCAACGAATCCACCTGCCTCAAGCACGAAATCAACACCTGCCTCTGCGATGCCTGCCACTCTGAACGGCTCGACATCCAAGCCGAAATCGACCTTGAATGCGGCAACTCCGACTGCAAAACACCCAACTGCTTCGGACTCTCCGACGACAGCCACGGCTATTGCCGCTACTGCATCCAAGACCAGCTCGACCTTGTGTTCGAGTCGATGCACCACGACAACCACTTCAGCAGCGAGTAACCGAGCGCTATGGTGTGGCTCTCATGAGCTACGGCAGGGATTTGTTCCCTGCCGCTCGGTACCACCTCCTGTTAACACAGGAGACACACATGGTAATCGGCCAGACTTTCACAATGAACCTCCCATGGTCCTACGGCATCGGCAGAGTCGTAAACACCATCAACGGAGCCTCCAAAATCATCGCTCACAATGCCAAGCTCGACCCATTCCCCGGTGGACGAGGGGTAGTCACAATGACCCTCCAAAAGGTCAGTGATGGCCTTCGACTCACCGAATCGGAACTCAACGAACTTGCTAGGAAATAGTCCTGTGTGCGAAGCCAGCCGGGAATGAACACCGGCTGGCTTTGTTTTACATCCTTTCAACACAAGGAACACAAACATGACCCTCCGAACCCTCCTCATCTGCTGGTCCCTGCTCAACGTCACCTTCGTTCTGATTGCCAAGCCAGTCACCCTCAAAGAGCCAAAGACCACTCCAGTCATCAAGCAGGAAGAACCACTCACCAAATCCGAGAAAGACCATTGGAGCAGACTCGCACAGCCAGTCGCCCCACACGAACTGAGAAAACGGAGTTAACCCAAACCAGAACCGTGCTACAAACTCCTATCACACAGGAGACAGTCATGGAACAACACACCATCATCCAGAACCCAAACAGCAGCGGACAAGGCTTCTGCCACGCACACAACACCAACCCATACCATAACGACCTCGCAACAATCGGCTGGTGGTACTCACACACAACCCCAATCACAGCCGTTGACGGCTCCAAGTACGGCATCCACTGCTATCGCTTCGCCAAGTCCGACTGGTCCATCGGAGTGAATGCTCGACCCGGCTGGAGAGCCGACGCAGGCAAAGGCGGAAGCGGACGCAAGACACCCCTTTTCGGTTCGCAAGTGGTTCGCTACGCGAAACGCAAGGCGGCTGAACTAAAGCGACAAGGCTAACCTGTGTGCGAACCCGGTCGAGGAATTAAACTCGACCGGGTTTGTTTTACTTCTTCTTAACACAGGAGTCAAGCAATGACCGATCAAGAATTCCTCACAGCAGCACACTTTTCGCTCCTTCCGTACAAGACCGACACTCTGCCAAGCGAGTTTGTCCTGCGGGAACTGGCTGGAGAGCCGGTTGTAGTCAACGGAGTGACAGTCTGGTTCGACGTAGAAAGCGAAAGCTTCGCAGCAGGCGGTACAAAGAAGTGCAAAGAAGAGCGGCTCGCCTACGAACTGTTTGAAACGCACGCTGAACTAGCAGAAGCTCTCAAGTAACGAACACGCAAACCAGCCGGGGCAATTAGTCCCGGCTGGAACTGTATCACAAAATCTCAACGAAACACACAGGAGATACGAACATGGTTTGGCTCATTCTTTTCCTCATCCCTGCTGGTCTGCTCACTCTCGGTGTTCTGATCACCGATATCAACAATTGGAATCGCTACAACGACATCGTTCGTCGTCGCGAAGCCGATCCCGATGGCCTTCACCTCCCCGATGATCGCCTCCGTGAGAACATCTTCAGCCAGTGGCTCTTAGTCAAGTTCCTTGGCATCCATTGGGGAATTGGCCGGTATTTCGGCAACTGCTTCTCGCCTGCTGTTGTCCTCACTGTCAACAAGGCTTCTGTCAACCTCACGATTCGGACTCGATTCCACCTCGAAACCAGCATCAACTTCGGTTGGTCGTGGAGCGTTCGGACGAAGTCGTACACGACTCGCTTGCCTCGCTTCTGGTGGAGTTCCACGCACATCGCTCGATGGTTTGGTGAACAGCAGGAAGCCCCTCACGGCATGGTCTGGAAGTACAAGGGCATTCTCGGCAACCATTGGGACGTTTGATCCCTGTGTGAGCCGGTCTGGTCGAATTAAGGCCAGACCGGCTTGTTTTACTTCCCGTTACCCAAACACAGGAGCAGAACGATGCCAGAAGTCACAGTTTTCACCCCGTCATACGAAGGCATGGTCAGCACCGATTACGGTCCTCACGTTTACCAAGGACGACTCAGCCCGGAACGAATCCTCGAAATCGGCAGGAAATTCGGAAGCGGATATGCAAGGACCGCGCTGGCCAAATGCCCGCAGCCAGATGAGTGGTACCTCTCCTACAACAACAACCCCGATGTCGAGCCAGAACGCGACGAAGATGGCGAACGATACACAGACGAACATGAAGGCACAGGCACACTCGCCTACTACGTCTCCATCGTCAAACTCAACTAGACCTGTGTGCGACTGGAGCCGGGTGGAGTTAACCCGGCTCCAGTTCGTTTTACATCCTCTTAACACAGGAGACGAATCATGAAAGCCACGATCAAGCTGCCACAGGTCCAACGTTTACTGCTCACCCGCGCTCAGTACGACACGCTCGTCACCGATCAGCGAAGCTGGATGGACCAGCACTGGCTGTCGCTCGACCAGCAGTGGTCTGTTGGTGGCGTGAGCGTCACTGGTTCAATCGAACGCATCTCGGACATCGAGCGAATGCTCGGTTTGAAGGTCCGCTAGTCCTGTGTGCGAACCGGGATCGGGATTAGCCCGACCCGGTTTCGTTTTACTTCCTGTCAACACAGGAGACAGACATGCACCGCTACCAATCAGCCAAGCACGGCTTCTACATCAGCCTCAAACGACGAGGTTGGTGCTGGTTCTACCACCTCAATGAAGCCGGTTGTCGCGTCATCCAAATCGGACCAGCTATCCTCGAAATCTGGTAAAGGAACACACACATGAAACCACCACGACTCATCTCGGCTGTCTTCTGGAGCATCGTCTGCGGACTAGCAGTCGGAATTTTCGCCTATTCCGAACTTGATGTCCGACCCAAACCAGCCTTTTTCATCGGCGTGTTCGCTGCTATTGGGTGGGCGATCTTCTCAGGCTCTGTCATGTTGTCCATGATTGAATTAGAACGGCTCAACCGAATTGATGAAGCGATCCTGACAATCGCCAACCACACAGGAGTTGCCTTGAACCCGCTCCACTACGGCTCTGCTCCATACGACGCGACTCAATACGTCAAATCAACAGACAAGGTCAAGCAGACCTTCGTAGAATTCGAATACCAGTTCCCAAGCAAAACGCTATGGGTCAACGTCGTCACAGTCGCCTTAGCTGTGGCAATCGTCTACTTCTGGTGGTAGAATTGCAAAATTAATCGACCGACCAACAGTATCACCAACTAACAGACAGGAGCCGAACCAGCCACGGCTCCACCCCAACGGGCAATGAACACAGGCTGGGATCGAGGGCGACGTTAACCCCGATCAACAACACGCACAGAACCCACAACCTTTAAGGAGATCGACCATGAAGCGCTGGACCCTCTAAGACTCAATGAATGGCCGGGAAATGAAGAGGCTGATGAGGGGCAACCTTCATCAGCCTCTTGGCATTCATGAGCAACAGCCTCGTACCACAAACAACCAACACACAGGAGACAGCCGTGATCAAACTACAACCGAAAAAGGACAAGAACGCAGCACAACCACTCAAAACCAGCCGCGAAGAATTCGCGTTCGGCCACCGCCGCTTCACCGGCGTCGGACCACACCGCAACCGACTGGAGAGACGGACCGGGCGACGGGTGCTGGCGGAACGGGCAATCCGGGACAGTGCCTAGGAATGGCCTTCCTTTGACCGGGGAGGGTTATTGGGGGTATTGCCACTAATTATGGCGGCTCGAATGACCTAAGTATTATCCTACTACCCGTTTGGTCGCTTCTTCGCGAGACATATTTTCGACTGTCTTAGCGCCTCGCCGGGTTTCGCCTTCGGCGTCTGTGGGCGAGTCTCTTATTCAATAGTGTGAAGTACCTAGCCTCGTCGCTGCTCCTCAAGAACCGAATTCTGAATACTTCCCATTCGCCCCAAAACAAGTACGGGTAGAGCCAGCCGTTCTTGTCTACGGCGTGAAAGTGGAAAACAGTGTCGGATCGCAACACTAGCATGCAGTGGAATCGAGCATCGCGAGTGTTCCGACGTACCAAGTTCTCACGGCTTAGTAGTCGTTGTACTCGTCCCCAATGGCGAATTAGAAATAGTAGTCCCATTATCCAGCAGTTGCTGAGTATTTGTCCACCGATGGTGCGTCGGATGGTCATGGTTGGTTCTTTATTATGTCGCTGTTTAGCACTGATATTAGTTGTCCATTGCTTAGTTCTACTAGGCTGAATTCGCAGCGTTCGTTTGTTGTGGCTGGTCGGATGTATCGTCCGTGTATTTGTATTTTGTTGCCTGATTGTATTCCGCGTTTTTCTACGGCGTCGTTTCCTTGTGTTATTGTTTCTATTAGTCCGTTGCCGCGTATGAGTCGGTGTACTCGTTCGAAGTTTGGTATTACGCAGGATAGTTCGAATATGTCTGTTTCTTCGAATTCACCTTTCGATAGTTTTAGGTTGACTTGTCCGTTTGCTAGGTCCCAATTGCATTGGTTCTTCTCGAAGGCTATGAATGCGCCTATGCAGCTTTCTAGTTGTCCGAATTCGTTGAAGTGTATGCAGCCTGCTGTTTCGCGGGTTGGTCCGCGTAGTATTCGTATTCGTCCGTTTAGGAGTGTTTTTGTGGGGTTTACGGTTAGTGTGATGTAGTTATTGGCCATTGTGGTTCCTATGGGTTGGTTGTGGTTTTTCTCTGATGTGCCAGCCCATCATTTTCTCTTGGCCGAGTTGTTTGACGCATTCTTCTGGTGTGATTTTTCGGGCGTGGTAGTTGTCTACGGCTTCTTGTTGTTGTGGTGTGAATGGGATGGGTGACCATGCCCAGAAGTCGATTACGTCTTCGGCGGAGATCCAGATTTTGGTGTGTGTTTCTGTGTCTGCGCGGATCATGGTTGGTCTGTGTCTCTTTGGATGATGGTTTTTGGTTCTGGCCATGTGGTGTGGCAGGTGCAGCATTTCCATCGGAGTGTTTGGGTTTTTGTGCACCATAGGCCGATGATGCCGCTTGGGGCGTGGTAGGCGAGTTTGCAGAGGATGAGGTATATGGTTTTCATTGTTTTTTGTATTTGTGTGGGTTTGTGGTTCTGTCTTTGCCGATGGCGTCTAGGACCATTTTGGTGGCTAGTGGTGGGCCGATGTGGTGTTTGTGGTAGAGGTAGCTGACCATGGTTACTGAGTATAGGCCGGTGTTTTGTCGTATTTGGTCGGTTATGACGAATGCGTGGAATGTTTTGGTGTTGTTGAGGTGGTATTCGAGTATGTCTAGTTGTAGGTCGTCTTGGGTGTGGGTGA
>ERZ650303.706-NODE-706-length-10283-cov-13.879546_pt1 | contig 10283 bp, 6 predicted proteins | sample MGYA00376239_ERZ650303 | MGnify/ENA primary metagenome ERZ650303 (study PRJEB26733, sample SAMN07839262) | wastewater metagenome | biome: small river; feature: stream; material: water | place: USA: North Carolina | collected 2016-04-05 ... | reverse complement strand
CCCGCGCTGCGCTTGGCCGCATGGTCACGGATTTGCTGGTGCAACGTGCGCAGCGATTCGAACACGTTGTAGTCCAGGTAACGGCGGAACACGAAGGGCAGGACCACGCTGCGCAAATTCAGTGCCGAGCCGTTCTCCACCGCGCTGCGCGGCGCGACCACGCGGCTTTTCATCCAGGCAAAGCGCTCCCACTCGCGGCCTTGCACCAGCAAATACTCTTCCAATGCACCCAGTGACACCACGCTGGGACCCGAATTGCCGTTGGGGCGCAGCGCCAAATCCACCCGGAACACAAAACCATGCTCGGTGGTGTCACCGATCAACGCGTACATGCGTTTGACGGCGCGGCTGAAATATTCGTGCGTTGAAATCTTGTTGCGGCCTTCGGCGTTGCCTGCGGTCTCGCCGTCTTCGTCGTAGACGTAAATCAGGTCGATGTCACTGGACACATTGAGCTCGCGTGCGCCGAGCTTGCCCATGCCCACAATCCACAACTCGGCCCGCTGACCGCTGGCCGTCATCGGTGCCCCATGGATGCTGTCCAGATCGGCCTGTGCCTGTCGGCAAGCGATGTCCAGCGTGACTTCGGCCAGCCAGGTCACGCCGTGGGTGATGACCTGCAAAGGCGCTTGCTCGCTGCAATCGAGCTGCACCAGTCGCTCCATGGTCAGTTGACGCAAAACGCGCAAGGCGGCAGCGGTGTCCAAGCCCTTGCCCAAAAGCGCCTCAAAGGCCTCGCTCAGGCTGCTGCGGGTGGGCGCGCCAGGGGGCAGCAGCGGCATCCAGTCGGCATAACGGCGATGCAAGCGCTGCACAAAACGTGAATACGACGCCAAATGGGACAAAGCCTGTTCGTTTGTGGTCTGAGTTGCGGTCAAAGGCTCACTGCGGGTCATAATTCCTGCCAACTTTCTGATTCAACCATTTGTGCTGTCCATCCCGAATTTCCCCCGCCTGACACGGTGGCTCAACCACGGCATCCATGCCCTGAGCTGGGTGCTGCTGGTGCTGGGCCTCTTGCTGGGGTTGGCCTGGGGCGTCCTGCATTTGTGGATTGTGCCGCGTATCGCCGATTACCGTCCCGCGCTGGAGCGCTTGGCCCAACAAACCATGGGGGTGCCGGTGCGCATCGGGGCGCTGTCTGCGCAATCGACCGGTTGGGTGCCCTCGTTTGAATTGCGCCGCATCGAGTTGCTCGATGCCCAAGGTCGCCCCGGCCTGATCCTGCCGCGCGTGGTGCTGGCCATCAGTGTGCGATCGGTTTTGCGGCTGCGCCTGGAACAACTGGTGCTGGACGCGCCCGAGCTGGACATCCGCTTGACGGCCGCCGGTCAGTGGCAGATTGCCGGTCTGGACTTGCCCAGCCAGCCCCAAGGCGACAGCGCCGCCGCCGATTGGCTGTTTTCACAAAACGAGGTGCTCATCCGCGGCGGCACCGTGCGCTGGACCAACGAGCGTGCGCAACGGCCCCTCAAAGCGCAGGGCAAGCTGCAGATCCAGGACAAGGACATGGCAAAGCCTGAAACCCTGGCCTTGCGAGAAGTGGATCTGGTGCTGCGCAACTCGACGCGCTTTCACGACCTGCGGCTGGACGCCACACCGCCCGAGGCATGGGGCACCCGGTTCGTGACCGTGGGGCGCTTCAAGCGCGGCCTGTTGTCCACACACGCGGCACAGTTTTCAGACTGGTCAGGCCAGGCCTACGCCTATTTCCCCAAGGTCGATGTGGCGCAACTGCGCAAGCAAGTGCAGCTGGGCGCAGACGTCCAGTCCGGCCAAGGCGCTTTGCGCCTGTGGAGTGACTTTGAAAAAGGCCAATGGACAGGGGGCGCTGCCGACACCGATTTGACGGACGTGAACATCCGCCTGGATCCACAACACGAAGCACTGGCTTTTGAGCGCTTGTCGGGTCGCGTGTCTGCGCAAGTGTTGCCCCAACAATTCACACTGGGATTTCGGGACTTGTCTTTCATCAGCGCCGAAGGCTTGCACTGGCCCGGCGGCAATCTGAATCTGAGCTACACGCACGAACAAGTCCAGGCGCGCAAACCCGCACAAGGCCGCCTGCAAGGGGACCACATCGACTTGCAGGCCCTGCGCGATCTGTCACTGCGTTTGCCACTGCCAAGCGAGCTGCATCGGCAACTGCAAGCGACCGATGTCACGGGCCAAGTGGACGCCTTGCAATTGAGCTGGATCGGCGACTGGCGCCAACCACAAAGCTACGACGCCCAGGCAAGCCTGAAAAATCTGAACCTGCCAGCCCTTGCCGGCAGCACACCGTCGGCGAACACCCCAAGCTGGCCAGGCCTGCAAGGCGCGCAGGTCCAACTGAAAATGACGCAGGCAGGTGGCCAGGTGCAAATCGACATGGGCGAGGACGGGGCCGTCGTGTTGCCTGGCATTCTGGAAGAGCCCAAGGTCGGCGTGAACAAGCTGCACGCCCAAGCCCGCTGGCAACGCAAGGATGGCTTGTGGGCTGTGCCCCAATGGTCACTGCAACTGGACAACGCGGACTTGTCGGGTCAATGGCAAGGCCAATGGCAAGGCCAGGCGCAGGGGCTGGGCGTGCTCGAACTGCAAGGCCTCGTCAGTCAGGCCAACGCCGCCCGCGTGCACCGCTACCTGCCTGTGACGCTGCCCTCAACGGTGCGCCAATATGTGCGCGACGCGGTGGTCAAGGGCAGCTACACCGGGGTTCAAATCCACATCAAAGGTGCGCTTGATCGCCTGCCCTTTGCCAACCCCAAAGAAGGTGAATTCCGTTTTGCGGGGCGCTTGAATGGGGTTGAACTGGACTACCTGCCCGCCTCGCTGCTGCCGCGCAACAGCTTGCCCTGGCCGCGTTTGCATGATTTGTCCGGGCAACTGGTCTTTGACCGTTTGGGCATGAAGCTCAGCGAGGCCTCAGCCCGCGCAGGCGAGGCCAAAACCGGCATGCCCTTGAACGCGATCCAGGCCAGGATTGCCAACATGGCCGAGCAAGCCACGCTGGAAGTTTCGGGTGAACAAAAAGGCCCTGCCGCACAAGTGCTGGGCCTGATCCAAAAGTCGCCCATCGACAAATACCTGAATTCCGCTTTGCGCGACATGCAAGCCACGGGGTCTGTGCAAACCCGCATCAAACTGAACATCCCCTTGCTGGCCACGCAGAACACCAAAGTGCAAGGTGCCGTGGTGCTGGGTGGCAACGATTTGCGCACCACACCCGGTTTGCCGGTTTTTGAAAAAGTGCAAGGCACGGTCCAGTTCAGCGATTCAGGCTTCAGCCTGAATGGGGTGCAGGCCCGTTTGCTGGGCGGCCCGATCCGCATGGAGGGCGGTTTGCGCGCCAACAGCAGCAACGAACCCGCATTGCAATTGCGCGCACAAGGGGAAATCAGCGCCGAAGGGCTGCGCCAGGCCCATGAATTTCACCCTCTGGATGTGCTGGCCAAACAAATGAGCGGCGCCACCGCTTACACCGCCAGCCTGGGCTGGCGACAAGGGCAACCCGAGCTGTTCATCCAAAGCCAACTGGAGGGCTTGGGCATGAAACTGCCCGCGCCCTTGACCAAGGCCTCCGCCATGGCCATGCCCCTGAGCATCCGCAGCCGGGTGCAAGGCACGGGGGCCAATTTGCAAGACCGCCTGCAAATTGATTTGGGCCGCGTGGCGGCCGTGCAATATGTGCGCGACCTGTCTGGCCAAACACCACGGGTCTTGCGCGGCAGCATGAGTCTAGGCAACACCGCGGGCACCCTGCCACCCATGCCTGATGCCGGGGTGGCCGCCACGGTTGCGATGGACCAGTTGTCGGTCGACGAGTGGCAGGCCTTGTGGCCCGCTGCACCCACCACCGGGGCCACCGACAGCGACAACGCCGCCATGCAGAGCTATTTGCCCACACGCATTGGTTTGCAGGCCAACAGCATCACCGCCGAGGGCCGCACCTTGCACCAAGTGGTGGCTGGCGGCTCACGCGACGGTTTGACCTGGCGCGCCAACGTGGACGCCCGCGAATTGAGCGGTCACCTGGCGTTTCACCAATCCTCAGGCGGCCAACCTGGCCAGCTGTATGCCCGCCTGGCGCGCCTGAATTTGCCACCCTCGAGTGCGGCCGATGTCGAAAGCCTGCTGGAGACGCCGCCTGCCCACTTGCCCGCACTGGACATCGTGATCGAACAGCTGGAGCTGCGTGGCATGAAGCTCGGACGCATTGAGATCGAAGCGGTCAACAGTGCGCTGCAAACGTCCGGCGGCAAGCCCTCCAGCGAATGGCGGCTCAACAAATTCAACATCATCCTGCCCGAAGCCACCCTGAGCAGCACCGGTCGCTGGCTGTCGGCGACGGCAGGCAGCCCGCTGCGCAAGACCGAAATGAACTTTCGGCTTTCGGTCCGTGATGCAGGCGATTTGCTCACGCGATTGGGCACGCCTGGCGCATTGCGTGACGGCAGTGGCCTGCTGGATGGCCAGATCAGCTGGAGCGGCTCGCCTTTAACACTGCATTACCCCAGCATGAGCGGCCAGTTCGATGTGAAGATGGGCCGAGGTCAATTTCTCAAAGCCGACGCGGGCGCTGCCAAACTGCTGGGCGTGCTCAGCCTGCAGGCCTTGCCACGCCGCTTTCTGCTGGATTTTCGGGATGTTTTTTACGAAGGCTTCGCCTTCGATTCGGTGGCAGGCCACGTCAGCATCGACCAGGGCATCGCCACCACACGCAACCTGCAAATCAAGGGCATCAATGCCATCGTTCAGCTCGATGGCTCGGCCGACATCGCCAAGGAAACACAGCAATTGCGCGTGGTGATCCTGCCCGAAGTGGACACCGGCACAGCGTCTTTGGTGGCGGGTCTGGCGGTCAATCCACTGGTGGGCTTGACCACCTTCTTGGCGCAGCTGTTTTTGCAATCGCCCTTGAGCCGGGCCTCGACACAGGAGTTCCTGATCGACGGCAGCTGGACCACGCCACGCGTCAAACGCGTAGAGCGCGATGCAAGCCAGTCGGCCGCACCCGGCAAGTAACAGGCCATGAACACTCTGCACACACAGCCTCTGTTGCGCAGCCTTTGGCAGCGCCTGCGGACCTGGATGGGGGCCCAGGACGAACGCATCCCCAAGGTGTCTGGCAGGCGCTCATTGTGGGCAGCCCTCATGGCCCTGGTGGTGGCCGTGCTGGTCACGCTGGTGTGGCTGGCCGGACGCTACGAAATCAGCCAGCTCCAGGCCGCGCTGGAGCGTGACACCGCCGATGCGGTCAGCGACATCCGCAGCGGCCTGTCACGGGATGTCCAGACCTTGCAAGCCCTGCAAGCCCAACACGCCAGCCCCAAGAGCTGGTCTGCACAGGCGCAGAGCCTGTTGCGCGAGAACCGGGACTGGCTGCGCCTGGAATGGCGTGATCCGCAAATGAACAGCCGGGCATTCGTCGATTCACCACTGCGCAAGCCCGTTTTTGACCGCACACTCCGCGCCGAGGCACTCACGGAAGCCAGCCAGTCCTGCCAACGGGCACGCCGCTTCAATGGGCCGGCCTATTCCACCAGCTACTACCTGCCCCAGGCCGATGGCCTGGGCCTGGAAGTCATGGAGCTGTGCCTGCCGCAAACCCAGGAGGGTGAACTGGTGGGCTACACCATCGTGACCTATGGCCTGCAGTCGCTGTTGGCCGAGCGCCTGGGCCACAGTTTTGGTCGGCGCAATGAAGTGTCTTTCACCGAAGCCGATGGCACGCGCCTGGCCATCTCAGGCACCCACCGCCGGGGGCTGCGGCTGTTCACCGCACAGCAGCTGGTGGACTTGCCGGGCAACACCCTGGTGCTGCGCATGGACAGCCGACGGGGCGAACCCAACTTGTTCCCCAACGTGCTCACGGCCCTGGTCACGGCCATGTCGATCGCCTTGATCACGGTGATGGTGTTGCTGGTCAAAGACTCTCGCAGACGCCTCAAGGCCGAAGGCGATCTGGCCGATGCGCTGGCCTTTCGCAAGGCCATGGAAGACTCGCTGGTCACCGGCTTGCGGGCACGCGATCTGCAAGGGCGCATCACCTATGTGAACCCGGCGTTTTGCGACATGGTGGGCTTGCCTGCGCAAGCACTGATCGGCCACAACGCCCCCATGCCCTACTGGCCCCCCGAGATGGTGGACGAATACAAGCAGCGTCAGGCCATCCGACTGGCCGGCAATGTGCCGCCGCGGGAAGGTTTCGAGTCGGTCTTCATGCGCGCCGACGGCACGCGCTTTCCGGTGCTGATCATCGAAGCGCCACTGATCAACACCCAAGGCCAGCAAAGCGGCTGGATGGGCGCGGTCATCGACATCAGCGAACAGCGCCGCATTGAAGAAGTCTCGCGCGCCAGCCAGGAGCGGTTGCAAGCCACCGCCCGCCTGGCCACGGTGGGCGAGATGGCCTCGCTGCTCAGCCACGAGCTGAACCAGCCGCTGGCCGCGATTGCCAGTTATGCCAATGGCTCACTCAATTTGCTCAAAGACCCCGATGCCTTGACGCAATCACGAGACGATGTGCACATGGCGCTGCGCCGCATTGCCGAACAGGCTGGGCGCGCGGGCCGCGTGATCAACAGCGTGCATGATTTTGTGCGGCGGCGCGACCAGACCCGGGAGGCCGTGGCCCCGCATGCGCTGATCGACGCCATCTTGCCTTTGGTGAATCTGCAAGCGCGCAAACTGCAAGTGAACGTGGTGACACGCGTCGAGCCACGCCTGCCTGCCGTGTGGTGTGACCGCACCATGGTCGAGCAAGTGCTGCTGAACCTGGCACGCAACGGCATGCAGGCCATGGACCGGCCCGAGTGCACCGGGCGTGTGCTGGTTTTGCAGGCCAAACGGGCCGCATCCAACGCCGAACAACGCTGGGTGGAGCTGAGCGTGACCGATGTGGGCACGGGCATTGCACCGGAGGTGGCCGAACAACTCTTCACCCCGTTTTTCACAACCAAAGCCGAAGGCATGGGCCTGGGTTTGAGCCTGTGCCGCACCGTGGTCGAACAGCATGGCGGTCATCTGGAGTTTGAAGCGCAAGCCACCAAAGGCACGGTATTTCGCTTCACATTGCCCGCCGCACCCTTGGAACAAGCCCACACCCCAACGGGCAAAGCCTAAAATCCGGCCATGTATTCACCCCAAGACAGCACGGTTTACATCGTGGACGACGACATCAGCGTGCGCGAAGGCATGGCCTGGCTGCTGCGCACCCGGCGTTTGCTGAGCGAATCGTTTGACAGTGCGGAAGCCTTCCTGGCCATGCTCGAAAAAAGCACGGACCCGAGTGCCCACCCCGCCATGCAAGCGGGCTGCATCTTGCTGGACGTGCGCATGCCCGGCATGAGCGGCTTGGCCTTGTTCGAGCAGCTGCTGGCCAATGGGATTGCACAGACTTGGCCCGTGATTTTCCTGACCGGCCATGCCGATGTGCCCACAGCGGTGGACAGCGTCAAGCGCGGCGCTTTTGATTTTTGCGAGAAGCCTTTTTCCGACAACGCGCTGGTTGACCGGATTGAACAAGCCCTGCATTTGTCCCACGAGCGCCTGGCAGCCCGCCGGCAAGCCGGTTTGTTGCAATCGCAACTGGGCGAGCTGACCGAACGCGAGCGCGACGTCATGCGCCTGGTGGTCGAAGGTTTGCCCAACAAACTGATCGCGGACCAGCTGGACATCAGCGTGCGCACGGTGGAAGTGCACCGCGCCCGGGTGTTCGACAAGATGCAGGTCAAGTCGGCGGTCGAGCTGGCCAATTTGCTGCGCACCTTGTCATGAACATGTCTCGGACACGCCTACACAAGGGCGCCCTGTGGGGCCCTGCGGGGGCTTGGCTCGTGGCGGCGCTGCTGGCGGGGTGCTCCACCCCTTCGGCATACAAGGCGCCCGCCCCAACACCACCGGCTGCATCCAGTACCAGCCCCGCCACCCACAGCGCCACGCGCAACGACCTGGCCCTGTACGCCCTGTCCTTGCTTGACACGCGCTACGCCTGGGGCGGGCGCGGCCCGGCCATGGGCTTTGATTGCTCGGGCTTGGTCTCGCATGTTTACAAAGAGGCCGCCAACATGAAACTGCGCGGCACATCGGCCGATCTGGGCCGCTTGTCACGGCCTGTGGACACCGCCTATTTGCAACCGGGGGATCTGGTTTTTTTCAACACCCTCGGTGCACGCCACTCGCATGTGGGCGTGTATGTGGGTGATGGCCGTTTCGTGCACGCCAGCAACGAGCGCACGGGCGTGCGCATCGACCACCTGAGCAACCGCTACTACGCCAAGCGTTTTGAAGGCGGCCAGACCCTGCTCGACTGATGCCGCCGGTCGCCACCCGTCACGGTTTGTCCTGGTCGGCATCGTCCGGGGGCGCAGGCAATTCGCCTTTGGAGCGGCCCGCAAACATGGTCCACCACACGATGACCACCAGCACCAGCAAAGCCAGCAAAGCTTCCAGCAAAATCAAACCCATGAACATGTTCCTTGTGATGCGGCGGCCCTCGGCCTGGACCGCATGGCTGTTGGCCGCGATTGTAGGCAGTCTGGCCGGTTGCGCGGTGGGCCCCAGCCGCCAAACCTCATGGCCGCAAGCGCAAAGCACTGCGCCAGACGGCCCGCTGCCTGGAGCGATCACGCAAGCCCAAAGCCGCTGGGTGCCGGTGCCCTGGTCCCACATCACCGGGCTGGACAGCGACGACCTTCAAGAAGCCTGGCCCGCCTGGCAGCAAAGCTGCCTGCGCCCCACAGCCAGCTGGAAAAGCCTGTGCCCTGAGGTGCACCAACTGGCCAGCGCCTCCGCCGCCGCACAGCGCCAATGGATGCGCCAGAATTTGCAGCCCTACCGCGTGGAGTCGCTCGACCAACGCAGCGACGGCCTCCTCACCTCGTACTACGAACCTGTGCTCAATGCCACGCGTCAGCCACGCGCGGGCTACAGCGTGCCCTTGTATGCACCGCCTGCAGGCCTGGCCCAGCGCAAGCCCTGGTACACCCGCCAGGAAATGGAAACCGTGTCGACCGCCCGCAACGCCTTGCGCGGCAAGGAACTGGTGTACCTGGCCGACCCGGTCGATGCCATGGTGCTGCACATCCAGGGCTCGGGCCTCATCAACGTGACCGAGTCCGATGGCCGCCAGCGCCTGGTGCGCCTGGCCTTTGCGGGCACCAACGAGCAGCCCTACAAAAGCATTGGCCGCTGGCTGCTCGACCAGGGCCTGATCCGCGATGCGTCCTGGCCCGGCATCAAGGACTGGATCGCCCGCAACCCCTCGCGCGTGAACGAGCTGCTGTGGCAAAACCCGCGCGTGGTGTTCTTCAAGGAAGAAGCCTTGCCGCCGGGCAACACACCGCCTGGCCCCAAGGGTGCACAAGGCGTGCCACTGACCGCAGGCCGCTCCATTGCGGTAGACCGGGGCAGCATCCCCTACGGCACGCCGGTCTGGCTGCGCTCGCAAGGGCCAGTGACATCGCTGGACAAACTGGTGCTGGCACAAGACACCGGCACGGCCATCGTGGGTGCGGTACGGGCCGACTATTACGCAGGCTCCGGCACTGCGGCTGGCGAGCTGGCCGGGCGCATGAAACAGCCTTTGCAGCTGTGGGTCTTGTGGCCCAAATGAGGGCCAGGTCATGAAAACCGTGTCTTGCCGGGCGGGCTGCGCCGCCTGCTGCACCGCGCCCTCCATCTCCTCGGCCATCCCGGGCATGCCGCAGGGCAAACCGGCGGGTGTGCCTTGCGTGCAACTGGACGAGCAGCTGCGCTGCAAGATTTTTGGCCAACCCAGTCGCCCCGCCGTGTGTGGTCAACTGCAAGCGTCTGCCGAGATGTGCGGCACCACGGACGATGGCGGGCAATACGCACGCCTTTACCTGACGCAACTGGAAACGCAAACCCGCCCGGGCTGAAAGTGCGCCCAGTCACCAAGAGGTCTGACGGCGCCCAGGCTTGTGGTTAAGCTGAACACCTTGTTCTGTTTCAACCCCGCAGGAGCTTTGCCATGGCGTTTGAGATCCCTTCACTGAAAGACAGCGTTCACCCCGACGAATGGCAATTGCGCGTCGATCTGGCGGCGTGCTACCGGCTGGTGGCGCTCTATGGCTGGAGCGATCTGGTCTTCACCCACATCAGCGCCAAACTGCCTGAATCGGTCACCGGCGGACAGGAACAATTCCTGATCAACCCCTATGGCCTGATGTTCGACGAGATCACGGCATCGAGCTTGGTGAAGGTGGACATGCAGTGCAACAAGCTGCACGACAGCCCCTTCCCGGTCAACCCGGCGGGCTTTGTGATCCACAGCGCGG
>ERZ650303.705-NODE-705-length-10294-cov-4.031839_pt1 | contig 10294 bp, 11 predicted proteins | sample MGYA00376239_ERZ650303 | MGnify/ENA primary metagenome ERZ650303 (study PRJEB26733, sample SAMN07839262) | wastewater metagenome | biome: small river; feature: stream; material: water | place: USA: North Carolina | collected 2016-04-05 ... | reverse complement strand
GCGAACTGCGTCACCACGGCGTGAGTCACCAGGCAGTGGGCGGCGGCTGAAAATATCTTTGTATTCCGCAGACTCAAAGCGCCATGGCACCAAAGTAACCATCACGCCGCGTAGGTACATGAGCTGCTTGCGAATGCGGCTTGCACGGTGGTTGTGGAAGACGTGCTCCCACCAGTGACCAACCACGTACTTAGGTAGATATACCGAGATTCGCTCGTTTTCGTTTTCTGCACGGTGTGCTGCCAGGAACTCGATCAGTGGTGCCGAGAAGTCGCGGTAAGGGGATTCGATAATGCGCAGCGGCAGACCAAGCTCTTTTTCATACTTCTTCCATTGCTTGGCAAACTTTGCTGCTTCATCTGGCTCTACGGCAATGTGCACTGCCTCTAGGTGAGTGTGACGTGATGAGAGAGCGTAGTCCAATGCCTTTAGCTGGGGCTTGTTCAATTTGTTCATTAGAACAACTGCGTAGTCGCCCTTGGCCCCAAACTTAGTATCTGAATCCATCTTGATTTCATTTTCAATTTGCGCGTAGTAGCGGTGAGTGTAAAACATCACTGCAAAAAGAATCGGCATGATGATGAAGACCATCCAAGCACCGTGGGTGAACTTAGTGATGGTCACGATAACCAATACGGACGCGGTCATAGCGGCCCCTAGGCCGTTGATCAAGATACCCGAGACGCCCTCCTTGCGGTGAGCAGCGTTGAGTTCATCGGTGTTGCTCTTCTTAGGCTTCATCAAGCGGCCCCAGTGCTTAAGCATTCCAATCTGGCCAACTGTAAACGAGGTAAACACGCCAAGGACATAGAGCTGAATCAAACCAGTAACTGATGCCTGAAAGCCAATGATCATTACGAGCGCCGCAAGCATCAACGAAAGCATTCCGTTTGAGTAAACCAATCGGTCACCGCGAGTCATCAGAGCTTTGGGCGCGAACTTGTCCTTTGCCAGCACTGACGCCAGAAGCGGGAACCCGTTGAATGCAGTGTTAGCAGCTAGCAACAAAATTGCAGCTGTTGCAGCCTGCAGTAGGTAAAACAAAATTGAGCCTTGCCCAAATACCGCGGAACCAATCTGAGCCATTACCGAGAGCTGGGGTGATGTGGCACATTCGGTCCACTGTGGTAACTGCTCACACGGGAACTCTGCGTAGTGAACGTTTGAAATCAACGCAAGCGAAGTTACACCAATCAGCATCGTGATTGCGACGACACCCATCATCACCAAAGTAGTTTGAGCGTTCTTAATTTTTGGCTTTCGGAAAGCTTGGACACCGTTGGCGATTGCTTCCACCCCGGTAAGTGCGGCAGAACCAGAAGCGAATGCGCGAAGAAGCAACAAAATGAAAGCCGCCATAGAAGTTTGGGAAACAGTATCGTGAATTTCAACTGCGTACTGCGCTGAAGGTGCCTGCAAGGTTTCGCCGCTAAGGAGTTTGAATATTCCTGTGCCAACCATCAAGAAAACTGTGCCGATAAAAATGTAGGTTGGGGTTGCAAAAGCAAAACCTGATTCACGGACACCGCGCAGATTAATTACGGTCAGCAACAAAATAAAACCAACTGCAATCTCGACACGAAAAGGATCAAGATTGGGGAAGGCCGAAATTAAGTTGTCTGTACCGGCTGCAATCGAAACAGCGACTGTCATGACGTAGTCGAGCAAAAGTGCCGACGCCACAATCAGTGCGGGCTTCTTGCCAAGGTTCTTCATGGCAACCTCATAGTCACCACCACCAGATGGATAAGCCTTAATCACCTTGCGGTAGCTGAGGATGATCACGGTGAGTAGCACGACCACGATGGTTGCGATGCCAGGCGCGAAGGCTAAGAATGAAACGCCGCCCAAGGTAAGAATCATCAAGAGTTCTTGAGGACCATAAGCCACCGATGAAAGTGGGTCACTCGAAAAGATTGGTAGCGCAATGGCCTTTGGAAGAAGCTGACCTTCAAGGTTGTCTGTTGAAAGACGCTTGCCTAGGAACCAGCGTTTTGGCTGAATTTCATTCACGAGGAGCAACTTTACTCCTAATAGATAAGGCCCCACACGCTGAGTGCAGGGCCTTATCGGTGTAGAAATTTTGCAGTTAGGCGGCTTCCTTGGCCTTTGCAGCCTTCTTTTCGCGCTTGGTCTTGCCACCAAGGTTTGCGGTTGAGGCCAGGCCTAGAAGCAAGAAGATTGCTGCGGCCCAACCGGTGGCCTTCATGCCGTCGGTGAAGCCATCTGCGGCTGCAACGGTCACCTCGTTGGCCACATTTTCAGGCATGCCCTGCGAGGTTAGGAACTGCGGAATCGCAACGATCGCTGCACCGGCCGAATCTGAAACCGGCTTAGCGATTTGCTCGGCAATTACCTGGCGAGTTGGCTCATCAAGGACAGAGAGCGCAGGAAGGTCAACGATGCGGGTTTCAATCGATGCCTGGGTAGCGGTGAACAGCACAGTGCCAAGCACCGCGATGCCGAGTGCCGAACCAATCTGACGAACGGTTGACTGTGAACCAGATGCCTGGCCAGCCTTGGTCATTGGCACGTCTGTCATGATCACACCGGTTAGCTGCGCGGTGGCCAGACCAACACCCACACCGTAAACCGCAAGGAAAGGAGCAATCGCTTGCCAACCGCCCTCTGCCGAAGCAATGAACGCGATTCCGGCAACGGCGATCAGTTCAAGAAATACACCGATGCGTACTGCGTTAACCGGTGAGAGCTTTCCGCTCAAGGCACCGCCGACACCTGATGCAAGGAACGCACCACCGGCAAGCCAAAGCAGAACCATTCCAGATGAAACTGCGTTTAGGCCCTGAACATTTTGTAACCAAAGCGGAATTGCAAAAAGCAAACCAAATTCACCCATCGAAATGATTCCGGCTGCAATCGACCCGTTGCGGAATGAGCCGATGTGAAAAAGATCGAGGTCAAGAATGACTGACTTGTCCGCTGCGGCGCGCTTGCGTTCCCACAGCACGAATAGAGCGGTCGAGATCACAAAGATTGCGAGTGAAACGGGAATCACAGAAATTCCAGAGCTCGCCCACTTGAAGTCGCCGATTGCAAACTGGTTCGCAGGGTTCACGTTCCACCAGCCGTAGGCACGACCCTCAATCAGACCAAAAACCAGGGTAGAGAACATGATCACCGAGATACCGGCACCAACCCAGTCAATTCGACCCTCGCGCTGCGCTTGCTTTGATTCGGTAGCAAAAATCAAAAGACCGATGATGATGATTAGCCCAAGCGGAGCGTTGATGTTAAAAGCCCAGCGCCAATCAAAATCTGTGGCCAACCAACCGCCAAGTACTGGCCCAACGGCCACCATTCCACCTGAAACGGTATTTTGAATGCCCACTTCGCCAGAGCCCATGCGCCGGCAACGGCAGCAGCGGCGGCAGCGATAGCACGGCCAGCCCGACCAGCGGCGCCAGTTCCATCGAGCCGTAAAGCTTGATCAGATCGATATGTACGCCCTTAGCTGCAAAGTGATCACGGGCAATGTTGACGTACTTGGTAGCGACCCGCAGACGACTGCCGGGTTTAACGGCGGCGGCGTAATCAAACCCTTCGGAAACGGCGACCATCATTTTGCACCGGGCAATATTCAGGTCCAGCGGTTGATACAGCCCCTGACCACCATGCTCGATCAGCACATCCTTGCCCGCCACGCCGAGGTCTGCAGCGCCGTATTGCACGTAGGTCGGCACATCGGTGGCCCGCACAATCACAATGCGCACGTCCGGATCCTGCGTTGGCAGAATCAGTTTGCGCGAAGATTCCGGATCTTCCGTCGGCAGAATACCCGCTGCTTCCAGCAAGGGCAGCGTTTCTTCGAGGATACGGCCCTTGGAAAGGGCAATCGTAATGCCGGTGTTGTTACCGGGTGGCGTGCTATTCACAACGTGTTCCAATCAGTTCAAAACTAAAGCCGGGGCGACAGCCCTATTCTAGCGGACGCGACGCACTGACGCGCCCAGGCGCGCCAGCTTTTCCTCGATACGCTCATAACCGCGATCCAGATGATAGATGCGTTCAATGAGGGTTTCACCCTGTGCCGCCAAACCGGCGATGACCAATGCAGCAGAGGCTCGCAGGTCGGTAGCCATGACGGTCGCGCCTTCCAGCTTCTCGACGCCTTTGACTGCGGCCGAGTTGCCATCAATATGGATATCCGCACCCAGGCGCATGAGTTCGACAGCATGCATGAAGCGGTTCTCGAAGATCGTTTCCTTGATGATGGCAGTCCCATCAGCCAGGCAGTTGATAGCCATCAGCTGTGCCTGCATATCCGTCGGGAAGGCCGGATACGGTGCCGTCCGGAACGATACCGATTTCAGGCGGTCGGGGGCTTTAATGGCGATGCATTGATCATCGCCAGAAATGTTGCAACCGGCTTCCACCAGTTTGGCTATCACGGCATCCAGGTAGGCGGTTGAGGTACCCTGCAGCACCACATCACCACCGGTAATGGCCGCGGCACACAGATAGGTGCCGGTTTCAATGCGGTCCGGCATCACAGCGTGCTCGGCCCCATGCAGTGCCGCTACGCCCTGAATACGGATGACGTCCGTACCGGCACCTTCGATCTTGGCCCCCATGGCAATCAGGCAATTAGCCAGATCAACCACTTCCGGCTCACAGGCCGCGTTTTCAATGATCGTTTCGCCATTGGCCAGCGTCGCCGCCATCATCAGATTTTCTGTGCCAGTCACCGTCACCATATCCGTGCAGATACGGGCACCCTTCAAGCCACCCGCCGGTGCCTTGGCATGGATATACCCGGCTTCAACATGCACATCAGCACCCATGGCCTGCAGGCCTTTGATGTGCTGATCCACCGGGCGAGCGCCAATAGCACAACCGCCTGGCAACGACACTTTGGCCTCGCCCCAGCGGGCCACGAGCGGACCCAGCACCAGAATCGACGCCCGCATGGTTTTCACCAGCTCATAAGGGGCCACGGCCTGCGTCAGACTATTGGCATCCAGAGTGACCCCCGCTTCTGCACCATCCAGTGTCGAAGCGACGCCCATGTTGGTGAGCAGACGAATCATTGTTGCCACATCATGTAGATGCGGCAGATTGGTCAGCACCAGTGGTTCGCGCACCAGAAGACTGGCACAGAGAATCGGCAAGGCGGCGTTTTTTGCACCAGAGATACGAATCTCGCCTTGCAGGCGATGACCGCCCTGAATCAACAGTTTATCCACGGTTTGCCCACTCCTCCGGGGTCAATGTCTGCATGGTCAGCGCATGCACCAGCTCATCGCGCATGGCGTCACCAAGCGCGGCATAGACGGCCTGATGGCGGCGGACGCGGGCCAGACCGGCAAACGCCTCGCTAACGATCAACAATTCAAAATGACGGCCATCACCATCCAGCACAAGATGCTGCACGGGTAGTTTTGCACGCAACGCTAATTCGATATCTTCCAGACGAACCATAATCAGACCTAATCAGGTACGCAGCTTATAACCACGGACCAGTAAAATAAAACTCAGCAACCCAATGAATAAGGCAAAACCAAGGGCGACACCCAGACTCAGCCAGGGTGACGCATCGGAAACCGCAAAGAATCCATAACGAAAACCGTCAATCAGATAAAACACGGGGTTGATCCGTGACAGCCCCTGCCAGAACGCAGGAAGAGATTGTACCGAGTAGAAGACGCCAGACAGCATCGTTAACGGCAAAATCAGAAAATTCTGAAAGGCTGCCAGCTGGTCAAATTTTTCTGCCCACATCCCGGCGATCAGCCCCAAGGCCCCCATCAGCGCTCCGCCCAACAGCGTAAATAGCAGCACCCAAACGGGTTCCGCCATCGCCAAGCCGCCGATCCAGCAGGTCGCCAGCAGCACGCCCGAGCCGACGACCGCACCTCGCACCGTAGCGGCCAGCAGATAGGCCAGAAAGAATTGCAGATTGGAGATCGGTGTCAGCAGGACAAAAACCAGATTACCGGTAATTTTGGATTGAATCAGTGACGAGGAGCTATTGGCAAAGGCATTCTGCAGCACCGCCATCATGACGAGACCAGGGATCAGAAAGGCGGTGTAACGCACGCCATGCACCTGAACATGGTTATCCAGCACCTGGGAAAAAATCATCAGATAGAGCAAGGCCGTGAGCACCGGGGCACACACCGTCTGAAAGCCGACTTTCCAGAAGCGCAGGATTTCTTTGCGCAGCAGGGTCAGGAACTCAGTCACGCCGCAGCCTCCGGCGCGTCATTCATAAAACTGAGAAATGCGGTTTCCAGATCCGGCGGTGAAATACTCATGTCTTCCAGACGACAACCGGATTCACGCAATGCGGCTAGCACAGACTCAATATCGGACAAAGCCTCCAGCGTCCACTGCCAGCTGCGATCGGCCTCCGGCATGACCACTGCCATCGCGGCGAGCGCTTCTGGCAACACATCGCCTTCCGCCAGGCGCACAATCAGACGATGTTTGGCAAACTGACGGATCAAGGTGTCGGTTTTTTCCAGCGCGCAGATTTCGCCAGCGCGCATCAGGGCCAGGCGACCACAGAGCGCCTCGGCTTCTTCGAGGTAATGTGTGGTCAGGATGATGGTATGGCCATCACGGTTCAAGCGCCGGATAAACTTCCAGAGCCCCTGGCGCAAAGCGACATCGACCCCGGCCGTGGGCTCGTCAAGCACAATCACCGGTGGCCGGTGCACCAGAGCCTGGGCAACCAGCACCCGGCGCTTCATGCCACCCGAGAGACTACGCATGGAATGATCGGCCTTATCGGTCAGATCCAGTTCGGCGAGCAATTCGTCAATCCAGGCATCGTTTTTCTTCAAGCCGAAGTAGCCCGATTGCAGGCGCAGGATTTCACGCACGGAAAAAAACGGATCAAATACCAGCTCCTGCGGCACCACACCCAGGGCGCGGCGCGCCAGACGGTAGTCGCTGCGGGTATCGTGGCCGAGAATGCGGATATCCCCTGCGCTCTGACGGCACAAGCCGGCCATACAGGAAATCAGGGTGGTTTTACCTGCGCCGTTCGGGCCTAACAGGCCAAAGAACTCGCCGGCTTCAATATTCAGAGAGACGTCTTGCAGGGCTTTAACCGGCTGATGACTGCGGGCAAAAACCTTGGAAACGTGGCGAACGGAAACTGCAGGAATGGGCACGCAGTCAGACTACCCAGAACAGGGTTTGCAACCCATATAAATCACTAAGCGCACGTAGTGCCGGCGGTGCCTGATGGACACTCACAGTGGCCCCATGTGACGCACGGCTACAGGCCAGCAAGACGGTCAAAGCAGAAGAATCCACACGCCCTACCCCGGCCAGATCAATCTGTTCGATTCCCGTGTAATGGCGCACGGAGGCCAGCAAATCGGGCACGTCCTGGGCCGTCATATCGCCCTTGATCTCCAGGCGTTTGCCATTAGCGGTCAGCTGTACGGTGGCCATGAACGGGCTGGCTCAGGAGGCCTTGGCCTTTTGCTCGAGCAGTTTGTTTTTATTGGCCAGCAGCTTGATCAGACCATCAACACCGTTCGCGTGAATTTCCTGCGAAAAGCTGTCGCGATAGTTTGTCACCAGAGAGACTCCGGCAATCATGATGTCATAGACCTTCCAGCTATCTGCCGATTTCTCAAGACTAAAATTAACGTCGAGGGGTTTCACACCAGGCCGCAGGATCAGCATTTTAACGATGACATCACGCTCGTCTGCATCCATTTTGAACGGCTTGTATTCCAGTGTCTGCTCTTTCTTCAACCCAACAAAACCATTGGCAAACGTACGGATCAGAAGCAGACGGAACTCCTGAACCAGTAGCTTTTTTTGCTCCGGCGTTGCCTGACGCCAGTCTTTACCAACAGCCAGCGTTGTCATGCGATGAAAGTCGAAACTCGTCAGCACTGACTTTTCGGCCCAATCGATCAGCTTGGAGGTGTCACCCTTCTGCAGTGCAGCGTCCTGGTTGACATAGACATACGTCTCTTGCGTAATTTGCTTGACCAGCTGATCGGGCGGCAACATAGCCGCAAAAGCACTTGTCGCCAGTGAAAAACAAATCCCTGCAAAGAGCGTACGCAAACGAGACCACATGTTATTGAACCTAATCAAAAATTATCTGCTCATTCTACTGCTGCGACGCAGCTAAGTCAGCAGGTTTTTCTTCGGATTCAGCTGCCGCTTCATCGACATCGGCAGCAATCGGGGGTGCGCCATCGTAAATCAGATTCAGACGATTCTGCATAAAGGCATCGCGCAGATAGCTGTACTTGTCGGTCGCTGCTTCTTCAATAATTTTTTCAGCCGGGAGTAAATTGGCACGGGTATTGAGGAAACGAACACCCCAGGCGATGTAGTAGGCGGTGGGATCCTTGATAATCAGATCCAGCGGGCTTGCGGCAATATCGGCCGCCCAGCCAAAAGTATCACGCACATCGCTCGGCCCCAGAATCGGCAATACGAAATAAGGGCCAGCCGGCACACCCCAACGACCAAAGGTGACCCCGAAATCATTGTCATTCTTGTACCAACCCGCGTTGCCCGCCACATCGAACAGGCCACCAAAGCCCAGGGTCGTATTAATCACAAAGCGACCGAGATCATTAAACGCCTGCTCGCCACGCCCTTGCAGCAAGTCATTCACACCGATCATGACATCGCCAATGTTGGAAAAGAGGTTGGTGACCAGCATGCGGATCGGGTCCGGCAGAATAAAATCGTAACCAACGGCTACCGGCTTGATGATGGCTTTATCAAGCACCTCATTCACTTCAAACATGCCGCGGTTATAGCCCTCCCAGGGATCCCGTGGATTGGCTGGCTGGCTGGTTGACGCACACCCGGTTAAGGCAACGAGCAATAGAACGCCCGCAGCAGCACGTTGAATCCATCGATTACTGAGCCGATGCATCTTTTTTACCTTCGGAAGCCTTGTTGAAGAGGAATTGACTAATCAGTTTTTCCAGCACAATCGCCGACTGCGTTTTGGTGATTCTACCGCCTGCAGGCAGCATCTGTTCGTCTCCGCCAGCATCCAGGCCAATATACTGTTCACCAAGCAAACCCGAGGTCAGAATCGAAGCAAAGGTGTCTTTAGGAAACTGGTACTGGCTGTCTAGTTTAAGCACCACGTTGGCTTCATAAGTCTGCGGATCAAAACGGATATCCGTCACCCGCCCCACCACCACACCCGCACTCTTAACGGGCCCGCGCACTTTCAGACCGCCGATATTGTCAAAGCGGGCTGTCAGCTCGTAGGTCGAGCCGAGGCTACCGGCGGAAAAATTGCTGACTTTGAGGGCCAGAAAAAGGATGGCGGCAAAGCCGATTGCCACAAACACGCCCACCCAGAGATCCATTACCTTGCGGTTCATCATAAGCCTCGGAACATAAAGGAAGTCAGTACAAAATCCAGCGCCAGAATCGCCAGAGCTGACGTGACCACCGTCCGGGTAATCGCACGCGATACCCCTTCGGCGGTCGGAATCGAATCAAACCCTTCAAAAACAGCAATGAGCGACACGGCCACACCAAACACCGCGCTTTTAATCATGCCATTGAATACATCGTGCCGGAAGTTGACGTTGGCTTGCATCTGCGCCCAGAAAGCACCTTCATCGACCCCGATAAATACGACCCCGATCAGGTAGCCGCCAAAAATACCGGCCGCCGTGAATAATGCAGCCAGCAGCGGCATGGACAACACGCCACCCCAGAAACGGGGCGCGATGATACGGGCGAGCGGATTCACGGCCATCATATCCATGGCCGTTAGCTGTTCGGTGGCTTTCATCAGACCCACTTCGGCAGCAATCGACGAGCCCGCCCGCGATGCAAAGAGCAGACCAGCTACAACAGGACCGAGCTCACGGACCAGCGATAAGGCGACAAGAATGCCAAGCGCTTCGGATGAACCGTAACGCTGCAGCGTGTCGTAGCCTTGCAGACCCAGCACGAGCCCGACAAAGAGGCCCGATACCAGAATAATAATAAGCGAGTGAACCCCACTGAAATACAGTTCACGCATTAACAGACGTGGGCGCCGGAAGGTCTCGCCGGAATGCTTGAGCATTGACCAGAAAAAACGCGCGGCAAAACCCAGACGCCAGATCCGGTCGATCGAACTGGCCCCTAGATGCGACAGGCAGCGCTCGATGAATCCCATTACAGTTTTCCCGCCAGTAATTCATCATCCAGCGCAGACGCCGGATAATGAAAATGAACCGGCCCATCCGGTTGTGCGTGCACAAACTGATAGACATAAGGGTCCGAGATCGGAAGAGCACACGTCTGAACTCCAGTCACATCACGTTATCTCGTA
>ERZ650303.704-NODE-704-length-10297-cov-3.905194_pt1 | contig 10297 bp, 10 predicted proteins | sample MGYA00376239_ERZ650303 | MGnify/ENA primary metagenome ERZ650303 (study PRJEB26733, sample SAMN07839262) | wastewater metagenome | biome: small river; feature: stream; material: water | place: USA: North Carolina | collected 2016-04-05 ... | reverse complement strand
AGTGACACTTAGTTTGTCGGGTTAACCGACAAAATCTCCCCTTGATGTCCTGTCTTAAGCGCAAGAAGACCTCTTCGTAATCCTAAATTTTGCGTATAACCGTCTTACTCTTCTCGAAAGAATGTCGAAGATTTCCTGCTCCAACAATTTCTAGTTGAAATCTATTTGGATTTCTTTCAGAATGATTGGATGCTTGCTCATTTCATGCTGATTGGGTGGGTACGCGTTAAAAGCGGAAGCTTTTGGGCCACCCTGCCGGGTGCTTTTTTATTTGCATCTGCAGCAAATGCATCTAGCTGGTGCATTTTAAGCCCAATCAATGCTCATTTATGGTGCATTTGCCTGCTTTTAGGGATTACGAAGATTTGCACCAACTTGAATCATTCTTTAATCACAAGAGGCATTAAGTATTCCAGCCCACACGATTAATTTACTCAAGAGGTGAGACATGAAACGTAGAAACATTCTTAAGCTATCTGCCTTAGCAGCAGCTTTGAGTTTTACAGGTTTAAGCCATTTGGCAATGGCTCAGAGCAAGGAGCCAATCAAGGTTGGAATTTTGCATTCTCTATCCGGAACGATGGCTATTTCTGAGACATCTCTTAAGGATATGGATTTGATGGTGATCGACCAGATTAATAAAAGTGGCGGTGTTTTAGGTCGTAAGTTAGAGCCAGTGGTCGTTGATCCGGCATCTAACTGGCCATTGTTTGCCGAGAAGGCGCGACAGTTATTATCAAAAGATAAAGTGGCCGTTGTATTCGGTTGTTGGACTTCTGTTTCACGTAAATCTGTATTGCCTGTATTTGAAGAGCTCAATGGGTTGCTCTTCTATCCAGTTCAATACGAGGGCGAAGAAATGTCGCGTAACGTGTTTTACACCGGCGCAGCACCAAATCAGCAGGCCATCCCTGCAGTTGAGTACTTGATGAGCAAAGAGGGCGGCGGCGCTAAGCGTTGGGTCCTTTTGGGTACTGACTACGTATACCCACGCACTACAAACAAGATCCTTCGCGCATTCTTGAAGTCTAAGGGTGTTAAAGAAGAGGACATCATGGAAACCTACACTCCATTTGGTCACTCTGACTATCAAACTATTGTTGCGAACATTAAGAAATTCTCTCAGGGCGGTAAGACAGCGGTTGTCTCTACTATTAATGGTGATTCAAACGTGCCTTTCTATAAAGAGCTAGGCAATGCCGGCATTAAGGCAAAAGATGTTCCTGTGGTTGCTTTCTCTGTGGGTGAAGAAGAGTTACGTGGTGTTGATACCAAGCCATTAGTTGGCCAATTAGCAGCATGGAACTACTTCATGTCTATTAAAAATCCAGTGAATGACGAGTGGAAAAAGCAATGGGCCGCTTACTCTGTAGAGAAGAAGCTGCCTGGTGCTAGCAAGCCTTTGACAGATGACCCGATGGAAGCAAGTCGTACCGGTATTTTGATGTGGAAAGCTGCTGTTGAAAAAGCGGGTACTACTGATGTTGATGCTGTTCGTAAGGCGATGATTGGTCAAAAACTCAATACTCCAAGCGGTTACGAAGAGGTGATGGGAGCAAACCACCATTTATCTAAGCCTGTCATGATTGGCGAGATCAAGGCTGATGGTCAGTTCAATGTGATTTACAAAACTCCAAAAGCTATTCCAGCTAAACCATGGAGTCAGTACATTGATGGTAATGCAGGCAAGCCTGATTCAGTTCAGTAATTTTTAATAGAAACTCCCTCCCTCAAGCGGGGGAGGGCTTCAATATTCCTTATGAAATCCACATTTTTTTTAAAACTAATCCTTTCGGTCATTTGCACTCTGGCCTGTGGGATTACTTTTGCGAAAATTAACGTTACAGATTTAAAGCCACTGTTTAGCGATAACTTTGATGCCAAAGTTAGAGTGGTCCAGAATTTATCTAAAGAAGGTAGTCCTGAGGCGCTTCAGATTCTAGAGTCATTAAGTGCGGAGAGTCTTTTTCTATCACCACAGGGCGTTGTCATTCAAAAAGGGGATCAATATACCGATGCCCTTACTGGACAAAATATTTCGGTTAAGGCTGATGAATTGCAAGATGTAGTTCTCAATAACCAATTGCGCGGTAAGGTTGATAACGCTTTGCTGGGATTGCAGCTCGCTTCTACAGATCCACAGATCCGTGCCAAAGCAGTGAACGCTCTCATAAAGGATCCTGAGCCTGATACTCTCCCTTTGGTAGAAAAATTGCTTGCTACTGAAAGTGACCCAGCGCTTAAGCCAAAAGTAGAAAAGCTTTGGGCGCTTTTGGCATTACAGTCGGATAACCAAGAGTCCAAATTAAAGGCTATTGCATTGTTGGGCGATAGTGGTGACCCTCAAGTAGCTGCTTTGTTGGCGCCATTAGCCAAAGAAGGTGGTCCAGTTCAGGAGGCTGCTGAAAAAGCCTTGGCCAAAATTAAGAAGTCAGAGTTTAGTGGCGAGATTCTGGGTAATGTGATTGCGGGCTTTAGCTATGGAAGTATTTTGTTGTTATGTGCCTTAGGTCTTGCCATTACCTATGGCTTGATTGGCGTAATCAATATGGCGCATGGTGAGTTCCTCATGGTGGGTGCCTACGCTACTTATGTAGTTCAAGGTTTCTTTAGGCAATATGCCCCAGGCTATCTAGACTGGTATTTGCTATTTGCATTACCCGTAGCCTTTCTTGCGGCGGCTTTGGTTGGTATCTTGATCGAAAGAACTGTTATCAAGTTCCTGTATGGTCGCCCACTGGAAACTCTGTTGGCAACATTTGGCGTTAGTTTGCTCATGATTCAAATGACTAGAACCATTTTTGGCGCTCAAAATGTAGAGGTTGCCAATCCAACCTGGATGTCAGGTGCCATGCAGGTGTTGCCGAACTTGGTAGTGCCTTATAACCGTATCATTATTTTTGGCTTTGCCATTGCAGTAGTCATTGTTACTTGGCTGGTTCTTAATAAAACTCGCCTGGGTCTTTTTGTGAGGGCGGTTACTCAAAACCGGACTATGGCTGCCTGTGTTGGCGTGAAAACAATACGTGTAGATATGTATGCTTTTGCATTTGGCGCAGGCATTGCGGGTCTTGGTGGAGTAGCTCTTTCTCAGATTGGCAACGTTGGCCCTGATCTTGGGCAAAGTTATATTGTTGATTCATTTATGGTGGTAGTACTTGGTGGCGTAGGCCAGCTTGCAGGCACTATTTATGGAGCCTTTGGCTTAGGCATCACTAGTAAATTACTAGAGCCATTTATCGGCGCTGTATTGGCCAAGATTGCTATTTTAGTATTCATCATTATTTTTATCCAAAGACGTCCTCAAGGCCTCTTCGCACTAAAAGGTAGGAGCGTTGATTAATATGGATATTAAAAAGCTCGCCCCTTCATCCAGCTTTAGTCTTTTGGTTTCAGAGCGTGAATCCATTCTGAGCAAGCGATCCTATATTGCATTAGCTGCGCTAACGTTGTGTGTATTAATTGGTGTTCCCATCTTTTCGTTATTGGTTCCCGAAACCAGCATGTTTTATATGTCTGCTTATGCGCTTACATTGATTGGTAAGATCATGTGCTTTGCAATTGCAGCCTTAGCGCTTGATCTGGTTTGGGGTTACTGCGGAATACTGAGCTTAGGGCACGGACTGTTCTTTGCTATCGGCGGATACATCATGGGCATGTATCTAATGCGGCAGATTGGCGCTGATGGGGTATACAAAAGCGAATTGCCTGACTTCATGGTGTTCTTGGACTGGAAAGAATTGCCTTGGTTTTGGAAGGGTAGCGATCACTTATGGTGGATGCTCTTGATGTTGATTTTGGTGCCAGGCGTTATTTCTTGGGTGTTTGGATACTTTGCATTTCGCTCGAGGATCAAGGGGGTGTATTTCTCCATCATTACTCAAGCATTAACTTATGCTGCCATGCTTCTGTTTTTCAGAAATGAAACAGGCTTTGGTGGTAATAATGGATTTACTGACTTTAAGCGAATCTTGGGCTATTCCATTAGTGCGCCAAGCACAAGAGTCACACTTTTTGTCATTACTTTTCTAGTTTTATTGGGCAGCTTTATTCTCTGCAGGGCGCTTGTTGTGTCTAAGATGGGTAGAGTTATTACTGCTGTTCGTGATGCTGAGTCTCGTTTGATGTTCTGTGGTTACAACCCCTTGGGATTCAAGTTATTTATTTGGGTACTTTCCGCTATATTGTGCGCAATTGCAGGAGCTTTATTTGTGCCTCAAGTTGGCATCATTAACCCAGGTGAGATGTCTCCAACCAATTCCATTGAAATGGCAATTTGGGTGGCAGTTGGCGGTCGCGGGACTTTACTTGGGCCGATTATTGGCGCCTTTGCGGTAAGTGGAGCCAAAAGCTTCTTCACTGCCAACTTTGCAGAGTATTGGCTGTTCTTTTTGGGCCTTATGTTTGTATTGGTTACTTTATTTTTGCCTAATGGCTTATTGGGCCTTTATCACCAGTTCTTTAACAGGAAGGACGGTTCTAAATGAGCGCACACTTTCTAGAAAAAGGGATTGATACCTCACACACAGGCATTCTTTATGTGGAAGATTTGTCGGTTAACTTTGATGGTTTTCAGGCAATTAATAAACTGTCATTGACTATTGATGTGGGTGAGTTACGTTGTGTGATTGGTCCAAATGGCGCTGGCAAGACAACCCTGATGGATGTCATTACTGGTAAAACCCGCTCAACCATCGCTGATATTGACGGCTCTGTTTATCTAGGTTCAACTATTGATCTGATGACTATGAATGAGCCTCAGATAGCCCAGATTGGTGTGGGTCGTAAGTTTCAGAAGCCTACAGTCTTCGAGCAGCATCCTGTTTGGGAAAACCTTGAGCTTGCAATGGCAGGAGATAAGTCATGGCATCACTCATTGGTGGCTAAGGTAGATTTAGAGGGGCGTCGCCTTATGGAGGCTGTTCTTGCACTTACCCAACTCGAATCAGAAGCATATCGTGAGGCCGGCCTTCTTTCTCATGGTCAAAAGCAGCGCTTAGAGATTGGTATGTTGTTGATGCAGCAACCTAAGTTGTTATTGCTCGACGAACCCGTTGCTGGTATGACGGATGAAGAGACGATGCGCCTTGCTGAGTTGCTTAACTCTTTACGTGGTCAGTGCTCCATGATGGTTGTCGAGCATGACATGGAGTTTGTTGCTGCATTAGCCGGAGACAAAGGCAAGGTCACCGTATTAGCTGAAGGCTCTGTGTTGGCCGAAGGCACACTTGATGAAGTTAAGCGCGATGAGCGCGTCATTGAATCGTATTTGGGACGTTAATCATGTTGATCGTCAAAGACCTCAATCAATATTACAGCGGTAGTCATATTCTTCGTAATGTGAACTTTGAGGTACCTAAAGGCCAGTTAACGAGTTTGCTTGGTCGTAACGGCGTTGGTAAGACCACATTGCTCAAATCTCTGATGGGTGTGGTGAAGGTAAAGACTGGTTCGATTACTTGGGATGGAAAAGAGTTGGGCAATTTACCGCCATGGTCTAGAGTCGACAATGGTTTTGCCTATGTTCCCCAGGGACGAGAAATTTTTCCAAGACTTACTGTTGAGGAAAACTTGCTCATTGGCGCTGCAAAATTTTCAAGCCCAAAAAATATTCCCTCTTATATCTATGAGTTATTTCCGATTTTGTCCGATATGAAGGCACGTAGGGGTGGCGATTTATCTGGCGGACAACAACAGCAGTTGGCTATTGGTCGTGCTCTCATGTCACAGCCAGAACTAATTATTCTAGATGAACCTACAGAGGGTATCCAGCCATCCATCATTCAGGATATTGGACGCTGTCTTCGTAAATTGGTCGATGAAATGGGTATTACTGTTTTATTGGTAGAGCAGTATTACGATTTTGCGAAAGAGCTCTCAGATAACTATATTGTGATGCGTCGCGGTGAGGTGGTTGCGCAGGGTAAAGGGGTTGATATGGACATTAACGGTGTCCAGGAGATGATTTCGGTTTAAAGTGGATGCTCATATCCACCGAGATGGTTTAACCACATGTTTTTGGCTCCAGATAACGCAGTAAAACAGCTATTTAGGTCTCTAAGTCCTAGTTGGTTGGCTAAGCTGAGCCTATCTTATGAACGCACCGCAATCGGCACAGTCCTCAAGAGAAGTTTGCACGAAGGTCCATTGCGAGTTCAAAAAGCTTTGTACCCAGAAGGTGATGACATCTGCCATACGGTGATTATTCATCCGCCGGCCGGTATTGCTGGCGGCGACACCTTAGATATCAATGTTTCTATTGGTGCGAAATGTCATGCAGTTTTATCAACGCCTAGCGCAACTAAGTGGTACAAATCCTTTAAGAATCCTGCAACTCAAAATATCCAGCTTGAATTAGGTGATGATGCGAAGTTAGATTGGCTGCCTCAAGAAAATCTTTTTTTTAAGGGATCAAATGCCAATGTCATGACCAGGTTAAATCTTTCTTCTAGCGCTTCTTATATAGGCTGGGATGCATTGATGTTAGGTCGCCATGCCTCTGGTGAGGAGTGGTCTAGCGGGCATGTGCATTTACTGAATGAAATTAGACAAGGTGGAAAGCTCATTTGGGTTGAGAATGGGCATATAGATGCAGAAGATATCTATTCTAAGTCTCTGCCTCAGTTGGGATCGTGGCCTGTTTGCGCTACTTTGCTGGCTATAGGGCCAAGGTGCTCTAATGATTTAAGTGAAGAGTTTTCTGAAATGATGCCCTGGACAGATGTATTAAGAGCAGGTATTACATTTATGCCGCAAGGTGTCTTGGTAATGCGCGCAGTCTCAAGGAATATTGAAGCTACGAGAAATTTAATGATCGATGTATGGACTAAATTAAGACCAATCGTTCATGGTGTACAAGCCCAGCCCTTAAGGCTTTGGGTTTCTTAAAATTGTTATTGAGGTGAGATATGGAATTAACTCCACGCGAAAAAGATAAATTACTGATATTTACGGCTGCACTTTTAGCTGAGCGAAGAAAAGCTAGAGGACTAAAACTGAATTATCCGGAATCAGTTGCTTTAATAAGTGCCGCCATTATGGAAGGGGCGCGTGATGGCAAAACGGTTGCACAGTTAATGCATGAAGGACAAACCATCCTTGCTCGCGATGATGTCATGGAAGGTGTTCCAGAAATGATTCCTGATATTCAGGTTGAGGCAACGTTTCCCGATGGAACCAAGCTAGTTACCGTTCATAACCCAATTGTCTAGGAGACTGCTCAGATGAACTTTCACATGAAAAATATATTGTTAGTTACCGTAGGCTTAGTCAGTACTTTGTTTTCCGAACTAACCTTTGCACATGCGGGGCATGATGCTTCGGTGAGCTTTATGTCTGGCTTGCTGCATCCTTTTAGTGGTGCCGATCATCTTCTGGTGATTATCCTCGTTGGATTTTGGAGTGCATTTGCGTTGAAGAAGATTTGGCTTGGTCCGTGTGTCTTCATATTCGGTATGTGCTTGGGTGTCTTGGCTGGATTGGCTGGCATGCCTATGCACTTCTTTGAATTTGGTATTGCTACATCCGTGATTGCGATTGGCTTATTGCTGATGATAAAAAATCAATATTCACCCAAAGCAATTTTGCTATTAATTGGCGCCTTTGGCGTATTCCATGGTTTTGCACATACCCAATTATTTGTAGATTCATCATTCGCTATTTCATTGGTGATTCAGGATGTCACTGGCTTGATCTTAGCAACAGCTGCCTTGCACTTATCGGGCGTGCTTTTGGTCAAGCTTCTTAAAGAAAAATCAACTGCCATTGCAAGAATTGTTGGGTTTTCTAGCGTGCTTTACGGTTGGGTATTAATTAGCCAGCTCTCATTTGCATTGCTTGGCGGAGCTGGGGTATGAGTTCGCTTCCAAATTCAAGTGGTCAGCGATTCATACCGGGGCAGATGTTTGTTGAACCTGGTGATATTGAATTGAATGTGGGCAGAAAGACACTTTCACTAGAGGTTGCTAATAGCGGTGATCGTCCAGTACAAATAGGTTCGCACTTTCATTTTTATGAAGTGAACGATGCATTGTTATTTGATCGCGAAAAGACTAAAGGGATGCGTCTCAATATTGTGGCTGGTACAGCGGTTCGTTTTGAACCCGGTCAAAAGCGCACTATTGAATTAGTTGAAATTGCAGGCGATAAGAAAGTATATGGCTTTGCAGGCCGCGTCATGGGAGGTGTGTAATGGCTAAGGTAAGTCGTCAAGCTTATGCAGAGATGTTTGGTCCAACTGTTGGCGATCGCCTAAGACTTGCGGACACTGGCCTCATGATTGAGGTTGAAAAGGACTTCACCATTTATGGAGAAGAGGTCAAATTTGGCGGCGGTAAAGTGATTCGTGATGGCATGGGTCAAAGCCAGCGAGAGTCAAAGCATTGCGCTGATACCGTCATCACCAATGCAGTGATCATCGATCACTGGGGTATTGTCAAAGCTGATATCTCCATTAAAAATGGACGTATTTCTAATATTGGTAAAGCGGGCAATCCTGATATTCAGCCCGGTATTACTTCGGTCATTGGGTCTGGAACGGAAATCATTGCTGGCGAAGGAATGATTGTCACTGCAGGTGGAATAGATACCCATATCCACTTTATTTGTCCGCAACAAATTGAAGAGGCTTTGATGTCTGGTGTGACCACCATGATTGGTGGCGGTACCGGCCCAGCAACGGGTACCTTTGCAACAACTTGTACTCCTGGGCCTTGGCATATTCAAAAGATGTTGCAGTCAATCGATGCTTACCCAATGAATATTGGATTATTAGGTAAAGGAAATGCCAGTTTGCCAGCTGGCTTACGTGAGCAAGTTGATGCAGGAGCTATTGGCTTAAAACTTCATGAGGATTGGGGTACTACACCTGCGGCAATTGATTGCTGCTTGAGCGTGGCGGATGAAACAGACACTCAAGTTGCTATTCATACAGATACCTTGAATGAATCTGGCTTTGTAGAGACTACGCTCGCTGCATTTAAAGGGCGCACTATTCACACTTACCATACAGAGGGTGCTGGTGGTGGACATGCTCCAGATATTATTCGGGCCTGCGGTGAGTCTAATGTTCTGCCATCCTCGACTAATCCAACTAGACCATTTACGGTGAATACCTTAGATGAACACTTGGATATGTTGATGGTGTGTCACCATCTAGATGCTTCTATCGCTGAGGATATTGCATTTGCTGAGTCCCGCATTCGTCGTGAAACGATTGCAGCAGAGGATATCTTGCATGATCTTGGCGCCTTTTCGATGCTCTCATCTGACTCGCAAGCAATGGGTCGTGTTGGTGAAGTCATTATTCGGACTTGGCAAACTGCTGACAAGATGAAAGCGCAACGTGGATTATTGCCTGGTGATACCAACCGTCATGATAATTTCCGGGTAAAACGCTATATCTCCAAATACACCATTAATCCTGCAATTACGCATGGTATCTCGCATGTTGTGGGTTCGATTGAAGTGGGCAAGTATGCAGATTTGGTATTTTGGAAGCCTGCTTTTTTTGGAGTTAAGCCTTCGTTAATATTGAAGGGTGGCTCTATCGCAGCAGCGGCGATGGGTGACCCTAATGCTTCCATTCCGACTCCCCAACCGGTTCATTATCGAAATATGTTTGCAGGAATTGGACAGGGTATTCGTCATAGCTCTTTAACGTTTATTTCGCAATCAGCTATGAACGCAAATATTCGTGATGCTTATGTGCTGGAAAAACAGGTTGAAGCAGTTAAGAATTGCCGATCTATCAGGAAGGCAGACATGATTCATAACGATTGGCAGCCGAATATCACTGTTGATCCAGAAACATATCAAGTGATTGCGAATGGTGAAATCTTAACTTGTGAGCCAGCAAAAGTATTGCCGATGGCGCAGCGTTATTTCTTATTCTAGGAAAAAGAATGTCAGAACCAATCCGTGTTGAGAAAGTGATTCCCAAAGGACAGGGTTTAGCTAAGGCGGTTTTAGCTAGAGCTCTAGAATTAAAGCTGCCATATGAGATGCGCAATAAAAGTCGTTTTTCAGAAAAGCTATCGGATGGTCGTGAGGCACACTTTTTTCTACCTAGGGGTAACGTCCTGACTACAGGCGATATCTTGATTGGCGATGATGGCTCCATGATTCGAATTGCTGCAGCCGATCAAGAAGTGATCACTATTGAATCTAACGATGCGCATCAGTTAATGCGAGCAGCTTATCACTTGGGTAATCGGCATATTCCCGTGTATCTGTTAAGCTGTTTTCAGCTTCAATCGCGATTATTTCTTGATAAAGATCCCGAATGTAAAAATAAAAA
>ERZ650303.703-NODE-703-length-10298-cov-6.868300_pt1 | contig 10298 bp, 14 predicted proteins | sample MGYA00376239_ERZ650303 | MGnify/ENA primary metagenome ERZ650303 (study PRJEB26733, sample SAMN07839262) | wastewater metagenome | biome: small river; feature: stream; material: water | place: USA: North Carolina | collected 2016-04-05 ... | reverse complement strand
GTGCGCGGTGAGTAGGCCGGAGTGGTCGTCGGCTCCCCTGCTCGGCTTCTTCGACCTCTTCGAGCTAGACGACCCGCGCGACCGGGCCATGCACGATCGCGCCGTCGCGCAGAACATCGCCGCCGAGCTGAGCCAGGCCGTCGAGGTGCTGCCCGAACTGGCGGTGCCGAGCGAGCCGCCGCCCGACGCGTCGGCCGACCGCTGCCCGTGGTGCAGCCGGCCCTGGGACGGTGTGAAGTGAGCGCGACCAACCGCTGGTGGCGCGACCGCGACGTGGAGTGCGCAGCGTGGATCGATGCGCTCGACGAGTCGTCGCGCCACTGGTGGGGCCGCGTCAACGATGACGTTGCGATCGAACTGCCACCGCTGCCGACGTTCATGTGGGTGAACGGTCAGCCGCCGAGCGGACGCCGATTCGTCGCAGTCGATGGCCGCTGGGTCGAGACAACGGAGGTCGCGCCATGATCGCCCGCCGCAAGCACCACCCGCGCCCCAACGCCCGCGGCTACGACGCCGAGCGCCAGGCCGCCGGCCCCGTCAAGGCGTGGTTGTCGGCCTGCGCCGGCAAGGACCGCTACACCAGCGAGGCCGCGGCGCGCGCGGCGATCGGGCTGCAGCTCGGCCGCGCCGCGCTCGACACCTACCGCTGCAAGCACTGCGCGTCGTGGCACCTGACCGAGCGCCGCCAGACCGGCCAGCGCAAGGCCGCGCCGCCCGTGCAGGTGCTGGCGTTCGTGTGCAGCGCCTGCCGTGCGCGCCACGCCGCGATCGCGGTCAGCCCGCGCGAGTGGACGCCGGAGACGCGCCGGGCCGCGCTGCTCAAGCTGGAGCCCGAGGCGATCGCCGACGGGTGGTCGATCACCGAGGGCGCCGACTACTGCCCGGCGTGCGCGGCCGCGCTGGGTCACGAGACGTACCGGAGGACCGCGTGACCGACCTGCTCGCCTGGGAACCCGTCAACGCCTCGACGTGGAAGCTCGACGTCGGCCCACTGCGCCTGTGCGCGACCGCCACCAAGTGGTGGTGCATGGGCCACATGAAGGCGCAGCCCGCGCTCTCGCTCGAGGGCGCCCAGCACAAGGCGCTCCTGTGGGCCCGCGAGCAGTGGGCGGCGATGCGGCCCGTGTTCGTCGAGATGGAGCGGCGCGCGGAGCGACCGCGCGTCCAGCGCACCCCGGCCCCGGAGTTCCCGTGATCCGCCGCATCCGCAGGTACCCGGGCGAGTCGACGGCCAAGGCCATCGCCCGCGCCACCCGGAAGCGCTGGTGGCCACTGCGTACCCACGACGCGCCGTCACTGATGCCCGGCGGTCGACGCTGGTACTGGACGACGACGGAGGCAGCTTGACCCACGACGGAGGCCCCATGCCCGACCCCCGCCAACTCTCGATGTTCGACATCGGTCCGTCCGCGCCGGCGCCCGCGGACCCCGAGCCGATCGCGGTCGACACCGACAAGCCCGCACCGCCGGTGAGCGTCGCGGCTCACGTCAGCGCCGCCCGCCAGGTCCGCGCCCTGACGCTGCACCTGCCGATCGTCGCCGACGCCGACCCCGACCCGCCAGGCTACGACGGCTGGCGCGAGTACCTGGGCGCCGAGCGGCCGCGCACGGTCACGACCACCACCTGCACCGAGTTCGCCCGCCGCCAGCGCCCCGACGGCACCCTCGCGCCATGCGGCTGGACCGCGTGCCCGCACCACCTGGCGGTCGACCAGGGCGAGGTGGTCGACCTCGGGCCCGTGCGCGAGGCCGAGCTCGTGGCGAGCACCGCCGGCCTCCCGGTCGAGATGGGGCGCCGGCCGAGCCTGTCGGCGATCCCCGAGACGGCAGGTGAGGTGCACGACTTCTCCGACGCGGTGGCCGCGCGCCTCGACGGCCGGGCGCCGCCGCTGCCCTACACCTGCACGCTCGACGTGGTCCGCGACTACCCCGATGGTGCGCCGATCGCGGTGGTCGCCGGCGCTCTCGGCGTCAGCGAGGAGCTGGTGCGGGTGATCGGCCTCAAGGTGGCCCGGCTGTGGTTCGGCGCCGAGCACCCTGATGCGTGGGCCAACCTCGAGGCCGTGATCGAGCGGCGGGCCGAGCCCGTGAGGCGAGCGCCGCCCGCGCGGCCGAGCAAGGTTGCCCCGCCGCCGCCGGTGCCGCTGGCGATCGTCCGGGTGGAGAGGGAGGCGCCGCCGCCGAGGGAGCCGAGCGCCGAGGACCTGTTCACGTTCTGAGCCTGACCCTCGCTCCCACCGCGCACGCGACCTCCCCAGAGGACCGCGACACGACTGTCGCGTCAAGACGGCTGGATTACCGAACGGTCGATTGTCGTCGGTAAGACACGAACGATGGTCGATTTCGGGGATCAGGCGTCGGTAAGCGCCGAAGTTGGGAGGCGGGCGCCGGCCGTGGCTCGATGGAGCGAGCGGCCTTCCAGTCGCTTCCCGCCATGGCCTCCGACGTCCCCAACGAGCGGCTCACCATCGCCGTCGCCCGCGAACTGGCCAAGGGGGCGCCGAACTCGGTCATCAAGGAACGCCTGGCCCAGCGGTTCAAGGTCACGACGCGCACCGTCGCCGACTACATCGCCGCCGCCGAGGAACAGCGGGACGAGGACGACCGCCTCCTGGCCAGCAAGTACCGCCGCGCCGGCGTCTTCGTCGCCCGGTCCGCCGCCGCCAAGTGGGTCACCCGCGCGGACAAGCTCTACGCCGCCGCGGCCCGGCTGCTGGCGCGCGCGGACCGCCTCGACGGTGGCCACACCGCGGCCGGCGACGCGCTGGCCCGGGCCATCCTGCGGGCCGGGCGTGAGCTCGACGACGGCCCGGCCGATGACAACGCGCGGGTGCCGATGGACCCGCAGGCCCTCGCTGCAGCCCTCGAGATCGCCCGCGAGGACCGGCGCCAGGCGTCGACACTGATCAAGCGCGCCGAGGGCTGCGAGACGCGGGCCCTCGACTGGTTCGATCGCGGCGCGAAGATCGCCGGCGCCTACGAGGCGTCGACGGCGGCGCCCGAGGCGACCCGCGTGCAGCTCACGTCGCCGCAGCGCCGGGCCAAGCTGGACCGGATCGGCGAGATCTTGCGCGCGGCCAAGGCGCGCGGCGCGGTCCAGTGAACCGGGCCCGCGTCCTGGCGCCGGCGCTGATCGAGGCGCTGGACCTACCCGATGACGTCACGCTTGAGGAGGCGCTGGCGTCGCTGCCCGCCGAGGACCGCGACGAGCTGATCGCGCTGCTGGACGACGAAGCCTCGCTGGAAGCTCCCGAGGACTTCATCGCGCGCCTGATCCCGTCGGAGCTGGCCCCGAAGCACGTCCGGCCGCTGCTCGAGTTCTTCGAGCGCGCGCGCCACGGCCAGATCTTCGAGGCGATCTCGATGCCCCCGCGGCACGCCAAGACGGTGACGATCCTCCGCTGCCTCGCGTGGTGGATCGTCAACCACCCGCGCGACCTCTGCGCCTACGTCACGTACAACTCGACCCAGGCCCGCAAGAAGTCGCGCATCATCCGCGAGCTGGTGACGCGTGCCGGCGTCCCGCTACAACGCGGGTCGACCGCGCTCGAGGAGTGGCGCACGATCTACGGCGGCGGGCTGCACGCGGTCGGCGCCAAGGGTGGCCTGACGGGCAACGGCTACGAGGGGCCGGTCATCTACGATGACCCGTACAAGTCGATGATCGACGCCACGTCGGCGCTCGAGCGCGACAAGATCCAGGAGCTGTTCCAGGCCGCCGTGATGACCCGCCTCCACGGCGCGTCCGTGATGGTGCTGCACACGCGCTGGCACGTCGACGACCTGATCGGCTGGCTCGTGCGCGACCGCGGCTGGACGTACACGAACATCCAGGCCGTCGCGCCCGCGAACGACAACCTGCTCGAGGCGCCTGACCCGCTCGGCCGCGCGCCCGGCGAGGCGTTGTGGCCCGAGCTGTTCCCGGCGACGCGCTGCGCCGGCCCCTGCCACCACTACGGCCACCTCGACCAGATCGAGGAGATGATCGGCCCCTACCTCTGGGCCGCGCTGTTCCTCGGCAAGCCGCCCCGCCGCGGCGGCGCCGTGTTCGGCGAGGCCACGCTCTACGATGTCGACGCGGTGAAGCTCGACGGCGCGCGGCCCGGCATCGGCGTGGACCCTGCCGCCACCGCCGCGGCCAGCGCCGACAAGTCGATCGTCCTCGCCGGGCAGATGACCGGGCGGGGCACCACGGCGGTGCTGTACGTCGCCGACGCGCTGCGCCTGCAGCTCGAGATCCCCGAGCTGGTCGAGGCGCTGATCCCGTTCTCGGAGGCGTGGCCGGGCGCGCCGCTGTTCGTCGAGAGCAACGGCGTCGGCAAGGGCGTGCCCCAGATGCTGCGCAAGGTCGACGCGATCGCGCGGAAGACCGAGCACGACCGACGGATCGCGGCCTGGGACGCGGCCGGGCGCAAGGGCGGCCAGCCGCCAGCGCCGCCGCCGAACCTGCACATCGTCCCGGTGCGCGCGGTCGCCGACAAGCTGCTGCGCGCCCAGGCCGTCGCCGCAGCGTACCGCGCTGGCCGCGTGCGCTGGCCTGCGCGCAAGGCCGCCGACGGGCACCTCGTACCGCTGCCGTGGGTGGTGCAGGTGCTGGCGGTGCTGCGCGCGTTCACCGGCGTCAGCGACGCCGAGGACGATGACGTCGACGCGCTGGCCCACCTCTGGAACGGCCTGGCCGGCGCCGCGGTCGGTGCGGGGATGGCCTCGGTCGCCACGGTGCTGGCCATGCTTGAACACGGGCGCGACGACGCCGACGCGGCGTGATGTTGGGCCGGCGGCGGGCGTCGCCTCACGCTGGGCGGGCCATGAGCCTCCTGACCCGCATCCGCGATTTCTTCGTCGAGCCCGTCGCGGATGCGCCGCTCGCGCTGCCCGAGCCGATCGCCAAGGCCGCGGACGTGCCGCAGATGCCGGCGACGCCGATCACGGAGCCTGTGGGCGCGCCGGGCGTCGTCGCGGTCGGCGGCTACGTCCAGACCAACGAGCGATCGTCGGACCTGACCGGGACCGAGCGCCAGCGCAAGTTCCACGAGTGGATCCGCGTCGTGCCCGAGGTCGGCGCGGCCGTGCGGGCGTCGCTGATCCTGGCCGGGTCGCCGAAGTGGGACGTGATGCCCTACAAGGCCGACGACGCCGACGAGCCGACGCCCGAGGACGAGGAGCGCGCGGCGTGGCTCAAGCGGCAGCTGTCGAACATGGACGACACGCCATGGTCCCGGGTCGTCCAGGAGCACGCGCTCGCCGACCTGCTGGGCGCGACGTTCTCGGTGTGGACGGCCAAGCTGGTCGACGGCGTGTTCGGGCTCGCCGACGTGATGACGCTGCCGCTCTCGACGATCACCCGCTACGACCTCGACGAGCGCGGCAAGCTGCGCGGCATCGTCCAGCAGGATCCGCAGACCTGCGCCGAGATCCCGATCGCCCGGTCGCGCCTGGTCTACTCGCGGGACATCCCGACGACGACGCACCCCGCGGGCGATGGCGCGCTGCGCTTCCTGGCCGAGACGATCCGCCGGAAGCTCCTGCTCGAGGAGCTGGCCGACAAGGGGTTCGAGAAGGACGTCAACGGCGTCCCGGTGATCTGGGCGCCGATCGAGGAGGAGCTGGCGAAGATGGGCACGTCGAAGGCCGACGGCACCATCTACGGCGCGGCCGACTTCGAGGCGGCGATGCAGCCGATCAAGGACTTCGTGAGCGCGAAGAAGCGCGCGGGCTCGGGTGTGATCCTGCCGTCGGGCACCTTCGCCGACGTCGACGGCAACCCGTCCGCCGTGCGCCGCTACGACGCCAAGGTGCTAAGCGTCCAGGCCACCAGCCACGCCGAGCTGGCGAAGCGGATCGACGGCTTGAGCTGGTACATCCTGGCGATGCTGGGCTTCGAGTACCTGGCGATGGGCAGGAGCAACGGCACGCAGGCGATGCACGTCAGCAAGATGGACGCGGCGATCCGCAACGTGTCGTCGGCGCTCAACCGCTTCGCCGAGACGTTCCGCCGCGACGTCGTGCGCCCGCTGTGGATCGTCAACGGCTGGGACCCGGCGAACCCGGCCGACCCGCAGAACCTCCCGACGCTGACGTGGGACGCGCTCGAGGTAAGCGACGTGCCGGCGCTCGTGAACTCGATCGCCCAGCTGCTCACCGCCGCCGGCGTCAGCCCCGACGAGGTGCGCGCCATCGTCAACCGGATCCTGGAGAACTCGGGGCTCCCGCAACTCGATGAGGTCGATCCTGAGGCGCAGGCGGCTGCGCGCGCCGACGCTGCGGCCAAGGCCGGCATGAAGCCCGGCCCTGTCGCCGATCCGGGCGCGGCGGCGGATGACGTGAACCTCGACGCGGAGGACTAGCATGGGCACCGTCACGATCGGCAGCGACACCTTCGACGTATTCGGCACCAGCGCCGGCCTCGCCACCCACGCCAACGGGTCGGCGGCCTACTACGCGACCTACGCCGCGGCGAACGTCGCCGACGCGAACCAGGTGAAGCGCACGCACGTCGAGGCTACACGGCTGATCGCGCTGATGCCGTTCGCCGACGCCGCCGACGCGGCGCCGGCCACCGCGAGCGCCGACGTGGCCACCGCGTGCTACGAGCTGACGTTGGCGGCGCTGGCCGACGTGGCGGTGCTCACCCAGGCCAGCACGGCGCAGCGCGTGCGCAAGGTCGACGCGAAGGGCGTGAGCGTCGAGTTCTTCGGGCCGCTGGCCGGCGCGCGCTTCCCGGCCCGCGTGATGGCGCTGCTCGGCCCGCTGCTCGAGACGGTGGCCGCGTCGAGCTCGGCCGTGGGCGCGGGCGGCTACGTCAGCGGTACGTCGACCTGCAGCGACTTCGACACGTGCGACGCGTACGGCCTGACGTCGGCCTGATCTTGGGCACCGCGCCCCGTCCGTGCGCTCCTGAGCCATGGCCCTCCGTACGACTACCGCCGCCTCGACGCGCCTCTTCGGCCTCGACATCGCCGGCACGCTCTCGTCGGCGATCTCCTCGGCCGGCGGCGTCACCTCGGCGGTGCTGATCAAGCGCACGCCAGGCACGCGCACCAGCGGCAACCCCGCGGCCGGCACCAACGCGACCGAGATCCGCATCCCCTGCCAGGCGATCGTCGACGGCAGCGACGCGGAGGCGGCGATCACGCTGCTCGGGGCATCGATCGTCTACCAGGGCGCGCGGGTCGTCCCCGAGGCCGGCGACGCGATCGAGGTGCGCGGGCGGACGATGGAGATCGGCGAGCGCCCCGAGGCTGACCCGGCGGCGGCGACGTACACCTGCCGGGCCGCGGGCGCGGCGCGGGTGCTGCGGTGACGCTCGCGCTCGCCATCGTCGCTCGTCGCCCGTGGTGGCGCCGGATGCTCGACGCGCTGCCGTGGCGCCGCCGTCCGCTGCAACCCGAGCCGCCCAAGTGTGACCCGCTGGCGGTCGCCCTGTGCGATCTGGCGCTTCGCCGCGCGGCGCGGCGCCTGGACATCGCCGATGCCGGGAGCCCGGTCCAGATCGTACGTGGCGATGCGCCGTACGCGGCCGTCGTCGAGTACGGCCGCCCGCCGCCAACCTCCATGCCGGGCCCGGGCCGGCCGCAGTCCCGATGATCGTCTGCATCGCCGGCGGGCCACGCACGGGCAAGACCACAATGGGTGAGGCGATGGCCTTGCGCTCAGGAACGGCGCTCCTGTCGACCGACAGCCTGGCGCACCTCGGGTGGTCCGAGGCGTCGCAGGCCACCGCCGCGCGCATGCTCACCGCTGGCGCCGATCTGATCGTCGAGGGCGTCGCCGTGGCGCGCGCGCTCCGCAAGGCCCTCGGCCAGACCGCCGGCCGGCCATGCGATCGGCTGCTGGTACTCGAGCGGCCGTGGCTCGAGCTGTCGCCGGGCCAGCGCGCGATGACTAAGGGCGTCGACACCGTGCTGGCCGAGATCCTGCCCGAGCTGCGCGCCCGCGGCGTCGCCATCGAGGTCGCGGCGTGACCAAGGCCCGCCTCGACGACCTCCTGCGCCGCATGCCGCCGCGGCTCGCGCGCAAGTACCGCGAGATCGTGCAGCGGGTGCGCTCGAAGTGGGTGCTGGCCGAGCTCGAGAAGGCCGTCGAGGCCGGCGCGGGCGCGCTCGATGCGGTCGTGAACGACATGGCCACGAGTGCGTCGGCGGTCACCGCCACCGCCGCGGGCATCCACAACGCCGTCGCCGCCGAGGTGGCCGAGTACCTGACGGCGCGCCTCGACCAGCTCGTCGCCTACGACGTGGCCAACCCGCGGGCCGTGGCGCTCTTGCAGCGGTCGCGGCTGCAACTGATCCAGGCGATCAGCGACGACCAGCGCGAGGCGATCGCCGAGATCCTGCGCCTCGGGAACGAACGCGGGTTGAACCCGCGGGCGATGGCCGTGGACATCCGCGAGGTGATCGGGCTCGACAGCTACCGGGCGCGGATCGTCGCCAACTACCGCCGGGCGCTGGAGAGCAGCGACCTGCACGCGCTCACGTACAAGCTGCGCGATGCCCGCAGCGACAAGGCGATCCGCGCGGCGTTCGAGGCGGGCAAGGGCTTGCCCAAGGAGCGGATCGACAAGCTCGTCGACAAGTACGCCCAGCGCCAGCTCGCGAACCGCGCCGAGGCGATCGCCCGGACCGAGGCCCTGCGCGCGGTGCACGGCGGGCAAGAGGAGTCGTGGCAGCAGGCCGTCGACGACGGCAAGCTCGACACTGCGCAGATCCAGCAGGAGTGGCACGCCGGCAGCGCGCCGCGCACGCGGGCACACCACGTCGCGATGAAGGGCCAGAAGCGGAAGTGGGGCGAGGCGTTCCGCAGCGGGCAGGGCAACCTGTTGCGGTACCCGTGCGACCCCGATGCACCGGCGAGCGAAGTGGTCCAATGCCGGTGCGCGCGCACCGTCCGCATCCTGCCGCCGGGCCAGGCGCCGATCGGCGAGGCCGACGAGGGCGCTACGGCTTCTTGATCCGCCGCGCGCACTTGCGGCAGAGGTTGCCGATCACCTTGCCCAGCAGCTCGAGCGGCACCGGCTCGGGGAACTTGCAGGCGCAGTAGGGCGCGGGGTCGGTCACCGTCGGCGAGGCTAGCACGCGCCACCGGCCTGGCGCTTCGCCTCGATCCACGCCAGCACCTCGGCTCGGCGGTACCGCGGCAGCGTCCGGGCGCGCGACGCCGAGCCGCCGATCGTCCGCCCGAACTTGCGCCACGGCGGCCCGTCGCCGGCGGCGCGCCACTTCTCGAGGGTGTCGACGCCGACGCCGATCATCGCGGCGACCTCGGCCGTCGACATCAGGCGCTCGTCGAGCTGGCGTTCGCGCCAGGCGATCACCACGTCAGCGGCGACGCCGAAGAACGCGGCGACGTCCTGGATCGTGACGATGCGGGGCACGGTGCATCGGTAACGCACGAACGACCGCGGGCCCAAGTTCGGGTCGCGCACGCGCACGGGCGCACGGTGGCCGCGTGACCACCGTCGCCATCGCCAAGCGCGCCGATGCCCGCATCGCCAAGGGCAAGCTCGGCGTGTACTTCGCGTGGGGCGCGTTCTCGAAGCGCGACGGCCAGACCTTCACCGACAGCCACGGCGACCAGATCCCCGACGACGAGATGATCGCCGGCGCGCTGTCGCTGGCCAAGTCGGCGCAGCTCGGCCACGAGCACGACGGCACGATCACCGGCTCGGTCCCGCTCGTGATGCCGATGACCGAGGATGTGCAGGCGGCGCTCGAGCTGACCAGCCCGCACGCCGGCCTCGTGGTGGGCTTCACGCCGACCGCCGATGTGGCCAAGAACATCGACGAGTCGCTGGCCGCCGGCGAGCCGTGGCAGATGTCGATCGAGGGCCTGGCGCTGGCCGAGGCGGTGGCGAAGTCGGCCGAGCCCGGCGACGTCGCCAAGGCCGAGCACAAGCGGACCCTGCGCAACCTGACGATCAACAAGATCGACCTGGTGCGCGCGGCGGCCCACGGCGCCGGCACCGCCATCGCGATCGCCAAGCGGGCCGACGTCGCCAAGGCGGGCATGAAGTGCCCGGACTGCGGCGCCGCGATGGCCGAGGACGCGACCACCTGCCCGGACTGCAAGCTCGCGGTCAAGCCGGTGGCCAAGCGCGCCCCCGCGCTCACCGGCGCCACGAACGGTCATCAGCACCTCATCGACGACGCCGAGTGCCCCGACGGCTTCACGAGCTGGGAGCGCGCGCCCGGCGCCGAGTACGGGCACTCGCATCCCTGGGTCCGCGCCGCGGACGGTTCGCTCACCGTCGGCGAGTCCGACGGCCACACCCACGCCATCAGCACCGGAGACGCCACCAT
>ERZ650303.702-NODE-702-length-10303-cov-4.548985_pt1 | contig 10303 bp, 11 predicted proteins | sample MGYA00376239_ERZ650303 | MGnify/ENA primary metagenome ERZ650303 (study PRJEB26733, sample SAMN07839262) | wastewater metagenome | biome: small river; feature: stream; material: water | place: USA: North Carolina | collected 2016-04-05 ... | reverse complement strand
TTTTATACATCTGCAGGAACAACCACTGGTTCCACTTGTAGTACTCAGGGTCTGAGGTGTGAATGACGCGAGACCAGTCAAAGCTGGTTGCGTAGCGACGCATAGAACGCTTCTGCTGATCGATGTTGTCGTAAGTCCAGGTGACGGGGTTAAGCCCACGCTTGATTGCTGCGTTTTCTGCAGGTAGACCGAAGGAGTCCCACCCGATGGGGTGAAGAACGTTGTGGTCACGGTGACGCCAGTAACGGGCAATCACATCTCCGAGGGCATACGCCTCTGCGTGACCCATGTGCAGGTCACCGGAGGGGTAAGGGAACATGTCCAACACATACTTGCGTGGACGCTCATCCGTGGGGTCGTCAGAGCGGAATGGCTGGATCTCATCCCAGATAGGAAGCCATTTTTCTTGAATTTCCGCGAAGTTATAGGTCGCGCCCTCGTTCTCAGACATCCTTCTAAGAATACTCGCTTGAGGCGACCCCTAATGCCCTCAGCAAGGGGGCAACCTTGACCCACGTTTCTTCAAGCTCTGCCTGCGGAAGTGAACCACTGGTAATACCGCCACCGGTGCCAATAGAAGCACCTTCGGGAGTGAGCACGATGCTTCGAATCACCATGGCCAAGTTGGCTGAGCCATCAATTCCGAGATAGCCAAAAGCTCCGGAGTAAATACCGCGAGGGCCTTGTTCTAAACCATGCAGGATTGTCATTGCACTGATTTTGGGAGCACCAGTCATAGACCCAGCGGGGAAGCATGCCTCAAGAGCATCCACAGCACTCATGCCGTGTGCAAGCTGGGCCGAAACCGTTGACACCAACTGGTGAACGTGTTCGTAGGTTTCCACCTCGAGGAGTGAATCCACCCGCACCGTGCCCAGCTGAGCAACCTTTCCCACATCGTTGCGCATCAGGTCAACGATCATGAGGTTTTCAGCACGTTCTTTCTCACTTGCCAGTAGTTCTGCTGCGAGCGCTTCATCGCCTGAAACATCTGCTCCACGTTTACGTGTTCCCTTAATGGGTTTGGTGGTGAGGTGTCCATCAGCATCTATACGCAGGAATACTTCGGGGCTACTCGAGAGCAAAGCAAGCTGTTCTAGCTTGATCAGTCCCCCGTGGTGACTGGGGTTAGCTTCACGGAGTCTGAGATAGACCTCAAGTGAATCAAAACTTCCCGCAACCTGTACCTCGTTGGTCAAGCACAGCTGATACGCATCACCTGCCCTAATAGCCTCTAGGCATTGGGTAACCAGGGATGTGTAGTGGTCTGGAGCGTGACGCCACTTCACTTCTGTAGTTGACACAGATTCTGGTTCAGTAATCGAAGGAGCGTGGGCAGATGACAGAACTGCGGTCAACTCTTCTTGTTTGTGTGTGAGCTCTTCAGGTGACCCCAACACCAGTAGGTCCATGTGTTGAAGTTCGTGATCAAATTCCAACGCCCAGTCCACATAGACAAACAGTGCATCTGGTGTTCTCGACGTGGCTGTAGGAACTCCTGCAGTGTGTGCTGCTAATTCATATCCCAGCCAACCTACCCAGCCGAGAGCGAATCCGTCTTCTCGAGCCGCCGAGGCATCAACCGTGGAGTCGTGTTCCAAGCTGGAACGTAACTTCTCAAAGATGGTGATATCCCCAGATTCAACATCTTCCGTGAGCAATCTGTCCGTAGGAATGCTGATGTACGACAGTCCCGATGTGGCGTGGGGGCCTGCATCCAACCAGATTGCTCGGGGTTCGCCTTGTGCGAGTGTGGCGTACACGGCAGCAGGATCTACCCATAAGGGCATCCGAACGCGCTGTACTTGCCTGGTCACCGTACTAGCCTAGGGCTGTGGGTGTCTTACGTTTTCGCTGGAACGGTAGCGAGTTAGTTGACGTCACTGGTGCGCCCGAAATTCCCCTCTATGTTGCAGACTCATTCCTTCTCAACGAAGGCAAGGTTGTGGGCTATCACCGCCATCTTGAGCGCTTTGCTTCCTCAGCTAAATTCCAAGGCCTAGTTCAGCCCGTTGATGACTTCTTGAGTGCCGTGACAGCTGCTCTCCCCCGAACTGGTGTTCTCTTTCCTCGTATCGATCTGACCGAGCGTGGAGAACTGGAATTACATATCCGACCAGCCCCCGAACTGCACGAAACGATAGTTCTGGCAACGGCAGATCATGATCCCCGCGTTGAGCCGGGAATCAAGGGCCCCGATATTCCTGCACTGAATGTTTTACGCCTGGAAGCACAACAACGTGGTGCAGACGAGGCAGTCATTCTCGATAATCAAGGGCGCATCGTCGATGGTTCCACAACGTGCTTTATCTGGTTTGCTCAAGGAGGCCTGTACATTCCACCTGCAGAGGCTATCCGCGTGAACAGCACAACCGTTGCTGCCGCCAAGGAGTTAGCTGCCAAGGGCGGATTGAGCGTCTCTGAGACCTGGGCAACACCTGCTGACCTAGAAGGGGTTGAGCTCTATGCCCTGAACGCCCTTCATGGCATTCGAGCAGTCACCTCCTGGGTGAATGGCCCCACCCTTGCCACCTCCCCAGAGCGTTTGGCGCACTGGCGTGAGCAATACGATTTGTTAGCCGAAGACCTGCCTGGAAACTAAATGAACGAGATTATCAATAACATCCTGGCAACCGTTGCATCGGTCGACCCCGTCACGAGAACTCTGCTCTCTGCACTGTTCATCATGTTGGAAACGTCATTCCTGGTGGGATTGATCATTCCAGGTGACACGGTTGTGCTGATCTCCAGCACCGCCATCACCAACCTGCAGGAATACGTCTTCATGGTGGTCATGGTGATTGTGGGATCTCTCACCGGTGAAACCATTGGTTTCTTTGTGGGTAAATACTTTGGCCCCAAGATTCGAACCAGCTGGCTAGGTAGGAAGCTTGGTCCACACCGCTGGGAACAGGCCGAAAACTACATCGATCGACGTGGCGGAATTGCAGTATTTCTCAGCCGTTTCTTGCCCATTTTGCATTCCCTCATCCCCTTGACTGTGGGCATGACGAAGATGAAATACCGCACCTTCATCACCTGGACTGCCGCTGCGTGCATCATCTGGACTTTTGTCTATGTCACCTTGGCTGCCGTGCTCAAAGACCAATATGAAGCATTTGCCGCGAAGTATGACTGGGCAGGTTTCCTCTTCCTCGGCATCGTTGCGGCGTTCATCATTGGGGTTTCCCTCATCAAGAAGCGCGTTGAGAAGACCCAAGAGAAGTACATGGACGAGCCAGGAGATCACGACCCTGGAACCGTAGAGAACCCGCTGGGTTCCTAAACTCTGCCAAACTTATCCAGTGAGTAAGAGCAAGCCATCCAGTGCCGCGGAGCTGACCCAAGACGTCATGCACCGTGCTGCGCGTATTGAAGATGGTTTTCATGCCTGGCGTGAAAAGCGTGCCCGTAAGCGTGGCTATGCCGTCACTGTCGTCCCCTACCCCGGTTATGGTTCCACGGAATGGGTTCGTGTTCTCTCACGCGTTCTCCTCACTCGCAATCCACGTCCAGGTTCACGTGCTGCACGCAAAATGCAAAAGCGTTCAGAGAGTGTGCGCGGCTGGCGTTCCTTCACTGCTGTGCCCGTCAACGATGTGACCGTGACCATCACCATCGAAGGAATCACTACCGTGGTGAAAGCTGACCGCGGTGGCGTTGTAGATGTCCAAATTCCTATCTCCCTCACCCCGGGAAAGCACACTGTGCTCATCCAAGCTGACGGTTCAGAAGCAGCCGAATCGACCATTCACGTTATTTCTCCGGAAATTCGCGTGGGTCTCGTCTCCGACGTGGACGACACCGTGATGGTGACAGCACTTCCAAGACCATTCTTGGCTGCATGGAACTCCTTCGTGCTCGATGAGCATGCTCGCGTTCCCACGCCTGGCATGGCCGTATTCCTCTCCCGCATTGCCTCGATACAAGAGGGCATGCCTGTTGTGTATTTGTCGACTGGCGCATGGAATGTGGCACCGACACTGCGCAGATTCTTGGGACGCAACCTCTACCCCAAGGGCACACTTCTGCTGACCGACTGGGGTCCCACCCACGACCGCATGTTCCGTTCCGGCAGGGCTCACAAAGAAACACAGCTACGCAGGCTGGCGAAAGAATTCCCGCAGATCAAATGGATTCTGGTTGGGGATGATGGCCAGCATGACGAATCCATCTATGCCGAGTTTGAACAAGACCACCCCAAGAGCGTGAAGGCTGTCGCCATTCGCCAGCTCTCTAACGGTGAGGCTGTTCTTGCAGGTGGTCGCAAGAAAGCTGAAGAGCACACCCAAGCAGGTGACGCTCCCTGGGTTTATGCCCCAGATGGTGCGGGGCTGGCCGAACAGCTCACTGACTACAAAGTTTTGTAATTAGGCCGAAACGAATTCTTCAAACTGGGGCAGGTCAGCAGTTTTGACCCTCACCTGCAGTCGGGTTCCTGCTTCTTCATACTCCGTAGAATCCACGACTGCTTTGTCGTGCAGTGAGGCCACCACATCGCCGCGCTCATAAGGAACCAACAGGTTCAAAGGAACATCCGGGGTGGGAATACGATCTGCAATTACCTGCAGAACTTCGTCAATTCCTTCACCTGTGCGAGCAGAGGCGAAAATGGCGGAAGGCTCCAGACCGCGTAACAACAGCCTGGTGTTGTCGTCTATTAGGTCACTCTTGTTGAAGACAATCTGCTCTGGAATGTGTGACGCATCGGCTTCACCGATCACATCGCGTACTGTGCGAATCTGCGATGCAGGGTCTGGGTGTGACGCATCCACAACGTGAACGATCAGGTCTGCGTCAGCAACTTCTTCAATCGTTGATCTGAATGCCTCAACGAGTTGGTGGGGCAGGTTTCGAACGAACCCCACAGTGTCCACCAGGGTGTAGTTGCGACCATCCGCTGTTTGCGCTTGGCGCACAGTCGCATCCAAGGTTGCGAACAATGCATTCTCCACAAGCACTCCTGCACGAGTGATGCGGTTGAGCAACGAAGACTTACCCGCGTTGGTGTAACCAGCAATAGCAACCGAAGGGATGGCGTTACGTTTACGGTTCGCTCGTTTCGTGTCACGAGCTGGCTTCATCGCCTCAATCTGCTTGCGCAGCTTCGCCATACGAGTATTGATACGGCGTCGATCAAGCTCAATCTTGGTTTCACCAGGACCACGTGACCCCATACCTGCACCAGCACTACCCACCTGACCACCGGCCTGGCGGGACATGGATTCACCCCAACCACGCAGGCGAGGAAGCATGTATTGCATCTGAGCAAGCTCTACCTGGGCTTTACCCTCACGGCTCTTGGCGTGCTGGCTAAAGATGTCGAGGATGACGGCAGTGCGATCAATGACTTTGACCTTCACCTCATCTTCCAGTGCACGACGCTGCGAGGGAGCAAGCTCTGTGTCGGCGACAACGGTGTCAGCACCGAGAGCAGCAACCAGATCACGTAGTTCTTGAGTTTTACCCCGGCCCAGATACGTAGCAGGGTCAGGCATGGGACGCATCTGCATCACACCATCGAGGACCTGAGCACCCGCAGTTTCACATAAAGCCGCAAGCTCTCGCATCGAGTTCTCGCCGTCCTCAACCTGCCCCTTGGGATAAACCCCAATCAGAACTACGTTCTCGAGTCGGACTTGTCGATACTCGACCTCAGTAACGTCTTCAAGTTCTGTGGAGAGCCCCTGCACACGTCGCAGAGAAATACGGTCAGCAAGATCTTGCTGTTCACCGTCAAAACTCTCATCGTGAACAACATCACTGGAATCACTCAATGCTTGAGCACGGCCGGAAGAGAACACGGAGACACGAGCGCGTTCAGAGTTCTGCCCAGCACGGGAAAGCACGCGATCGACGATGTCGTCAGTGGGCTCAATAGTCATTTGTTCAAAGATATCGCCCTTGGCTGAGAATGCGCTTTGTCTGGCCGTTGTAATGTGAGGATATGTCAGCAGAGAACACCATCTGTCCTCAATGTGGAGCTACGTTAGTGCCCATTGTGTATGGCTTCCCCGCTCCGGATGCATTCGAACAAGTAGCGCGCGGTGAGATCGTTCTTGGAGGGTGCATGATGTACCCAGGAGCTCCCGATGATGGTTGTCCAACTAAAGGGTGTGCCGGCCCACACATTGAGGCGCTACTCAGCGAGAGATAAACTGAACTATCGGTCTGCGCCACCACGCAGACCATTTCTATGAGGAGTACTCGTGTCTAACCCCACCCCTAAGGCATCATCATCCAAGCTTCCTTGGATCATCGTCAGCGCATTAGCTGCTGTGATTGTGATTGCCCTGATTACTTTTGTTGTTGCAGCTAATGGCGCACCTAAGCCAGACCCCACCAACTCAGGTATTCCCACGGTGACCCCGACTCCTCACCCCACCGCAACACCCACCAAGACTCCAACTCCTACGGTGACTCCCACCGCAACACCCACCCCAACCAAGACAGCAACTCCGACAGCTTCCCCAAGCCCCACCGTGGTTCCTGTCACTGCATGGGCAGACAAGACCTATGGCACCTTCACTCCGGTGAGCCGCACTGCGCAAACCGGAACCAAGGTTGTGGACTTTGGCAACAACATCACCGCTGGTGTGGTGAAGATTGACACCACCAACCTCAACGATGCTGACTTCCTGGTTGAAGTTCTTGCCACCGATAACTCCACCGTGATCGACACCATCGTGACCAGTGCAGGAACCTACACCGGTACCGTTGCATTCGGCTTGGCAGGTTATGGCGATCAGACCGCCGGTGCTCTCAAGATCACCACCACCAATGACGTGACCTGGTCTGTGCTGATCTCTCCTGTTTCTTCCGCAACGCCAGGGCCTCTCTCAACGCAGAGTGCAACCAACGGTGACATGGTTTACCTCTACGCAGGCGGTGCCTCTGTTCTTCACGCTCAGACCTTCGCACCTAACCAGGGAATCGTGGTGACCGAATTCTTCGGCCCCAAGACTGCTGCTCAGACTCTGGTGAACTCGACCACCATGGTTGATCAGCGCGGACCTATCGCTGCCGGACCAGCAGTTGTCACCATCAAGGCTGACGGCTCCTGGAACGTCACTGTTGGCTAATGACTGAAAAGAACACCGAGCACTACTTCTCGGCACAACCAGCAGGAGAATTTCGCACGAGTGAGATCGCTGTGCGCCTGGCGCACGGCGATTACACCGTCGAAACTGCCGGTGGCATTTTCAGCCCCGATCACATTGATACGGGTACTGAACAGCTTTTGTACAGTGTTCCCACTCCCCCAGAAACTGGGAACTTCCTGGACCTGGGCTGCGGCTGGGGCCCTATGGCACTCACCCTCGCCATTGAAGCACCTGCTGCTTCGATCTATGCCGTTGATGTGAACGAACGAGCTCTCGAGCTCACTCGTCGCAATGCATCTCGCTTGGGGCTTACCAACATCACCGCTGGCACGCCAGCTTCACTCGATGCTTCTATACAGTTCGACCTGATCTGGTCTAACCCTCCCATTCGCGTGGGAAAGGCTGAACTGCACGAAATCATGAACACCTGGCTTCCTCGCTTGAATGCAGGTGGTGAGGCATACCTCGTGGTGGCAAAGCACCTCGGCGCTGATTCTTTCGAGAAGTGGTTAGGCACCCAATTCGAGGGCACTCACGAAGTCACCCGTGAAGACACCCGCAAGGGGTTCCGCATTATCAAGGTTGTGCGAACGCACTAAGGAAGTTTGGGGAGCTCCAGGTTTACCGAAGCGCCCAGAATGGCACAGCGTGCTGAGATTCCCACGCCCGAGGCGATAAACCCTGCAACATCGGGTTGATTACCGTCGACCACTGATTGCGCATTCTTTTTCAGCTCAGTAAGTGCTTCCGTAAGTTGCTTATCTGTGGCTTGAGAGAGCACAGAGTCCAACTGGGAAGGGATGGAGATAAACGCTGTAGGTAGTCCTGCGATGTTTCCAGAGCTCAAAGCTGTGTTGAGTGTTTCCCAGGTTTGACCCACAGATTCACAGGCAGTTTTGTTCGCGGTCTTGTCTGAAGCATCCAAACTGGGGATTTGATCGCATCCGGCGAGCGCGAGCACAGCTACAAGCGTACCCGTAAGGCTCAGAAACGCCTTGTGAGAGGTTTTCATGCCGTATTACGCCAGTTCTACAGTTCCGGTGTAAACGAGCTCTGCAGGGCCGGACAGTGCAACGTGTTCGCCCTCTTCTGTGGGGAACATGCGCACAGCGAGCGTGCCACCTGGGACGTCCACGCGCCAGTTGTGTGGCGCACCCTCTCCAGCCCAGTGCCGGGTGGCAAGGGCAGCAGCGACAACACCTGTTCCGCAGGAGAGTGTCTCTCCTGATCCTCGTTCATGCACGCGCATACGGATGTGGCCAACACCATCCTTGACGAGAGGGTCACGAGGAACGACTAGTTCAACATTGGCGCCCTCAGGCGCTGCAGGCTCCAAACGAGGTGCGCTGCTCAAATCAGCAGCATCAAGTTCTTCATCATCAGCGAATGCCGCAATAACGTGCGGGTTCCCCACATTGATGCCCACACCTGGGCGGGCAACAGGAACACCAGCAACCTTGACTACAGGTTCCCCACCCTCAAAGCTCCAACGACCCATGTCCACCTGGAACTGTGTTCCCTGCGCAGTGAGGTCACGCACCCCGGCACGGGTGCCAATAGCGAGGGTTTCACCACGGTTGATCGAGGCAAGGCCTGTTTCCAGCAAATACTTGGCATAGACGCGAATACCATTGCCACACATTTCGCTGAGCGAGCCATCAGAGTTGTAGTAGTCCATGAACCACTCGGCTGCAGAATCTTCTTCAAGTGCAGCAGCACCGGCAGGATCAACAACTACCTGACCTGGTTCATGCTTGCGGTTGAGCTTGCTGCTCTTCACCGCGCGAATGACACCGTCTGCACCTATGCCGAAGTGGCGATCACACAGCGCAACAATCTGGCTGGGTGTGAGCGGCATCTCCCCTTCTGGGTCGCTATAGAGCACGAAATCATTACCGGTTCCGTGTCCTTTGGTGAAGTGCAGTGACAGTGCCATATCCCCAGCTTAAAGGCTCAGCCTGGAGATGACCTTGGAAACATTGCCTGAATCGCCCGCGGGCAACCATTCCAAGTCGGCATAACGCTTAAACCAGCTCACCTGGCGGCGGGCATAGCGACGTGTAATTGCTTGAGTTTCTTCGATGGCCTCAGCTTGACTCATCTCCCCCGCAAGCTCTGCCAGTGCTTGTGCATAGCCAATTGCTCGACGTGCAGTCACACCCTGCTCAATCCCTGCAGGAATGAGTCCTTCCACTTCGGCCAGTAGCCCCTGTTCCCACATCTTTTCAACGCGGCGATCCAGGCGTTCAATCAACACTTCACGATCTTCAGACAGACCAACAATCACTGTTGGTCGCCAATAAACAGGCTCTTCAGGCAATGTTCCCAGCGCCTGGGTGCTTCCGGTGACTTCTAGTACTTCAAGTGCGCGCAGGACCCGGCGTGAATTCTTTTGATCGATGCGCTCTGCAGCTTCAGGAGCCTTTTCTTTGAGCTTGGCAAACATAACCCCGGGGCCACGTTCTTCCAGCTCCAACTCCAGTCTGGCTCGAACAGCATCATCATGACCTGGAAATTCGAAGTCAAACAACACACTGCTGACATAGAGACCAGAACCGCCGACGAGGATGGCTAGGTTGCCCCTGTCGTTGATCTGCGCAATAACAGCACGAGCCTGTTCCTGATAATCAGCAACTGCTGCCTCATCACTCACCTGCAACACATCAAACATGTGGTGAGGGATGCCTCGGCGCTCTTCAACAGGAAGTTTGGCTGTGCCAATATCCATTCCGGCATAAAGCTGCATGGCATCAGCATTCACTATCTCAACGCCATGACCCATCGCAATGAGTGCCTCGGCGATATCGAGGGACAGGTCAGATTTGCCGGTGCCGGTTGCTCCCACAATCGCAAGGATCTGGGTTGAAGCCAACACGCTAACGCTGTCCGTCGTCGAGGTCATAAATCGGAGATGTGGACACACGCAGAGTGGGCATTCCGAGCCCCACTACGGGGATCGAAGTAGAACCGAGGTTCTTTGCTCCACCCGTTGAAGGCACTCCACAACTCTCAGCCTGTTCACGGTCCCACGCATCCCCAGCGATAGTTCTGCGCACCTTCAAAGGAGTACCGGTTGGGTCATCAGCAAGGAGGTGGAAGGGTGCAGCTTCAGTGATGGTCACAGTGACAATGTCTCCAGGACGTGGAATCTCACTACCCGCAGTCACCTCGAAGTGAACCAAACGGGAATCTTCAGCACG
>ERZ650303.700-NODE-700-length-10332-cov-5.279751_pt1 | contig 10332 bp, 13 predicted proteins | sample MGYA00376239_ERZ650303 | MGnify/ENA primary metagenome ERZ650303 (study PRJEB26733, sample SAMN07839262) | wastewater metagenome | biome: small river; feature: stream; material: water | place: USA: North Carolina | collected 2016-04-05 ... | reverse complement strand
GGGACCTCGGACGACACGAGCGCCAGCGGGTCCAGCGACCAATCGACGTGCTGGCCGGTGTTGCCGACCTGCACCGCGAACCGGGCACCGACGCCCTTGGCGAACGCCGCGAACCCCCACTGGTTGTCCTCGGCGCTGGCGATGACGAGGTCCCACGGCATGTTGCGTGCTTGCGCAAGTGTCACGCCGTGGATGGTCTCCGGCGGGTACACACCCGGCTCCACGGGAGACGGCGGGAACTCCGGGTCAACCGTGTCCCGGTACCCCTCGCCCCACCAGCCCTGCACCCACTCTGGCCCGGCGATGAACTGCCGAGCCAGCCGGTCGTCGCCCCAGGTCTTGCGGCCGAAGTTCCAGATGCCCGCGTCCCACCAGTCCATGCCGACCGGGGTGTACAGGTTCCAGCCGAGCCGGTCCCCGAGCAGTTGCAGGGAGCGGTACAGCCCGGCGTGGTGGCGGTCCGCGAGGACGTTCATCGCGGCGGGTTTACGACATGGGCGGCCGAGTCGGAGAGGTCCATCAGAACCAGCCGCCATTCGCCACACCCGCAGGCGTGGATGACGAAGCGGTCCTCCCGGTAGTGGGAGCACACCACCCAGGTCCTGATGCCGGGCCGCGCGTTTCGTTCGTCACAGTCGCACGGGTCGCGCCTCTGAAGGCTCTGCGTCCCGACCGGAACCCACACGTGCGGCTCGGTCCTGTCCAGCGCCGTGGCTACGCGGTGGTATGACTTCATCCGAGGTACGCCGACGCTCACTTGTCACCCCGGTACGAGGCGATGGCCTCGGCCACCTTGTCGGGCCCCCAGTCGCCCGAGTCCATCCACTCGACGGCCTTCCAGACCGGTTCCATCCGGTCGAGGTGCGCCTGCATCCGCGCCGCGGCGGCTCGGGCCACCGCGATGATGGTGTTTGTCTCCACGGCGGCGTCGTGGTACCCCAGTTCCGCGAGACGGTCGGCCATGCGCTGTGCCGACTCAGGGACGCCGGACAGCCAGTCCTCCGCGAACTTGTGGCACAGGTAGTCGTAAGACCCGCCGCTCATCCGAGGAACTCCCGCCACTGATCCATCACGGTCGCCTTCCCGAAGACCCGCACGGCTTCCTCCCGCTGCGCCTCGGAGACCTCGCGGGCGAGCGCGTGGTCGGCCAGCAGCCGCTCCAGGTGGGCGCGCGCCTCGGACGGCCGGTCGCTCCACAGGGGCGCCAGCTCGTGGCCTTCGAACAGGTCCGGGGAGTACGGCCACATGCCGTGCCACGACGGCCCGATGGACACGACGGGGATGCCCGTCATCAGGGCTTCCAGCAAGCCGAGGGTGTACGACGCGGGCTGGGTGCCCGTGTACAGGTAGGCGCGGGCCGAGCGCAGCAGGGCCTGCATGTCCGGCAGCGACAGGGCGCCCATGCCCCCGATGACCTCGGATTCAGGACCGGCCGGCCTGCGCGGCAGTTCCTTCGTCGCCATCTCCCAGAACTGCCAGTTGGTCCACTGCATACCGGCGGGCTTCAGGGTGCGCCGGTCATCCTCCAGCGAGCGCCGGTACAGGGACTGGGTGATGTTGATGACCCGGGCATCGTCCCCGGTCCACCCGCCCCACTCGTCGGGATCCATCCAGAAGCGGATGAGCGCGTCCTCGCCCGCGTACTCGGGGATGGCCCGCTCCTTCGGGGAGTACCGGACGATCTGCAGGCCGTCCGCGCGGAGGCCCTGCATCATCCACTCGTTGCCGTGGGTGGACTGCCCGACCGTGCGCCACACGACCCGCTTGTGCCGGATGCGGCTCCACTGGGGGACGAGCCACGTGTGCTCCAGGTGGTGGCAGATGATGACGTCCGCCCACTCGATGACCTCGTCGGGCAGGTCCTTCTTCGCGGCCATCTGCGGGTCGAAGCCCGCGGGCTGGCCCTCCGCCAGCCGCTCCACGGCAGCCACGAGGGCGGGGTGCTCGGGCACCTGTGGAAGCGGCGGGCGGAGGATGGTGGCCGGGTCCGCCGTGGGGCGCGACGGCCGGATGTAGGCGCCGATGGAGAACACCTCGTGGCCCAGCTCGTGCATGAGCAGGACCTGCATGTACTCCTCGATCTCGTGGGCGAGCAGCAGGACCACCCTCACGACGGGTCACCCGGTCGGAAGGTGTGCGAGACCCTCCCCAAGCCCGTCCCGTGGTTGCGCTCGACGGCCCCACACTCGACGCTTCCGACCATCTCCACGCATCGGGCCTCTGTCGCGGCGGCGAGCAGGCGAAGCACCTTGTTGCCGTTCATCAGCCGCGCCTCGGCCACGTCGTGATGGGCGGTGCAGTAGGGGCACGAGCCACCGCCGGGGTGGTGCCACTCGCCGGGATCGTTGTCCACTTCGGAGAACAGCGGGGGCCTCACCGCGGGTCCGCCCGGAACTCGCCGATGTTGTCGTCGCCCGAGAGGCGCACGACGTGGTGGGTGCGGTCGAGCAGCGCGGCCAGTGGCGCGTACCCGGTGTGGTACTCGCCGACGATCAGGCCGACGTCCGCCAGCGCCTCGGCGTCCGCGAGGATGTCGTACTCGGCGCCCTCGCAGTCGATCTTCAGCAGGTCGAGGCGGCCGCCCGCGTAGCCGACCAGCTCGCCGAGCGACACGCACGGGGCCAGTTCCTGCCGGGCGCCCTCCGGGGCGGCCAGCGTGCTGTTGCCCACGAAGCGGTGATGGCGGCCGCTCTCGGTGTCGTCGAACGCCCAGCGGATGACGGCCTTGCGCTGGCCGGGCTTCGCGGCGGCGGCGGCCACGACGGTCACGCGGTCGCCCAGCTCGTTCTCCGCCACGTTGCGCTCGATGAGGGCGACGTTCGCGGTCAGGGGCTCCACGATCCAGACGAGCGCGTCCCGGTGGTCCAGCGCGACGCCGATGCCGACGCCCCCGAGGTAGCCGCCGATGTCCACCATCGTCCGGATGCCCTCGACGGACCGCAGCCCGTACTCGTCCTCGGTCATGCACGCGGACAGGGTGTTCCAGTCGTTCGTGCCGTCCCGGTACCACATGCTCGCGGCGCGCCCGCCGGGGGTGCGCCATGTGCCTCGCAGTGGCTCCTCGGCATACGGGCGGGAGTCGTGCCCGTTGCGGTCGCTCACGCGGGGCGGCGATCGTGTCCGCGCCGCTCCTCGTCGGGAGCGGGGTCGGGCGTCGGCGGCGCCGGCGGCTGCTTCTTGTTCGCCACGTGGTGGGTCCTCCAGTGGAAGAGATGGCGGCCCTTGACGGGGGCCAGTCGGACCCGATGTCGCACGGTCAGGCGTCGCCCCTTACGGGATGATGTCCAGGATCATCTGGGCGTAGCCCGCGTACACCGGGGGACGGGCGTCGAAGCCCATCTCCTCCTCGCCGCGGAAGCCCGTCAGGTTGTAGTCCCAGCGGGTGCCCGCCTGGTCCGACGTGTCGACGCGGTAGCTCTGGCCGAAGTACAGCTTGAACTTCTTCCAGTCGGCCACGACGAGGTTGTCGATGACCGCCGCGGTGGCCTCCAGGTCCGCCTGCGGATCCGCGTAGACCGGGATGCCGAAGGGCGAGACGAGGGTGCCGGGGTTGATGCTGGCCGGGCTGTTGCCGACGGTCGCGAACCAGAAGCCCGCGCTGTCGGAGCCCTGCGCGAGCATCTGCCAGTAGGCCGCGGCCGTGAGGACCGCCGCCGTGGGCTTGACGCCACGACCCGCCAGCGCGCCGCCGGCCGCCGCGATGTTGCGCGCGATCGAGCCCGCCACCGTCGAATCCGACAGGGTGGTCGGGTTGGCCGTGCGGAACGCCGCCGGGCCGCTGGTGAGGGCGGACGTGTAGCCGTAGGGCTGGGACGAGCCGTTGCCCTCGCGGACGTAGTACGCCTCGCCGATCGCGAACGCCGCCGCGAGCTCGCTCATGACATCGCGCTCCGCCGCCCCGCGGGACTGCCGCAGGAACTGGTTGCCGATGTCGTAGATGCGGGCCAGCGTGTACATGGTGGCCGTGTAGCCGTTGTACGCGAGGTCCACGTTCTCCTTGAGCGTGCCGAACCCGGCGATGACCGCACGGGCCCGCGCCGCCGAGCGGAACGGGAGGTCGACGCTGGCCGCGGTCACGCCCGGGACCACCGTCATGAGCTTGCGGTAGACGTTGTCGATCTGCGCCGGGACGATGATGTCGTCCACGATCGCGTTCGGGATGATCCAGCCGCCGGTCGCGTCGGTGGAGCCGAGGGTGGACTTGCCCCAGGCGTCCTCGTACTGGGAGAGGGCGCCGAGCGCCGCCTTGCCCGCGAGGTACTTGTCGGGGTCGCGGCTGGTCATCTCGGTCAGGGCGCCGATGAAGGCACCCTCCTCGTGACGCCCGCGCCGGAAGCCGTTGCCGCCGATGGCCGCGGCCTTGCTGGGGGCACGGACGCCGGACGCCCACGCCTTCAGCTCGGCGATCTCCGCCATGGCCGCGGTGTGCTGCTCTTCGAGCTGCGCCTTCTGGTGCTGCTTCTGGAGCTCGGTGAGGACGGCCGCCTGCTGCTGCCGCTCCTCGTTGAGCGCCTGCCAGCGCGCCGTGTCCTCGGCCTTGGCCGCGGTCATCTCCGCGGCGATCTCGTCCAGGCGGGAGGCCGCCTTGCCGATCATGTCCATCACGGACATCTGCGGCGTGCTGCCGAGCGTGACCGCCTCGGTCACCTGCCCGAACGACTGGTACGTGCCGTCGCCGCCGCCCATCGGCCAGATGGGGGCGCCGTCCTTGCGATAGCCGATGGGCGTCTGGAAGGCGACGCCGGTCGACAGGGACGCCATGATGGCCAGTGCGACCTGCGTCGCGTCGGCCACTGCCTGCTTCATTGCTTCACACCTGCGTCCGCCGCGGTCGCGGCGGGGCGGTTCTGCGCGCGCCCGAGGACGGTGCGCAACGTCTCCAGCACGCGGCGGCTCGCCGCGTCCAGCTCCGTGGCCGCCTCGATAAGGTCGCGCTCGTTGACGGCGGACAGCACTCGCCCGGCCTTCGCCGCGTCGTCGCCCCCGAGGGAGGTCCGCCGCAGGTCCGCCGCGAGGTCGCGCAGGTCGCCCGTGATGTCCCGCCAGAAGGCGGGCGTGGTGGAGGGGAAGTCGGTGGTCAGCGCGTCGTCCAGCGCCGCCTTCAGCGGGCGGAGGACGCTCAGGGTGTTCTGCGGGGCGGTGGACAGCGTCTGCCGCCAGTAGGGCCAGCGCAGGATCTCGCCCGTGCTCGCCTTCGCCTGCAGCCCCGCGATCGTCTCCGACGAGCCGAAGAGCTGGGCGCCGCGCTCGGCGAGCTGCTTGACGAGGCCGAGGCGGCGGGCGCCGTGGTCCAGCCAGACGGTCACCCACCAGCCGTCCTCGTCCATGACGGGGTCCACGGCCTTGCCGATGACCTCGCGCCGGTCGGCCGGCGGCTGCGCCATGCCCGCGTACTCGCGCGGGTTCATCACGCCGTAGGGGTCCTTGCCGTGGTGCCAGTCCACGGCGCGCGCCTTCAGCCAGGAGGGCTTGATGTCGGTCCGCTCGCTGAACCACTCGCCGTCCACGTCGACGCCGCGCGGGCTGTGCGGCGAGGGGATGGGGCCGCCGAAGGGGATGGCGAGCAGGCGGAAGCCGTCGTCATCGAGCAGGGTCGCCTTGACCGGCTGCACGCATCGTCATCCCCGGCGCCACCGATCGGCAGCGCGTGTGTGCGTGGAGTGTACGTCGCGGACGGTGCCGCGCACAAGCCTACGCCCGGCGGGGCCGCACGTAGAACTGCCCTTCCTCCGCGACGACGAGCGCGCCGGTGCCCTCCCACCGGTAGTTCCACTCGCCCGCCTGGTCGATGGTGACGTCGGCGGTGTAGACGCCCGTGGACGAACGGGTGTTCGACACGGTCGATGACGAGCCGTCCGGCTTGCGCACGGTGAGCGTGACGCTGGTCGGGTCGCTCAGGGTGCCGGCGGTGTTCGTGAGCGTGGCGGTCAGGGTCACGAGATCCCCGATGTCGTAGGTGGTCATGGATCCTCCGTGAGCGTCGCAGTGGGGGAGCCGGTCGCGAGCGCGGCGCCGCGGACCGCGGTGGTCAGGGTCGCCCCGGGGGCGGATGTCGTGAGGGTGCCGCGCCCGGGGTAGGACACCGTGACCACGCCGCCCACGATCGTCGGCGCGTAGACGGCGCGGGCCGCGTCCACCAGCGCGAGGGTGATGGTGCTGCGCGTCGTCAGGACCGGCGCGTAGACCGCCCGGCTCCTGTCGATGAGCCCGACGGTCAGGGTGCTCTTCGGCGCGAGGACCGGCGCGTAGACGCTCCGGGCCGCATCGACCAGTCCCAGCACGACCGCGTTCTTGCCGACCAGCGTCGGGGCGTAGATGGCGCGCGAGGCATCCACCAGCCCCAGCGTCAGGGACTGCGTGCCGCTCGCCTGGGAGACGGCCGGCGCGTACACCGACCGACCCGCATCGACCAGCCCGACGGTCAGGAACTGGTCCGGGATGACCGTCGGGGCGTAGACCGCCCGGCTCCTGTCGATGAGCCCGACGGTGATCGTGTTCCTGCCCGCCAGCGTGGGCGCGTAGGTCGTGCGTGAGGCATCGACCAGCCCGACCGTCAGGGTGTTCTTCGGGGTCAGGGTCGGGGCGTAGACCGTGCGCGAGCCGTCGATGAGCCCGACGGTCAGGCCCTGTGCGGCTGACCCGGCTGACCACCAGAAGTCCACGGTGGCCTCCCGTCAGGCGTCGAAGGTGTAGAGCGCGACCCGGAGGGTGTCGCCGCTGCTGCCGGTGCTCCGGGCGCGGACCTGGAGCTGCGTGCCGCTGGCGAGGTAGTAGTAGGTGGGGATGGCGGGCGACGGGCCCTGCGCCGTCTCGGTCGTGCTCGTCTTGAACACGTACTCGCCGCTGATGGCCGACGACGAGACACCGATCTCCAGCCGGAACGCATCGCGGCTGGCGGTCGCGCCCGCGCACTGGACGCCGAGCACGACCGCCTGCGTGTTCGCGGCCAGCGTGGAGCCGATGTTCGTCCACGAGCCCCACGCGCCGTTACCGGGCGTGACGCTCGTGCCGGTGGTCCCCGAGACGCCGTAGGTCGTGCAGTTGGAGGTCCCCGGCAGCGGCCCCGAGGATGCGAGGTAGGCGGCGACCCGAACGCTGGCGGACTGCGCCGCCCCGCGGACGGTCTGCCCGCGGATGGCGACCGTCGAGCCGCTGGCGATCTTGATGGGCAGGAGGTACTGCTGCATCCCGCCGTTGCCGTTGTTGGCGTTCGTGTCGTCCGCGAACCCCACCAGCAGGTCGCTCACCTTCGCGGTGTAGGACGACCCGCCGGCGGTGTCCACGCCGATGTCCAGCACGGCGCTCGTGTCGGTGGCGCTGGCCGCCGTCTTGGCGACCTGCACGAACAGGCCGTAACAGTCGGCGGACAGGGCCCCGAGCACGTTCTGCCACGACGACTTCGACCCGGTGCCGAGGACGTTCGTGTAGGACGGGTAGGCCATATCGACCGACGTGTCGGCGTTGTTGCTGACCCAGCCCGAGAAGCCGAACGTCATGCCAGCACGACCCCCGTGCAGCCCGTCAGGGCGACCATGCGCGAGCCGTTCAGGATCGGCTGGTCGTTGCGGCGGACGGCACCGCCGGTGACGTTCACGAGGTTGACGACGGCCCGCGTGCTCGGTCGGGTGTCGGGGGTGGCGGTCGTGTTGCCCTCGATGACGTACCGGCGCTTGATGTTCGCCTTGTCCGCCCGGATGCCCAGACCGCCGAGCCCGTCGGCGTTGCCGTTGTCCGTGGTCCATGCGCCGCGGATGACGTTGTTACCGGTGACGGTCAGGTCATCCATCGTGCAGGTGTTGACGACCGTGTCCTGCGGCACCGTGGCGATGAACCACGACGTGAGGTTCTGGCCGACGCTGTACCCGTCCACGGTGTTGTCCGCGATCGTGACCCGCTGGAAGCCGCCACCGGCGACCTGCGAGGCGTCCGGCTCCAGGTCGAACGCGATGTACACGGTCGCGCGCAGGGTGTTGCGGCGCAGGATGATGTCCCGGCCGGACGTGATGGCGCAGCCCATCTCGCCACCCTCGATGACGCAGTCCTGCACGGTGATGCGCTCGGGCCACGCGCCGCCGCCGTCGCTGCTGACCCACGGGCCGAAGCCGCGCAGGTTGCGCCACTGGACGCCCTCGAACAGGATGTCCGCGCAGCCCGAGCGGATGACCGCCGCGTTCAGCTTCTCGTTGATGAGCGACCGCGCACCAGCAGCGCCCGCGATGCCGGTCAGGGTGTTCCCGCCCTCCACCGTCCACGAGCCCTTGACGGCCACGTTCCGGGTGTCCTGGAGGAAGAACGCCGACGAGCGGTTGGAGGCCGCCGTGGTCGCCAGCGTCAGCCGGGCGTTGATGCCGTGGAGCGTCAGGCCCGACAGGCCCGACAGGTCGATGCCCGCGTCCCCGTCCAGCGTCCACGCGCCGTCGAAGATGACGGTGCCCGTCTGCGTGCGGAGCCAGGCATTCAGCTCGGACGAGTGCGCGAACGCGGGGACCGCCACGCCGACCGGGGTCGGGGTGGGCACGATGACCGGGCCGGTGAGGCGGGACGTGCCGAGCGCGCCGTCGTTGCCGACCGAGACGGCCCACGTCGAGCCGTCCGGCGCGGTGAGCACGCTGGGTCCGGGGTCGCCCTTCGCCCCCTGCGGACCGGTGGCACCGACGGGCCCCTGCGGGCCAGTGGCACCCTGCGGACCAGTCGGACCGGTGGCACCGGCCGGGCCCTGCGGACCGGTATCGCCCACGTCACCCTTCGGTCCCTTCGGGCCGGGGATGGGGTCGGGGATGGCGACGGTGATGACGCCGGAGAACGGGACCGTCTGCTCGGCCATCAGATCTTGAAGATCCCGGACGCATTGAAGGTCACGTTGACGTCGCCGCCGTTGGGCGTGAGCGGCAGGCCGGTCGCCGAGTCCCAGTAGCAGATGAGGTCGGACGTCGCGGCCGAGCCGCTGTCCTCGATGAGGCTCATGGACTCCACCGACGATCCGGACACCGCGGAGAACGCGGGGCTCATGTCCGCCGCGTCGATGACGCCGATGGCGACCACGCCGACCGTGACGCTCGACAGGCTCGATGACGTGGCGACGGTCCCCGACGAGATGTCGTTGAGGAAATCGTCCGAGGTCAGGTTGGGGGTGTCCGTCCCGTGGTCGGTCAGGACCAGCTTGAGCGTCGCCGAGTCGAAATCGATCTGCGTCGTCGTCGCCTTGAGGAGGTTCTGGATGAAGTAATCGTAGAACCCGTTCGCCATCAGATCGGCTCTCCGTTCAGTCGCAGGATGGGGACGTCACCCCACGCACCGGGACCTCCGGGGCGGAGGCCGACGACGAGGGTGGGCGGCTTCGCGACCTCGCCGGTGGTCGTGAAGCCCTGGGCCTCGATGACCGGGCGGATGCGCTGGTACACCGTCTCCGAGACGATGGCCGCGCCGCTCGCGTCGAGGTCGAGGTGATGGGTCTTGAAGAGGTGGACGGAGCCGCAGCCACCGAGGTCCGGGGGCGTGCAGGTGTACGGCTGGCGGTAGGGGTTGGTGGCCTCCACCACGGTGCAGCGGACGCTCCGCGCGGTCGGGTGCTGGATGCGGACACCGGCCATCAGGCCGGCGCTCCGATCAGGGGCGTGAAGGACCGGACGCAGTTGGGGTGCGCGATGGGGTTGGCCTCGGCCTCATCGACCGTCCAGATGGCCCCGTCCACCGAGGCGCATGCCTCGTCGTCGTCGCCGTCCACGACCTGCACCCGGTCCACGCCCAGCTCGCGGTACTGGGCGACGGCGGCCTCGTTGAGCACCGTCGCGGTCTCCGTCCGGGCGATCGTCTCGGCGCGCAGCTCGGAGAAGATGCCCGCCGCCTCCAGCCGGTCGCCCAGCTCGGCGGCCCCGAGCCCCTCGGCGATGCCCGCGGCGATGGTCTCCTGGACGCGCTGCCGGGTCGTGTCGGTGATGCCCCGGATGCGCAGGCCCGCGGACCGCAGCAGCCGGTCGATGACGGGCTGGGACAGGTCGGCCTTCGCGGCGGGGAGCACCTGCTGCACGCCCGTGCCGGCGCCCGCGATCGTGGCCCGGTAGTGCGGCAGCAGGGCCGCCTCCAGCTCGGCCTCCAGGCGCGCGGTGTCGATGAAGACGCCTTCGCCGTTGGCCGAGACGATCGCCAATGCGGTGGCGTCGGCATCGAATGCCTTGTGTGTACCGGTGACGGCCATGCCAAAGCGGCTGCCATTGCTGTGCTCGGCGAGCCAAGCCGCCAGCGTCCCCGGTTCAAGGAGTCCGCCACGGACGTCGAAGCCGAGTTCAACTTCGGGCTCGACCGGAGCGAGGGTGTCGAACAGGCGATCGCGCA
>ERZ650303.697-NODE-697-length-10348-cov-3.914991_pt1 | contig 10348 bp, 8 predicted proteins | sample MGYA00376239_ERZ650303 | MGnify/ENA primary metagenome ERZ650303 (study PRJEB26733, sample SAMN07839262) | wastewater metagenome | biome: small river; feature: stream; material: water | place: USA: North Carolina | collected 2016-04-05 ... | reverse complement strand
TTCGAGTATGGGAGCGGCGATATGCATTTCCGAAGCCATATCGAGATGCTATGGGTGAGCGTTTATATCCCTTTGAACAAGTTGTTCGCCTGAAAATGGTGAAACGCCTGCAGGATCAGGGTTATCGTCCGGGTAAGTTACTAAATCTTGATTTTGAAGCGTTGGAGACTCAAGTGGGTAGTGTGAGTGCACAATTGCCGCACTCAGAAGAACAGAGTTTTTGCATCGATCTGCTTAACTTGATCCGATCCCATGACTGGCAGGAAGTGCGCAAAAGACTGGATCAGTGCCTGATTCGTGATGGTTTGAAAAAATTCGTCACAGATATTGTTGCGCCAATGAATGTTCTCATTGGCAATGCCTGGGCGCATGGGCAACTCTCCATCCCGGAGGAGCATTTTTACACCGAGCAGATTCAAACAATGCTCAGGCACTCGGTTAAATTGCTGCAACGCGTGAATCAGCCTCCCAAAGTATTGCTGACGACATTTCCTGACGAGCAGCACACACTCGGGATTTTAATGGTGGAAGCGTTATGCACTGTTGAAGGAGCGCAATGTATCTCACTGGGTGGACGTATTCCGATTCCGGATATTCTTGATTTTGCAGATGCTGCTGGCTTTAATGTAGTTGCATTGTCATTTAGCCGCGCCTACACGCCGAAAGATGCAATCAAAGAGCTCCAGGATTTTCGCGCGCGATTGCCTTCAAATATAGAGGTCTGGGCGGGGGGGGGGGCGCTCACAGCGGCTGCTGAAAAATTAGCGGGTATTCATGTCGTAGCGCAAATAAGTGACGTCTCTCTCTTGGTAAGTCAGTGGCGCTCTCAGCATTGATCGTATGTTTATAACAGCAAACTGATATAGAAGGCAGAACGAACATGGACAAGGTTGCATTAATAACGGGCGCTGCGGGTGGTTTGGGTCAGTCGATGGCTAGCCGGCTCAGCAACGCTGGTTGGAAATTGATCGTTGTGAGCCGGGACGCTGAACGTCTAACACGTATTTACGGCTCGGATCATTTGCAGATTGTGGGTGATTGCGCAACGGATGCGGGTGCGAGGCAGATTATTGCAGATGCCAAAGAGGCGGGAATGCTGCCCACAGTTTTGGCGCATTGTGTGGGAAATATTCGCTTGGGCGCGCTTCATCGTATGCAACCCACCGACTTTATGGATTGTCTGACCGCAAATCTCGTCACGGCATTTCACATGCTGGCAGCTTTTATTGGAGGGCTGCGAGCAGACAATCTGCCGGGCAGTGCAGTACTCGTTTCATCTGTGGCTGCACAAATCGGCACGCCTAACCATGAAGCAGTTGCCGCTGCCAAAGCGGGTATTGAAGGCCTTGTCCGGGGTGCTGCGGCCACGTATGCGCCCTATGGCATTCGGGTAAATGCCGTAGCTCCCGGCATTATGGAAAGCCCGGCTACTGAAAAAATATTAGGCGCACCGTCAGCGAGAGACGCCGCAGCCCGCCAGTATGCATTACCGGGTATTGGCAGCACCGATGAGTTGGCAGATTTGATGGTATGGTTATTGGCCGAAAATAGCCAGCGTGTCACCGCTCAGGTTTGGGCTTTGGATGGTGGTTTCACCGGTATTCGGCCTTGGTCAAGTAATCAGTAGGGTGTGATCAATGTCTCAAATTTGTACCCTAAGGGGTATGATGAAGACATAAAACCATTTCACGGTTTTGATGACTCTACATGACGGGTGCTATCGTGAAACATCATGCGGTTCAGGTTCAGCTAAAGCGTGCGCTGGAAGAGATGGTTGATCAGCAAAGGCGGCTATACGAGCTATCGCCGGATGCCATTATGCGCATCGATGAAAACGTATTTACAGATTGTAATTCGGCAGCGCTCAAGATGTTTGGCTGCACAGATAAAGCACAATTTGTTGGTCGCCACCCCGGTTTCTTTTCACCCAAAAAGCAACCCGGCGGCAAGTCTTCGGTTGTCTTGGCGAATCAGAAAATTAAAGAGGCGCTCAGTGCGGGCAGCGCCATTTTCGAATGGCGGCACTCCAAACTGGATGGCGGTGAATTCGATACGGAAGTCTGCCTAGTCGCCTATCGCAAAGATGAAAAGCTAATATTGCAAGCCACCGTCAGAGATATTACTGCGCGTAAAAAAGATCAGGGATGTCTTGTGGCTACAGTAGAGCAATTGAACAATGCCATTGAAGGCATTGTCATGGCAATTTCCAAAACGATGGGTTTCAAGGATCAATACACCACCCTTCACCAAAAGCGTGTTTCTGACATTTCATGTGCAATCGCCGAGCTGCTCAATTGGGACGAAGCCGCCATTAAAGGCTTGAGATTGGCAGCACTGGTCCATGATATCGGTAAGATTTCTACCCCTACGGAAATACTGACCAAGCCCCTTCAGTTAAGTCCTGTTGAGCTGGCTTTGGTGCAGGAGCACGCTGAGATTGGCTATCAGATTCTGAAGGACATTACATTTCCGTGGGACATTGCTGAAATTGTTCATCAGCATCACGAACGGCTGGACGGATCTGGCTATCCCCGGGGATTAAAAGGGGATGAAATTCTGCCCGCCGCTAAAGTCATAGCAGTCGCCGATACAATTGAAGCGATGGCCGCCCACAGGCCTTACAAACTATCTGTAGGGTTAATAGGTGCGCTGGCTGAGATTAAAGCAGGTGCCGGTACGAAGTACGACCCTGAGATTGTTCAAGCGGCGCTGCAGCTTTTCAAAGGACGATCATCGATTGAAGAAATGTTTCACGATGTCTAGAGCGGCTGTCCTGCCGTGAGCATAGCCTGTCGCCTTAAGATCGATTCATTGTAGGGATGATGTGCAGGCAGGGCAGCGCTTTGCCGCAACAGCAACTTGTGTGCAGCATTCCGGGCAGGTTTTTGTCGTGGCTGGAGCGGCCTCTTGCGGAATAATCTTTTCAGCAGCTTTGCTATAGGCTTTGACGATCCAGAAGACGGCAAAAGCGATGATGAAAAAACTCATCATCGAATTGACAAATAACCCATAATTCAAGGTAACGGCTCCAGCCGCCTTGGCGATAGCGGGTGTGGCGTAAGGTCCAACAGGGCTACCTTCCTTGAGCACAATAAATAGGCTTGAAAAATCGAGGCCACCGAGCAATAGACCTAGCGGTGGCATGAGCATGTCATTAACCAGACTGGTCACGATAGAGCCAAATGCGGCGCCGATAACAATACCCACGGCCATATCGACGGCGTTGCCACGTATCGCAAATTTTAAAAAATCCTTAAGCATGGCTCACAGTCCTCTCGTGTAAATGTTCTGGCGCAAATCATACACAAAGCCCGCATAAAAAAACTGCCCAAAAAGTCTGGGCAGTAAGGAGGAGCGTCTTGGGAGAACGCCTTCGCGAGAAGCTCGATAAAACATCATGCGTTGCATGCGAACTGAAACCTTCCTGGCTTTGAATGTAGCGCTTTTGTGGTTAAGATAAAGTCGATTTTAACGATATGACATTCAGGATATCTCGAAATGACAGAGCGCCCGATCAATCTCAAGCACCTCTACTACTTCTGGAAAGTGGCGACGCATGGCGGGGTTGTGCGGGCGAGTGAAGCCATTTTTATTACGCCACAGACGCTCAGTAGTCAGTTAAAGCTGCTTGAAGACCGTATGGGCGTGGCTCTTTTTGAAAAGCAGGGTCGTGGGCTGGAATTGACCGATGCTGGCCGTTTGGCACTTGAGTATGCCGAAGAAATTTTTGCCCTAGGGGCAGAGCTGGACAGGGTGATTCATGAGTTTCCTAAGGAACCAAGCACCGAGTTCCGGGTTGGGTTAACGGACACCATTCCGAAAGCTCTGGCTTTTCGACTACTTAAGCCTATTGTTCAATTGCCGCAACCGATCAGGCTCCTCACCAACGAGGGGCCGTTAACTCAATTATTAGGGCAGTTAGCACTGGATAAAATTGATCTCATTATCTCCGATGCGCCAGTTCCCCAGAATAGTGCTGTGCGGGCGATTAGTAAGAAGCTGGGCGAATCGGGCATTGCGTTTGTAGCCCGCGAAGATTTGGTGAAGCAGATTCACCAACCTTTTCCCGAATGCTTAAAGAGCTTGCCTTTGCTGTTGCCGAGACAGGATTCTGCAATCCGCCAGCGGCTCAATACCTGGTTCGATAAGAAACATATCAAGGTCAATTCAGTTGGCGAGTTCGATGACAATGCGCTGCTTGCCGCCTTTGGACGAGAAGGGATCGGTGCTTTTCCTGTGTCAGAGGCGCTACTGGATGAAAATCTGGAACGTGGCAACCTGAAGCTGCTCGGTAAGGCTGATGGCCTGAGCATCCATTTTTTTGCGATTACGATCAAGCGTCATGTGCCACATGCCTGTTTAAAAGCAATTACCGGCCATGCCGAAGACATTCTTTGCTGAAACGGCTGGTTGCAACAGTTTCTGAGGTTTGTGTGTGTCTCAGCAGTCAAAACAGGATTACACTATAAACATGTAAGGTAAAAATTGTTTTGGTTGTGGAGATACATGATGAAGTGGATCATCACGTTGGGCGTGGCGCTTTTTGGTGCCTGTGCTTATGGCGCACCCAATGCGGTTTATATCGGGTTTGACGGTGCTTACGGGCAAAAGACGAATACAGCTGCACAAGCTATCGAGCTGGGTGCTCGCTTGGCAATTGCGGAGATCAACACGAACGGGGGAGTGCTCAGTGGTCGCCCCCTAGAGCTGGTCACCACAGATAATCAAGGGTTATCCACGCGAGGCCGAGACAACTACCAGGAGCTGGCAACCCGGAAAGATATGGTTTTAGTGCTGGGCGGAAAGCATAGTCCGGTGTCTGTAGAAGTCATCCCGGACGTGCAGAGACTCAAGGTGCCTTACGCCAGTGTCTGGGGCTCAGCGAATCAGATTACGGATACCGTGATGAATGATTCATACATGTTCAGGCTTTCGCTTAAAGATGCCTGGGGTGTGGAGGCAATTTTAAAGCGCGCAGGCAAGTTAAGTGATAACGGCAAGGTTTGTGCGCTGATTCCGAATACAGTCTGGGGCCGTTCCGGTGAGCAGGTGATCCGTGAAAAGATTAGCGGCTCTAAAATCCAGTTGGTAGCCGTGAACTGGTACAACTGGGGTGATACCGACTTTCAGGCCAAAATCAATGACTGTGTAACCCAATCTGCAGGGGCCATGATCCTGATTGCCAACGAGCCCGAAGGTTCGCTCGTGGTCAAACAGATGGCACAACTGCCAGCGGCGAAACGTATCCCCATCGTTTCGCACTGGGGCATCACGGGCGGTGCTTTTGCGGCGCTAACCGGTACTGCATTAAATGATGTCGATTTGCAGGTTATACAGACATTTACGTTTGTTAATAACCAGCGGCCTCAGGCGCAGGCCTTGGCGAGAAAGGTGATGCTCGCGCAGAAAGTGAATGCTGCTTCAGAGATTATCAGCCCAGTAGGTGTGGCGCAGGCCTACGATATGGTCTATCTTGCCGCTGCGGCCCTAAAGAAAGCACAATCGACGAACGGCAGCAAAATTCGTGATGCGCTTGAAGCGCTGCCGCCCTATGACGGTGTGATAAAACGCTATGCACCCGCATTTACGAAAACACGTCATGATGCCCTGGATGCGCAACAGATTGTTTTTGTCAGACTTCTGCCCAATGGCGCTCTAGCGCCGGTGAAGTAGTTTTGAAGCAAGATCTATCTTTACGTGCAGAAATACAACGGGGTTTCGGCCACGTCATGCTCCGCTATGCGGTGGTGTCTGCCGTGCTTGTTTTTGTGCTGTTCACATGGTTTGTTTACTACGTCACACAGGCACGTTTAGTTGCGCAAAGTGAGGTCGTCCAGACGCAGCTGAACTCTGAGATCTCACTGACAGTTGAGCAATCGGAATCACTGATCAGCTTGCCCTCGCTTTGGACAGGGCTGATGGATAGCTTTAGCCGTGAAGCGTATTTACGGCCACTGATAACGCAGTTAAACCGTGCCGAAAATAACAAATATGTTGTCCTCGATTATAAAGGCAGATCATTTCTTGAGCCGGACGCAGAGCAGTCAGGTGCGGTCGCTCAGGCCCGACGTACCATCGAGGCAGGCAATGCTGGGGCGTTAACAGTCCAGATCTACCAGGACGGAGATCGCGATGAGACGCTTTTGCTTCTGGCCCCGATCGTTTCTTCGTTGAGCGAAGCCCCCTTGGGCTATCTACTCACGCAGTTTTCCTTGGCCGCATCGATCAATAAATTAAATATTGATGATGCACTACACATCGGTTTTAGCCTGACACCACATTTTGGAGAGCCGCCAGGCTGGTCCGAACTTACTATCAGCTATGAGGATAAGATCAAGGCCGGTGCGGCTACCTTTAGTTACTACACACGTTACGAGATCAGTATCCTGCCCAATTTACAGCTGATGATCCTGATTTTGCTAGGTGTCGCTATATCTGGCTGGCTTGGTTTTTACCGAAGTAAACGCTGGCTAGCGAGTTATGCACAAAAACTGACTGCCCGACTCGATCAGTTGGTTAATTATGCAGAAGCGATATTTTCCGGTAATCACATGGCACTTGAACCCGAGATGCTGGGTGGTGACCAGGTTTCGTCGGTGATTCGCACCCTGAAATCGATGCTGGATGCGCAGTACCTGAGCCAGGCCAAGTTACGCAAATTAGCCTATGAAGACAGCCTGACCGGTTTGCCCAATTTCGCACGCTTTTATGACGTGACAACACTGTATCTGTCCGAACAGGCCAGAGATCAACGACCCGTCACCTTGCTCTTTCTGGATATCAATAAGCTTAAGCATATCAATGATACTTTTGGTCATCACGTTGGCAATGCAGTCATACGGAGCGTGGCTCACCATTTGGAGGATGTGCTTCCAGAGCCGCATATGATCTGTCGTCGCTCGGGCGATGAGTTTTTACTCTGGGTACAAATGGATGAGCAAGACCTGATCCAGACCACGGCCGCACTCGGGTCATTTGTCCTTGACGTTGAAAACGTCCGTATTCCAGTATCACTGACCTGTGGAGCTGCGCGATATCCACAAGATGCGCATAGTCTGAATGATCTGATCTTCTGCGCGGAGTATGCTCTGATCGAAGCAAAATCGACGGCGCGGCAGACTTATGTCATCTTTGACGAAGCGCTGGGAAAACGCCTGGTACGAAACAGACAAATAGAAGAACGTATCAAAGATGCTTTGATGCATCACAAAATTCGTCCTTTCTATCAGCCCGATGTGAACATGCAGACTGGCGAAATAAGCGGCTTTGAAGTTCTGGCGCGCTGGGAAGACGAACTATTGGGCTGGGTTGCGCCCGACGACTTTGTGCCGATACTCGAACGTGTACAGATGTCCGCAGAGTTTTCTCTTTGCATGTTGCATTCTGTTCAGCAGGAACTGCCCGTTATCAGAGACCGTTTCCCACATGCCCGTTTCGGCTTTAACGTTTCGCCCAAGGCATTTCTGGATGAACGCGTTATCCAGCAAATCGTTGAATTTGCATCAGGTGGACCTATACCTTTTGAAGGTTTCGAGGTTGAACTGACTGAGGAGGAGCTGGTAGGCATTGATGAAGATCTCAAGGTCATGCTGGAGCGCTTGATCAGCGCCGGGGTACATATCGCGATTGATGATTTCGGAAAAAGATATTCTTCGTTATCGCGGCTTGCGCTGCTACCGTTGCACCGGTTGAAGATCGATATGTCCTTTGTTGAAAACATTGATGATGAAAAAGGCCGCGAAATCATTAGACTGATTGTGAGCCTCGCCAAATCTCTCGGCCTGGAACTGACTGCCGAGGGTGTTGAAACGCTGCATCAACGAGATCTTCTTGTAGGCTATGGGTGTCATTATGGTCAGGGCTGGCTTTATGGCAAGGCGATGAGCTTGGCGGATGTCTGCCGTCTGCCAGAGGTGCTTGTGCCGAATGAACGGGCCACAAGTGAGCCAAGTTCATGAAACGTTATATATCCCTGGCCGTCTTGCTGCTTGCTCTCTGCTTGCCGGGGGCCGCTACGGCATGCCTTGGCTTACAAACTGCCAAGAAGCCTTTGACCATCAGCATTGTGCCGCAATTGCCCGTACCAACTATTTACGCAAAATGGGGGCCATTTCTTAGCTATGTGGGTAACGCCTCTGGTGAATGCTTTGATCTGATCCTGCAGCCCACCATACCCGATTTCGAGAAATTTCTCTGGACTGCTGCTCCGGATATGGCATATACCAACCCCTATCATGCGGTGATGGCGCATAGACGACTCGGCTATCTACCGGCTATTGCAGATGGCTCCGAGCTGCTCACGGGGATTCTGGTTGTCCGTCAGGACTCGAACATCAGAAGCCTTGCCGATCTGAGGCAGCAGAAGATTGACTTTCCTGCGCCTAATGCCTTTGCAGCGTCACTTTTGCTGCGGGCCTATCTGGCTAAGGAGCAGGTCAACATTCAGCCTGTTTATGTCCGCTCACACAGTAACGTGTATCGTGGCGTTATTCTTGGCGATGCCGCTGCCGGAGGTGGGGTTAATAAAACACTCCGTGGTGAGCCTGCTGATGTTCGCGATCAGTTACGGGTAATTTATGAAACGCCCGGGTTCCGGGGCCATCCGATTGTGTTCAACCCCCGGGTGAGCCGGGACCTCAGGTTGAAAATTGTAAAAACAATTCTCGATATGTCGCGCACGGAAGAAGGTAGGGCCTTATTGGCGGATATACAAATTCCCGAACCGATGAGCGTGACCTATGACAAAGATTATCGCCCGCTAGAAAAACTGGGCTTTGAGAAACTGGTCAAGGAAGATGGAAACCAGTAATCCAGTTATCCGCAGAAGCGGGCAACGCATCAGCCACCGCTGGTCTTTCATCCAGGTGGCTTTGTGGGTCTCTTTGTGCCTTATGATGCTAATGCTGGTATTTGGCATATGGTCTTATAAGCAAACTAATCTTCTTGTTGCAGAAGGGCAGTTGCGAACCGCTAAAGCGCTGGCCGCTGGACTATCCACTGCGGTGGAAGAGGGGCTCATAACCCGTAACTATGCCTTGCTTGAATCACAGTTAATGCAAGTCATGGCCAATGACCAGGTTTACGAGGTAGAGCTTGCAGATAAGTCAGGGCAGGTCCTGTCTCATTTGAAACGGGATGAGACCACGCACAAGGTATCGATTGATTTTGACAGAAAACCGATTCAATTACCTTCACAGTGGCCTGTGATTAACCGTGAAGGTCGTTCACTCATGCTGTTGCAAGCGGTTGGCAGCAGTATGCCGATTGGCTGGATACGGCTAAGGTTAACAACTAATTCCGATGACGCATTATTACAGGGTATCTACATCCAGACCTTGCTCCTGTTTAGTCTAGGTGCGCTGGTGATGATATTTGTCGTCACCATCACCTTGCGCGGTACCTATACACGCATCCGCAAGAGTCAGCGGACGATTGAAGACCTAAACCATTCGTTAGAATCGGCAGCATTTTTTGATTCATTAACCTGTTTGCCGAATAGACATCTTCTGGCGGACCGCATCCATCAGGCCCTTGCCCATGCGCAACGGACGCACGAGCGCCTAGCAGTGTGCTACATAGATCTTGATGAATTCAAACCGGTCAATGACCGGTTTGGTCATGATGTAGGCGATGCTGTACTCGTTGAAATTGCACAGCGTTTACAGTTTGTGCTCAGACAGAATGATACGGTGGCACGGGTTGGCGGGGACGAATTTGTTTTTCTGGTCAGCGATGTCGCATCGCGCGAAATCTGTGAAACCATGCTGAACCGCGTGCTCAGTGAGTTAATGCGCCCAATCATCATCAATGGCCATGTCATTCATATCTCGGCAAGTATTGGTGCTTCATTCTTCCCCGATGATGCCAAGGAATCATCCCTGTTGATTCATTTAGCGGATAGAGCGATGTACGAGGCCAAACGGCAAGGCAAGAATAATTGGCAGCTCTGTGAAGCCACGATGAACTTTGCACCATTAGTCTATTCGAAGGACTAGAATGACCTAAGCATCAAGGAGTGGTCATGATAAAAAAATTCTGGCACGTAGCATGCGTTTTCCTGATCCCGCTATTTCTCGGTGCCTGTGATTCCGGCCAGAATGCCGATGGCCCGAAATACAGCACCGCGCCGTTACAGGAAGGCCTGCCTGTAGTGCGCTTTGCTGTTCATCCCCTCCACAATCCGCAAAAACTGGTTGAATCCTATCAACCGCTGATCAATCTTTTAAATCAACAGCAAAATGAAGTCCGGTTTGTGCTTGAGGCTTCACGTGATTATACGAAGTATGAAGAAAAGCTGAGAAACCGGGAGCCACAGTTCCTGCTGCCAAATCCCTGGCAAACCCTTGTG
>ERZ650303.696-NODE-696-length-10358-cov-12.143259_pt1 | contig 10358 bp, 11 predicted proteins | sample MGYA00376239_ERZ650303 | MGnify/ENA primary metagenome ERZ650303 (study PRJEB26733, sample SAMN07839262) | wastewater metagenome | biome: small river; feature: stream; material: water | place: USA: North Carolina | collected 2016-04-05 ... | reverse complement strand
ATGGCTTTGGTTGAGTTGGTAGATCGTCCAGAAGTTGAAGAAACAGCAGTAGCTGAAGAGGCTTAAGCCCTTTAGCAAGATTAAAAGCCAGGCTTCGGTCTGGCTTTTTTCATTTATACGGTTATAAATACACCATGACCAAAGACCAATCTGCCGAACTATTGATTATTGTCACCAGTTTTGCATCCCTTGAAGATGCAAAGAAAATGGCGCGTCAATTGATTGAAAGCCGCTTAGCTGCCTGCGTGCAAGTTCAAGAGGGCGTCCATTCTATCTATCGATGGGAAGGCGAGATATGCGAAGGAAATGAAGTTCTATTGTCGGCAAAGACAGTTGCAGATAAATGGATGGATATATCTAATTTCATAACAAGTCATCATCCTTATGAGTTAGCAGAGGTGATTGCCTATGCCCCAGCAAAATACGAAGTGCTGTATGGCAAGTGGGTGCAGGCCGAGGTAAAGTGAGCCCCATGAGATTGATTAATAAATTCATCCCGGCGTTAGCTGTATTTCTATTCTTAATTGGGAATGCATTTGCAGCCCCAGAATTTCTTCCTCCTGAGAAAGCATTTCAGGCCGAAGCAACCTGGGCGGTCAATACAAATGACGTTGAGCTGGAGATTTTTCCAGCCAAGGGTTATTACATCTATCAAGAATCCCTACATTTCAAGATGGGGTCCGAGCCCAATAAATTAGGGCTTGTAAGGGCATCACTCCCTGCTGGGACTGAAAAGTATGACGAAACTTTTCAAAAGAAAATGCAGGTTTATAAGCAAGCATTTCTGTTCACGCTAGATAAAAAAGCAGAAGCAGGAAAGCCGCTTTACTTAGAGTTGGAACTACAAGGCTGTGCGGAAGCGGGAATTTGTTATCCACCAATGACACTCAAGTTCCTGCTTGCAAGTCCTGGAGTAAAGGCCGGGCCAATTCCAGAAGTATTGGATGGGGTTGCTGGAAGCTCAATCCCCAAAAAAGAATTGAGCTTAATGGATGTATGGCGTGAGCGCGATGATGTGAATGCGATTAGCCGCTTCTTGGAAACCACGCCTACTGGGTATCTTTTCCTAGCCTTTTTCATTCTGGGTTTAGCACTAGCTTTCACTCCCTGTGTTCTTCCGATGCTCCCGATTCTATCGAGTGTGGTGTTTGGAACCCAGGGCAAGAAATCCATTAGTAAAAGTCGTGCAAGCTTCCTGGCTGTAGCTTATGTGCTTGGTATGGCCTGTGTCTACGCCTTGGCTGGTGTCTTGATGGCGGCCTTAGGTGGCAGCGTCCAAAGAGCTCTACAGAGCCCTATAGCGCTGATTGGGTTTGCATTGCTGCTGCTGGCTTTATCAGGGAGTCTATTTGGCCTATACGAGCTCAGAATGCCCCAATCTTGGCAGCAAAAGGTAGATCAATTGGCAGGGCGTCACAAAGGCGGGAGTTTTTTTGGTGCCTTTGCTCTGGGTGGAATTTCAACATTGGTAGCGAGCCCCTGTATTACCGCTCCTTTGGCTGGAGTACTCGCTTTTATTGCCCAAACAGGATCAATGAGTTTGGGGGCGGGCCTTCTCTTTGTGATGGCTTTGGGTATGGGCTTACCACTTTTGTTTATTGCAATTGAAGCGCGCATCCTCATTCCATCCACTGGTATTTGGATGGTGTGGTTACAAAGAACATTGGGCGTTCTATTGGTGGCTACTGCAGCATGGATTGCTTCGCCATTAATTCAGAACGAGGACAGCGGTACGATGACTGCCGTTACTAATGGCCAGCGTCAGCACCGGATTGGAAATGCGAGTTTTGCTGTGATTGAATCTAGTACTCAGTTAGATCAATTCTTATCTCAAGCAAAAGAGCAAAAGAAATTAGTGCTCTTAGATTTTTATGCAGACTGGTGTATCTCCTGCAAAGAAATGGAAGTAAATACTTTTGCTAATTCTGAAGTGAATCAAGAACTACAAAAATTTATCTTAGTACAAGCTGATGTCACCAAGAACAGTCCTGAGAATCAGGCTTTATTGAAACGCTTTGGATTATTTGGTCCGCCTGGAATTTTAATTTTTGATCTCAATTCTGAAGAGCTAAAAGATCAACGGGTAATTGGCTATATGCCACCACAACGTTTTGTCGAGCGCTTGAAAAAAGTGCTGGGAAATTAAATTACCCCGAAGATGAATGGGTGTTGAGCCCATTCAATCCCGACTAGATAATTACTTATTTACTTTTAAGAGCCGCGCAGCTTCAAGTGCGAAGTAAGTCAAGATGCCATCAGCACCAGCACGTTTAAATGCAAGTAATGATTCCATCATTACAGCGTCATGATCAAGCCAACCATTTTGGGCGGCAGCTTTGAGCATGGCGTATTCACCGCTCACTTGATAGGCATAAGTAGGGTAGTTAAATTCATCACGGACTCTGCGTACGATATCTAGGTAAGGCATACCAGGTTTGACCATCACCATATCAGCGCCTTCGCTGATATCGAGAGCAACCTCCCGCAAAGCCTCGTCCGTATTGGCGCAATCCATTTGATAAGTTTTTTTATCAGCCTTACCTAAATTTTTTGCTGAACCTACTGCATCACGGAATGGGCCATAAAATGCCGATGCGTATTTGGCTGAGTAAGCCATGATGCGGGTATGAATGAGTTTCTTTTGCTCTAGAGCATCACGAATTTTTCCGATGCGACCATCCATCATGTCTGATGGTGCAACGATATCAACGCCAGCTTCTGCTTGAGCAACAGCTTGTTGCACCAAGATCGCTGTGGTTTCATCATTCAGAATGCGACCTTGCTCATCTAAGACGCCATCTTGACCATGACTTGTGTAAGGATCAAGTGCGACATCTGTCATGATGCCTAAATTGGGGAAGCGTTTCTTGAGTTCACGTACTGCAGTTGGAATTAATCCATTGGGATTAAAAGCTTCTTTACCATCGGGTGTTTTGAGGGATGCATCAATTACTGGAAAGAGTGCCATCACAGGAATGCCTAATGCAACGCATTCTTCAGCTACGCTAAAAAGTAAATCGAGGGATACACGATTGACTCCGGGCATGGAGGCAACGGCTTGAGATTGATTGCTACCTTCAAGCAGAAAGACTGGATAAATTAGATCACTGGCACTGATCTGATTCTCTTGCATCAGGCGGCGTGACCAATCATCGCGACGCATGCGACGCGGGCGGTGCGCTGGAAAGTTCAATAGAGAGTTAGCTTGTGATTTCATCTTCTTGAGTCTTTGCTTCGAATAACCATTGAATAACAATATTGTCGGCCTCTTCAAGACCAATGCGCTTGGTGCTTGAGAATAATTGTGCCGTAAGTTGCTTGGATTCACCATTGCCATCAGGCAGTGCTGGATCATATTGTTGCAACTGTTTACGGACAGCTTCTAAAGCATGCTTGCACTCACTTTTATTGAGCTTGTCACACTTACTGAGCAAAACATGGATTGGTTTGCCCGTTGGCACAAACCACTGAATCATTTGTTCATCCAGATCGGTGATGCCGCGTCTGGAGTCCACAATCAGGACCATGCCTACCAGTTGCTCCCGCTCCTGCAGGTAATCGCTTAGAAGGGCATTCCAGTGGTATTTGGTCTCATGATTGACAGCTGCATAGCCATATCCAGGCAAATCCACTAAATAGGCCAAAAGATCATCTTTTGCGAAAAGGCCAAAATAGTTAATGTGTTGGGTGCGTCCTGGCGTTTTACTGGCAAAAGCAAGGCGTTTTTGGTTGCAAAGTACGTTAATTGCACTAGATTTGCCCGCATTTGAGCGCCCAGCAAAGGCCACCTCGCGCAGTGGAGTGGCAGGCAGGCAATGGGTGTCATTGACTGTGGTGGCGAATCGGGCTTGAAAGAGTTTAGACATGTCCAGAAGCTATTGTAAAATCACGCAAAATCATGAAATATCTCATGGTGTTGGGTAAAAGGTTGTAAATGCAGGGCCCAAACACTTTTAGGAATTTTTGCCAAGGTAAACATAATGCGTCAAACCTCTCAAATCTCCAAATTAACTAGCGTAAGCGCTAGCCTAGCCGCTGGCTTATTTCTGGCGATGACCAGCCTATCCGGCATGGTTAGCGCCGCAGATCCTGCGCCTGCTGCTGCCCCGATGGCCGAAGCTGCTGCAAAGCCAGTTGTTCCAGGTAAGCCTAAAGTTGATCCTGCTACTGGTGAAGCTCTTTACTCTAACGGCGATGCTAGCCGTGGTGTCACTGCATGTATTACTTGCCACGGGCCTAAAGGCCAAAGCGCAATAGCCACTTGGCCTAAGTTATCTGCACAGCATGCAGCCTATACAGCCAAGCAGCTGAAGAATTTTAAAGAAGGTACTCGTGCTAATCCAATCATGATGGGAATGGCCGCTACCTTGACCGAGCAAGATATGAATAATATTTCTGCTTACTTGGCTGCTCAGCCAGTTTCACAGGGCGTTGCTCAAAATAAAGACACGATTGCATTAGGCCAAAGCATCTACCGTGGCGGTATCGCTGCTAAAGGTGTTCCAGCATGTGCAGCATGTCATGGCCCAACTGGTGCCGGTATCCCATCTCAATACCCACGTATGGGCGGTCAGTGGGCTGACTACAACACAGCGCAGTTGTTAGCGTTCCGTGAAGGCACTCGTAAAAATAGCACTCAGATGACAACGATCGCGACTAAGCTTTCTGATCAAGAAATGAAAGCGGTTGCTGATTACATGGCAGGCTTGCATTAATAGCTGAGTTCAGTACAAAATAAAAAACCCCGCTGAAGTAGCGGGGTTTTTTATTGCCTGGAAATTTATCCACCCAAATGAATTGTTAAGTAAATTTAGTTTGGCAGGGTAGTTTCGCTAGCAAAGAGGTCGGCAACATTTTCACGGGTACGAATGACGTAGGCATTCTTACCGTCAACCATAATCTCCGCAGGTTTTGGTCTGGTGTTGTAATTAGACGCCATTACAAAACCATAAGCACCAGCAGACAGTATCGCTAGCAGGTCGCCTTCTTCAACTGCAAGCGTACGATCTCTACCAAGCCAGTCCCCAGATTCACAAACAGGCCCAACGATGTCATAAGTAGAGCTTGCAACTTGTTTAGTTTGGACTGGAACGATGCCGTGATAAGCCTCGTAGAGTGCTGGACGCATTAACTCTGTCATTGCCGCATCTACAATGCAAAAGTTTTTCTCAGCGCCAGGCTTGAGATATTCCACTTTGGTCAAAAGCACGCCAGCATTGCCTACAAGGGATCTGCCAGGCTCTAAGACGATATCGAGATGCGCAAAGCCGCGCTCAGCAACACGGTTGAGTAAGGTGTTGGTGAATTCGGTAATGTCTGGTGGGTTGTCATCGCCATATGAAATACCAAGGCCTCCACCTAAATCGAGATGATGAATCTCAATACCTTCTTTTTTTAATTGAGTTACTAACTCGAGCACCTTATCAAGCGCGTCAAGGTAGGGTGCAGTTGTGGTGATTTGTGAGCCAATATGGCAATCGATACCAACCACATCAATCTGGGAAAGTAATGCAGCTTCACGATAGGTTTTTAGAACCTCGTGATAGGCGATACCAAATTTATTTCCTTTTAATCCAGTGGAAATATAGGGATGTGTTTGTGCATCCACATCGGGATTCACGCGCAAAGAAATTGGGGCGCGGCATTTGAGCTTAGTAGCAACGCGATTAATTTGATGTAACTCAGCAATTGATTCCACATTGATGCATTTAACACCGGCTTGCAAGGCTTGTGCGATTTCATGGGCAGACTTACCAACACCTGCAAATACCAAGCTCTTTGGATCTGCACCCACTGCGAGGGCGCGAGCCAATTCACCGCCACTAACCAAATCAAAGCCAGAGCCTAATTTCTTAAAGCAATCGATCACTGCTAAGTTGCTATTCGCCTTCATAGCGTAATGAACGCGGGCACGTCGCTTGCCAGTGGAGTCCACGCAAGCCTTGTCGTAGGCTTGATAAGCCTCGGTTAAGGCTTTTTTGCTGTAGACATATAAAGGCGTGCCAAACTCTTTTGCCAAATCTGACAAAGGAATTTCTTCTGCATACCAATTGCCATTACGTTGTGTAAATCCAGCTAGATTGGGGAGTGGAATCGCTTTACTTGTCATTGCTTGGCCGATGATGGGTTAGTTGCAGCAGGGCTTTGGGGTGGATAGAGCTTGCCTTTGGGTTCCGGTTCGGAGGGAGGGCTAGGCGCCGGTGGTACATTTGGCAAATATAGGGGCCCTCTAACCCCACACCCAACAAGGGATATTAGAAGGCTAATACCAAGAGTTCTTTTAAGAATCGCTATCATGAATGTCTCTAAAACGAATGATTGAATATAGCATGCAGGACTCTAATATGAAGCCAGGCAATTTGACTGTCGAAACCATTGACGACAAGCAATTCCATCAGTTGGGCAGCAATTTATTGCAGTCGATAGAGGTGGCCCTAGAGGCTGCAGATGACGCACTAGATTTAGATCTCGATGTAGAGCGTCAGGGTGGCAACGTGATCAATATTCGGTTTAGGGATCGCAGCGTAATTGTGGTCAATACACAACCACCTTTGCATGAAATCTGGGTAGCAGCTAAATCTGGCGGTTATCACTACCGCTGGGCGGGAACTTTAGCTTCGCCTTTATGGCTAGATACCAAAACAGGGCGAGAGCTTCTCGCTGATTTATCTGAATTTGCTAGTGCGCAGGCTGGACAGGCTATTACCATCAACCTGCTTCAGAAATAACCCCAGTAAAACTAGACCGCGCCAGTGGCCTTTAGCGTCTCGATAACCTGAGCGTCGGGTACGCTCTTGATTTGCGCTTTGCCTATCTTTTCAAGAACGACGTATCGAATCTGGCCGCCCTCAGTCTTTTTGTCTACCTGCATTAATTCCATATAACGCTGGGCGCCAAACTTGGGTGGCGCAATTGGCAGATTCATGGATTGAATAATTTGAGTTAAGCGATTGACCTCATCTTGAGTAATGAAGTTCAGGCGTCGTGAAAGGTCTGCGCCCATGACCATGCCACAGCCAACAGCTTCACCATGTAACCACTCGCCGTAACCCATGCCGGCCTCAATCGCATGACCAAAGGTATGTCCAAAATTTAATGTGGCACGAATGCCGCCTTCTCGCTCATCTGCTGAAACTACTGCAGATTTGATTTCACAAGAGCGTAATACTGCATGCGCCATCGCTGCGGTATCGCATGCTAGTAATGCTTTTGCATTTGCCTCTATCCAGCTCAAGAATTCAGCATCAGCAATTGCGCCATGTTTAACCACTTCAGCTAGGCCTGCAGAGAGTTCACGGGCAGGTAATGTTTTCAAGGTATTTAGGTCGGCAATGACTGCTGCTGGCTGATGAAACGCCCCAATCATATTTTTTCCGAGTGGGTGGTTAATGCCTGTTTTGCCACCGACAGAAGAGTCAACCTGAGCCAACAAGGTTGTTGGTACTTGAATGAAGCGGATGCCGCGCATAAAGCTAGCAGCAGCAAAGCCAGTCATGTCGCCAATTACACCGCCACCTAGTGCCACCAACATGGTTTGACGATCAGCGCCAAATTTAAGGAGGTCATCAAAAATCAATTGAAGATTTTTCCAGTCCTTATAAGACTCGCCATCAGGCAGCACAATTGTTCGGACTGGCTTGCCGAGTTTTTCTAAAGTCTTAGTAAGCCGCTCTGCATACAAAGGAGCAACAGTCGTATTGGTGACGATATAAATCGATGTTGCCTTTTCACAGGCGCTAAATAATGCTGGCTGATCTATTAAATCTGTACCGATATGAATGGGGTAGCTACGATTGCCTAGATCAACTTCTAATGTTTTCATGGATAAATTTATGCGGAGAGTTCGAGTTGCATGATGAGAGTATTGACTAGTTGATTGACGCTGGGCTTTCCAGTTTCAATTACATAGTCAGCGATTTCGCGATACAGGGGATCACGAATGGCGTATAGGTTTTCTAAAATCTTTTTTGCATCACCATTTTTAAGGAGCGGCCTACCTTCGCCTCCTTTAGTGCGATGCCAGAGCTCCATAGGATTGGCGTGTAGATAAATTACTGTTCCTCTTTCACTGAGGAATTGGCGATTCTCAGGTAGAAGTACCGCGCCACCACCAGTTGCCAAAATGACATCACGTTCAGCGGTAATGTCCTTGATGGCCTGAGCCTCGCGTTTGCGAAATCCATCCTCACCCTCCATTTCAAAGATGACGGGAATCTTGACCCCGCAACGATCTTCAATCACATGGTCGGCATCCAAAAAGCGACGACCCAATTTCTTGGCCAACAATTTACCGACGGTCGACTTCCCGGCGCCCATAAGGCCAATCAGGAAGATATTGTTGGATGAGGAGTTCACCCTTTGATTTTATTAGTGTTTGTCCAGCACAGTGGGGGTTAAGAAGACTAATAGCTCAGTTTTATCTGCTAATTTGGATTTGTGGCGAAATAAATGCCCAATTAAGGGAATGTCGCCGAGAAGTGGGACCTTGATTTCATCATCGCGTTCGGTTGTTTGAAAGATGCCCCCAATGATGGCTGTGCCCCCATTTTCAACGGTTACCTCTGAGCTGAGGTTTTTGGTATCAATTGCATAGCCCTGTTCAGTTTTCATGCCAATAGTGTCTTTATTGATCCCTACCAACATCGAGATCTTCCCATCAGGATGAATCTTAGGTAAGACCTCAAGGCGTAAATTGGCTTTGCGGAACTGCAATTTGCTCCCACTTTGAGAGCTCACTTGATAAGGAAGCTCAGTCCCCTGCTCAATTGTGGCTTTAACTTGATCGCCAGTCATGATGCGGGGGTTGGAGAGAATCTTGCCTTGGCCATCAGATTCCAGGGCTGAAAGCTCTATTTGCAATAGTCTGGCTGCATTCTTGGAAACTAGGGTTGCAGCCAAGGTGGCTGGGTTAAAGCCAGCTAAGCCAGTCCCTGCCAGATCGAGATTGGCACTCGCATTTTGGTCCGGGCGATTGCCAATGCCATTAGCCTGATATCCCAACTTCATTCCTAGTTCCCGTGCAAATCGCTGATCGGCCTCAACGATGCGAGCCTCAATCAGAATCTGGCGAGGGCTATTAATGTGATCGCCCCCAAAAGGTAGGGCGGCGTCCTCCCGCCGAAACTTCTGGAAGCTTTGGATTTCTGCATGAGGACCAATCCAGTAAATATCCCCATTCCGGACAAGGCGTAGGCCCCGGCTAGCAAGAATGGAATGGAGGGCGGTTTGCCAGGGCGTGTCCTTAAGGTCGACCGAGATCTTGCCTTGAATGGATTCACTGAGCAGGAAGTTGGTATTCCCCATTTTCGCTAAAACCTGTAAAAGCTCGGTCATTTCAATTTGGCTAAATTGCAGGCTAATAGGACTATCTTTGAGGGTTCCTGCAGAGACCACTTCGGGGGAGTGTCCTGAGGCTGGGTTGAACAAAAAAACTACTACTAAGGCGAGCAGGGGAGTGCGGGATTTTCGTAAGATCTTCAATAAAGTTACTCTGATTGAGTTGATTTAAAAGTGATGGACTTGCCATTAAGGTGGGTCAAAATAGCTAGCTCTTTTTCGGCTTGTGTCAGGCGCCATTCCCCTAGCGCCAGATCCTGTTTGGCAACCATTCTTGTGGACTTTCCAGTATGAAAAAATGCTTGCTCCGCTGCCCCCATACGGGTGATGCCCAAATATCTCCAGCGACGAAGATCAGCTTCATACGGGATGGCTACAGATCTTTTTTGAGGGCCCTGCATTGATGGCTTTGTCTCTAATGAGTGAATACTCACTTCTATTTCATCTATTAATTGATATAGATCCTCTTTCTCAGATGCCCATTCACTTTGAGATAGCTCCAATTCTTCCTTGAGGGCCAATAGCTGATTTTGCAGGTTACTTATTTCCCCCTCAGAATCGGATTTATTGGGGTCAAAATAGAAAAAGAGGCCACCGCCACAGATTAATAAGATGGCGCCAAGGATCCAGATCGGGCTCAAATTAGGCCTGTTTAAATCAAAGGATTGGGCCAAAAAAGAGGGTTTTGAAACCTTTGTTTGAGGTGCTGAATCCGCTTTGTGGGGAGGGGGTGATTTCCGAATTCCGTGGGGATCTGGAATGGCGGGATCATCCCCGAGCTCACTCAGAATGTCATCAAAAGACTGGGGGGAAATATGGCGTGGAGGCATGTCATATTGTTTCCCCTAGGGATAGTAAAAACGATCAGGGAAAGCAGAATTCAACGTCAGAAAATTCCACCCCAAAAACTTTTTAACAAGGGTTTTGGAGCTTTCAGGAAAATTGTGTAAGCACCCTATAATTTGAATCTATGGCTCTACCCCCAAAAGACAAGCCGCCCTTAAATCGGCGGTTTAACCGAC
>ERZ650303.695-NODE-695-length-10365-cov-6.413870_pt1 | contig 10365 bp, 17 predicted proteins | sample MGYA00376239_ERZ650303 | MGnify/ENA primary metagenome ERZ650303 (study PRJEB26733, sample SAMN07839262) | wastewater metagenome | biome: small river; feature: stream; material: water | place: USA: North Carolina | collected 2016-04-05 ... | reverse complement strand
ACGTGTGCTCTTCCGATCTGAAATGTCGGACTAGTCCATGAGAATTGCTCTGCGTACAAGCGGTGGACGGGGCGAATATGAGCTGGCAGGGAAGCAAGGCGAGATCGCTGCTTCAAGCCTTTTCGACCACCCGCTGCTTTATGAACTGACCCCAGAAATAATCTCATGGCTGAAGTAAGGTCGTATTATGGGCATAAAGGCCCGATCGAGTTCCGCACGATCGTCGCCGAGGTTCCGCTCCCGAGCCCGGTGGTTATCGAGGGGAAGATCGAGTGAGCGACGGCGCTCCAATGCCGCGCGGCGCCTGGCCCGATCGCGTCATCGTCGCTCTATCCAGCCCACCGACCGTCATCTGGCACGCCACGACGCCTAATAAGCTCGCTCGCTATTAGGCCACGGGCGCAATCCTTCCCCCGGTGCGCGGCTTCGATTCAGAGCTGGCCTGTCGAGAGTGGGCGCGCTTGGTCGGCCGCGAAGTCATCCTACGCCTGGACCTGACCGGGCTTCCCGTGCAAGCCCTGCCGGACCATCACAACGGCATCGGCCTCGCATGGTGGACGCCAGCCCGAGTGACCGCGTACACCAAAGAAGAAAGCCCCCGATAAGCTCGTTTCTGACGACTGCTCGGGGGCCACACAGACCGAAGGACCGGGAGGGCGGACCCCAAACCAAGGGCGCATCACCGCCGCTCCCCCGGACGAGCCCTTGCCGGATGTGAGTAAGACGCGCGCTCAGGTAGCTAGCACGCGGAAATCAGGCGCGGCAACGGCAAAAGAATCACCGTCTCGCTTTTCGCCATCATGCAGCAGAAACGGTCCGGTGGCCCGGTGAGGCAGCGCAGGCGAAGCGCGGTCACGTCTCGGTGAACGAAGCAGTCGGCGATGATCTGCGAGGCGGGGATATTGGCGCGGGCGAGTACGACGGCGACGTATTGGCGGCTTACCCCTGTCAGCTCGGCTACCTGGCGAATCGAGTCGAGGTGTCCACGCTCGCGCAAGAGCTGGAACATATCGATGACGCGCTGTCGGCACGAGAAACGGTTGGCGCTGCGCGGCGGCCTTCCTCGGCGGACCGAGATCTTGTTCTGACGGGCCACCCGAGACACGTCCGGCCGGCGAACGCGCACCTGGCGAGCGATGAAAGTCACCGACTCGCCGCCGCGGAGCCTCTTGACGATGGCGGCCTCTGTCTGGGGTGTAATCATGGAAGGTCGACGGAAACGATAAGATGAGCGTGGCGGGGCGTCAACGGAAATCGATCAGGGGCGGGCGGCGGGCTGTGCAGGGGGCGTGCCGATGGCATCCTTCATCTTTTCCATCAGTTCGACGCGGGCGGCCGATTCCCGCTTGAGCCCGATCAGCTCCGCCTGCCAGTCGAAACAGGCCAGGCGCTGCGCAGCGACCGGACGAGTCGCAGCAAAGAACAACACGAGCAGGACGAGGCAAGTCGCAGCCTGGACGATGGCGGCGGTGAAGCTCGGGACCACGTACCAGGGTGATGCGGCCAGCAGCACGGCGAGCGGCGAAGCGGCCAAGACAGGGAGGTAGGCGGCAAGGAAACGGCGAAACCCGGTGATCATGGGGTTTCTCGATAGCAGAGTTTCTCAGCCGAGCCAAGGAAATTAATGTGATCAATTCTTGTTGACAGCTCATCGGACCCGAAATAAGGTTTCTTTCCAGATACGCACCACCCAACAACCCGCCCAGGAGATCGCTCATGCTCAGCAAGATCCCGACCCGTGAAAACCTTTGGCAGCCCATCCCGACCGATCACGCGCTGCACCTAGACGGCTTTCGCTGGCAGAAGCTGGGCCTGGACGGGGAGCCCGAGATGTTCACGACGCACCCGCCGGAAGCGCTGCTCGAAGGGATGTGCCGGGCGGTGGGGCTGGATATCGGCGCGACGCAGCCGGCCAACTAAGAAAGGTTCACCGATGGCAGACGCGGAAAAGATCATCGAAAAGATCTGGGTCTCAAAGTACGCCATAGCGCAAGGGATCTTGGAACTTGGCCCGGTCAAGTACCGAGACAATATGGTCATTTTCAAGCAGAAGAACGGCTACTTGGCGTTCTACCACGGCCTCGGCAAGGAGTTTCACTTCAGCCTCGAAGAGGCCCAGGCCCGCGCCGAAGAGATGCGCATCGCCAAGATCGCCAGCCTTCGCAAGCAGATCGAGAAGCTGCAGACGATGAAGATCAAGGTCGCCAGTCCCGGCTCACCTCACAAGGACACCGACGCATGACCACCGACTATTACCCCGACCGCACGCCCCTTCGCCAGCGTATCAAGGCCATCCACAGCTCTGGCGTCTCGCTCGCCATCCTCGCCAGCGGCGGCGGTTTCGAGCTTCTGACCGAGCTTACGGCGATCTCTGGGGCGAGCGCCGTTCTGATGGACGCAGCAACGCCCTACTCCAAGCGCGCGCTCGCCGACCACGTCAAGGTGCCGCCGAGCCAGATCGTCAACGATGTCAAGCTCGGCGGCTCGGTCTGTCAGGAGACGGCGATCCTGATGGCGCATGCGGCCTGGACGCGAGCAGCCTCGCTATGCCCAGATCGGCCAGCGGTCGGCCTGGCAGTGACCGCGCAGCTTGCCAGCGCGAAGCCCCATCGCTCGGGGGACTTCGCCTGGATCGCAGTGCAGTCGGGGGTTTCCGGCGAGAACGTATTTTCGATGCGGCTGGCGTTCAGGGCTGCAGGGCCAGGCGGCCGGCTGATCGATGGCTCAAACCTCCGCGAAGCCCAGAGCCAGCTTGTCGGCTGCACCGCGCTGTGGGTGCTGGCGGACTTCCTGAAGAACCCCGGCCTGTACGACCTCAGCACCGACTTCTATCAGTGGATCGGTCCCGACCTCCGCAAGCTGGCTGACCTATTCGCCGGGCCTTGCATGGTGCCTCCGCTCGACTGGCCTTCCGCCGACTCCAGCCACAAGAACGGTCTCATCTACACCCGCGACGGCAAGATCCGGCCGGCTGATATCTGGCTGGACGCCTCCCAGCACTACATCATGGGCGGGCGGTTTTCCCCGGTGCATTGGGGTCACTTTGCCATGAAGGCCTACCTGGACCGCGTCACCGGCAAGCAGGGTATCTTCAACCTCACCCGCATTCACCCGAAGAAGGGCCGGCTTTCAGATGAGAAGGTGCGGGCGCTGCTCGAAGCATGCGCCGGCAAGGTCGATGTGCTGCTCGACGATGAGATTGGTTACTACGTCGACAAGGCGCGGCTGTGGTCATGCGACCTCGCGATGGGCAGCGATGCCTTTGAGTTCCTTCAACTGATGAAGCCAACTGACCTCGACAAGATTGCGCACCTGAACGTGACGATGCATGTCGTCAAGCGCGGCGATATCGACTGGCAGGCGATGGGCAAGAGCATGAAGTCGGGCCGGGTCCGCTTCTACTCCGAGTGCAGCTGGCCCATTTCCTCTACTGAGATCCGGGGCGGGGGTGCAGCATGAAGGACAAGCCCAAAGACTTCCTCGCCAACGAGCACAAGAGCACGGTCGGCAAGGTGGATTATGGGTGCGAGGTCTACGGCGGACCACCGCAGCCGACGGCGAAGTTCTCCGCGACGGAGTTGGAAGCGGCCGGTTATCGCGGGATTTATCGGCTGGCCTACAACACGCCGCCGCTTGACAGCGCCTTCTGTCGATGCAGCCTCGGCGAGAAGTGCGACACCGGGATCGCCGTGGAGAAGTTGCCGTGACCGAGTCGAACCTTGAGCGGCACCGCCGACACCGCGAAGAGATCATCCGGCGCGCGGCGGCCGGCTACGACTACTCGGATCGCCAGGCGAATCGGTGGCTGCACCTTGTCGGCGAGAGTTTCGCCGAGCATGGGTGGCCTCTCGAAGAAGTGCCCAGACTAGTACCGACTGATCGCTGGATGAGCTACGAAGAAGCGACTCGGCGACTGATGGCGAATGTGTCGTGGTGCGCCGAGCGGCGGGCAGAATATGGCGGCGGCACCAAGGCCAGGACGTGGGAAGAATGGTTCTCTATCGTTTACAGTCGCTGTCCGGCTGAGATCATCTTTCAACACTTCGACCTGAGCACCGTGATTCAGTTGCAGCTCATGAGCATCGTGTGTTCCGATGTGGGTGATCTGCTGGACTTCACGACGCTGCCGAACCGCTTGAACATCATCGAAAAGATCCGCCGGTCCTTCTGGCACGCAAGCTGTTACGACGGCCGGCAAGGAAAGGGGGTTTCTTTCTACAACCACCTAGCCCGCATCTTGGCCGGCATCCAGCGCTTCAACTTCAACACGAAGGACCAGCCTGCGGAGTTCACCACCTTCATTGACACCGCCTATACGATGCGGTGGGGCCATGGGGTCGTTAACGCCAGCCACTACAGCGACGCTCACCTCACCTTCAACATCTGCCGCAAGGGCGAGCACGTCTTCTCGATCGGGTTCTCGCCGACGGAATACGGGCTGGCGATCTGCCAGGTGCAGCTGAAGAAGCCGACCGGCAACCGCTGGCTGTTCTCGCTCGGTGAGCACTTTCTCGACTACGCACTGGAGCGTATGGCGGAAGCCTTCCCAGGCGAACCGCTGCTGCTCGTCTCGGGCGGCTCAGCTGCAGAGTTCGTCGCCAGCAACTACACCGCCGACAAGCGACCGGGCTATGAGGTGCTGCGACGGATCGACGAGCTTTATTCTCGTCCGCTCAAAGCCTGGGACCGGCGAGCGACGCCGATCAAGATGGGGTACCTCGGCGGGCGATCGTTTCACGAGCTGGTGAGGCTACCCGAGAAGGATTAGAGGGAAAACCAGCGATGCAATGGACAATGAATCACCCGACGAAGCCCGGCCTATACTGGATCTCGCTCGATCCAAAGAACCGAGAGCCCGCCCCCTGGCGAGTTATCGAGCCCGTGTTCCAGCTTCTGATCACGCCCACCGGAGATGTGTTCGACCTGAGCAATGGCAAGAAAGAGCCGCTCTATACCGTCGATACACTGCCAAACATTCCAGGCGTCAAATACGCCTCGGCTTCCACGCGGAAACCAAAAGACCCCTGGCCATCAACAACGGCCACAGCGTGAATAATATGCCAACCATCGACAGCCCCATCACGCCAGCTTGGCAGCCCCGATTCGTCATCTACGCTCGCCACCACGGCAAGACATCCGAAGAGATGCTGGCTTACGACGCCGAGCGCTTCCCCGGCGGAAAGATGTACGGGTATAACTGCTGGGTCATGGCTCGCTGGGCAGAGTGGGACCGACTGAAGAAGCAGAGCAAGGATCATGTGCGCGGGGCCGAAGAATACGCCGCCTTCGATGTGTGGCTGTCTGGGCTGCCGGTGTCAGCTTCGCTTGCTATAGCATCGACAGAAATTGCATAATAGCGGCGAATGCTTACCGCCCAGTTTCCTTATTTCGGATCAAAACGACACGCCGCAGAAATGATCTGGCAGGCTTTGGGCGATGTCGCGAGCTACTGTGAACCATGCTGTGGCAGTGCGGCGGTTTTGCTCAACCGACCAGGCGGCGCTGGCCGCATTGAGACGATCAACGATGTTTGCGGCTTGGTCTGCAACTACTGGCGGGCAGTGAAACTCAAACCGCAAGAGCTTGCGCAGTGGCTAGACTACCCGGTGAGCGAGCTTGATTTGACCGCTCGGCACGGCTGGCTGAATGCACGGGTCACGACATTGGCTAGCGAACTGGAGGCCGATCCGGACTTCTGCGATCCGAAGGCGGCAGGGTGGTGGGCATGGGGCGCGAGCTGCTGGATTGGGTCGGGGTGGTGCGATGGGAAATCGTCAGGCTCAAAGCTGCCTCACCTGAGCGACGCCGGTGTTGGATCACATCGGCGACAGCTGCCTCACCTCCAAGACGCTGGCCGCAGTGTAGCGGCTCGTACCGACGGAGAAGGCGGCCCCCGCGATCTGCTCGCCTGGTCTATGCGGCTCGCCAACCGCCTACGCGAAGTGCGTGTGGTCTGTGGCGACTGGCGGCGCGTAGTCACCAAGTCGGCGCTATCCGCTGCCATGGTCAATGATCGAGTCGGTATCTTCCTCGATCCTCCATACGAGAAAGGTGCTTCCGGCCTCTATTCAAACGAGCGCGCCGGCATCGCCTCCGAGGTTGCAGCCTGGGCGCTCGCTGCGAACCCGAAGTGGCGGATCGTGCTGGCTGGCTACGAGGGCCTTGATATGCCTGGCTGGCGCTGCGAAGAGTGGTACGCCGAGGGCTTTGGGACTGGCGGCTACAACCGGACCGACACGGGGCGGCGGGAGCGGCTGTATCTATCGCCGTCGTGCCTGAGTATAAAGCCGCGGGCTCGACAGGAAGCATTATTTTAGCGGGAAGGGATATCAAGCAGATGGCAACCAAAACAACGATCAGCTGGACGGGTTTCACTTGGAATCCCACTCGCGGCTGTCAGCGCTGTTCTCCCGGCTGCGAGAAATGCTATGCCGAGGGAGTCGCATATCGTTTCAGCGGCCCCGGCCTTCCTTACGAAGGTCTGGTCGCGCTCGGCAAACACGGCCCCCGATGGAACGGCGAGGGGCGCTTCGTCCCTGATGCCCTGGATGTACCGCTGCACTGGAAGAATCCTCGCCTGATCTTCGTCAACAGCATGTCAGACCTGTTCTTCGAGCGCTTCACCTTCGAGGAGATCGCGGCGATCTTCGGCATCATGGCGACCTGTTACTGGCACACCTTCCAGGTGCTGACCAAGCGCGTCGGTCGAGCTGCCGAGTGGTTTGCCTGGGTAAAGCGCCAGGCCGCCACAGTGAACGGTCCAGGCCGCAGTATGAGCGAAGCTGCCTTCTGCCTGGCAATGGCCCAGCGCGCCTGCCCCGACCGAAAGCTGGCTCAGAATGTCGAGCAGACGTGCGCCCAACCATGGCCGCTGCCGAACGTCTGGATCGGTGCCAGTGTCGAGGATCAGAAGCGCGCAGACGAGCGGCTGCCGATTCTGGCGAACCTGCCCACGGCGATTCGATTCGTCTCGTATGAGCCGGCGCTGGAGTTCGTCGACTTCGGCAAGTGGCTGCTCATCCCTGAGACCGAGTGCCCCAAGGCGGGCGACGGGACGCACTGCGTTCACTGGTATGACGAGACGGACTCGTGTTGCTTCTGCGGCGACAACGCCAAGGGCCTCGATTGGCTTATTATTGGCGGGGAGTCAGGCCACGGTGCCAGGCCCTTCGATCTGGCCTGGGCGCGGCGCGTGGTGGCTGAGTGCGTGGCGGTCGGCGTGCCGGTCTTCGTGAAGCAGCTCGGCTGCGTCCGCGTCGATTCAGTGAACCCGGATAGCCTGAGGTACATTACTGCGAAGAAGGGCGACGACCCGAGCGATTGGCCGCCTGAGCTGCGCCGCCAGGAGTTCCCCGAGAAGCCCCAGGCCTAGCGCTTCGCCACCACCACCGGCCCGTCCACCACTCCGCCCGCTTCCGCCTGCCGCACAAGCTCTCGCGCTGTCGCGTAGACCTCGCCGAGCAGCCCTGCCGACTCCAGCACATCGATCTTGGCCACTTCCCGCCCGGCGGCCTTGCTGGCGTTCTTGGCGCGGGCGTAGGCATCGATCCCATAGTGCAGCTTCAGCCCGCGGTAGACCAGGCGCCAGGTGTCGTGGTGATCCTTGCCGATCTTCGCCGACAGATCGGAGACCACCGCCTCGATCCATCGACGCAGGGGGATCGGGGGAACCTGGGGGGCTGGGGGCAGGGCGAGAAGCTGGCCGGCGGCGAGCTGCTGTGCGGTGCGGATCTGCGCCAGCTCCGCCTTCAACTCGCCGATCCCGTCGCGCGCCGAGACGATCGCCTTGGCGTGGTCGAGCAGAACTTCCGCCGTTGCCACGAGGTGTTGGCGAGCAGTTGGAATAGAAGCAGGCGCTGGCGCCGGGAACAAGGAAACAAAGGTGCCACACCTTGGCTTAGGGCATGGGAAACCAGTGGAATTTCTGACAGCAAGCATGCCGCAGCCGGAACATTTGGCGCCAGGCGTCAAGTCTGGAGCCGAACCATCGCTATCGACGATCCGCCGGCTGGTCCCGAAGAAGTGCTCTCGGATGGCCACCGCCGCGCGCCGCTGCAGGACGAGCAGTCGATCGCCAAGCTCGCACGAAACCCGGCCCGGCTCGATCGTCGAGAGCCACGCCGGCAGGCAGTCCGCGTCGATGACGACCATCGCCCGGTCCTTGCCATCGGCGGCGCGCACCATGATATCGGAGCGAAGGCGCGCCCACGGCTTGCGCTGCAGCTTTCGGATCTGGCCCGTGGTGTCGATGTTGAGCGCCTTGCAGACCGAGCGAATGCTGACCCAGATCGTCGAGCCCCAGCCCACAACCCGTTCTTCGCAGGCGGAGACCTGAAGCTGATTGACGGCGATGTCGTGAAACTTGTAGGGCGAGATGGCGGTTTCGTTGTCGGTGGCCATGGTGGTTTCTTTCTCCTTGGCTGCGATCTATAGCATTTGGGTGTGACAGCGAAGCAGGCCTTGTGGTACAGCAAGGACTGCAAAATCTGCGGCCGGTCGAGCCAATGTAGGCTGCCGAGCCACGTTTCTTCCCTCGTTTCCCAAGGAGTTCCCCTCATGCGTCCGACTCGTCCCGCTTTCTCTCTTGCGCTGCTCGCTGCCGTCGTCTTGACTGGCTGCGCTGTGGCCGCTGGCTACATCGAAAACAAGCCGCCCGTGCTCGGCGATGTCAAGACGATCCTGGCCGACCACCCGTGCGGCCTGCTTCCAGTCGATACCAACGGCGGTGTCGACAACGCGCCCGGCTGGGTGAAGGACACCGCGCCTTCGGGGATGGACCCCCAGGCGAGCTGCCACGCCAAGTACAACCCGCCGTTCTACTGCGCCTCTGCGGACTGCAAGACGCTGGTGTACAAGACCCTGCCCAAGGACCCGGCCGACCGCGGCAAGGACTGGTCCTTCGTCATCGACATGCTGGGCGGCGATGCCCTGGCCTGCGCGGATCAGTGCAACAAGTTCCAGTGGGCAGTGGACCGCTCGGCGCTCGACTGCGCCTGGCAGCCGATCTCGGGCGCTGGCGGGGCGAAGCGGTTCACCTTCACGGCGAAGGTCCCGACGGACACCAAGACCTCTCCTGCGATGTGCCTGTACGTCAAGCCGGCTCTGAATCCGACCGCGCCGCCCCGGATCGCGATCGGGCAGATCGGCGTGGCGCAGCGTCCGACGCCCTAGTTCTTTCGCGCCCCCGGCTCGCTTCCTACCGCTCTCCCGCCTTCCAAAATAACCCGATCAATATTTGTTGACAGCGCGCCGCCGCATCAGTAATACTGGCGAGCGATGCCACCCACCATTTCAACCACGGACCTGATCTCTCGGGTTGAAGCCGAAGAGCTGCCGCTCACGCTGGCCGATGCCATCTATGCAGGCTTCACCCCCGATCAGTGGCGACAGCTGCGCATCGACGCCAGCATGGAGCACTGCGCCGACTCGGGGCGCTGTCATGGAGCGAAGCGCTTCTGCCTGTACTGCGGGAAGGTCGACAAGACGTGCGACCTCCCAGGCTGCGCGATCCACAAGGATGCGGTGCGGTGCGGCAAGAAGATCGCCACAACCAGCGGCTGGCGCATCTGCGCGCGAGAGCCGGATCATGAAAACGCCTGCTTCGCCATCCAGGCGGAGTGGAGCGAGCACAGAAAGGCGCTGCGCAATGGCTGACAGCGCCGGCCCCCTGGCGAAGGCCCTTGACCACCTTCGTCGCGAAGCAGCGCTCGGCACCGAGTGGACCGCCGATGGATGCGGCTACTCAGTCGCGATCGTCGGCGATGACAGCGACGCCGGCCGGGCCACGCTCATCTGGTACGATGGGCGTGGGCCGACCTTTGATCTGCTCGTTCCCTTGGAGGACGTAGCCGAGCAACTGCTGAGCCACTTCGGCATGCGGGCGCGACGGTGCGATGGGGACCTAGCGAGGGCAGAGAGGAAACACGCGGGCCATGCTGACGAAAGTAGATGACCTCACGGAAGAACCCGTCGTCGGCCGCTACTACCTTGTGCCGTGCGTGCGAGTGGATCGTCAGGCTGGCATGACCGGGGGGTTTCCTTCGGGGATGTGGCCCGTCATTGGCCCACTGCATGATGATCTTGACGATCTGGACTTCCACCCAAGGCACTGGCACCTGGACTGCCGCTTCTTAACTGCCAGCCAGTTCGACAACGTCACGATCCACGGCATGAACGAGAAGAGGGTTTTCGGCATGGTTCTCTGCAAGACCGGCTTCTATGGTCAGCGAGGGGTCCCGATCCCAGGCATCGGCGACCGCACTGAACTGGTCCGCCGGCGCTGCAGCCGGAAGCAGATCGAGTACCCACGCCAGCGCATCCAGGGATTCACCACGATGCAAGAGCGGTTCTCTGATGCGACGGTGC
>ERZ650303.693-NODE-693-length-10396-cov-4.025723_pt1 | contig 10396 bp, 10 predicted proteins | sample MGYA00376239_ERZ650303 | MGnify/ENA primary metagenome ERZ650303 (study PRJEB26733, sample SAMN07839262) | wastewater metagenome | biome: small river; feature: stream; material: water | place: USA: North Carolina | collected 2016-04-05 ... | reverse complement strand
GACGCTCTTCCGATCTGGTGTAAACCAGTCCACAATCTTAGTCACACAGTCCGGCGCGTCGGGGTATTTTGGTATGCGGAGGGGCTTGGGGTACGGGCATGGGAATCCGTGATACAAGAATGATGGCCAAAGCGATCCAGCTAAACTACCCGATGGACCCAGAAAAACGGGTACAGGTAATTGATTGCCTGATGGACATAGTTCGCTCAGGAAGTTGTAGCCCACGGGAGCGGACCTCAGCCGCAAAGGCACTAATGGCAGCGGACAAGTTGAACCTAGAGGCGGCGGCGTTACAGCAGGGCAACGAACAGCATCACGATAGGCGAGAAGATGCAAGATTGGATAGAATCGCTCGAATCGCTGAACGACTCGGACATCATGGCCTTGCTGCAGCAATTACCGCCAGAGGACCAGAAGGCGACGTTGTTGGAGATGGCGACGGCTAGAGGCGGCGGCCCGAAGCTGCTAGACCATCGCGAGCGGGATGTGCTTCGCAAGCGTGAGAAGCGGATGCTTGGGAGTGCGATTGTGATCCCAGAAGTAAAGAACCCGAAGCGACGGGAGCGATGCTTGGCGGATCCGTTTGAAATGATGCGGACTTATTACTCAGATCGATTCACGCGGCCTTTTTCGATGCTGCATCATAAGCTAGTTGATACGGTGATCGAGTCGGCGCGGAAGGGTACCGATCAGGCTTGGGCAGCCCCTCGCGGCATCGGCAAGACAGAGCTTCTCAAGGCGGTGTTGGTCTATCTAATACTCGCCCAGATTGTGAGATTCCCGATAGCGATCGGTGCGACGGCCTCGCTGGCGTATAACATCTTCGACGATGTGAAGGGGCAGTTTGAGACGAACGAGCTGCTGTATGAAGACTTCCCAGAAATTTGTCACCCGGTACGCGAGCTGGAAGGAGCCCCGCAGCGGGCGAGGCGGCAGAACATCGACGGCGTTCGCACGCGAATCATCTGGAAGTCAAGCAAGCTGATCCAGTTGCCGTATGTGCCGGGAAGCCCTTACGGTGGTGTCAAGTTGGCTTATTACGGCCTCGATGGTGCTTTTCGTGGCGTGAACATTGCAGGCGGTCGGCCTGATTTGGCGTTGGTGGATGACCCAGAGACGCGGGACTCGGCGCGGAACCCTGAACAGGTTGCGATTCGCGAACAGACGATGGACCGTGACATTGGCGGCCTTGGTGGTCATGGTGCGAAGTTTTGCCGAGTGGTAATTACCACGATTCAAAACCGCTTTTGCTATTCGTGGCGGGTGACCGATCCAGCGATTAAACCGGCGTTCGACGGGAAGCGATTCGGGTTGATTGAGACATGGCCGACCGAGCTGGAGATGTGGCAAGAGTATGTCACGCGGCGGCAGAATGCCCAGAGGCATGGAGACAAGCTAGCAAAGGATGCGACGCGATACTTTCTTGAAAACTACGACCGGATGATCGCGGGAGCCAAGCTGAACGATGACGGGTACGACCCACAAATTGTTGACGGCGAGCCGCAAGTGCATCACCCTCTCCAAGCGGCCTACAACTGGATTGCCACGAACGATATGGCAGCGTTCATGGCGGAAAAGCAGAACGAGCCAGAAGCCGAGGAGGTTGTAGAGACCGAGGCCCTAAGTGCGGCCCTGGTTCGCTCGCGGCTGGCGGTGCAGACGCAAGGAGTGATCCCAGACGGTACCGAGCGGATCGTGGCCGCGATGGATATGGGCAAGCGGTTGTCGCATTGGGTTGTGATCGCCTTCAAAAATCCTGGCATCGGAACGGTGATCGATTACGGCTGCAAGGCGACGTTCGCGACCAACGAAGCGGATTTGGAAAGCAAGTCGGCGTTGGAGCTGATGCTTAAAAACCTGATTCTCGATTGGATCGAGGATGATCTGAAGCCGTACAAAATCGATGGGGCTTTGGTGGATTCGGGAGCGTTTACTGATGCGGTCTATGCGGCTTGCAGGCAGGCACGGCAGAAGCAATTCCCATTGTTCGCGGCGAAGGGTTGGGACAATAAACGGTTTAAGATGCCGCAAGCAAAAAAGGGCGTTGTGTTGTTCGATCAGTGCTACGCGCACTATGATGCGTCGCAAGAGTTGTGGTTGTACAACGTAAACACCGAATATTGGAAGATGTGGACGCATTCGCGGTTTGCGGTGGCGCCGTATACGGATGACGGCGACCGGACAGCGGGCAGTTTGGCGTTGTATCATCCAGGCCAGGATATCAAACGGCATTCGGCTTACAGCCACCATATAATCGCGGAGGAGCTGACGCGGGTGCCGGTGGGGTCGGGGTATCTAAACCAAATGGTACTCAAGAGCAAGAATAATCACTGGCTCGATGCAACGGCGCTGGGGTGTGCGGTCGGTGGTGTGTTTAAGATTCGCGTTTTGTCGCGGGACGAATTGACGGCGGCGGCCAAGCCGGTGTCGAGGCCTGCGCCAGTGCGGCAGGCGGTCGGGGGAATGACTCGGCCTAATTTTTCGGCGGGGAATTTTATAAGGCGATAGCAATGGCAAAATCGAAGCGTGACCCAATGACCGATCTGATGGGTGTGGTCGATGAAGAGCAACAAACGAGCGAAATGCAAGCCGAGGCGACCGAATCGGCGGCAGTATCTTCCGAAGGAACGCCAGGGAGCCAGCCAGAGCCGGTAAAAGTGGTTGCGATGCGGGCCACGATTGAGGAAATTACGGTCAGGCTTCCAATTTGCCGGGGTGTGTCGTTGTATGCCCAGCGGCACATTGAAACCAAACTGGATCCGAAAACGGCTAAAGATTTGGCGATGGTGCTTGGGGCACTGCGCGAGTCTAACGTGAAGATGCCAAGCGGGCGGCGGGTGCTATCGACGGCGGACGCGGTGCGGTGGATTTTGGGCAAGATTTCAGCGGAGTGCAGCGGGAATGGTAGTTGAAGATTATGAAACGCTCGTTGCTACGCTGCAAGAAAATGCTGATTGGCGTGTTGGGCCTAGTCGGTCGAAGGCGGAAGCGTTCGTAACGGCGGCCACAAAGCTGCTGGTGATGATGCCGGTGTCGTCGTCCGATGATGGACATTCGACCTCGACAAACATCACGCAAATTGAGTCCCAAATGAAGGACGCCCAAGCGTATTTGAATTCGGTCGGCGGTAGTACGTCTACGACCTCGAAAGTGCGATTTCTTACGACACGGACAGGATTTCGACGATGAGCCGCAACAAGGATTCGATGGTAAGCAAGTTTGATCGATTTCGGGCCGAATATGACCGATCCAGGGAAAACAGATACACCCGAAAACGCGATGGCATTGCTTATCGCGGTTCTAGTGCTGACTGGCATTATCGTAACGAGTATTTGTACTATCGAGATGTTGAGGTTTCGCGGCAACTCGACATGGACGACCCAGCGATCTCAGCCGGGACCACGCTCGCGGTGAATAACATCATTCAGGATGGCTTTATGCCGAATCCGGCGACGGGTGATAAGGCGGTTGATGACGAGCTTTGGAATCGCTTCTGGGACTGGGCGGATGATCCAGAGCAGTGCGACGAGGCGGGGGAAAGCACGTTTCACGAGCAGGAAATTTTTGTGGCTCGCGCTATCCTGCGTGATGGTGATATCTGCGCGACGGCGAACCCTAGCGGCAAATTGAGCCTATGGGAGTCGCACGAGATTCAGACCGAATCGCGAATGCCGATGACGGTGCTAGGCGTAACGATGAACGGGAGCCGTCAGCGAACGGCCTACCATATTCGAGCCGATGCGGTCGAGCCGCACATGAACCCATCGCCGAGTGTTCCGGTGTCGGTGTTCTCGAAAGATGGATTGCGGCAGGTGATGCACGTCTATGTGCCGAAGCGGGTACGAGCGACGCGGGGTGTGTCTGCTTATACACCGATCACCACGATTGCCCAGTTCAGGGACGATATTGAGTTTGCTCTGCTGGTACAGCGACAGGTTGCGAGTTGCTTTACGATCTTCAGGAAACGGACTCAGCAAGCGACGAACCCGATGGCGACGCCAGGCTATGGAGAAAGCGAAAAGGAACGGACTACGGCGGGAATTCGCATTCTCGAAAACATCGGGCCAGGGATGGAGGTAACGGGCGAAGTCGGTGAGGACTTGACCGCGTTTTCGCCCAATATTCCCGGCGGTGGCTATGAGATGCAGCATAAAACGCAACTGCAGTTGATTGGTATCAACTTGGGGCTGCCGTTGTGTGTGTTGTTCATGGACGGTAGCGAGACGAACTACAGCGGCTGGCGTGGTGCTGTGGATGAGGCCCGCAAAGGGTTCCGGGCAAACCAAAAAGCGATTGCGACCAAATTTCATAAGCCTGTTTGGAACTGGCGTGCATGGGTGGCAGTTCAAGATGATCCAGCACTGGCACGGGCTGCAAAGCGGCTAGGGAAGCAGTTTTATAAGCATTCGTGGGACCCGCCAGCGTGGCCGTATATCAATCCGATGGACGATGCAGCGGCTAATGCCCTGGTGCTGCAGGAAATGCTTAACAGCCCTCGGCGGCAGTACAACGGCAACGGTCGCGACTATGAAACGATCGTGAATGAAACTATCGAGGATCGTTGCTACGCGATTGTACGGGCGATGATTGCGGCGGAAGAAATCGGAAAGCGATTCCCGAACCAACCGCCGTTGCATTGGCGTGAGCTCGTGTCGGTACCGATTAAGGATGCAGGAATACCGACCACGATTCTGAATCAACTCGCTGCCGGTAAAACGATTGTGAATAGTGCCGGGGCATTGCCTGCACCACCTTCAGCGGGTTCGGCGGAGTACATGCAATTGTCACGGCGGCAGCTACAAAACAACCGTAAAGCGATCACGGATGCCCTGAACGATTTAATATCGGGGACGAGATCAGTGGCGTTTACGGAAGCCATGTTGGCGACCTTTGGCCTATCGCCTGAGACAGTTAAAAAGCTGGTGCAAGATGCCAGTGACGGCCGTATTGATGACCCAGACCTGAAGGAGCTCTAAAGTGAATCGAATCGAAGTGAAGGGGATTATCGGTAAGGATATCACCAAAGACTCTTTCGCGGCCATGCTGGCGAAGTGTGACCGTGAACAAGACCTGGAGCTGGTGATTGACTCAGACGGCGGTAGTGTGCTGCAAGGCATGGCGATGGTTGATATGGTCGAGGCGTGGCCGAAAAAAACTCGAGCAATCGTTTCTAGTGTGGCGTTTTCGATGGCGTCGGTATTGGCGGCGGCCTGTGATGAAACATCGATCACGCGGAACGGCTATTTGATGTGGCACGAGCCGCGAATCATGCCCGATGGCGAAATGCTGACGGCGGACACGTTGCGGGCTCAGGCTGACCAGCTAGACCAATTCAAGGGGTCAATTCTCCGAATCTACGCCGAGAAAATGCAAAAGCCGATTGAAACTGTTGCAGAAATGCTCAAGAGTGGAGATCGTTATTGGACGAGTGAGGAAGCGAAAGCGGCAGGTGTTGTCGATGAGGTATTGCCGGTAGTGCGACCTACGGCCCTCGCGCTGAAAACTCGATTAGATGAAAAAATGGTCGCCATGTTGACCGCGACCGAATTACCAAAAGCGGAGCCCAAGAAAATGGCGATCACCCCGACATTGTTAAAGACCAAATACCCAAAGCTTTACGCTTTGGCGAACCCTGCCAAGATTTTGGCGATGATGGAAGATGACACAATGACGGAAGAGATGGCCGTTCAGACAATGGGCGGAGATCTCGCAGCCGAGAACGAAATGCTCAAGCAAAAGTTGGCTGAACTAGAGGCCAAACTTGCTTCGATGCAATCGGCCCCTGTGGTGGTCGATCAGGCGGTCGGTGCGGCTGACCCGAACAAAGTGAACTGTGCTGGATCTCGCCAGCCGGTGACTGTGACCAGCGTTCCAGATATCCAGGCAACCGGAAGCGGCAAGCCGACGATGAGCGCTGAGCAAGAATGGAATCAACGCGTCGCTGAGATCGTGGCACAAGCCAAGGTCGATAAAGTGACCGCCGTTCGTCGTGCAAATCGTCAATATCCTGGCTTGCGGGAGCGAGTTGTTGCAGAAAGCAAATCCCGTCAAATCGTGTAACGGGCAAACCGTTTAACCGTTTGGCGATTGAATCTATAGCGTCGATGTGACCCAAGGTTTTTTGAAGTGAGATAGTAGAGATGGGAACTCAGTATTTTGAAAGCCGAAGCCGTAGCGGTGAGGCAGCATCGGCGCTTGCGTGTTATCGTCGCGTTGTGGTGAACAGCAGCGGCCAATATGCGCTTGCGGGTGTGGCAGACAGTTGCCACGGGATTACGACTCGTGACGTGTTTGCGGCAAATGATCCGATTGCACCATCGTTGTGTAACCTCGAAGGCACGGTAGAGGTCGAGGCATCCGGTGCAATTGCGGTAGGCGGCCTTTGCTATGCGGCGGCATCCGGTAAGGTCGCTTCGACCGGTTCGGTGCTAGAAGGCGTTTGCGTTGGCGGTGCTGCTGGTGCTGATGGCGATATCATTGAGATGTTGCCAGTCAAGTCGCTCGGCATTAAGAGCCAACAAACCATGCTTCGCTCGCTGCGAACTCGCGTCACCACGGCTAACGTCAATGCTGGTGCGACGCTGTTGGCTGCGATTCCGGGCTACAAGTATCGCGTGCATGATGTGGCTCTGATTGCCATTGGCGGCGGTGCATCAGGTGCGACGACCGTTGATATTCTCGGCACTCAGTCGGCGAGCGGCGTTAAGTTGCTGGCGGCTGCGGTGGCTGCGTTGACTCAGAACACACTTTTGCGAGCTGGTGCAACGAACGCGACGATTCTGGCGGCTGGTGCTTCGTTTGTCGCGAATGACGCCAATACGGCGATCACTATTGGCAAGACTGGTAGCGACCTCGCAACATCGACGAACATCGATGTGTTGCTGTTGTACACAATCGAAGAGTAACAAGCTCTCTGCTTGTTTCGCGTGGATGCGGCCGCTGAAGCGCGAAGCAATTTTTTCATAGTGGGATTCGATTTCAAAACGCTGGCAGAGACACAAGGAAAGTGAAAGATGACAAGCCCGACATCACAAATCGCGATCACTCGAAACGATTTGAAGGCGTCGCTTGAAGAGATAAGCCTGATTTCGGAACGCGAAGGGTTTATCGGCCTCAAAGTGATGCCAGCGATTGACGTTCGCAGCAAGGCCGATCAATTCGGGCGAATCCCGATTGAGGAGTTGCTGCAGGCCAAAGACACGGTACGAGCCCCAGATGGTGGCTATGCCCGTGGCAATTGGAAGTTTGAGCCAGATTCGTATGCGTGTATTGAACACGGGTACGAAGAGCCGGTAGACGAGGCCGAGGCCCGTATCTACGGTGATTGGTTTGATGCCGAAGTGGTTTCGACCGAACGAGCCTACTGGCAAGTTTTGGTCAACCAGGAAATGCGAATCGCGGCCAAGCTGTACAATACTGGGACTTACACGGGATCTTCGCTTACAACGGCGATCACCGATGAGTGGGATGACTACGCAGCGGCTGACCCGATCACCGACGTGAACAATGCCAAAATTAAAGTTTGGCAGGGTTGCGGCCTGTGGCCTAACGCGATCACGTTGAACGAAACGCAGTTCATGCACGTTCGGCAATGTGCCCAGGTGATTGACGCGTTGCAGGCGGCTGGCGCTGGTGTTAGTGCGGTGCAGGGTGACTTTACCGAAGCTATGTTGGCAAAGGCGTTTGGCCTAAAGTATGTGTTTGTGTCGCGTGCGACCAAGAACACAGCGAACAAAGGCCAAGCGTTTTCGGGCTCGCATATTTGGAGCAGCGAGTACGCGAGCGTGCTTCGTGTGGCTGAAAATCCAAACGACATCAAGGAGCCATGCGTAGGCCGAACCTTCCACTATGTGGGCGACGGCTCGACGATTGGCGGAACGGTTGAAACGTATCGCGATGAATCAAAGCGTCGTGATATTGTTCGCGTTCGCCAAGATGTGGCCGAAAAGACGTTGATTGTTCAGGCGGCCCACTTGCTCAGCAATGTTCTAACACTGTAATCGGCTGGCGTTATGTCGCGTTTTCGCTCTATTGTAAAAACAGCATCATTCCCCGCGTTGGCATTCCAGCACGGGGAATTGATTTTATATGAGCGTCGCGACGGAACGATGAGGGAAGTGACAGCAATCATTACTCGCGATGAGCTCGTGATTCTGAACGAGTTAGGTGACAACCCGCAAACGTCTATGATTATTTCGGTGGTGGATGATGCAACCAACGGTATTGCTCGCGATGAGCTGGATTGTGAACTTGATTTTGTGTGGATTGCGAAACAGCAGGGCGGCCAACGGAAAAAGACGGGCATTGCTCGCGTGTTGAACGAAAAGGTGGGTCGGTTGCGGTTGGCGATCTATTGAGGTGGGGAGATGATCACGGTTCGTTTAGACCGAACTAAGCCACCGATTAGCACGGATGCCAGCAGCGAACAGTTGATTGATGCGGCCCGCATGGGCCTGAATGATACGGTCAAGGAAATGCGGACCTTTGCTTGGCGGCATATCAATAAAGTAGTAGCAATAAAGAAGCCAGAGCAAAGCCAAAAGACACCGAAACAAATCGTTGAAAGTCGTATTTTGCTGAACTGGGCCAAGCGGGGTGAAACGCGCGGCGTGATCGAGGTGAAAGCGGCTACGATACCGCTGGTGTGGTTCGATCCAAAGGACAAGAAGCTTCCAGCCGCTTCGCGGGGTGAAGGTGATCGGAAGCGAAAGAAGCGGACAGGAACGCGACGATATGAAGCGTCGGTAAAGACGGAAAAAGGTGCGGCCCGTCAGGTAGTGCCGGGCGGATTCGGACCACGAACGGAAAAGCTAGGTCGCACGATTTGGAAGCGTGCAGGGAAGGCAAGGAAGCCTCTAGTGAAGCCAAAGGGCGTGGAGATCCCAGAGATACTTCGCAGACGTGGCGGGGTGCAAGAGCTGACAGCGAAGGCGGAAGAGCGGTTGGTGGTGAATATCACGCGTCGAATCAAGCGGATTAAGTATTGGTGGAATAAGCGTCGCGGAAAACAGAAGGCGGGAGCATGACGACGGCGACGATTGAAAACAACATCATCGAAGTGATTGCGGAACGCTTGCGGGAATTTACCGAGGCGAACGGCTATGACTATGATGCGGCTGGTGTCGTGCGGCCCGATAAACGCGGCGAGGAGTGGACCGTAGAGCATCGGTTGATGCTGGTCGATGTGGCATCGATCGCTCGTGACCCAGAGCATGACCGCCCAGGCAACCCGCCAGCCGTAGCGTACACGATGACGGTTGAAGCCCGCATGATATTGCGGAGCGGGATGACAAACGACGCAGTGGACTCCAGCGAAGCGTTCTACGCTGCGGCGGTGATGAAAAAGCTGATAGCCACCGGTTCACAGTGGTGGCAGTTTGATGATAACGCGTACAATGCCGACATTGGCGAACCAAATCCATTCAGGGCGCAAACGGGTGACTACAGCGGCGTGACTGTGCCGGTGACCGTTTGGTTCCGTGTAAGTGAAAATAACCCGTTCCAGTCGAGGAGCTGAAGAAATGTTGAAAGCCCGTAGTGTATTTGCGGCCAAAGTTGAAACGACGATGGGAACGGCGGAAAGCCTGACCGGGACCGATGCGGTTTATGATGCTTATGATGTGGTGATGAATCCGCAAATCACGAAGGTCGTGCGGCCCTCGCAGTTATCATTTGAGCCGATTGGGTCGGTGAGCAACGGGCATATCGGGCAAGTGGGGTTCAAGACGGATTTGGTATGGGACGGAACCTCGACATTGCCGAGTATGTTTGAAGTGCTTTTTCCGGCGTGTGGTTGGGTGAAATCTTCGACCACGTTCAAGGCGTTTACTAGCCCGCCAGGTACGGCGGACGGTGTAAAGACTCTAACCCTCCAAGCCTACATCGACGGAACGCTGAGGATGCTCGCGGGCGCCGTGGGTGACTGGACGTGGTATTTGCCGACAGGGCGACCAAGCTACATTGAATGGGTGTTTACGGGCATTTGGCAGGATGTGACGGATGCGGCATTATTGAACCCAACGACGCCAACGGCTAAGGCGGTGCGATTCAATACAGCCTCAACATGCACTTGGGATTCGGTATCGATTGCATCGACCGAACAGTTTGTCATTGCGAGCGGTAACACGGTTTCGATGGCCTATTCGGCGGCTACGGCCAGCGGCTACAAGCACGGCTACATCAGCAACCGTTTGAGTACGATTCGAGGCAATCCCGAATCGGTGTTGGTTGCGACTCAGGACCGATTCCTAAAGAGCAAGGAAAATACACAGGCGGCACTTGCGATTACGTTCCTAGGCAATGGAACATCGACGGTCGGATTCTCGGCACCAAAAGCATCAATTCAAACGATTGCCGAAGCGGTTCGTGAGAATTTGGTGTGCGATGATATCCTATG
>ERZ650303.691-NODE-691-length-10417-cov-5.846362_pt1 | contig 10417 bp, 12 predicted proteins | sample MGYA00376239_ERZ650303 | MGnify/ENA primary metagenome ERZ650303 (study PRJEB26733, sample SAMN07839262) | wastewater metagenome | biome: small river; feature: stream; material: water | place: USA: North Carolina | collected 2016-04-05 ... | reverse complement strand
ACCTTAAATAAACTATTTTGAATTTTTAGACTTGGGGGGAGTTTGATTAACCCTTAGCTGAGGTTTTTAAAATGTATCAGCCACCTAATTTAACGGTGGTGGTTGCTAGTCCTCAACCACTGGCCGACACGCATCAAAATGATGCCGAGATTCCAGATAGCATAAAAAAACTTACGCCCAAAGAGCGCAAGATTTGGCAGCACGTGACGCAAGCACTTAAAGATCAGGGCTTGATTCATCAAACAGATGCCATGCTGTTAAATGTCATTGTGACTACGTTTTGTCGGTGGGTGGACACCGAAGAACAACTTGAAAAGTACATGAAAGAACACGAGGGCTCGTACCTTTGCACAACGCCAAACGGTTACGAACAGCCTCACCAGTTGTTTTATGCTGCTCGCCATTTAAAGCGCGATTTGCTTAATTGGTTGCCCGAAGCGTGTTTGACTATTCCGAGTTTTAGAAAAGCCAAAAACCTAATTGCACAGCCACAACAAGGTCAATTGTTTGGTGATAACTTAACTAATTTTGTGGGCAGTAAACCGCGTTTGGTGGGTGGCTAATGCCAAATGCCACACTTGACTGGGATAAGTACGGACGCGATGTATTGGCAGGTAATATTGTTGTTTGTAAGTGGACACGATTAGCGGTTGAGCGTCATTACCGAGATTTGCAAAACGCGCATGAGCGCGGCCTTGTGTTTAGTGAAGAACACGCACGCCATGCTTTACGCTTCTTTGATTTTTTAAAGCACAGCAAAGGCAAGTGGGCAAGACAGCCGTTTATATTGTCAGACTGGCAAGCGTTTTGGACGGCTTTAATGTTTGGCTGGTTGCGGTTTGATGGTACGCGCCGCTTTCGCAAGGCTTATTTTAGGGTTGCGAGAAAGAACGGTAAAACAACTTGGATTGCTGGTATAGGTTTGTATTTGTTTGTAGGCGATGGTGAAGCAGGCGCGGAAGTTTTTACGGCTGCTACCAAGTTATCGCAAGCAAAATTGATTCATGTTGAAAGTCAAATGATGGTGAGACAGTCACCTGACTTAGCAAAACACATTACAAGCCAACGAGACAATTTGTTTATTGCGGGTACGTCTTGTAAGTACGTGCCATTAGGCGCGGATGCCAAAACAGAAGATGGTCTTAATCCTCACGGTGCATTGATTGATGAGTTACACGCGCATCCAAGCCGTGAACTTTACGATGTTATCGACAGTGCGACAGGCGCACGCGAACAGCCCTTAATGCTAATGATTACCACTGCTGGCTTTGGTGGACTTGAAACAATATGCCGTGTTGAGGATGAATACGTTAAGGGCATATTAGAAGAAACGATTGAAGATGATAAATACTTAGGGGTGATTTATCAGTTAGATGAAGTCGAAAAACTTGGCGATGATGACGACACAGACGAAAAGTCTGACGACTGGCAAGACGAAACAAAATGGATTAAGGCTAATCCAAATTTAGGCGTATCAGTCAATATTGAAAAATTGCGTGAAGCTGCAACCAAGGCAAAACAAGACCCTTCTGCCTTAGATAATTTCTTAACTAAACATTTAGATATGTGGGTCAAGGGTGCGCGTAAGTGGATGCCTATTAAGCAGTGGAAAAAATGTGCGGCTAAGTATGAGTTGCAAAGTTTTGAACAAGCTAACTTAGTGATTGCTGGTTTAGATTTAGCAAGCGTCAGTGACTTATGCAGCTTAGTTTTAATGGCTACGATGCCTAATGGTAAAAAACGGATTTGGTGTAAACATTATTTACCTGAAGATAGAGCATTAGATCAACACAACAAAAACGCAGCACTGTATAAGCGTTGGTCAGAGCAAGGTTGGCTAACTTTAACATCAGGTAACGTGACTGATTACGCTTATATTGAGCGCGATGTCTTGGCATTAAAAGATAGCCTCAACATCAAAGAAATTGCGTTCGATAAATATAACGCTACGCAAATTGTAAATAACTTACAAGCCGAAGATGTAGAGATGGTTGAGTTTAGACAAGGCTTTTTGTCTATGTCGCCTGCTATGAAGCAACTAGAGATTGATATTTTAACAGGCAACATCGAACACCCTAATGACCCTGTGATGAATTGGGCCATGAGTAATGTGGTAATGGTTCGTGATGCAGCAGGCAATCAAAAACCTGATAAAGAAAAATCAATCGGCAAAATTGACCCTGTTGTGGCGTTGATTATGGCCGCAGGTAGAACGGCTTTGTTTACCGAAGATATACCTTCTTCTATTACTGTATTTTATAATTATGAAAAAACGACACGCTAAAGCAAGACGTAAGCCACTTGTGCAAAACTCGACTTCTACTAATTTAAGTATGTCTAGTTTTAATGAGTTTGTAACAGGTGGCGTTAGCACCGCAGGCGTGTACTTAAACGAACGCACTGCATTAACGATTAGTGCAATCTTTGCGTGTATTCAATTGATTGCTGGGGCGGTAAGTAGCTTACCTTTGCCTGTGTACCGTGTGGCTTCAAACGGTGATAGAGAGCGCGTTGACCACGATAACTGGTGGTTTGTCAATCAACAAGCAAGTCCTGTTTATTCGTCCAGTGCGTTTTGGTCGTACATTATTTTAAGCAAGTGTTTGCATGGTGATGGCTTTGCACGGATTCATCGTGTTACGCCTTACACAGATGATGTAAAAATGCTTGAGCCGTTGCACCCATTAAATGTGCAAGTGTGCCTTAACCCAAATGATTCAAGCCGACGTTTGTATGTAGTGACAAACAACTTAACAGGCATTACTGAAACGATTGACCAAGATGATATTTTGCATTTTAGCGGACTTGGTTTTAATGGCTTGCGTAGCATTAGCCCTTTGCGTTACTCGTTAAAGTTTGCAGGTGGCATTGCCTTGGCTGCTGATAATTTTAGTGCTGACTTTTTTGGCGAAGGAAATAAACCTGAGTTTGTCATTAAGACTCAAGATGCCAAACTCAACGAAGATCAGAAAGTAATAATTCAAAGTGCGTGGGCAGATTTAATTGCAGGCAACAGACGTAAACCTGGTGTGCTTGGCAAAGGCATGGAGATTCAAGAGCTAACGCTTAGTGCAGAAGATGCCCAACTGATTGCTACACGTCAATTTCAAGTTGAAGATATTGCCCGCGCTTTTGGTGTGCCACCTTTTATGATTGGCCACACAACCAACACCACAAGCTGGGGCAGTGGTGTGGAGCAAATGGGCATAGGCTTTGTAAAGTACACGCTAAGTCGGCACTTGGTTGGCATTGAACAAGAGTGCAATCACAAATTATTTATGCGGCCTTACTTTTGCGAATTTATGACCGCAGGCTTAGAACGTGGTGACACCATAGGCCGCTTTAATGCGTACCGTGTAGCATTGGGTAGAGCAGGCGAACCCGGCTTTATGACTGTCAATGAGGTACGCAAAGCAGAAAATTTACCGCCTGTTGACGGTGGTAACGAATTAAACACAAGCACCGCGCCTAGTGTGACGGTGAGTATGGGTAGTTAATATGGCTCAGTTATATCAATTATTTGCGCTTAATCGAAGTGCTAATAGACGCTTTGAAGTGGTGACTAACGAAGCCAACACAGAAGCAACATTGTATTTGTATGACATGATTGTTAGTACAGACAATGAAGCAGAATGGTGGGGTGGTGTTAGCCCGATGAATTTTATTAAAGAATTAAGCAACATCACTGCAAGCACTATTCATTTACGTATCAACTCACCGGGCGGCGATGTGTTTGCGGCGCGTTGCATGGAACAAGCGATTGTTGAAAGCGGTAAAACTGTTATTGCTCACATTGACGGTCTTTGTGCCAGTGCTGCTACTTATATTGCGTTAGCGTGTAGCAGTGTAGCAATGGGTGAAGGCTCTTTGTTTATGATTCACAATGCGTGGACGATGGCATGGGGTGATAAAAACGACTTAACCAAAACAGCAACACTACTAAATAAGATTGATGGCACGTTAGCTAATAGTTATGCCAAAAAAACAGGCAAAGAAACAAGCGAAATTGCGGCATTGATGGACGCTGAAACATGGTTTACAGCACAAGAAGCCTTAGATTATGGCTTTGTAGATGAAGTTTCTACTAACGAAACACCCAAAAACACGGCACAACAGGCCAAAAATTGGCAATTAGGTGTGTATAAAAACGCTCCAAAACTTAATTCTGAGCCAAATAAACCAACACAACAACCACAAAATACGCAAAAACCAACTTCTAAACCTGCTGTTTTTGACAAACAACAGGCTTTAAACCGCTTAAATCTTGCTTGTATTTAAGCAAAACCTAAAAACAAGGCCGCATGATGCGGCTTTTTTTATGTCACAAGAGACCTAAATTATGAAAACGATTGCAGAATTACGCGCTTTAATCAAAGCAAAACACACCGAAGCCAAAGCATTAGTCGAAAACACACCGTCTAATGAGTGGACAGAAGAAAAACAGGCCGCTTATGATGAGATGGTTGCCGCTATTGAAAGTGCAAAAACTGAAATTGACCGCTTGCAACAATTAGCAACTTTAATTGGTGAGGAAGCAGCTACTGAAGAAGCCGATGCAGCAGCCCATAATGCACGCAATAAACACCCTGCCGTTGCCAAAAGCCGCGCATTATTTGCCAAATGGTTAAAGGGTGGTGATAAGGCGTTGACCGCTCAAGACTGGGCAGACATTCGCGCTACTATGTCCACCACCACAGGCAGTGAGGGTGGCTATACTGTACAAACAGACATCGCCAAAACTGTTGCCGATGCTTTAAAAGAATACGGCGGTATTCGTAACGTAGCTACCGTTATTCAAACTGAAATGGGCAACCCTATGTCGTTCCCTACCAGTAATGGTACAAGCGAAGTCGGTGAGTTGATTCCAGAAAATACGTCCGCAACAGGCCAAGATCCTGCGTTTGGCACATTATCGCTTAACGTATTTAAGTTTAGCTCTAAAGTAATTGCTGTGCCAATTGAGCTTTTACAAGATAGCTCAGTTGATATTGAAGCCTTCGTTTTAAAACGTATTACTGACCGTTTAGGGCGCATCACTAATCAAATGTTTACGACAGGCACAGGCACAGCACAGCCACGCGGTATTGTCACGGCTGCGACTTCTGGTGTGGTGGGTGCAACAGGTCAAACAACGTCTATTGCTTATGATGATTTAATTGACTTGGTGCATAGTGTTGACCCTGCTTACCGCATGAGTAGTCAATGTGGTTTTATGTTACATGACACCACAATGCGCGAAATTCGCAAACTCAAAGACGACGCTGGCCGTCCTGTCTTTTTGCCCGGTTATGATGGTTTGGCAGACGCAATGCCTGACACTATTTTGGGTTATCCTGTGACAATTAACCAAGACATGCCAGTCATGGCGGCGGATGCTAAGTCGGTATTGTTTGGTGACTTTAGCCGTTACTATGTGCGTGATGTATTGCAAAACACCTTACATCGTTTTGAAGATTCGGCTTATGCCAAACTTGGCCAAGTTGGTTTCTTGGCGTGGGCGCGTAGCGGTGGCAACTTGATTGATGTAGGTGGTGCAATCAAGTATTACCAAAATTCTGCTACTTAATCGTTAAATAAAAAAGGCGCGTCATGCGCCTTTTGTTTTAGGTGAAACATGAAAACCATTATCACTGTACCGTCAACTGAGTTAGTTGTCTCGCTTAATTTGGCAAAACAGCATTTACGTTTAGATACTGATGACGGCACAGACGATGATTTGATTAAACACTTAATTGAAGTAGCGACAGAACGTGCAGAACATCAATTGGGGCGGTCGTTATTAACTAAAACGTATAAAACAGTCGCAGAGCATGGCGACAAAATTAAATTATTACCTAACCTGATTGCTATTAGTAGTGTTGTTGTTACTAATGATGATGACAGTACAACCACATTGACGGGTAGCGATTATTTATTAAATAAAAATAGTTTAATACCCGAAATTATGCCAATGGTGGTTGTTGAAAAGACTATTGCAATTACTTATACCGCAGGCTACGGCAATGCTGATGCTGTTCCAAAAGCGATTAAACAATGGATATTAGTTGACTTGGCAACCCTGTATGAAAACCGTGAAGCAGTGATGAGTTACGGTGTAAATGCTGTGCCGTATGCTTTTGTTGACGGTTTGCTTGACCCTTACCGAGTGCAATACTAATGCAAACGCCGATTGGTCGCTTACGTCACCGTGTTACATTCCAACGCCTCACCAAAACACGCGGTTTGTCGGGTGGTGAAAAGCAAGAATGGGTTGACGTGTGTACGGTGTGGGCGCGTATAAGCCCATTAAGTGGCAAGTACCTATTTGCCGCACAACAAAACCATAGCGAAGTGACTGGCACAATAGATATGCGCTATCGAAAAGATATAAACGCTGAATTGAGAGCAGTTTATGAGGGCAAAATTTATCATATTCATGCCGTGATTGACTTTGAGTTACGCCACAAAGAGCTAAAACTCATGGTTAGCGAAGGCGTTATTGAGTAAAAGCCATGACTCAAACTGTAACAGTCACAGGCTTAAAAGAGCTTGAGCAATCATTAAGTCAATTACAAGGCAAGGTTGCTAAAAAAGCCTTAGAAATTGCGGTTAAAAGTGGTACTAAAGTCGTACTTGATGAAGCCAAAGCACGTGCGCCACTGGGTATTGTTCCCCATAAATTTAAAGAAAAAGGCGCGGTTATTACTGTTAAACCAGGTAACTTGCGTAAATCTTTAAAACAGCGTGTTTACCGTGGCCAACGTGCAAGCATGGGCAACATTCAATCTATTATTCCGTTGGATGGACGTGCGTTTTACGGCAAGTTTCAAGAGTGGGGATGGAAAGCTAAGGGTGGTCGATACATTGCTCCACAACGCTTTTTAGCTCCTGCATGGCAAGCCAAAAAAGAAGAAGCATTAGATCAATTGGGTAAGCGTTTGGGCGAAGAAGTCGAAAAAGCAGCAAGAGAGGCAGCTAATGCGCGTTAGTGAAGCGATTTATAAACATTTAGCCCCTGTGTTTGGCGAAAAGCAAGTGTGGCCAAATGCTGCACCCGAAGATGTGAATTACCCAATGATTATTTACGTCATTGCTAACCGTGAATTAGTGAATGCCGTTGATTGTGGTTATTTAGAAAACGCAAAAAACCGCGTACAAATTTATGTTTTTGCTAAAGAATTTGAAGAATGTGAAGCATTACGCGACAAAGTTATAAAAATTATGACTGAACAAACCGATTTACAAAGCTGTTTAGCTTTGAGTGACAGCTATCAATTTGAATCTACAGTGCAAGCGCACTTAATTGTTGTTGAATTTTCCATGTGGGAGCAGACAAATAATGGCCAATAAAAACGTATTACACGCCCAAGGCACACGTTTTCAACGTAATAGTGGGGTAGAGTGGCAAGATATTAGCCAAATTAAAGACATTACACCGCCTTCTAAAACTCGTACCGAAATTGAAACAACCACTATTGACCAATATGACGGTAGTGAACCTGACCCTTATAAAACCTATGTGGGTGGTTTGATTGATGGTGGTAGTGTTTCTTTAGATACTATTTTTAATCCTGACGCCTTAGATAATCAGCGTCTTTTAGAAGCAGATATTGAAGCAGCTAACCCTGTTCAATATCGTATTGTTTATCGTGATGGTGGAATGTGGACTTTTTCTGGTGTACTTAAAGAAATGACCCCGACACATGGTATGGATGACATTCATCGCCAAACGTTAGGCATTAAAGTTAGCGGTAAACCTGTTCGTACATTCCCTGTTTAATGAGTGGATATAAAATGAGTCTTAAAGCTGCTATTTTTGCGACTATTGGCGCGGCCATTGCCGAGTTAGTTGCCGTTCCTGAGTTTGGCGATAACTTAAAACTTAATGTCAGTGTTATGACTGTTGCTGAACGTGCCAACTTTGATGAAGCCTATCGTTTGGTTAAAGAAAGTGAACGTGCTATTAACTTTCGTCCGTTGTTGTTGGTGTTTACTGTTAAAGACGAAAACGGCCAAGCTGTGTTTAGTGTTGATGATGTCGAACAAATTAAGCAGCTTAATAGTTTAGCAGTAGTGAGATTGTCGGACGTGGCTTTACGCTTAAATAAAATGCTTAAAGATGATGTTGAGGCTCACGAAAAAAACTCTTAGCGCGTCCTGATCGCCAGTTTTTATTTTTACTGGCGTTAAAACTAGGGCGCACGGTTGCAGAGTTAGAACATACGCTGAGTTATAACGAGTTAATCGAATGGCGTATGTACTTTGAAGAAACGCACTTTGGCGAGCTTAGGGCTGATAGACGTAATGCTGAGTTATTAGCAATGACGTTTAATGTGAACAGGTCGCCTAAGCAGTCGGCTAAAACGTCTGATGATTTTATGGTTTATAAACCGCGTAAACGTGAATTATCAGATGAAGATTTAGAAAATAAGATTGATAGTGTTTTTGGTAGTTTTGAATAAAGGCCGCGTTAAGCGGTTTTTTTATGGGTGATTTATGGCAGGTGTACAAATTGGTGCATTGCACGTTAGTTTAAGTGCTGATAGTGCCGCGTTTGAACAAGGCATGAATCAAGCTCAACAAACTGCTGACGAGGCAATGGGTGGTATTGCTGATAATGCAAAAAAATTAGCAGGTGTTTTGGCAGGGCTTTTTGTAGTTGATGAAATCAAAACGCGCATCAAAGAACAAATTGATTATGCAGATGGTTTGGCGGACATTGCAGCTCGTGCAAACACCACGGCTGAGGCTCTTAGTGCGATGGAATACGCACTGCATTTTAACGATGCGACTTTAGAAGATTATACTGGCGGCTTACAAAAACTTGCTTTGAATATGGATGCTGCGGCACAAGGCAGCAAAGCACAAGCTGATTTATTTGAAACGCTTGGTATTAAATTACGCGAACAAGATGGCCAGTTACGAAATTCATCTGATGTAATGATGGATATTAGTGACGTGTTGGCAGGTATGAACGATGGAGCAACAAAAACAAGTTTAGCAATGGATTTGTTAGGTAAAAGTGCAGGCCCTGCATTGTTGCCCCATCTAAGCCAAGGCAGTGAAGCAATCCGCGAACTAACCGCCGAAGCCGAAAAATTTAACCTTGTTGTTAGCACTGATGCGTCTAATGCGGCTGGTCAAATAAATGACTCGTTAGACAAATTAAGTTTTGCAGCGACAGGCACATGGCGTGTGATGGCTGTGCAATTAGCACCAGCGCTTGGCGAAATTAGCGAGAATATGCTTAAAGGCGCACAAGATACAAAGATAATGGAAGGTGCGGCATGGCTTTTATCTAGCACAATCAAAGTTATGTACACAGGCTTTAAAATAGCTGCTATTGATTTGATTTTGTTTGGGGAATTAATTGGTAAATTTGCGGCAATGGCTGTTAGCGTTGCTTCGGGTAACATTGCACAAGCCAAAGCAATTTGGGCAGATACGTCAGCCAAAGAAAAAGCTAAGGCTGATATGTTGGCTTTGGGTGATATATGGAATGGCACAGCAAAAATAGCCAGTGAATCTGCTGATGCTCAAGCCGAAGCTGCAAAAAAAGCGGCTAATTCTTTAGACATGGAAAAAAAGTTATTAGCCTCAAAAGAGCAGGATAAAGTGGCCAAAGCGCGTGAAGATGCCGCCAAAAAAGCACAAGCTGAGTTAGAAAAACAGCAAGAAGCCGTTGATAAACTCTCTGAAAGTTTTATGACAGAGGCTCAAAAAGAGCAAGCCTATTATGAGAAACAAAAAACTTTTTTAACTGATGCTAAAGATAAGGCTTTTAAAGATGAAGAACAGCGAAAGTATTTGTTAGAACAATTAGAAACGCAACATCATCAAAAAATAAAAGAAATCAACGATAAAGCGGCGGCTGATGCAGCAGCTAAAGCGATAGCGGACGCTAATCAACGTGTTGCTGAGTTGTTAGAAGACCCTATTATTAATGAAATAAATTATGAAGCTAAATTGCAAAACGATGATTACAAAGCACAGCAAGAAAACATTGATTTGAATGATGCGCTTGATGTAGAAGAAAACGCTAAAAATGCTTATAAATTGGCTATGCAGCAAGACTTTATAGCCTCGTTTTTGACAGGTGAACAAGACAGAATTAACCAAGCAATCACGATGGGCGACAAAGAACTAGAAGCACGTAAAGCACAAATGGCCGCTACTGTTGGTTTTTTTAACCAAGGCTTATCACAAATGGCACAAGGTCAAGGTAAAGCCGCCAAAGCTGCACAAGCGATTCAAAAAGCACAAGCACTCTATGAAATTGGTGTAAATACTTATCGGGCGGCTGTTGGTGCTTATGCCGCATTATCACCTATTCCATTTGTAGGGCCAGCGTTAGGTGTGGCTGCCGCGGCTGCCGCAATCGCGTTTGGTGGTTCGATGGCACAAGGTGTGTTAAGTGGTGGGGGAAGCCCTAGTGTAG
>ERZ650303.688-NODE-688-length-10422-cov-17.336838_pt1 | contig 10422 bp, 21 predicted proteins | sample MGYA00376239_ERZ650303 | MGnify/ENA primary metagenome ERZ650303 (study PRJEB26733, sample SAMN07839262) | wastewater metagenome | biome: small river; feature: stream; material: water | place: USA: North Carolina | collected 2016-04-05 ... | reverse complement strand
GGCGCGGGCGCGCTGGCAGCGGAACCGGGCCTCCGCGTTTTCGTCGTCGGCCAGCGGTTCGCTGCTGGCTTCAGCGGCCTGCGGCGGGTTCACGCGGCGCTCGGGCCAGCGATGCTGGCCGCAGCCGGCCGGGACAGGTTTGGTCGTCATGGTCAGTCCCTCCTGGGCATCAGCATTGCGTGGCCACCGTCGAAGATGAAGACGGCGGGGATTTGTTCGGCGCTCGGCGTTTTCGCTGGGCTTCCGGGGCACACACGAATCTGCGGCAGCTTTGCCAGCCAGTTCAGGTACACCAGCGAGTACGTGGACTCGCCTAGCGGCGCGTTTCCGTTTTCGCGCATGTCGGCGCCCAAGCCATCGCAACGGTTGCATGGGCGGCGCGTTTCCCGTTCGTCTTCCGTGTCCACCCACCCGGGGCCGGCGCCGCTGTCTTCGCAGTACAGGCAGTCATAGCTGTAGCCGTGATGGTCAAACGTGCCTTCAGTGCAGGATGGGCACTTGCGGGCATGCACATAGCCCTTTCCGTAGCAGGCACTGCAAATCTTGAGCGCCGTCAGCGGCGGCATCACAAGGAACTCGCACTCGCGGTCTTTCATGTGCCTCTTGAACAGGTTGTGCGCAGGCGGCGCCTTGTCGCACTCGGTGGCGGCCGGCATCGTTGCGGCCGGCACGCGCACGCACACATGGCCGTTGGTGGCGTACACCCACTTGCCGTGCTTCCACGGTGCCCGCAGGTACTCGCGTGGGTCGTTGTCGTTGGCGCAAAAGCGCATCAGGTCAATCACGGCAAAGCACTCCCGAAGATCAGCGCCAGCACCAACACGGTGGCGGCAAGGTCGTGGATGAAGTCCTGCAAGTCGTCGCTCACGATGCAAGCCCCCCGGGGCCAAACACCAGCACTGCGGCCAGGATGACGGCGATGAAGCAGGCAAACCAGAAGTCGGGCTCGCGGATCACGATTCGGCTCCGGTAGCTTTGGCGATGGCAGCGCGCAGCGGCTTCCTGTACGGTCCGTCTTCGTTGAAGCCCTCGGTGGCAAAGTCTTGGTCAGCCTCCAACAGCGCGGCCAGCAGATCAGGCGCAGCGGCGATCAGGCGGGCGTTGGCCTTGGCTTCTTCCAGCTTGTCGATGCTTGGCGCGTCGGTGGTGACGAACTCGGTGCCGCCGCGCGTCTCGGACAGCAGCGAGAACGCGCTGACGGTGCCGATGTGCGGGCGGTCGCCATCAAGCCCTGGCGCCCAGATGCTGACGGTGAAGATGTCGTCGGCGCCCTGCTGCATGTCTTGAGCGTCGGCCTCCCACGGCCCAGGCGTGTGCTTCGCGGCGCTCACAGCGGTTCATCCCACTCGCGGCCCTTGTCCTGGCGCTGATGGGCGCGCTCCAAGGCGGCGGCTTCAAGCTGTTCGCGGGTTTCATCGCGCAGCACGGCGGAAAGCTCGGCGCCGTTGATCCAGACTTCGCACAGTTCCAGTTCTTCGGGCTCGGGCGGGTAGCAGTCTTCGGGCGGGCCGTAGGTGCGGCCGGGCGAACCAGCGGTGTAGCTGTACCCGACGATGCACTCGTCAATGCCGTCGCACGAAACGGTGTCGTACTGCAGGTTCTTGTCGCGCTTGATCGTCAGCGCCTCGGCCTCATGGCACAGGTCGCGCACCTTGCCGTGCAGGTAGCCGATCTGCGCGCCAAACACCATCGCGGTGTCGGCATCCGGGTTCATGCACCGATAGGCCACGCGCTTGCGGTCGCCTTCGGCAATGATCTGGTCGGCGCGGCTGGCCGGCACCGGGGGCGCCGGCTTGGTGCGGCGCTCCAGCAGTCGCTGGGTGTCGGTCAGCAGGACATCGAGAAGTTGGCTCACGGCGTCGGCCTCCTGCGTTGACTCAGAAACCGCGCTGCGCGCTGATGCCGGCCAGCCACTTGCGGCGGGGCACGTCGCGCATGTCGATCTGGCATTCGCCCGACTCGTCGTAGCTGACGATGGTGGGCAGTGCGCCGTGAAAGCCGGTCAGCGTGTAGGCGCCGAACTCGTCACGCGGGCAGGCGGTGGGCAGCGCCGCTGCGCGCAGGCTGGCGTGCGCCGTCATCAGGGTGGGGCCGAAGCTGGCGCGGGGGCCGTTGCCGTTGGCGCGCTGGCTGTCGCGCAACTGCTGGCGGCTGCTCGGCGCCTTGCGCTGGTCGCCGATGCCGCGCAGGGTCATCGAACGGACGGCGGCACGGCTCAGACTGCGGCGCAGCTTGTACGCGGCTTGCGTCTCGTCGGCGCCGCGCTCGGGGGTGTGCAGGTTCATCTTGGCTCCACTCGCAGCGGGAGTGCTGCGGCGAAGCCACTATACAATTGTTGTTGAAACGCCGTCAACAACTGTTGTTGCGCCCGGAACCACAACTGTTGTACGATGTCGCATGAGCGGACTACAACAGGCGGTGGACAAGCTGGGCAGCCAAGCCGAACTGGCTGCGGCCATCGGCTTGAAGCAGCAGAACATTTGGAACTGGCTGAACCGTGGAAGCGGCGAGGCCCCGCCCGAGCATTGCAGCGCCATCGAGCGCGCCACTGGTGGCGCCGTGATGCGCTGGCACCTGCGGCCTAGCGACTGGTGGCGCATCTGGCCTGAACTGCGCGGCAAGAAGGGCGCCCCGGCCGTGCCGAAGTCGGAGGCCGTGTGAGCCGCCCCCGCAAGTACGCCACCACTAGCGAGGCCGAGATTCGGGCGCTGGCGCAGGAGGGCCTGACTTTCCCGCAGATGGCCGTTCGGCTGAACGTGCCGTTGAACGCGCTGCGCACCACCGCCAGCGTGCTGGGCATCAAGTCCGGGCGTGGCCACGGTGATACGGCCCTGCCGCTGCAGGAGTGGATTGACCGCCTCGCTGCCGGCGACACGCTGGACGAACTGGCGAAGGACCACCACGGCACCAGCCGCCAGAACATCCATAGCGCGCTGGCTCGGCGCGGCCTGCCTACCAGTTGCCGGCTGGCCGTGAAGTTCAAGGCGCTGCAGGCGCAGAAGGAAGCCGCCCGGGTAGCTCAGTCGGCAGAGCACCTGACTCGTAATCAGTTGGCCGCAGGTTCGATCCCTGCCCCGGGCACCAACATCGCAGAGGCCGCCTGAATGGCCTTGCCGCTGACCCCCACGCAGACGCGAGTGCTGGAGTTCATTGCCCAGCACATCGTGGAGAAGCAGCGCCCGCCCACGCGCAAGGAAATCAGCCGGTACTTCGGCTGGTCTGCCGTCAACGCGGCCGAGGACCACATCAAGGCGCTGGCCGCGAAAGGCCACATCGCCCTGGACGATTCCGGTGACGGTGGGCAGGGCGCCCGCTACCTGCGCGTGGTGCGCTGGCCCGACAGCGTTCTGCCCATCCTGCGCGTGGGCTACATGGCAGCGGTGCCGGCGGATGCGCCGCGCCAGTCCATCGCCATGCCGTGCTTGGCCACCAACGAAGCCTGACCCATGTTCAATGCCGCCGGCCCCAGCTTGCCCCGCCCCCGCGAGGAAGTTCCCTGCCTGGGTGCTGGCGGCGCCCCTTGTCTCCTCCCTGCCCGGCTGATGCCGGGTTTGCCCCGGCCGGTTTTGGCTGGTCGGGGCGTTTTTCTTCAGCGCCACGGCAGGCCCAGCTCACGCGAGCGCCTGCCGTACTCAGCAAGGACTGCGCGCCGAACGCGCTCCATCAACTCCCGCAGCTTCATCGCTGCCCACTGATCGTCAGACATGAGCAATTTCCCCTCTGATGGCTTCAGGTTGAGCCGTTCGCCGGCCGTTGAAAAGCGCGTGCGCGCCCTTCCGGCCATCCGCATCTCCGAATCGCTGGAGAACGCCCTGATGCGCCTGGCGGCCCACGACGACCGCACCCTGTCGGGCTACGTTGTTCGGGTGCTGGAAAAGCATGCGTTCGGCCATGCGGTGAGTCTGGACGCCGACGACCGCGCCGGCAACGACGGTGATGCAGCGCAGCGCATCACGACCGGGTACGGCGACCTGACGGATCGGTGAGGGCAGTTCGCAACTTCTTTCACATCCACTGGTTACGCCGAATGCAACCACGCACCACATGGCAAGCCGCCGGCCCGCACCACTGCGACGGCGCACACAGCAATGCGATGCACGAAAGCTGGAGCCCCCGATGAGCGAGCAGATGGAACTGCTGGAGCGCCCGCCCGAGCTGACCCGGGCCGCGGCGCGGAAGCTGGCGATGGACGCGGCGCGCGCCCGCGCCGAGGTGGGTGCCGACCGTGCGGGGGCCAAGGCCGACACGGTGCACGCCGACTGGTGCCTGCTGGCCGCGGAGAAGCTGCGCGTGTTCGCCCGTGCGCAAGGTGGCGTCTTCAACATTGAGATGGCCCGCGCCGGCTTGGGCGACGAACTGCCCGCCCCGCCCGATCTGCGGGCCTGGGGCAAGGCAACCGTCATGGCAATCAAGGCCGGGTACGTGGAGAAGGTGCCGCGTGTCTTCATGCCCGCCGCCAGCAGCAATGGGGCGCCCAAGGCCGCGTATCGCAGGGGGGCCAACGCATGAGCAAGTGGATGGTCTACGACAGCAATGGCGCGATCTGGCCCCCCGGCTTCAAGAGCGAGATTCACCCCGAGTTGGACCTGAAGCGCCCCGGGCTGGACAAGGCCCTGCAAGCCGCGAACGCAGCGCGTGCGCAGGGCAAGGGGTGGGGCAAAGGCGAGATTGCGCACCTTCAAAAGCCCCTGATCCCCAACGGCGCCCCGCTGCAGGAACGGTCGGGCTTCAAGGTGTCATGGAGTTGCGGTGGGTGCGGCCAGTCGCGCACAACCACGGCCGGCGCCAAGAAGATCGGCGGTGTCATGGTCTGCGCCGAGTGCGTGGCGGCGAAGTCACGCAAGGTGGGTGCGTGAATGAGTTGGCTCTTTTCGCAGGCATTGGTGGCGGGGTTCTCGCAGGCCACATGCTCGGATGGCGAACCGTTGCCGCCGTTGAGCGTGATGCCTACGCAGCACAAGTTTTGGCGCACCAACAAAACACTGGAGCCATCCGGCCTTTCCCGATTTGGTCTGACGTGTGCAGTTTTGACGGCCGACCGTGGCGCGGAATTGTTGACGTGGTATCTGGCGGCTTTCCGTGCCAGGACATCAGCGTTGCCGGCAAGGGCGCAGGAATCGACGGCGCCCGCAGCGGAATGTGGAGCCACATGGCGCGCATCGTGGGCGAAGTTCGACCCCGTTTCGTCTACGTGGAGAACAGCCCAGCCCTCCTTACTCGGGGACTCGGACGAGTCCTCAGTGATTTGGCCACGCTCGGGTATGACTGCCGGTGGACTGTGCTGGGAGCTGCCGATGTTGGCGCCCCCCATCAGCGCGACAGGTTTTGGCTCGTTGCTTCCGACGCTGACCGTGTGCGGGAACTACAACCGCAAGGGCGCCAGCCCGACCAGCGGGGACGGTTTGGCGACGGCCATTCTCAAGATGCCGACCCTGTGCGCAAGGGACTATCGCAGCCCTGGCCGGAGTCGCTTGGAGCGTACAGGCGGATCACAGGGCGAAGTGCTCCCGCAGGCAGTTGGTGGCCCGCTGAACCCGACTTGGTGCGAGTGGTTCATGGGATTCCCGCGCGGCTGGACCGAATTGCCGGGCTCGGAAATTCGCAAGTCCCCCTCTGCGCTGCAACAGCGTGGCGAATGCTTACAGGCGGTTGAGGCATGACCGATCCACGCCCAGCGCCGTACCCAGCAGACACCCGAGCAAAGGGGTGGCGCTTTGAGCTGGACTACGAGCGCATTGAGCAGTCGGCCACATGGGGTCTGACCACGCTCAAGCCCGATGCGCGGCCCTGGCTGCTGATGACTTGGTACACGGCATGGAAGCAGACGCCGTGCGGAAGCATGCCGGCCGACCCGGAAGTGTTTGCCGGCCTGATCGGCGCATCGGACGCTACGTTTGCCAAGCACCGCAAGGTGCTGCTGCGCGGCTGGTGGCTGGCCGACGATGGCCTGCTGTATCACGACACCTTGGTGCAGCGCGTGCTGGAAATGCTGAAGCAGCGCCGGGGCGACGCCAGCCGACAAGCGGCGAACAGGGCCAAGAAAGCCGCCGAACTGCAGGCCGACTCCACCAAACAACCACCAGTGTCACGCGTGACACCGAGCGGAGTTCAGGGTGAATCCAGCACCGGAACCGGAACCAGTACCGGAATACACACCGAGGACCACCACGACGCGGGCGGGGGCGAGCGGGCATCCGGTGATGGCGGGTTCGATCCCGACCAAGTTGTCGGCAGCGCCCAGCCCACGGCGGCCGGCGCGCTGTGCCGAACGCTGCGGCAAGCCGGCATTGCCGACGTGAACCCTGGCCATCCCCGGCTGCTGGCGCTGCTGGAGGCTGGCGCGCAGCCGGCCGAGTTCGCGGGGTTTGTGGCGCACGCCATGGAAAAGGCTCCGGGCAATGCCTTCGTCTACCTGCTGGGTGTCGTTGAGGGCGAGCGCAAACGCGCGACAGCCACGGCAGGCCAGCTCCACCGCGGCCCCTTGCCGAACAAGCAAGAGGCCATCGAGCAACGAAACGCAGCCGTGGGTGATGCCTGGCTTGCAGGGCAGGGCGCAGCATGAACGCACAGGACAAGCGGGCCTTCAAAGACCTGATCACGCAGGCCATGGCCTTCTACCGCCAGGACGTGAGCACGTTCAGCCTGAGCGTGTGGTGGCGGGCATGCGAGCCGTTCAGCCTGGAGCAAGTCGGCAAGGCATTCACGGCGCACGCAACCGACGCCGAGCGTGGCCGGTTCCCGCCGATGCCGGCCGACATCGTGAAGCACCTGCAAGGCACGCAGACCGACCGGAGCCTGATGGCCTGGGGCAAGGTGCTGGAGGGCATCCAGCGAGTCGGCGCTTATCAGTCGGTCGCCTTCGATGACCCGGCCATCCACGCCGCCGTGGAAGACCTGGGCGGCTGGACGACGATCTGCCGCAGCACGATGCAGGAACTGCCGCACCTTCAACGCCGGTTCACCGAGGCGCACCGCGCCTACGTCGGCCGGCAGTCGTACCCGTTCCCGGCGTACCTGATCGGCGAGAGCGAAGCGGCCAACCGCACGGCGGGCAAGCGCGTGGCGCCGCCGGTGCTGATCGGAAACCCTGAGCGTGCAGCCGAGGTGCTGCGCCTGGGCCATGCCGGGCCGCGCAACGCCATCACCAGCGGCGCCGATGCCGTGCTGGCGCTGGCGAACACCCTGCGGGTGACCGCATGACCCACGAAGAAGCCAAGGCCATCGTGGCGGCCTACCAAGTGCGCAAGACGCAGGCGAGCCCGGCCGAGTTCCGGCAGTACTTGGAGGCGCGGGAAGTGGTTGCCAAGCACGGCGGCCTGCAGATGACTGCGGGCCAGCGCGGGATGCTGGCGGCCATGCGCAAGCCGCTGGTGGGGAGTGACCCGGGATGACCGCTGCCCCCACCGTCACCCTGGCCACCGGAGAGGTGGTGCCTAGCAACAGCGCGCAGTGGCGCGACGAGTGCCTTGCCCGCTGGCAGCGCGTGGTGGCGATGCGGCCCATGAGCATCTTCGCCCGCCGTGCCACGCTGGCCGAGGTGGAGGCCAAGGAGGGCGCAGAGGCCCGCCGCCGGCTGGAGGTGGAGTTCGAGCGCGACTGGAAAGCCCGCAAAGGAGCCGCTTCATGAGCGCGCCAATCTGCCCAGCCTGCAAGGGGCCGCACCCGTTGAGCCGCTGCCCTGGGTGGCTGATGAAGGGGCGCAAGCGTGGCTGACCATCGTGGCCTGATCGCAGACACCGACACGGTGCTGTACTTCGCCGCCACCCAAGAGGCCCGGCTGTCGGTGATGCGCCGTGCCAATGAGCTGGCCGCCGCGCTGGTGCAGCAGGCCCTGGCCGACGACGAGCCAGGCCGGCGCATTCGGGTGGTGGTGGGCGTGGACCACGAAGACATGACGGTGAAGCAGCGCGGATTCCTGCATGCCGCCGTGCTTCCGCAGATCGCGGAGCAGGCCAAGGTGGGCGGCATCCGCTACGTGGTCCGGGTATGGAAGGAGCACTTCAGAAGCACCTACTTGGGCGACCGCTGGGAGACGTTCGACCTGCCCGGCCAGTTCGACGCCAAGGGCCGGCAGAAGCGGGCGCGGCGCAAGGTGCGGATCAGCACCGAAGACCTGAGCATCCGCCAGTACAGCGACTACATCGACAAGGTGATTGCCTACGGCGCCGATGAACTCGGCGTGGTGTTCCGGTTCCTGGCCGAAGAACGCGAGGCGGTGCGGTGGAAGCCCAAGGCGCGCAAGGCCCGTGCCGGCCAGCCCGAGGCTTTGGCCGCATGAGCGACAGCACCATCCAAAACAGCATCCGCCGCGCCTATGGCCGCGGCTACTTTGACGCGATCCAGAAGATCGAGAACGAAAGGCAAGACAGCATGAATCCAGCCCGCCTGGCAGAAGCCACCAAGTCACTGAGCGGTGTTGCAAAGCATGTGCTGGAGGCCACCCCCAAGATGGAGGCGTGGACCACTCAGCAGGTGTGCGGCGAACTGCGCCGCATGGGCAAGAACATCGAAACCACGGTTGTGGGCGGGTGCTTGTCCACCCTGGCGCGGCAGGGCTTGGTGCAGGAAAAGCCGAGCGGGCAATACATGCGCGTGATGGTGAAGGAGAAGGCGCCGCCGCCGCCCGCGCTGCAGGTTGTGCAGGGCACCGCGCCGGCCGTCGCCGAATCTGCGCCGCCCTCTACAAACGACAAGGACACGCTGACCAAGCTGGCTGAGCTTTCCCGTTCGCTGCGCGACTCGGCCGAAAGCCTGCAGGAGTTCGCCAACGACATTGACGATGTGGCCCTTGAGGTTGAAGGGCGCATCCAAAAGATCAACGCCGACAGCGAAAAACTGGCCCAGCTTCGGGCGCTGCTGAAGGGCATTGGCGCCTGACCATGACCCGCAAGCGCAGTTCCTACCGCCCCAAGGGCGTGAACCCCACAGCCCATCTGATGGCCATGATGGGCGCCGCCACCCTGAGCCGCAACGACGTACTGCTGCGCGCCGAGCGGCTAAAACTTGCCGTGGACCAAGCGTGCATGGGGCAGGCAACACCGGCCGACTGGCGGCAGGTGTTCGACGCGGTGAACATGACCGAGCAACTGATTCGCATGCGCGTGGCCCAAGGCCGCGAGGTGGTGGAGGGGCTGCAGGAGGCCATCGAAGCCATCCACGACCGCCAGCGCGACACCGGCACCAAGGGGCTGAAGGCCGACGAGCGGGCGATGCTGCGCGACTTCGCGGCCGACTACGCCGGCATCCTGAGCGGAGTCACGCAGCAGCAGTACATGCAGGCCCAGCGGGGCGTGGAGGACCGCATCAAGCGCATCTTGTCCGGCGAGCGCATCCCGGCAAGCGTGCGGGTGGTGGAGGCGGTGGAATGAAGTACCGCAACAAGCCCTGCACCGTGGGCGGCGAGAAGTACCGCAGCCAGCGCGAAGCCAAGCGGCATCAGGACTTGCTGCTGCTGCAGAAGGCCGGGCAGATCGCCGGGCTGACCCGCGAAGTGGCGTTTGAACTGGCGCCCGGGGTCAAGATCAAGGGCGAGGGCCGCAAGCGCCCCGCCGTCCGCTATGTGGCCGACTTCGTTTTCAGCGACGTGCGCAGCGGCGCGGTAGTGGTGGAAGACGCCAAGGGCATGCAGACCCCGGTGTACCGCCTGAAGAAGCACCTGATGAAGACCATCCACAACATCGACGTGGTGGAAGCATGAGGCCCGCCATGCGCTGCTGCCACTGCGGGCGCCGCTTGGCCCGCGCTGCCGGGATGACTGAGCGCGGCCCGGTGGGGCCGATCTGCGCCCTCAAGCTGGGCCTGCCGCGTGAACTCAAGCCGCAGCAACCCGAGCGCAGCAAGCCAGCCAAGCGCGTCCGCATCCGCTTTGTGGACTGCCGCGAAAACCGCCGCGACCCTCACACGCTGGACTGGATCAGGGAGGCCGCGACATGCTGACCCGAAGCGCGCCGATGAAGCGCACTCCATTCAAGGCCAAGGCCAAGGCCCCTGAACGGCGGGAGGCCAAGCAAGTGCAGTACGTCGCCCGGCCGCGTGAAGTGGCAACCGCCAGCGTGGCGCTGCCGATGGCACAGCCGGTGCCCAAGGAGGACCACTTCTACAGCGAAGCATGGCGTCGGGCCGTGGCTGGCCTGCCGTGCGTGCTGTGCAACCGCTGGAACGAAACCCAAGCAGCCCACCGCAATGAATCCAAGGCCGGTGGCAAGAAGCTCATGGATGACTGCTGGACCGCTGCGTTGTGCGTGGCGTGTCATTCCGCCATAGACCAGGGCAAGGAATTCACCCGCGAGGAACGGCGCCAACGCTTGGACCTCGCCATTCTGCTGACCATCCGGGCGCTGGCGCGTGCCGGGAAACTGAGGATCGCTGCATGACCCGCCTGACCGACAACGACCGCCACTTTGGCCCGATCACCTACGCCCG
>ERZ650303.686-NODE-686-length-10427-cov-11.736599_pt1 | contig 10427 bp, 7 predicted proteins | sample MGYA00376239_ERZ650303 | MGnify/ENA primary metagenome ERZ650303 (study PRJEB26733, sample SAMN07839262) | wastewater metagenome | biome: small river; feature: stream; material: water | place: USA: North Carolina | collected 2016-04-05 ... | reverse complement strand
GTTAGCGCTGCTATCGAGTTAGAAGGTGCAGTAGTTACTACAGCTCTTGGGGTGAAAAGAGAGAAAAAATCTCTTGGTTACGCTACACAAGAAATTAAAGGAGCAGATATTGCTTCTGGTGCTGGTAGCGGAAACTTCTTCAACGAACTTTCTGGTAAAGTAGCTGGGGTTCAAATTAGAAGAAACAACAACTTTGGTGGTTCTACTAATATTGTATCTCGTGGTATCAAAAACCTTACAGGTAATAACCAAATGTTGGTAGTTATAGATGGTGTGCCAGTTAACAACTCAAATGTTAACTCAAGTACTGGTTCTCAAACAACAGGAACTGGTGTAACTTACGATTATGGTAACAATGCATCTGACATCAACCCTGACGATATTGAAAGTATAAATGTTCTTAAAGGCGCTGCCGCATCTGCATTATACGGCTATCAAGCGGGGAATGGTGTATTAATGATTACTACACGTAAAGGAAAAGCTAAAAAAGGTTTAGGTGTAACCATTTCATCTGAAATCGTTACTGGAAGTATTGATAAATCTACATTTGTAAACTACCAAGACAAATATGGTGCAGGTTACGGACCATATTACGAAGATGCATCAGGTTTCTTTTTAGAGAGAGATATCAATGGTGATGGTGTTGCTGATTTAGTAGTACCTACATCTGAAGATGCTTCTTATGGAGCGCCTTTCGATCCAAATAAAATGGTATACAATTGGAATGCCTTTACACCATATTCTGATAACTTTGGAAAAGCAACTCCTTGGGTAGCTGCTAAAAATAATCCTCTTGCATTTTTCAATACACCTTTATCAATTAGTAATTCTATTAGTTTAGAAGATGGTGATGACAAAGGAAGTTTTGTATTGAACTTCAACAATTCAAAACAAAATGGTATCATGCCTAATTCTGAATTGAAGAAAAACAGTTTAAGTTTGAAATTCAACCGTCAAATTACGGACAAATTATCTTTGTCATCTTTTGCTAGTTATACTGCACAAAACACTATCGGTAGAAACTCTACAGGTTACAGTGACAACATTATGACAAACTTCCGCCAATGGTGGCAAACTAACGTTGACATCAAAGAGTTACAACAAGTTTACGAAAGATCAGGTGGTCAAAACATTACTTGGAACTGGGCTGACCCAACAGATTTACAACCGATCTACTGGGACAATCCTTATTTCCAAAGATTTAAAAACTACCAATCTGACGAAAGAAATCGTTTCACTGGATACGCTAAATTAGATTACAAATTGGCTGACTGGGTAACGGCTACAGGTCGTGTATCTACTGACACCTATTCTGAGTTACGTGAAGAAAGAAGAACAGCTGGGTCTACAGCAGCTCCATTTGGAGTAAATAGATTTGAAGAAACTTCAGGATACCAAAGATATACCCGCGATTTTTCTGAACAAAACTATGATTTATTCTTGACTTTCAAGAAAAACATCTCTGATGATATTTCATTCAATGGAATTGCAGGAGGAACAGCTAATAGATCAAGAACAGTTTCTGAATTAGCATCTACACAAGGAGGTTTAGTAGTACCTGGTTTATTTAGCTTAAGTAATTCAGCTGCAGGTTTGACATATCCACTTGATGGGGAAACTAATACTGGTGTTAATTCATATTATGGTTCTGTTTCTTTAGGATATAAAGATTTCTTGTTTTTAGACGGAACTTTAAGACGTGATGCATTTTCTGTATTACCAAAAGGTGACAACACATTAATGACTAAATCATTATCTGGTAGTTATGTATTTACAAAAACTATTGATAAATCATGGTTGTCATTTGGTAAATTTAGAGCTAGTATCGCTGAAAGTCCACTAGGTTCTCCTGGACAAGCTTTAGTAGACACTTACCCACGTACAACTGACTTCGGAACAAATCATTTATATTCAGTTGCGTCTACAAAAAGTAACGCAGGATTACGTCCCGTAAAATCAAGTACTCAGGAATTAGGTTTAGAAATGCAATTCTTCAACAGAAGAGTAGGATTTGACGTAGCAGCTTACAAAACTTTAAGCTCAGGTCAAATTTTCCCAGTAGCCTATTCTACAGCAACAGGATATTCAAATCAATATGTAAATGCTGGAGAAATTGAAAACAAAGGTCTTGAAGTTCAAGTTAATTTAACTCCAATCAAAACAAAAGATTTCTCATGGGATATTTTTGTAAACTGGGCTAAAAATCAAAATAAAGTTGTTAGTTTAACAGAAGGTATCTCGAATTTACAATTAGGAAGTTTCCAAGGTGGGGTTACTATTAACGCACAGGTTGGAGAACCTTATGGAACAATTAAAGGTACTGACTTTACGTATTTGAACGGACAAAAAGTAGTAAGTACTTCGGGACGTTATGTAATCAATGCCTCTACAAACAATGTAATTGGTAATATTACTCCAGATTGGACGGGTGGTGTACGTAATAAATTTACTTACAAAGACCTATCTTTAGGATTCTTAATTGACATGCAAAAAGGCGGAGATATGTTCTCTCTTGACCAATCTTACGGTTTAGCAACAGGACTTTCTGTGCTTACTTCAGGAAACAACGAATTAGGTAATCCAGTACGTAATACAATCGCTAATGGTGGTGGTGTTATCTTACCAGGTGTTCAAGCTAATGGTACTCCTAACACAGTTAGAACTGCTGCTCCCGATCAATATGGAAATATCTCTGGATACAGAAGAGCACCTAATGCTGCTTTCATCTATGATGCATCTTACATCAAATTAAGAGAAGTGAGTATCACTTATAGCTTACCATCATCTTTAGTTGCTAAATTGAAACTTACCGATATGAAATTCAGTATTGTAGGCTCTAACTTATGGATCATCCACAAAAACTTACCTGAAGCAGATCCTGAATCAGGATTAAGTTCTGGTAACTTAGCTTCTGGATATTCTGTAGGGTCATTACCAACAACTAGAAACATCGGTTGTAACCTAACATTTAAATTTTAAATTATGAAAAAGATAGTATTATTAATTGCGTTTATCGCACTATCCGTTTCGTGTTCTGATGATATTACTAATTTAAATGTAATAACAAAAGATGCGACTTCAACTAAACCAGAATATTTATTCACAAATGCACAAAAAGCATTAATGGATCAAATGACAAGTACTTCTGTAAACTCTAATGTGTTTAGATTATTTGTTCAACATTGGACAGAAACCACGTATCCTGATGAAAGTCAATACAATATCACTACCCGTGCTATTCCAGACAATCATTTTACTGTACTTTACAGAGATGTTTTAAGAGATTTAAAAGAAGCTAAAGATATCTTAACAGCTGAAGTGTACAAAGGAACAACTTCAGAAATTGCCGATAAAGAAGCTTTACGTAGAAACAAATTGGCTGTTATTGATATGTTAACTGCATATACCTATAGTATTTTAGTAGATACTTTTGGAAATGTACCGTATACAGAAGCAGTTGATGTTATTAATCATCCGCAACCAACATATGATGATGCTAAAACCATCTACAAAGATTTAATTGCGAGATTAACAACAGACGTAGCTAATTTAAGCACATCTTCAGAAAATTTTGGATCTACAGATTTATATTATGGTGGTGACGCAACCAAATGGAAAAAATTCGCAAATTCATTGCGTTTAAAATTAGCCGTAAACATATCTGATGCTGATCCTTCTTATGGATTAGCTCAAATTCAAGCTGCTGTAGCTGCTGGTGTTATCACTAATTCTAATGATGACACAAAAATGCAATATTTAGATGGTGTACCAAATACCAATCCAGTATATGTAGATTTAGTAGCTAGTGGGAGACATGATTTTGTAGCTGCAAATACATTTGTAAACAAAATGAACGCTTTATCTGATCCTAGAAGAGATAAGTACTTTACTTTAGCAGCAAATGGAACTTACAGAGGAGGAACTTATGGTACTGGTAACAGTTATGCAACTTTTTCACATGTTAGTGCTACAATTGAATCACCAACAAATCCAGGTGTTCTAATTGAAAGTTCTGAAATTGAATTCTTGTTAGCCGAAGCTGTTGAAAGAGGTGCTACTATTACTGGTACTGCTGAATCACACTATAACGCAGCAATTATTGCATCAATGAATAAATGGGGTGTAGCTTCTGCAGACATCACTACTTATTTAGCAAGAACTGATGTTGCTTACACTACAGCCACTGGTACATGGAAACAAAAAATCGGTACACAAGCATGGATAGCTCTTCACAATAGAGGTTTTGAAGCATGGACTTCATACAGAAGATTAGACTTCCCTGTATTAGCTGCACCAGCTGGAGCATACAACGGTTTAACTTCAGTACCAGTTCGTTATTCTTACCCTGCAAAAGAGCAAACATTAAATTCAGCTAATGTTACAGCTGCAATTACTGCAATTGGTGGAAATGACTTAACTACAAAATTATTCTGGGATAAATTCTAATAATTTATTCTTAAAGTATTTGAAAACCATCAGCCTTTGGCTGGTGGTTTTTTTTTGTATCTTTGCGCTATGGAAAAAGAAAACATAATATTCGGAATACGCGCCATTATTGAGGCCATACAAGCAGGAACTGCAGTGGACAAAGTCTTCATTCAAAAAGAAATTGCAGGCGAACTGATGAAGGATTTAATGAAGGTCATGAAACGCGCCAATATTAATTTTTCTTACGTCCCAGTTGAAAAACTAAACCGCTTAACACCTAACAACCATCAGGGTGCTGTAGCAAGCATCTCTCCTATTGGTTTTATGGAATTAGAGCATTTAGTTGAATCCACTATGGAATCTGGAAAACAACCGTTGTTTTTAATTCTAGACCAAATATCTGATGCGAGAAATTTTGGAGCTATTATTAGAACTGCCGAATGTACCGGAGTCAACGGTATTATCATTCAAAAAGCAGGTTCTGCACCTGTAAATGGAGATACTGTAAAAACGTCTGCTGGTGCCGTATTCAATGTACCTATCTGTAAAGTAGAACATATTAAAGATGCTATCTTTTACCTTCAAGGATCTGGAATCAAAACGGTAGCTGCTACCGAAAAAACAGAACAAAATATCTACGATATTGCATTAAACGAACCCGTAGCCATCATTATGGGATCGGAAGACAGAGGAATCAATCCATCAGTATTGAAAATTGTAGATGAAAAAGCCAAATTACCGATGTTTGGAACCATAGGCTCTCTAAATGTATCGGTCGCTTGTGGCGCCTTTCTATACGAAGCGGTAAGACAGAGAAGCTAATAATTAATAGGCATTACAACCTTCTCCTATCACAAAAGAAATCTCCAAATTTGTAATTCAGTTAATCTAATCACCGAATCCACAAATAAACCCATAAACACAAAAATGGAAGCTCCTTTAGCAGAACGTATTCGACCGCAACAATTAGAAGACTATATTAGTCAAAACCACTTAGTGGGACCTAATGGAGCATTGACGCAACAAATAGCTAAAGGAATTATTCCTTCATTGATTTTTTGGGGACCTCCTGGAACAGGAAAGACAACCCTAGCCCAAATTATTTCTCAAGAATCAAAACGCCCTTTCTATACCTTAAGCGCCATTAATTCTGGAGTAAAAGATATCAGAGAAGTAATTGAAAAAGCCAAACAAAGTGGCGGACTCTTTACTTCCAAAAACCCCATTTTATTTATAGATGAGATTCATCGCTTTAGTAAATCCCAACAAGATTCGTTATTGGCTGCAGTAGAGAAAGGTTGGATCACATTAATTGGGACCACTACCGAAAATCCAAGTTTTGAAGTTATTCCAGCTTTATTGTCGCGTTGTCAAGTGTACACCTTGGATGCTTTTAACAAAGAAGACTTAGAAGCCTTGCTACACCGAGCAATGCAAACAGACACTATTTTAAAAGAAAAAAAAATAAACCTAACCGAAACAGAAGCGCTATTGCGACTTTCTGGTGGCGATGGACGCAAACTATTGAATCTTTTCGAACTGGTCGTAAACGCCTCAAATGAAGATACAATTTTTATTACTAACGATCGCGTACTCGAATTAGTACAACAAAATACGGTTTTGTATGACAAAACAGGAGAACAACATTACGACATTGTTTCGGCCTTTATCAAATCCATTCGAGGGAGCGATCCTAACGGAGCAGTCTATTGGCTAGCACGAATGATTGAAGGTGGAGAAGATGTAAAATTCATTGCGCGACGCATGTTGATTCTTTCAAGCGAAGACATTGGAAATGCCAACCCAACAGCCTTTATTATGGCAAACAATACTTTTCAAGCGGTAGCTACTATTGGTTATCCAGAAAGCCGAATTCTACTCAGTCAATGCGCGGTGTATTTAGCCACTTCACCCAAAAGTAATGCGTCTTATGTGGCCATTGGTAAAGCCCAACAAATCGTCAAACAAACAGGAGACTTATCCGTGCCAATCCATTTACGCAATGCACCTACCCCATTGATGAAGGAATTAGGATATGGAGAAGAATACAAATATTCGCACGATTATGCGAACAATTTTGCCGAACAAGAATTTCTACCCGAAGCAATTGCTGGAACACCCATCTATGAACCAGGGAATAATACTCGAGAAAATAGTACTCGAGAATTTCTAAAAAATAGATGGAAAGACAAATACGGATACTAGAACTTCACCACTACTTTTTCTGAAACAAGTTTTTCGTTTTCGTAATATTCAAAAAACCATTGATTGTCTTTTTGTACAAACACCCCTTGGCTATTTCCTTTCGTAGCAATATATAAATCTGATCGCGAAGTTTTATATAATACAAACACAACTTTCGGACTTGCGTCTACTAACTGATACCCGTTTTGAGTAGCTTGAGCATACACTAAATCTGAAGTTGATTTTTCAATTATAGCATTTGAAACTGGAGACACAACAACTGGAGCCATCTCATTTTTCAATGTTACTTCAGAAGTTATCACCCTATTTTTATCGTATTTATAATGTAAACTATTCACTGACTCAAAAGCTTTTTTCAAAGCGTCTGCATAAGCTAATTCTGTATCTTTCTCTTTGGTATAGCCCCTTTCTGATTTATAAATTAAATTACCGCTACAATCTTTCAACTCAATATGGAATTGAGTGGCTAAAAACACATTCTCTTTTACAATATCATAATATAACAGTTCGCATCGATCATTGTATTCCTTAGGAATAATTTCATTCGCATAAAAAACAATGAACCCAGCATTAATAAGATTGTTTTTTGATATGGTACATAAACGGTACTGATTATTGGTACGGATAAAATCAAATTTTAAAGGAACAATAACCGCCTTATAATTGTTGATGTTTTGTCCAAAACAAAACGACGTAAATAAGACGAATACAAATACTAGTTTTCTCATAATTATAAATAGTTTTTAAGTGCTAACAAATGATTAATTTCAATGATTCCTTCTGGGCTAATTGCTTTATTCGGGTTGAAAAACAGCGCGTCAATCCCAAAATCTAAAGCGCCTTGTACATCCGCTTCTAAGCAATCCCCAATCATAATACTGTTTTCTTTTTGGGCTTGAGCCAAATCTAAGGCATGTTGAAATATAATAGGATTAGGTTTCTTAACCCCCGCCATTTCAGAATTGGTAATCGTTTTAAAATAAGTATCAATATTTGAATTGGCTATTTTTTTATACTGGACATTCGCAAATCCATTGGTAATAATATGCAATTGGTATTTTTCATTCAGATAATCCAATATTTCAATAGCGCCGTCAAACAAATGATTATTGTCAGGCAAGAAAGTAATATAATCATCCGCCATTTGATGGATAGCTGCATCTGAAATTGCATAATTCAAAGCATCAAAAGAATCCTTCAACCTTTTGTAACGCAACTCTTCGTGGGTAATTTTATCGTACTGATACAATTTCCAACACGCCTGATTAATAGGAGCGTATTTTTTTATAAAATCGCCTATTGCTATTTCAGGATGATTCTGTTTGAATATAGTAGCAAAAGCCATTTCAGAATTTTTATCAAAATCCCAAAGAGTGTGATCCAAATCAAAAAAAACGTGCTGTATATTCTTATTTTTCATAGGTTACAATTACAAAATTCCTTGATCGACAAAACTAAAATAACTAGTCTCAGTTACTATTACATGATCTAAAATAGTTATTTCTAGACTCTCCCCTGCTCGCTTTAATTTATGAGTAATTTGCTTATCAGCCTCACTGGGTTTCAAACTCCCTGAAGGATGGTTATGACACAAAACTAAAGAAGTAGCCCCCATTTCGAGTGCCACTTTATAAACCAAACGTACATCAACAACCGTTCCTGTAATTCCGCCTTTACTCAATTGTGTTTTCGAAATCACTTTATTCGAATTATTCAAATAAATAACCCAAAATTCTTCATGAGACAATTCGCCAATAATCGGTTGCATTAACTCAAAAATAATTTTACTCGACGTGATTTTAACTAACTCAACAACCTCTTCTGCTCTTCGCCTTCTACCTAATTCTAAAGCCGCAACAATAGCAATAGCTTTAGCTTCTCCTATTCCTTTGAATTGCATCAGTTGCGACAGACTCTGTTTCCCTAAAGCATTCAAATTATGAGTAACACTAGCCAAAATCCGTTTACTTAAGTCAACTGCCGTTTCATTCCGACTACCGGAACCTATTAATATAGCAATCAATTCGGCATCGCTCAAAGCACTTTTGCCTTTAAGCATGAGTTTCTCCCGAGGTTTATCATCTTCGGACCAACTACTAATGGGAAAGGGGGCGTTTTCCATAGGTATTCGATTTGGGTAAATTATTCTATCAATTGCTTAACTTCATCAAAATTCAATCCTCCGTAATTACCAGAACTCATCAACAATAAAGCAGAATTATCTAAATTTCGATTGAATAAATAGTGTTTAAATTCGGCTGGATTGGTATAAATAATCAAATCTTCTCTATTGAACGCTTTGGCAATTTGTTCATAGGTTACTTCTTCCAATTGTTTGATTTTTACCGCATCTGGCGAATAAAAAACAACCGCTTCATCGGCATATTCCAAAGCACCTTCGTATTCTTTCAAAAATTCGGCATTCAAACTACTATAGGTATGCAACTCCAAACAAGCTACTAAAGTACGATTAGGATATTGCTCTTTTACCGCTTTAGTAGTCGCAGATACCTTACTTGGAGAATGTGCAAAATCTTTGTAAGCCACCCTACCTTTTCCTTCGGCAATTTTTTCCAATCGTTTGGATGCACCTTTAAAACTAGCAATTGCCTCATAGAAATCGGCTTCGTCTACACCCATATTTTGACAAATCCATTTGGCTCCAGCCAAATTATTCAAATTATGTGCGCCAAATACCTCAATTGGCATTGGTCCTTCAGGAGTTTCTAAAAGTGTTACACCATCGCTAACCGTATAAGCGGGCGTGCTATAAGGCAATTTACGAATTGGATTCGTAGCGGCTTCCGAAACGCGTTTTACCTCAGCATCGTCTTCATTGTACACCAAAATACCTCCATTGGTAATTTTACCAATGAAAATTTCAAATTGTTCAACATAATTGTCATAGGTTGGAAAAACATTAATATGATCCCAAGCAATCCCAGAAATCAAAGCGATATTAGGTTGGTACAAATGAAATTTCGGACGTCTATCAATGGGAGACGACAAGTATTCATCCCCTTCCAAAACCATAAAATCATTTTCTTCGGTAAGATGCACCATCGTATCAAATCCTTCTAATTGTGCTCCCACCATATAATCTACTGCAATATTATGGTAATGCATGACGTGCAAAATCATCGAAGTAATCGTTGTTTTTCCGTGAGACCCCCCAATAACCACACGGGTTTTATTTTTAGATTGTTCATACAAAAATTCGGGATACGAATAAATTTTCAATCCTAATTCTTGGGCTTTCAACAACTCTGGATTATCTGCTTTGGCGTGCATCCCTAAAATTACAGCTTCAATACCTGTGGTTATTTTTTCTGGAAACCAACCCATTTCAACAGGTAAAATACCTTTCTTTTCTAATCGAGATTTTGAAGGTTCAAAAATAGCATCATCACTTCCTGTAACTTGATACCCTTTGTTGTGCAACGCCAACGCTAAATTGTGCATCGCGCTCCCGCCTATAGCGATAAAATGTGTTCTCATTTTTTTAGTTTATGAGTTTATAAGGTTATGCGATTATAAGTTCAAAAAACTATACACTCATCCCCTTGTAAACTATTTTTCAAATTGTTCTTTTAATTGTTGGGCTTTATCCGAATTCTTTATTTTATACAAATACAAATGGTATAATTTCTGAAAAGCTAATTTTGAATTGGTTAACTCAAAAGCTTTGAGGTAATTCAGCTCCGCTTTTTTATTTCTTCCAAAATATTCTTCAATATAACCTTTAGACAGATACCCATCCAAAGGCGACAAACGCATCAATTCATTGGAATAGG
>ERZ650303.685-NODE-685-length-10440-cov-4.792874_pt1 | contig 10440 bp, 11 predicted proteins | sample MGYA00376239_ERZ650303 | MGnify/ENA primary metagenome ERZ650303 (study PRJEB26733, sample SAMN07839262) | wastewater metagenome | biome: small river; feature: stream; material: water | place: USA: North Carolina | collected 2016-04-05 ... | reverse complement strand
TCAGATTTATGTTGAGAAGCATTTTCCAATGGAAGCCAAGCACCGCATGGATGAATTGGTTGGCTACCTGATTGAGGCGTACCGTCAAAGCATTTTGGAAATTGATTGGATGAGCGAGGAGACCAAGCAGAAGGCGCTGGTGAAGCTTGCGAAGTTCACACCAAAGATTGGTTTTCCAGACAAGTGGAAAGATTATTCGTCTCTCGTAATTAAGCGTGATGACCTAGTTGGCAATGTGCGCCGCGCGAATGCGTTTGAGCACGAACGCGAAGCGGCCAAGATTGGTGCACCACTTGACCGCGATGAATGGTTCATGACACCGCAGACCGTGAACGCCTATTACAACCCGGGCTTCAACGAGATTGTTTTCCCGGCTGCAATTTTGCAACCGCCATTCTTTGCTTTGGAAAACGATGACGCAATTAACTTTGGTGCGATTGGTGCCGTGATTGGCCACGAGATTGGCCACGGATTCGACGACCAGGGTTCAAAGTATGACGGCGACGGAGCGTTGCAATCATGGTGGACTGACGCAGACCGCGCAGCTTTCGAAGAGCGCACCAAAAAGTTGATTGAGCAGTTCAACGAACTTTCACCTGAGCAACTCGGCGATGAGCACAAGGTGAATGGCGAGCTGACCATTGGCGAAAACATTGGTGACCTGGGCGGCCTTGGTATTGCTTACAAGGCTTACCTACTTTCTTTGCAGGGCGCCGAAGCTCCAGTAATTGATGGGCGTACCGCGGCACAGCGCTTCTTCATTGCGTGGAGCCAGTCTTGGCGTGCGATTGGCCGCGACGAGATGGTGCTGCAGCGCCTCGCTACAGACCCGCACTCACCACCGGAGTTCCGTTGCAATCAGATCGTGCGCAACATCGGTGCTTTCTATGAAGCCTTTGATGTGAAGCCTGGTGACAAGCTTTGGCTTGACCCGGCCGAGAGAGTGGTGATTTGGTAAATGAATCTTTGGCTGCGACTGCTTTACGAGAAACTCACCTGGCGCCTGCGCACTAAGGAAACCTGGTTTGCGGTTGGCCGCCGCACCTACCGAGTGTGGCCAACTGACCTAGACATTTTTAATCACATGAATAACGGTGTGTACCTGACCCTCATGGATTTGAGCCGCTACGACCTAGCGCTGCGTTCTGGAGTTTGGAAAAAGTGGAACAAGCTGGGTTGGTACCCGGTGGTAGTTGCAGCAACCATCACGTTTAGAAAATCACTTATGCCGTGGCAGTCGTTTGACATGGAATCAAAAGTTATTGGTTGGGACGACCAGGCTTTCTACTTTGAACAGCGCTTCGTTGTAGCCAACGAAATTTACAGCAAGGCAATTGTTCGAATTAGATTTCTGAAGCGCACCCGCGGAATTTTGACACCCGATGAAGTTTTGGCTGGCACCGGAAACTGGGATGGCCACCGCCCAGCGTTGCCTCAGTGGGTTAAGGATTGGGCCGAGAGCGGCGCATTGCCTAAGGGCAAAGAGCCAGCGGAAAGCACCTGGATCTAGCGCCTACTTAGCAAAAAGGGCTGCAAAATTATCGGTGGCGGCAAGATCGCCGTTGGCCAACACAAATAGTGCCTCCACACCTGGGGCGGCATTGAGCAGAGCCACTCCTCGCGCGCCGGCGGCAAATGCGGCCGTTGCCCAAACGTCAGCGGTCACTAAATCACTGGCAACCACACTCACCTGAACTAGCTCGGTCGGAGCCTCTTTGCCGGCGGCCTTTGGATTCCAAATATGTTGACCGCGTTCCGCGGATCCACTGGTGGCCATGGCCCGGTAAGGCGTGCCCTTTAAATCAATCACAGTAAGCACACCGGCGTCCGGCGAAGCAATTGAAATTGGTTTTGAAATTCCAATGCGCCACTCTTGATCTGAAGTCAGGTCATCGCTCAGCCAAACATCGCCACCGGCATTCATGGTGAAGTCTTTGATTCCGGCGGCGTAAATATATTCAGCCGCGCGCTTTGCCGCCCAAGTCTTTACGATTCCCGAAGGATCAAAAGTATTTTGCGGGGTCATTGCGCTGAACCAACCGTTGGTTCGTTTTTCCCACTGGTCGCAGGCATCCCAAATTTCGCCAACCACTGGCGGGCAATCGGAAACGCGAGTTTCGCCGCGGGCAAGTTGCGAAAGTGGTGACTCAGGTTTGTAAAGGCTGAAGGTTCGGTCTGCCTCGTGCAGAATTTCGCACGCCTGCGCAATTACGTTTTGAGTTTCGGCATCACTAAGTGGACTGCGGCCGGAAAAGCGAAATGCCGTACCCATGCAGTACTCAATGTGTTCAAAACTTGGTGACATTTTTATTTAAGTTTTGAAAGCGCATTAGAAAGCGCCTGCTTATATGCCTGGGTAATAAAAGTTGCTCCAGAAAGATTGCCAAAGTTTGCGCTCTGTGCCTTCATTGCTTCTTGATTCAATATCGGCACCGCAGATTCCCAACCCGATGACGTTGTTGCTTGAAGCTCCGAAATCTTTTCAATTTTTCCGGCGGTAGCGGTTACTTCAAGCTCCACGGCCCCGTATCGGTATTGAATGACATCACTTTTTACAGTTTGAGTTTTTGTAGCTCCAGAGGCAGAGCCGCTGGTGTCAACTGCAGGATTAAGCCAGACGGCATTGATTCCCAATGCGCCACCAATGCTGGCGGCAACCATGATGATGGTCGAAAGAATCCAAGGACGCTTCTTGGTGTATCGGTTGGCGTCGAGTTTAGAATTTTGCAAGAGCTGAGTCCAATGCTTGGTAGAAGGCATCCGTGGTGTGAGTAGCGCGACTCACATTGCCAAAGTGTGCGCCCTGCGACTGAACTGCAGCGGCTGCAAGTTGATCTGGAATGCCAGCCCACTCGCCACCCTCGGTGCCGCCAGAAATTATTGTTACCGCGGTGATCTTGGAACCCGACTTAGTAACCGAAAGTTGCATCACGCCCTGGCGGTTTTTAGCGATGTAGCTAATGGCCGCGCTGGTCTTGGTGACGCTGGCCGCACTCGTGGCTTCAGTCTTGGTTGGTGTAGGCGATGGAGTTGGGGTCGGCGTTGGAGTCGGAGTGTCGGTAGCGGAAGCACTTGGACTTGCCGAAGCGGTAGGGGTTGGAGAGGCGGTATCGGTGTTTACTGACGTGTCGGCAGTGCCAGCAGCGGCGCCCGGGGCCAGGCTCAAGCCGGTTTCGGCAGCTTGACCCAGAGACCAAGAGGTTGCCAGAACACCAAGGCTCAGAACGCCAACAATATTTTTAGTTACTTTTCTCACCAGGCATACTCCTCTGAGTGAATGCTGTCGATTGGGGTGCCGGCCTTGCGCACTGACTTGATTACGCTTTCGGTCCAGACCTGTGGTCCACAGATGTAAACATCGGCCTCAGAAACATGCGGCGCCATCATGGTTAGACGTGCGACATCTGGATTTTTGGATCCGTCATCGCTTAGCCAAGAATTCTTTGGGCCGCGTGGACCTTCAATAATGTGAAGTGGGAATCCACGGCGTCTACAAATTTCTTGAATCTCAGAAAGTAGTGACGCGTCTTCTACGCTGCGCACACGATAGATAACCGTAATGTCACCCGGACGTGCGGCCATCGATTCGGCGAGTGTGCGAATTGGTGGAATACCAATACCCGACGCAATCAACACAACTTTTTCTTTAGTGCGACGCTCTTCTGTGAACAAACCGTAAGGCCCTTCAATAGCAACCGGCGTGCCAGGCTTTATGTTTTGCATCAACTTTGTGTCGTCACCGCGATCACCGATAGTGAATCGCAAGTACTCACCATTTGGCGCAGCAGAAATTGAGAATGGGTGAGGACGCCACCACTGGGTAGGAGTCATGAAGCGCAAGAAATAAAACTGACCAGACACTGCTTCAATTTTCTCAATGTGCTTACCGGTTAGGTAGAGCGATGTTGTGTCTGATGATTCACGAATACTTTGCGCAAGTACCAAACGCTTACGGAAAGATTTGCGTACTGGAATGATTATGCGGAACCAAAGAATATTAAGGAATACAAATAGGTAAAGCGAAACCCAAATAACGGTTTGCACTGGCTTACCGGCGACATCGCTTCCGGTACTAATGATATGTGGCACAGCAGCGGCAACAGAGATGTACGCGGTTAGGTGAACAAAGAACCAAGATTCGTAGCTCATAGCGCGACGAGCAAAATTAAGCGAAGTCACAACCACAACAATCATTAGGAACAAACTGATAGTGGCAAACAGTAAATCTTGAATGTTCAAAAACGAGATCATGGTTTCAATGATATTTTTTCCGTCATTGATTGCATATTGGAAAAGCGATGCCAAAAAGTGTGCGCTGATGAAATACAAAACCGGCTTGCCGAGCTTTTTGTGCTGAATAGTTGCGCCGTCGTGACCGTAGAACTTGTCGATCCATGGAATACGCGCGATCAGCAGCATTTGAATAAGTAGCAGCGCGGTACCCAGCAATGAGGTCAGTCGGCTAATTGCACCTAGTGCGGTTGGTAGATCGGTGATGCCTTTCAGGCCACCATCAAGCAGGAACATAACCAGCATTGCCATGATGATTGACCAAGCAATGATCTCGATTATGTCTTGGGCCCGTTTGACTCGAACGATCTTACGTTCGCCGATTCGAACCTTCTTATTAGGCTCGATCAGCTTGAGTTGGGGCATTGGTGAGTCGCTCATGAGGTTCAGTCTGGTTCCGAAGTCTGGGAGTTGGCTGGATTAACCCTGCGAGCCTCGAGGGAATTATCGGGGTGAAAATGTTCGCTTGCGGACCCAATCCGGAAACAAGGGCGCAACAACCCGGGCCTACTTTGGGACCATGGGAGATCTATTCGAGACCTACCCTGCAACAGCGGGGGTCGCTAAGGGCGCTTACGACGAGATGTTTTCCGCGCCCGGCAAGGTCAGGCCCCTATATAAGAAGATTCACGAAACCTTGGCTGGCATGACCCAGGAGGAGCTTCGTGGTCGCACCGATGCGTTGGCCTCTTCATATCTGGCTCAGGGCGTAACTTTTGACTTCGCCGGCGAAGAGCGACCCTTTCCGCTAGATGCTGTACCTCGCGTAATCGACAAAGCCGAATGGAATGTGCTGGACGGCGGCATCAAACAGCGAGTTAAGGTACTTGAGGCATTCTTGGCCGATATCTACGGTCCACAAAATTGCATTCGTGACGGCGTGATTCCGGCGGCACTGGTTGCGTCATCGGCACACTTTCACCGCGCGGCTTACGGCATTGACCCTGCCAACGGGGTTCGCATTCAGGTGAGCGGCATTGATCTGATTCGCGACGAGGTTGGTACCTGGCGGGTGCTCGAAGATAACGTACGCGTGCCATCGGGTGTGAGTTACGTAATTTCTAATCGTCGCGTGATGGCACAGACTTTGCCCGAGCTTTTTCAGCAAATGAGAATTCAGCCAGTTGGTGAATACCCAAACAAATTATTGGCCGCCTTGCGCGCGGCCGCACCAAGCGGAGTCGATGATCCGGTGGTTGTAGTTCTGACTCCAGGAATCTATAACAGCGCGTATTTTGAACACACGTTGCTGGCTCGTTTAATGGGCCTAGAACTTGTTGAAGGCCGAGATTTATTTTGCACCGGCGGAAAAGTTTATATGCGAACCACGGCGGGACCACGACGAGTAGATGTTATTTATCGTCGAGTGGATGATGAATTCCTAGACCCGTTGGCATTTAGAGCAGATTCAGTCCTTGGACCACCAGGCCTATTGACTGCCGCAAGATTAGGAAACGTAACTCTTGCGAATGCAGTTGGTAATGGAGTTGCCGATGACAAATTGGTTTACACCTACATGCCAGACCTCACGAAGTATTTCTTGGGGGAAGAACCAATAATTGAAAACGTAAAAACCTGGAGACTTGAAGAGAGAGCTAGTCTCGAAGAGGTTTTGGATCGTTTAGATGAGCTGGTTGTTAAGCCGGTGGATGGCTCCGGTGGAAAAGGGCTTGTGGTTGGTCCGCGCGCCGACAAAAAAGAACTTGATGATTTACGAAAGCGATTAGTCAAAGATCCGCGCGGTTGGATTGCGCAACCGGTAATTCAATTTTCCACCATCCCAACTTTGGTTGAAGATGGTCTGCGACCTCGTCACGCTGACCTTCGTCCGTTTGCAGTTAATGACGGTAATGACATCTGGGTTCTGCCTGGTGGGCTAACCAGAGTCGCACTGCCAGAGGGCGAGCTCGTCGTTAATTCCTCGCAAGGAGGCGGTTCAAAAGACACCTGGGTTATCGGTGTTGAACGAACTCCGGCGAAGGCAAAGATTGCCACTAATTCAAACGTCTCGTCTGTGGTGGCAAGTCAGACATCGGGGGACTCTGGTTTTACTCGCCAGCAGGAACAGCAACAGCAAGAAATCTGCCAATCCGATAAGGAGGCGCCACAAAATGCTTAGCCGAATCGCGGAATCGCTCTTTTGGATTGGCCGCTATGTAGAGCGTGCCGACGGTACATCACGCCTGCTTGATGTGCACTTGCAGTTGCTACTTGAAGACCCTTGGGTAGATGAAGACACCGCCTGCCGCTCACTGCTTGAGGTGATTGGCTCGGACCCTAATTACCCACACCAGCTAACCCGACAGGACTTGCTGAGCATTCTTTCTGTTGACCGCAACGAGCCGAGTTCAATTGCAAGTTCGCTAAATAACGCACGCGAAAATGCGCGCAGAGTTCGAGAGATTGTTTCTACCGAACTCTGGGAGTGCTTGAATACAACTCGTTCTCGCATGCCAAGAAAAGTTTCGATCGAACGGGCACACGACTTTTTTGGTTGGGTGCGCGAGCGTACTGCGCTTGCCGTTGGAATCGTAGAGAGTTCAACCTCACGCGATGAAGCGTGGACCTTCTTCACTTTAGGGCGCTCGTTAGAGCGGGTTGACATGACTGCACGACTGCTGGCTACATCAGAGTTGACTGAAGCCAGCGGACCATCGTGGACAACAATATTGCGAAGCTGTGGTGCCTACGAGGCATACCTTCGCACTTATCGTGGCGTGCCAAGCGCCACAAATGCAGCCGAGTTTCTACTTCTCGACCGCATTTTTCCGCGTTCGGTTACTTTTGCACTGTCTCGAGCTGAACGCTGTTTGAGTGATCTGGCGCCGAGCACTGATCGAGTTGGAACTAGTGACTTGGGGTTACGACAGTTGAAGCAGCTACGAACAAATTTGGAATACCGTTCGGCGCCAGACATTCTTGCAAACCTGACTCAAGAAATGACGCAGCTACAAGAAGGCATAAGCGAAATATCGGAATCAATTCGTTCGCGATATTTCCCTGTCAATGTCTTGCCGCAATGGATCGGCGAAGTTTCATGAGTCGCTACAAAATTGTGCACACCACAGGATTCAAATATCACGGCGAAGTTGCCGCGTCTTACAACGAAGCACGGTTACTGCCGGCGCGCGACGAGGGCCAAGTTGTTTTTGCAACCAAGCTAGATGTGCACCCGCAGGGCTCGCTGCACGAATACTTTGATTATTTTGGAACTCGCTCTGTGATGTTTGAAGTTCTAGAGCCACACAGTGAACTAACCATCACGTCAACTTCAATCGTGGAACTGCGCCCGCACATAACCGCGGCACCGGGATTAACCTGGGACGATCTGCAAAGCGAAATCATCACATCGCTTGAATTAACTGATGCGGTTGCACAAACCAAACGCACCCAACCACCGGCAGATTTAAGCAAGTTTGCAAAGAAGCTTGCCGAGAAACTTACCCCGCATGAAACCGCACTGGCTGTTTGCCAAAAGGTTTACGAATCAATCACCTACAAGCATGGAGTCACTGGCGTGCATTCTTTGGCGACAGAGGCGTGGAACAACAAGATTGGCGTGTGCCAAGATTTCGCGCACGTGACCCTTGGCGCCTTGCGCGCGGTTGGACTTCCAGCCCGATACGTGAGCGGCTACCTGCACCCTGTCAAGGAACCAAAGATTGGCGAAAAGGTAGTTGGTGAATCCCATGCCTGGGTCGAATGGTGGGCCGGCTCATGGTTTGCTTTTGACCCAACTAATGACGTTGATGTGGCCGATCGCCACGTTGTAGTTGGGCGCGGCCGCGACTACGACGATGTGCCGCCTCTGCGCGGGGTTTATGCGGGCCCATTCAACAGCGAACTGTTTGTAACCGTTGAGATAACAAAAGAGGGCTAGAGCAATATCGGTGTTTGACGGCAAGTAGTCTTTTGCTATGACTGCTCTTCCAATTGTGCGAACCTACACCGATGCCGAGGGCATCGAAATCACTTTTTATGAATGGCCAGTGGCTGCGCCCAAGGGCTGCATTCAATTGGTGCACGGATTGGGGGAGCACGCTCGCCGCTATGACCACGTGGCCGCCGCTCTGAATCGCGCGGGTTACAGCGTTTACGCCGACGATCACCGCGGGCACGGATCAACCGGTCTGCGCATGACCGCCGAGGGCATTACCAAGAAGCAGGGCAACCTTGGCCCGGGCGGAATGGCTGCTGTGTTTAGCGGCATTCGTCAGCTGAGTCACATCATCGTTGGCGAAAATCCAGAAGAGCCGCTTGTTTTGCTTGGCCACAGCTGGGGATCAATGATTGCTCAGCGCATCTACAACAAATACTCCGATGAGTATGACGGCCTAGTGCTTAGTGGATCTTCTATTTTAATTCCTGGTGTGGTGCCAAGTTCTGGTTTCAACAAGAAGTGGAACAAGACACCGGATGCCACCGGATACGAGTGGCTGAGCCGCGACGAAGAAGTGGGCCGCGATTTCCTTGAAGACCCAAAGAATTTTCCTGAGAACGCAATTCAAGTATTCGGAATTACTAACACCGCAAAGTTGATGGGCATACCGTCAAAGCAAATTGACTCTCACGTTCCAATTTTGATCATGGCCGGATCTGCCGATCCACTGGGTGGCGAAAAAGGTAACAAGAGGTTGCTAGATGCCTACCGCAAAGCCGGAGTGCACGATGTTGAACTTGTGGTTTACCACGATGCGCGCCACGAAGTGTTTAACGAAATCAATAAGCAAGAAGTAATTGCTGATTTGGTTGCTTGGTTGGATGACAGGCTTAACGCCCACGAACACCTGGATGAGATTTAAGCTGGCTCAACCAAACTGACGGAAGACTTAATCGACCGCAGTGCGGGCTGCGATCACCGCGTCCCGAAAACTGAGATAGCCTCTCAGTTTTTGTCGGTCCGCGCTGGGATCTTGCACATTGCTACAGCATCTTCGATTGGGTTAAGCAGGAGGTCCTGAGTATCTGGGTGCTTCTCCATGTAGCGCACCGTGTATGAGCAAACTGGCACAACCTTGTGCTTGCCCTCGGCACGAATATCATCAAGCGCAAACTTGGTCAAGATTGCCGCTAGGTTCTTGCCCTGGTGAGCAGGGTTCACAAAAGTGTGAGTGAAGTGGATTTCATTAACCATCTGGCTGTATTCCAGGTGGCCTACCTCTTCGTTTCCAATGAAGATCGCGTATCGGTGTGCATTTGGTTCGTGTACAACGTTAGGTGTTGCCTCGCTCATGATGTTAATCTCTTTCTGTGCCGATAAATCAAATCTTCAAAGGCGATAACCTGCCTATCTTGAAGTCTATTCCGAGTGACTCAGTTCAGTTGATTTACATTGACCCGCCGTTCAACACCGGGCGCACTCAGAGCCGCGGCACTACAACTACAACCCGCACCGATACCGGTAATCGCGTTGGCTTCAAGGGCAAGCGATACGACGTAGTGCGCGAGACCGTGCTTTCTTATGACGATGAGTTTGAAGACTTCTGGTCTTTCTTGGAACCGCGACTCGAAGAGGCCTGGCGAATTCTGAATGAGAGCGGCACTCTTTACCTGCACCTGGACTATCGCGAGGCGCACTACGCCAAGGTATTGCTGGATGGGCTATTTGGCCGCGAGTGCTTTTTGAACGAGATCATTTGGGCCTACGACTACGGGGGCAAGAGCAAGAACAAGTGGCCGTCTAAGCACGACACCATTTTGGTTTACGTAAAAGATCCGGCCAAGTATTACTTCAACTCAACAGAGGTTGATCGCGAGCCATACATGGCACCGGGATTGGTGACTCCAGAAAAAGTTGAAAAAGGAAAACTGCCTACCGATGTTTGGTGGCACACAATTGTTTCGCCTACCGGAAAAGAAAAGACCGGCTACCCAACGCAGAAGCCAAAGGGAATTTTGCGTCGTGTGATTCAGGCTTCTTCAAAACCCGGCGATTTGATTTTGGATTTCTTTGCAGGCTCTGGAACCACCGGGGCAGTTGCTGCCGAGTTGGGGCGCAGCTTTATTTTGATTGACCAGAATCCTGAATCGATTGAAGTGATTACTAAACGCCTTAGCGACGACGACGTGGCCTTTGAGCTGAAACGCTAAACACCAAAACAGATCGGAAGAGCACACGTCTGAACTCCAGTCACATCACGTTATCTCGTA